>Ga0228634_1000215_pt1 | contig 50155 bp, 55 predicted proteins | sample 42DmetaG_FD_190063 | JGI IMG/M metagenome (GOLD analysis project Ga0228634, IMG submission 190063) | Seawater microbial communities from Monterey Bay, California, United States - 42D | ecosystem: Environmental > Aquatic > Marine > Coastal | place: USA: California | collected 2016-09-27 | reverse complement strand
AACCTTACTTTCAATTAGATCAAATGATTAAAGCTTCATTTGATTGTGCCAAAAAACTATTTAATTTAGATTTTCATCAAATAGATGCGCCAATGTATCACCCCGATGTTAGGGCTTGGGAAGTGACACGAGAAAACAAACATATAGCTATATTTATTGGAGATTACTTTGCACGGCCTTCCAAAAGATCAGGAGCATGGTGTTCTAGATTTCGAGGTCAATCATCATTAGATAAAATTCAGCGCCCTATCACAGTAAATGTTTGTAACTTTGCTAAAGCTCCCAAAGGGCAGAAATGCCTATTAAATTTCGATGATGCTCGCACATTATTTCATGAATTTGGACACGCATTACATGCAATGTTGTCTGATGTAAAATATGCATATATTTCAGGTACTTCAGTTGCGAGGGATTTTGTTGAATTACCTAGTCAACTCTATGAACACTGGCTATCTGTACCTTCAGTCTTGGAAAAATTTGCAATTCATGCTGAAACTAATAAAGCTATACCTAAGGATTTATTAGAGAAATTATTGAAAGCAGAGAATTATGATCAAGGTTTTTCTACTGTTGAATATGTATCAAGCGCACTAGTTGACTTAGCATTCCACAACGAACCTCTAACAAAAAACCCGATGCAGAAACAAAAAGAAGTTTTAGATCGAATAAAAATGCCTGCTGAAATAACTATGAGGCATGCAACTCCGCATTTTGCTCATATTTTTTCAGGCGATGGTTATTCTAGTGGTTATTATAGTTACATGTGGTCAGAGGTAATGGATGCAGACGCCTTTGAAGCTTTCAATGAAATAAATGATCCCTTCAGCCCTGACATAGCCCATTCTCTTGAAAAACATATCTATTCTGCTGGTGGTTCTTTACCTGCTGATGAACTCTATATGAATTTCCGTGGATCTATGCCTAAAGTAGAAGCATTACTTAAAGGTCGTGGATTGTTAAATGTCTAATATTATAATTCTGTATCTAAAATAAAAAAATTGATTTTGATTATTAGTTTCTCAACTCATTCTCAAAAACGCCCCAGATATGTGATTTTAATACCCATCCTTTTTTCTTATTTACGTAAACTTTGCACCAATTGGGATTACACTCATCTAAATTGCCAATAACACCTTTTTCGGCAAAGAATACTGTATCTGCTCCTTCATAATTTCTTCGCTTAACTGGGCTTTTATCTGATTTAAAAACTACAGTTCTTGTCCCAGATAGTAATCTAAAATGCATCCAACCACCCTGGCCATCAACATCCTGCACCCTTCTCCAATGTTCGTATTCTCCAGTAACCATAAGAGGCGTATTTCGGTGTTTATATACCCAATCAATTCTATGTAATTTTGAAGGCCCCCGACGAACAAAACCTTCGCTCACCTTCATCGATACAAATCTTGGTATTGGCAAATTGGTTACAGTCCCTCTTTCATTAGCTTCAACAACAGAAACCCATGATAATAGTATTGTAATTGAAATAATTTTGCCTAATTTAAGCATCGTTAACCTTAATTTTACATTATTGTCAGAGTTTATTTTTTTCATCTTCCACAATGGCTTATAATTTGCCAGAATGTGGACAAGAAATCCAGTAGGAGAATCTATCAAATGCCAAATTCTGGTTTCAAAGTTGTTGTCACACGAAAGCTACCTAATACAGTTCAAACAAGGCTGAAAGAATTATTTGACGTAGAATTTAGTCAAAATGATATTCCTTTAAGTCGTGGTGAATTACTTGCCGCTATGCAACGTGCTGACGTATTGGTTCCTACACTTAATGATAATATTGATGCATCTTTATTGGCCGAAGCAGGTAATAAATTAAAATTATTAGCAAACTATGGCTCTGGTGTTGATCATATAGATGTTGAAGCAGCCCATAAATATGGAATTTTGGTTTCAAATTCTCCTACGATAAGCTCTTCTGACACCGCAGATATGACAATAGCACTGATACTTGCTGTAATGAGGCGCTTTAAAGAAGGTTCAAATGTAATGGAGTCCGGCGATTGGCAAGGATGGGCACCATCTGCATTTTTAGGAACAAGAGTATCAGGAAAAACAATAGGCATTTTGGGTATGGGCCGAATTGGAACAGCTTTAGCAGAAAGAGCGCGAGCTTTTGGTTTAAATGTATATTATCACAATAGAAAAAAAGTTCATCCTGATACGGAAACTCGCCTTAATGCGAAATACTTTGAAAACTTCCACAAAATGTTGCCAAATATTGATATTCTTGCCACTTGCTGTCCACTAAGTGATGAAACACATCATATTTTAGACGCAAAAGCATTAAGTTTAATGAAATCATCAGCTGTAGTAGTAAATACTGCTCGAGGCGCTTTAATAGAAGAAGAAGCTTTAGAGACTGCTCTCTTAAATGGAAGATTAGCCGCAGCTGGACTAGATGTTCTTGCCACCGGAAAAAATGTAAATAAAACTCTTTGTGATTTGCCTAATGTAATGTTGTTACCGCATATGGGCTCAGCGACGCAGGAAGCTCGGCACGAAATGGGAGAAACAGTAATATTAAATATAAAAATGCATCAAGATGGTCATAGACCTCCTAATATGTGCATACCAAAGTATTAAATCTTTTGAAGTAATTCACCATTCACAATAGTACCATCTTCGATAACTTCACAAAGCACACCTCTTAAACGGAATTTAATATTTTCTTCCTGCCTAACCCATTCAAGAGCATCAGTTCCATATCTTACTTTCCATTTAACACATGCATTGTTCCAATGGTCACTTACTCGCAAGAGTGCTGACCCAGCCTTAATTACTGTACCTATTGGAAGGTTTTCATGAGATAAATCCATATCCACAATAAACGTGTCCCCAGGATGCACTTCGCCTTTGCCAGGAGCGTAAACCAAATCTAAAACTCTTTTTTGCAAAATACTAACTTGAATTCGGGGATCTCCAGTGCCGTCATCTCTTTTTAACCACGGGGTGTGAGACCATCTGCAGCCCTGAACACCACCTTTCACACTTACAGGCAGTCTATTGACAAAATTGCGTTCACCAAATCCTGGACGATAACAAAGTTGTTCAATCTGTGCATTGTCTTTAGGGGCACTCAGAATTGATTTAAGAGCATTATTTAACTTTTCTCTATTAGGCTTCATGGCGCTCCTTGCATATTTCACAATTAAGGTTTTTTTGTATGTTTATTTTACTAAATTCATTATTAAGGGCATTAAAAATTAATAATTTATTAGTTAAGTTTTCACCCGCTCCAGTTATTTTTTTAATAACCTCAGAGGCCATTACTGATCCAACAATTCCAGGGAGTGCGCCCATAACGCCTCCTTCAGCACAATTTGGCGCTAATCCATCCACAGGTTCAACTGGGAAAATACAAGAATAACATGCCGAGTCTTTTGTTTCATTAAAAAAGCTGATTTGACCTTCCCACTGGCTTATTGCACCTGAAACTAATGGTTTTTTCAATTTTACACATACTAAGTTAGAAATTTTTCGCGTCAAAAAATTATCTGAACCATCAATGATTAGATCAAATTCAACAAACAACACTTCCGCTTCAGCTTCAGTTAATCTTCTATTAAATGGTAGTATTTCTATAAAAGGATTTAATTTTTTAATTTTGTCTTTTACAGCAAATACTTTGGGGTGGCCTAAATGATCTTCATCAAATAAAACTTGCCTTTGCAAATTTGACAGGCTTACAGCATCATCATCAATCACACCAATAGTTCCAACTCCTGCTGCTGCCAAATATGATAAAACAGGGGATCCAAGTCCTCCTGCACCAATAACTAAAACTTTTGCTTTACGTAATTTAGACTGCCCTTGCCCACCAATTTCTCTTAACATTATATGCCGTGAATATCTTTCTACTTCAGTTTCTGACATTGTAGAATTAGAGACTTCTTCAGTTGGTATAGCCAGTTTAATTCTATTTTCAGCCGACATTCGTCGTAGAACTCTAATATATATATAAATAACGCAAATTAATCCAACTAAGAACGCTCCTTGCGGGGTTACAATTTGATCAAACGTAATATCCATTAAGTAATACCAGTTGATCCAAATCCATTTGCATCGCGTGATGATTCATCAAGATATGTCACTTGATTCCAGACTACTTGAATAACCGGAGCGAACACAATTTGTGCGATCCTATCTCCATGATTGATGTGAAATTCATCTTCCCCATGGTTGATTAATAAGACTCCTAGCTCCCCACGATAATCTGCATCAATTGTCCCTGGTGAATTTAAAATACTCACACCATATTTAAATGCCAAACCAGAACGAGGTCTAATTTGTGCTTCATAACCAATTGGCATGGATATTGCTAATCCTGTAGGAATAAGAAGCCATTTCTTGGCTTGTATTGATATTCCATTTACGCGGTTATCTTTAGTAAGGTTTGCTCTTAAATCCATTCCAGATGATTGAGATGTTTCATACACTGGAAGTGATATATTCTTGTCAGCGTTTTGAAGATAAGTTATCTGAATATCTAAATTTTTCATTTACTATAATCCACAATTTTTTGTGCTAATTTTTTTGCAACTGCTGTTTTAGACATACGCGGCCATTCTTGAGTTTCATCAGAAGAAATCAGTGTAATATGGTTTTCTATTCCTCCCATGATGTCAGAACCCAGAGAAACATCATTTAAAAGAATCCAATCACAACCTTTACGAATTCTTTTCTCAATTGCATTTTCTATCAAATTATTTGTTTCAGCAGCAAATCCAATTACTAATTCAGGGCGGTTACTTTTCATTTTAGAGATTGTTTTTAAAATATCAGGATTTTCAATGAAATTGATTTTAAGTATGTCGCTTGATTGTTTCTTTTTGATTTTATTACGATTTAAGCTCTCTACACGCCAATCAGATACAGCTGCTGAAAAAATTGCAATATCACAAGGAATGTGTGTTTTAACAGCATCCAGCATTTCGATTGCAGTCTCAACCTTTATGACCTTACAGTTCTCAGGTGTTTCTAATGAAGAGGGACCAGTTATAAATGTTACCCTAGCACCCAGAGCAACTAATGCATTAGCTATCGCACTACCTTGATTTCCAGATGATCTATTTGCAATGTAACGAACTGGGTCGATTGGTTCATGAGTTGGGCCAGATGTAATAATAACATGTTTACCTTTGAGAGGCCCGTTGATTAAGATGTTTGATGCAGAGTTAACTATTACATCGGGCTCAGACATCCGTCCAAATCCAAACTCTCCACATGCCATATCTCCTTCATCAGGACCAACAAAGTGAACACCATTATTAATCAAAGTCTTGAAATTATTCTGAGTTGCTGAATGCTCCCACATACGAACATTCATAGCTGGAGCGATAAGTATGGGTGTATCCGTTGCAAGAAGAAGCGTAGAAGGCAAATCACTTGCTATCCCAAGTGCCATTTTTGCCATTAAGTTAGCAGTTGCTGGCGCAACAATAATCAAATCAGCAGATCTAGATAGCTCTATATGCCCCATTTCAGATTCATCATTCAAATCAAATAAGTCTGTGAAAACTTTACTTTTTGACAAAGCCGCAACCGATAACGGCGTCACAAATTCAGATGCACCTGTAGTCATAACGGGTGTAACCATTGCACCTTGTTTTTGGAGCTCTCTTATTAGTTGAAGTGATTTATATGCAGCGATACCACCGCCTATAATTAATAATATTCTTCTTCCATTAAGCATATCAGATCACCAACTGTTAAGTAATGATCTGTTTAATCCTGAACTGGCCTACTGGCAAGTCAAGTTATGCTATTTCTATATGCCTTGACGCGTGGTGACCATCTGATCCCATGCGCTTTTTTAGCTTCTCTAATGCTGCATTTTCTATCTGCCTAATACGTTCTTTTGACAATTTTAGCTCCACGCCAATACTTTCAAGTGTTCTTGGGGTTTCAATCATTTTTCGTTGAATAACGATATACTTTTCACGATCATTTAGAACTTCCATGGATTCTCCAATCCATGTTTTTAATTTTTTTTCATCGAAACTTTGCTCAACAACTTCTGCACCAGTTGGTCCTTCATCAGCTAAGGTTTCTATCCACTCTCGACCTTCATCATCATTTGATTGAATGGCGTTTAAAGACATATCTCCACCTGACATGCGACCGTTCATCATCATTACATCACGCATAGGAACACCAAGCTCTGTACTAACTTGTTCCAGTATTTGTGCGGGTGTAACTGTTTGATTATTTTGAACAGCATCACGCTCAAGTTGGGCTTTTACTCTTTTAATATTGAAGAAAAGTGACTTCTGATTTGTTGTACTACCTGTTCTAACCATTGAATAATTACGCATTACAAAATCTTGTATGGACGCTTTTACCCACCATTGAGCGTAAGTTGAAAAGCGCACACCTTTGTCTGGGTCAAATTTATCTGCAGCCTTCATCAAACCCATACCTGCTTCTTGTATGAGGTCTTGTTGTGATACTCCGTATCTGCGGAATTTTGATGCCATTGATATAGCCAAGCGCATGTAAGCATTTATAAGTCGATGTAATGCGTCTTCATCTTTGTGGTCACGCCATGCTACTGCGAGTTCGTATTCTGTATCAACGTCTAACATTTCCGCTTTCATAGCAGTTTTTTGCAAACGTTTTTCATAGGATGTATCAAGTGTCATTTTTTTATTTTCTTTATCTAATGTTTCGGTTTGTATAATTGTTACGTAAGAAATAGATAATTGGATCACTTTGAGGATAATTGTGTCAAAAAAATTCCCTAAACTATCATTGATTCTAGGAGGAGCTAACTCTGGGAAATCTGCTTTTGCTGAAAAATTAGTAATTTCTTCGGGAATGTATAAGAACTATATTGCGACAGCCCAGGCATTCGATGATGAGATGCAAAAAAAAATAGATAAACATCAAAAAGACCGTGGGGGCAATTGGAATACAATTGAAGCACCATTAGATATACTTCCACTACCGAAGAAAGGTATAGTATTAATTGATTGCTTAACTTTATGGTTAAGCAACAATTTATTAGAAGACAAAGATATAAATACTGAAAATTTCATTAATGCATGCCTTGATGCCAATCATGTTGTCTGCGTGTCTAATGAAACAGGTTTAGGTGTTGTTCCTGATAATTATTTAGCCCGAAAATTTAGAACAGCTCAAGGGCAGTTAAATCAACAAGTAGCGGCGCAATCAGATCTTGTTGTCCAAGTTATTGCCGGCATCCCGTTAGTACTAAAGGGTGAATTGCCTGAGAATATATCATGACAAATTGGTATTGGATAAGACATGGGCCAACTCATTTGAAAAGCTTAGTTGGATGGTCTGATGTAGATGTGGATTTATCAAATATTAATATGCTTCAAAGATTAGATAATTTTTTGCCAAATAATAGTATAATAGTATCATCTGATCTAAAACGCTGTATAAAAACAGCGGATGAAATCCAAGGTTTGCGCGAGCGTCTACCAAATAATAGGAACTTACGTGAGTTCAACTTTGGAGACTGGGAACTTAAAAAATCAGCTAAAATAGCTCAAGAATACCCTAAACTTTCAAAAGAATATTGGACTAATCCTGGTGATACTGCACCTCCAAATGGGGAAAGTTGGAATGAAGCAGCCAAGAGAGTGAATTCTGAGGTAGATATCATAAATCAAAAATATAAAGGCAGGAACATAATAGCAGTTGGTCATTTTGGTGTTATTTTAACTCAATTACAACGTGCAGCAAAAATACAATCTCAAAGTGCAATTAGTTTCCAAATTGATAATCTCAGCGTAACACATCTAGAACATCTTGGTGATAAGCATTGGAGAATATTAGGTGTCAACTTCACAATTTAAAATTTTGATTCAATTGAAATCCAAATTTTTTCTGCAACATTAATTTTGTTAAATCGTTCTAATTCTTGAATGCCCGTTGGAGATGTAACATTTATTTCGGTGAGATAACCTCCAATAACATCAATACCAACAAATATTTGACCTTTTTCTTTTAAAAGGGGTCCAATTTTTTTACATATTTCTAAATCACGTTCATCCAGTTCAACTTTTTCAGGTTTACCACCTACATGCATATTTGAACGTGTTTCTCCTCTTGCTGGGACACGATTTATCGCACCAACAGCTTCACCATCAACTATTATAATTCGTTTGTCTCCTTTAGAAACTGCAGCTAAGAATTTTTGAGCGATTAAAGGTTCCGAGTTTATTGAACAAAAAAGTTCATGTAACGAGTTTAAATTTCTATCATTCGCATCTAATCGGAAAACACCAGCACCACCATTCCCGTATAATGGCTTCAATATGATATCTTTGTATTTATTTTTAAAGTTTTTTAAAACTTCAATATCACGTGCGATTGTAGTTGGAGGAGTTAAATCTGGAAAATTTAATACTAATAACTTTTCAGGATAATTACGAACCCATTTAGGATCGTTTACAACTAATGTTTCTGGATGAACCATTTCAAGTAAATGAGTATTTGTTATATATCCCATATCAAATGGAGGGTCTTGACGAAGCCATACTACATCAAAGTTTTTAAGGTGAATTTTTATGTAATCACCTTTGGTAAAATGCTTATCTTTGGAACGATGAACACTGATAGGCCACCCGTAAGCTGTTACTTCACCTTCCTCAAATGCAAGCTGTTCAGGGTTATAATAAAATAATTCATGCCCCCTCAATTGTGCTTCTTCCATTATACGAAAGCTACTATCAGCATTAATATCAACCAATTCTATTGGATCCATCTGAATCGCAATTTTTAAACGCATGGCAATCTCCAAAAAGTAAACACAATAACTAAATGGCGCATTGACAAAAATGATGCAAGTCATCTTGTTTGAATTATTAAAGCATTAAATCTCTTAATATTAATTGGATTTTTTAAATTCTGCTTTAATTCTTAAAGCCATTTCATAAGAACGTTTTTTTGGCACTCCAAATTGTTCAGATATTTGAGTAGCAGCGTCTTTAATACGATACTCTTGCAATGCAATTTGTAATGCAGAATATATTTCTTCATCACTAATTTCTTTTTTTGTTGGAGGCCCTAAAACAATAACTACTTCACCTTTAAAAGAATGACGTGATTTAATTTCGTCTATAACTTGATCTACGGTTCCTCTAATTACCTCTTCAAATTTTTTCGTCATTTCTCTGCATACAGAGATCAAACGGTCATTTCCAAAAATTTTGGAAATATCTTTTAAAGTTGAAAGTGTTCTTTTGGGAGATTCATAATATACTATCGTCGCATCTAAATTTTGTATTTTTTGTAAATTTTTTATTCTTTGTGAAGATTTTGAACCTAGAAAACCTCCAAAGAAGAAATTATCAGTAGGTAATCCAGCCAGACACAACGCAGTTAATAAAGCACTCGCACCTGGTGCTGCATGAACCCGAATATTATTTTGAATTGCTAATTTTGTTAAAGAAAACCCTGGGTCAGCGATTAGCGGAGTTCCTGCATCTGAAGCATAAGCTAATACCTTTCCTTCTTTAATTAGTGCTATTAATTTAGGCCTCTGCACCTCTCCATTATGGTCATGGTATGATAAAATTTTTCTACCATTAAGATTAATTCCATGTATCTCCATTAATTTACGCAGCACTCTTGTATCTTCAGCTACTAAAATGTCAGCATCCCTTAAAATATTTAAAGCACGAATTGTAATATCATTTGCCGTGCCAATCGGTGTAGCTAATATATGAAGTCCCGAGTCCAGTTTCTTAACAGTCATGAGATTTTTCTTTCATTGTTAGCGTCTACCCGTTGTAATCTAATAGTCTTTAGAATAACTTTTGACTATCGTTAACCGAAGTTATCATTTGTTTTAACAGGAAGTAAGAATGATTAATAAAAATTCAATGTTAAAGCTAACACGCCTTGTAATAATTTGTATTTTGACTTTCACAATTTCTGCTTGTCAGGACTTAAGAGTAGAGAAAGTTAATGATGGTCCAATTATAAATCCTTCGACAACTACTAAAGTAGCCTTACTTGTTCCATCTGGGTCAACTGATGAAAATCAAGAAGATTTAGCACAAAACCTTATTCGTGCTGCAAAAATGGCGATTACTGATCATCCTAAAGCCAAAATAGAAATGCTTATATTTAAAACTGCTGGAGATCCAATTAAAGCTGAAGCTGCTGCAAAAAAAGCAATTACACAAAACGTGAAGCTAATAATTGGACCTTTATTTGCAAAGTCTGCTGAATCTGTAGGGAAAATTGCCGCTGCTAATAATATAAACGTATTAAGTTTTTCGAATACCTCTAGCATCGCGGGAAATAATGTATTTATTTTAGGAAATTCATTCCAAAATACATCAGATCGTCTTTTAGGTTTTGCATCACAAAAAGGTTATAGTAAAATTTCTGTGGTTTTACCTGATACAGAAGCGGGAAGAGTTGCAGCCAATTCAGTTAAATTATCATCTAAATCTAATAATTTAAATTTTGTAGGCTCATATGATTATCCCTTTTCGGCAGATGGTATCGCAGAAAATGCATACAGAATAACAAGAAAAATAAGAAGATCTGATGCTGATGCTGTGGTTTTAACCGCAGATAGCGCATCCGGCCTTCCACTTCTTGCAGAATTTTTATTGGCAAAAGGTTTGCCAATAAAAGACATAAAAATATTAGGGTTATCAAGGTGGGATATTCCTCAATCTACACTAAATACTCCGGGACTAAGAAATGGTTGGTTTACGGTACCAGACGGCGCAGCTATTAATGATTTCAACAAACGTTTTAAAAAAGTTTATGGAGTGCCTCCACATCCGTTAGCAGGATTTGCTTACGATGGAATGAAAATATTCGCAACTCTTCTTAGTGAAGGAAACTCAGGTGCAGCACAACGATCACAGCTTACAAGACCTCAAGGATTTAAAGGAGCAAGTGGGGCGTTTAGACTTCTAAATAGTGGCTCTGCTCAACGTGCACTTTCTATTGCAGAAGCATCTGCTGGTGCATTAAGGATTATTTCTCCTGCACCTACCAGATTTGGCGGATCAGGAGCTTTTCTGTATGAAATTACAAACTGAAATTATCAAACCAGATAACTTAATTTGTTCAGAAGAGTTGTTGTTTAATAAAGGCGAATTAAACAATAAGATTAATACTGCAATCCAAACAGTAGCAGAGGATAATTTGCGTTCTTCAATTGCAAATATTCTTAGTAATGCAAATGTTAAAGGGCGATTGGAAATTCAAAGCCATTTTGAAAAATCTCCATTTGAGTCAGCTAAAACAATAGCATCATACAGTTTTTTAAAAGATAAATTAATTTCTTTAGCATTCGATGTAGTTCAAACTACATTACAGTCTTCAAAAAACAAACAGACCAATTTAGATTATATCTCAATAATTGCAGTGGGTGGTTATGGTCGTGCAGAAATGGCACCACATTCTGATGTTGATCTATTATTTTTAACTCAGGCCAAACCAAGCAAAAGAGTTCAAAAAATTATTGAAGATATATTATATATTTTATGGGACATGCGATTAAAGATTGGTTACTCAACACGAAGTACAAATCAATGTATTCAGTTAGGTAAAACAGATCAAACTATTAAGACAGCATTACTTGAACATCGTTATCTTTGTGGCAACAAAAACCTATATGATGATTTTTGCAAAAAACTCCGTAGTCAATTATTTAAAGCCAGTGCAACTGAGTATGTCGAAGAAAAATTAGAAGAACGCGCCAAACGACACGAACGACAAGGTGGGCAGCGCTATATGGTCGAGCCTAATGTCAAAGAAGGAAAAGGTGGATTGCGTGACTTACAATCCCTTTTCTGGATCACAAAATATATTTCTCACGCCACAACACATAAAGAGATGATAGATCAAGGATATTTCACTCAACAAGAATACGATAATTTTCTTGTGGCTCATAATTTCCTATGGGCAGTACGATGTCATCTTCATATTTGTGCTAATAGAGCATCTGAACAATTAACCTTTGATCATCAAGTAGAAGTTGCCAAACGATTTGGATATAAAGGTGGTCGAGGAATGCGTGGTGTTGAACGCTTTATGCAGGACTATTTTCGTCAAGCTACTCATGTAGGGGAATTAACTCGAGTATTTTTAACAGCACTTGAAGCACAGCAAGTAAAATCAACTCTATCTTTGGGAGATCGTTTTAGAAACATACTTTGGCGCACCTTAAATATTGATGGTAATTTATCAGATGGATTTCAATTGGAGCATGGAAGAATTAACATTATTAATCCCGATATATTTCTAAAAGACCCAATAAATATTTTACGCTTATTTGAAGAAGGTTTGAAAACTGGTCTTTTAATCCATCAAGATGCAATGAGGGTAGTAACAGCAAATCTAAGAAAAATAACGCCCAAGGTAAGAAAAAATCCTGAAACACAGCGAATATTTATGTCTCTTCTTCTAGACTATGGTAACCCAGAACGTGCACTTAGACGCATGAACGAATTGGGTGTTTTGGGTGCCATTATTCCTGAGTTCAAACGTATAATTGCCTTAATGCAATTTAATTTTTATCATAGTTACACAGTCGATGAGCATACCATTCAATGCATATCTTTTTTAGCAAGAATTGAACAAGGTACTTTAAACGAAGAGCTGCCAATTGCATCAGAAATTCTTAAATCTGGAGTGGACAGACGCGTCTTATACATCGCCATACTCTTGCATGATATTGGGAAAGGGTTACCCGAAGATCATTCCATTGCTGGAGCTGAACTAGCAAAAAAAATAGCTCCTGAGCTAGGGTTAAATGCATCAGAGGCCGATAGAGTTACATGGTTGGTTGAAAATCACTTGGTAATGTCTGACTTCGCTCAAAAACGTGATTTATCCGATCCAAAGACAGTAAGTAATTTTGGAAAAATAGTTAAAACAACTTCAAATTTAAATTTACTCACTGTTTTGACAGTTTGTGACATAATGGGTGTCGGTCCAGGAGCACTGAATAACTGGAAAGCACAACTCCTTCGCGAGCTATATACTAATACAAGAAGTTTGATAAAAGGTGGTCTTGATACTCAAGGGAAAAATAAACCTTACCTTATTGCCATGTCGGCTTTAAGTGAATTATTAATAGATTGGGACAGCTCATCAATCCAAGAAGAAGTTGAACGTCACTACCCAGCCTATTGGCAAGGGTTAGACACAAACACACAATATATATTTGCAAATTTATTTAAAAATTTAGGCAGTAAAAAAATTGCAAGCCACTTTGAAGTCGACGAGGATCGTGATGCAACACGGGCTCAATTTTTAATGCAAGATCACCCAGGTATTTTTTCAAGACTTACTGGAGCTATAGCACTTGCAAATGCTAATGTTATTGATGCTCGTACTTATACCACCTCTGATGGATATGCTACTCCTGTATTTTGGATACAAGATAACGATGGAAAGCCCTTTGATTTATCAAGATTAGGAAGATTAAAAAAGCTAATTGATCAAACTCTATCTGGTGACGTTATTGCCCGAGATGTTCTGAAAGTTCGCAATAAATTAAAACCCAGAGAACGCAATTTCAAAGTACCAACCGATATTACATTTGATAATCAAGGATCAGATATATACACAATTATTGAAGTAGATACACGAGACCGGCATAGCTTGTTATTTGATTTAACTCGAACATTGGCTAACGCGAATATACAAATTGCAAGTGCAGTGATAGCTACGTACGGAGCACAAGCTGTAGATGTATTTTATGTAAAAGATATGATAGGTTTAAAAATTACATCTGAAAATAAGCAAAATGCTATCAAAGATAAACTCCAAGAAGCGATTGAATTAGGCGCAGAATCTTCTATGGCATGATAAAATTTTTCTTAACAGTAAGTGGTTGGACATTAATAAGTCGTGTTGCTGGTTTGCTCAGAGATTTAATGCTGGCTGCTTACCTTGGAACAGGTGTAATTGCAGAAGCATTTCAAGCGGCATTCTCACTACCAAATCTGTTTCGGAGATTTTTTGCTGAAGGTGCATTTAATCTAGCATTTGTTCCGTTATATACAAAGAAACTAGCTGCACAAAAAGATAATGAAGAATTCGCAAGTGAGGCCTTATCTACACTTGCAGGATTATTGATATTATTAACATTATTATCCCAGCTTTTCATGCCTTATCTAATCTACGCAATGGCAAGCGGATTTGCAGGCAATGATCGCTTTGATTTAGCGGTTGAATTATCTCGAATTATTTTTCCATATATTATTTTTATATCACTCACAGCATTATTTAGCGGCATATTAAATTCACATAGGCATTTTATCGCAGCAGCTGCAGCACCTGTCCTATTAAATATAATATTAATCATATCAATGATTTTATCTGCTAAAACAAAATGGGATATCGGTATTACTCTTTCTTGGGGAGTTTTTTGCGCAGGGATTGCCCAAATGAGTTTAGTATATTTTGCTGTTAGACGGTTAGGGATAAAATTAACTTTACGCTTTCCAAAGTTTACTCCTGATATAAAAAAATTATTTATTTTAGCAGTTCCTGCAATCCTGACGGGTGGCGTTGTACAAATAAATTTATTGGTTGGTCGTCAGGTTGCGAGCTATTTCGAAGGCGCATTTGCTTGGCTTTATTATGCAGATCGACTTTATCAGCTTCCATTAGGTGTCGTTGGAATTGCAATCGGAATCGTTTTACTCCCCGAATTATCTAGGGCTTTAATAAATAAAAATAGCCTAGATGGTCAAAATGCATTTAATAGAGCTCTAGAATTTTCTTTATTACTTACAGTACCAGCAGCTGTTGCATTAATAATTATACCACTCTCATTAATTTCTGTAATATTTGAAAGGGGCGCATTTACAAATTTAGATACTATTTCAACATCTCAAGCATTAGCCATTTATGGTCTTGGCTTACCTGCATTTGTCTTACAAAAAGTATTACAACCACTATTTTTTGCACGAGAGGACACTAGATCACCATTTATATTTGCATTACTTGCAATGTTCTTAAATGTAAGTTTAGCTATTAGCTTGTCATTTTATGTAGGATTTTTAGCTGCTGCTATTGGCACGTCAATATCTTCATGGGTAATGATATTTCTACTATGGAATGGTTGTAAAAAAATGGGGGATTCATCAAGAATTGATGCACGTTTAAAACGCAATCTGCCATTCATCATACTTTCTAGTATATTAATGGGTATGGTAATTTATATCGTTCAGTATTTTTTAAATAACAGCTTACATACACCTAATATTCGCTATTTGATGCTCACTATTTTAATATTTTCAGGAATAATAAGTTATTTATTTTTTATAAATTTATTCGGGATCATATCAAAACAAGGCTTAAGGGCTATGATAAAAAAATAATCTGAAAGTGGTGTAAGCTAAAATAATTATTATGTTGTAAATTATCATCAGGAAATCTAGTTATATATAAAGTAAAATAGTAAAAATTTTGGAGACTTAAGATGAATTTATCTAAACTAGCACTTTTAAGTATCATATCAGTTTCTATAGCGTCTGTGTCATCTGCTGCATCGTTAGCTACAAAAGTAGACCCAGCAGTAACAGTGCCTGGAGAAACTTCGCATGCTAAAAGAATAAGAGTTTTAACTACGGTTAAAGATTCTAAGGGTAATGACGTTATGGATGGATTTGGAGATACAGTTAAATGTTACACTTGGATCAAAGCTTAATTACATTTCAGAATAATTAGCTTTGTAAAAACAATTAACTTTTGCTCTCACATGAAAACAACTTCAAAAGCTAATAATAATGTTTAAATAAATTTTTCTTTTGAAATCTTTATAATTATTGAAATACAAAATCCAGAAATAAACCCAATTATCTCGGCTATCCATTCATTGCTATTATTTGAATAAACTAGATTATATATTAATGCTAAAATCATAAAGAATATAATTAAGTGGAACGCACGAAACCCTGTTTCCCCTTTCATACGCTGGATGCTGAACTGCACCCAAGTAAAAGCACCAATAAGACCATAAACAGCTGGATAGCCACCCACAAGAAATGTTCCATTTGAGAACACTCCAAACCCGATAGCGCCTATTATACCACTAAATATAAAGATTAATAAAACTGCGATATCTCCAAAAACTTCTGCTATGAATTTACCAAATGTAGCGATAAAAACTAATACAAATATTATTTCCGTAGTATTTTTATGAATAAAGCTATACGTAAGAAATCTAATTAAACCATTAAAATTATATGTACTATTGTGGCGCATCCACTCGAATATTGTATCAAAAAATCCATATTTTTGAATTAACTGCATGCGCCAAGCAATTGAGGCCTGATCACCTATCAGACCTTTTTGTCCTAACTGCAAAATAGCTTCCACAAAAGCTATAAGTATTATCAAAAAAACAACAGACTTAGGCATTATATTAATAGGTGTTTGATTTAAATCCGGATTAAACATTTAAGAATGCTTCCTTTAGTTGACCATTGGTAAAATAGCCGCGATAAGCAGATCAAACAGATTTAATACAGGCGGAGAAAAATTACTATGTCTGAAACAAACTTTAAACAACGTGTATTTTCAGGAATACAACCTTCAGGAAATTTAACGCTTGGTAACTATCTGGGTGCAGTGAAGAGGTTTGTTGAAATGCAGAATAGTGGCATTGAAACAATATATTGTATGGTTGATCTACACGCGATTACCGTTTGGCAAGATCCCAATGCCCTTAAGACACAGACCCGTGAGCTAGCAGCAGCCTATATAGCCTGTGGATTAGATCCTAATAAATCAATTTTATTTAACCAATCTCAAGTATCGGCTCATGCAGAATTAGGTTGGATACTAAGCTGTGTCACACGTCTTGGTTGGATGAACCGCATGACGCAATTTAAGGACAAGGCTGGTAAAAATGCAGAGAAGATGTCTCTTGGACTATATGCATATCCGGCTCTTATGGCTGCGGATATATTAGCTTATCAAGCCACGCATGTGCCTGTTGGAGAAGATCAGAAGCAACATGTTGAATTAACACGCGATATTGCGGCAAAATTTAATCATGATTTTGATACGGATTTATTTCCATTACCAGAACCAATAATTGAAGGTGCAGCAACTCGCGTCATGTCACTAAGAGATGGATCAAAAAAAATGTCGAAATCTGATCCATCTGATAAAAGTCGAATTAATATGACAGACAATGCAGATACAATTGCTTCAAAGATAAGAAAAGCTAAAACAGACCCTGATGCTCTTCCAAGTGAACCCAAAGGATTGGAAAATCGGCCAGAAGCACGTAACTTAGTTAACATATATGCCGCCTTATCTGATGCTAGTATTTCAGATGTATTAAAAGAATTTGGTGGACAACAATTTGGCACATTCAAGCCAATTTTAGCTGAGCTAGCGGTAAATCATTTAGCTCCTATTTCCTCAGAGATGGCACGTTTAATGAATGATCCGGATGAAATTGATCGCTTATTAAATAATGGAGCTATGCGGGCTGATATTATTGCAGCACCGATACTTAAAAAAGTAAAAACTGCTATAGGAATGATAGTATAAAAATCTTAAAATTTCTGAATAAATCTCACAAACCGTTTAATTATCACACTATTTATCAACTTTGGTGCTAAATAAGCATTAGAGACTCTTTTATTTAATTCACCTAGTGTAGGATATGGAGAAACCATGAACGAAATTGCTGACATTTTTAATTTGCTTGATATTGCTAAACACCAGATTTGAATTATCTCTCCAGCATTTTTACCAACTATAGAAGCTCCTATTGGCCTACCCTTAAAAACCATTACTTTAACAAATCCAATAGTTTCTAACTCTGTAATAGCTCTATCATTATCACTGTAATTAACTTTTACTACAGAGATTTTTTTTCCGTATTTTTCATAAGCTTGTGCTTCAGTTAACCCAACTTGGGAAATTTCAGGATCTGAATAAGTTGTCCATGGAATATGATGTTTTTTTTGTTTAAATTTTAATCCAAAAGCTGCAGATCTTATAATTATACCAGCATGATACTCTGCCGTGTGAGTAAATTGTCTTTCCCCTGTCACATCACCAATTGCAAAAACACGTTTATTTGAAGTTTTTAAAAACGCATCAACTTTTATATTTCTTTTGGAATGATCGACATTAGCATGAACCAAATCTAAATATTTAATATTTGGCTCTCGCCCAGCTGCAATTAATAAGTGAGATCCTTTGTAAATAGACCCATCAGAAGTCTTTACTTTTATATTTTTGTCATCATTTTCAATATAAACAACTTCTGAATTTTCTAATATTTTTATGCCATCTTTTTTGAGTTGCCCCACAAGTATCTTTACTGACTCAGGGTCATCTTTTTCTAAAATACTTTTTGCTTCTAGAACTGTCACTTGTGCGCCTAATCTCACATATGCTTGTGCAATTTCGATTCCAATTGGACCACCACCAATAACAATTAAGTGCTTAGGGCATTCAGAAATCTCAAAAATATTTTTATTGGTATAGTACTTAACTTTATCAATCCCGTTTATCTTTGGAATGAAAGGTTCAGAACCAGTGGCTATTACAAATCTACGAGCTTTAATTAATTTATTACCTGCTAGAACTTCATTATTGGATATGAATTTCCCATAACTTTCAATTACTTTTACACCTAATTTTTCAAACCTTTCTACACTATCATGTGGTTCAATTGTTTTTATAACTTTAAGGATATGCTCTTTTACTTTGGCAAATTCTACCTTTGGATTAATACTCGTTATTCCAAAAGCCTCGCCCTTGGTTTGTACATATGCAGATTTTGATGCAGAAATTAAAGATTTAGATGGAATACAGCCATAGTTTAAGCAATCTCCACCCATCTTATTCCCCTCAATTAACACCACATTTAGTCCCAGCTGTGCAGCAGCAGATGCCACAGAAAGTCCCCCCGAGCCTCCCCCTATTACACAAATATCAGAATATATTTTATCCAATTACCTAGCCTTTTTAATTTTTTTAATTACTAGAGGTATAATTGCTAAAACAAATAATCCAATTGATGATATTAAAATATCTGGATTTGAAAAAATATCTAAATTGGGAGATTCGTTTCTTTTAAAGATGGTGCTTAAACTTGCACCAATTGAAGTATAAACAAGAGTTCCAGGCAAAATCCCGATTAAAGTTGTAATTGTAAAAATGCGTAATTTAATGCCAAAAAATGCAGGTGCTAGATTTGCAACAAAGAAAGGGACTACTGGCATAAGGCGTAGAATAATTAAGTAACTAAATTCATTTTCTTGTATTTCGTTTTGCATTTTAATTAAAAAACTATCTCCAACATTTTTGCCCTTAATTTTATCTAATAAAATATTACCCAAAAATGTTTTTGCAGCTAAAAAAATAAGTGCTGCACCAATAACCGCACTAAATACATTAAAGAAGGTTCCCGGAAATGTTGCAAACAAAAAACCACCTGTAAGTGACATCATTGAAGCTCCTGGTAAAGAAAATGCAACAATTGTTATATAAATTATTATAAAAGTTATTACTGTGAAATTATAATTATTATCTCTCCATACCTCCAAGATATTATGATTTTTTGCTAAAAAGTCATAAGATATATAATATCTCAGAAAAAAATACCAAACCAAAGCAATCATTATAATTAATAAAAAAATAAAAATGTATTTAAATCCAAATTTATTTATTTTTTGAACCATACAATTAAATCCTGATATCATTTATTTAAATTTAAGTATAAAGTAATTAATATTCAAAGTAATACCACCTTATTATATTGCTTTAAAAATAAAATTCTGAATAAAAATTAATTATGATTTGGGTCAATTATCAATAAAACTGAATTGACTTACTCTGTTTTCACCCCTAAAGAGCACATTCGAACACTAAGTAGCTTCGAATCCTTTGTGATTTGGCTAAAAGACGATCAGGAGATCGATATGAAACGTACATACCAACCAAGTAATTTGGTTCGCAAACGCCGACACGGCTTCCGTTCTCGCATGGCTACTAAGAATGGCCGTAAAATTTTAAATCGACGTCGCGTTCAAGGCCGTAAGAGCCTATCTGCGTAAACGATCCCGAAAGGGAATTTTTATGGAACCGCCAGAGGCAACATCATGCACCCAAAAGGGCGCTGGTGCATCGCAACCGGCGGTTTTTTCATGCTTGAAGAGAATTACCAAGCGTAGTGATTTTATTCTTGCTTCGAATAGTCAATTATTTGGTGTCAAAGGGTTCTTGCTTCAAGCACGAAATCGTAATGATAATGATGACTCTATCCGAGTTGGCTTCACATGTTCAAAAAAAGTTGGCAATGCTGTTGCGCGAAACCGCGCTAAAAGAAGGTTACGTGAAATTACAAATCTGAGACTTGCATCTTCAGCCAAAAAAGGCTGGGATTACGTCTTAATTGGGAAAAAAGAAGTTACAGCAACAAGAGATTTCATAAAGCTAAAAGATGACTTAACTTATGCATTGCAAAAGATTCATAAATGACACCATTCAGCTATATTCTTGCATTACCTATAAGAGCCTATCGGCTTTTATTTAGCCCATGGGTTGGAAGGAACTGTAGATACCACCCAACTTGTTCTGCCTACGCATTGGAAGCATTAAAAAAGCATGGGGGCATCAAAGGGTTTTGGCTCACTATAAAAAGAGTTTCTCGATGCCACCCTTGGGGCAATTCAGGCATTGATAACGTTCCTGACTAAACAAAATACATAAATAATTTGTCGTTTTTAGAATAGAATTTCTGTTAATTATACCATAAATAATAAAAAGGCGATGGCGTCGCCTAATCTTCACATTTATGTCCTGAACGCCCGGACATTTTTCTGGGGATACTCATTTATCCCTATAAAATCAGAGGATAAATTGAAAATGACCCTTTCAACACGTAAAGATTTTTATATATTTGATAATGGCAAAAAACCACCATTACAATTTTCACAAGCTGAATATGACATGCGGATTAACGGCTTAAGGAGTATTATGAACGCAATGGGAATAGAAGCAACTATTCTAACTTCCATGCATTGTGTATCATATTACACTGGTTTTACTTATTGTGCATTTGGACGTCCATATGCATGCGTGATAACCCATGATAAGGCATTTACAATATCAGCTGGAATTGATGGTGGACAACCTGCAAGGCGTTCTGCAACCGAAAATATTGTTTATTCAGATTGGAAAAGAGACAATTTCTGGAGGGCAGTAAAAGCCTCTATTGGAAATTCTGACACTCTGGGGATGGAAGGCGACCATCTCACAATTACTCAACAAGCTAAATTAAATGAATTCTTATGCCCAAATAAGATTATTGATATTGCTCCCGCCTCAATGAAACAGCGGATGATTAAATCAAATGATGAACTTGAATTAATACGTCAAGGAGCAAGAATAGCTGATATTGGTGGATTTGCTATTCATGACGCAATAAGAGTTGGGGCCCGTGAAATTGACATAGCTATGGCAGGTCGAGATGCAATGGAACTTGAAATTGCAAAATCTTTTCCTCATTCTGAGTTAAGAGATACTTGGGTGTGGTTCCAATCTGGAATAAATACTGATGGGGCTCATAATCCAGTTACTACGCGCAAATTAATAGAAGGTGATATATTATCTCTTAATACATTCCCTATGATATCAGGATATTACACTGCTTTAGAAAGAACATTATTTATTGGAGAGCCCAATAAAGAAAGTTTGAAAATTTGGGAAGCAAATATTCAGGCTCACGAGCTTGGATTATCATTAATAAAAGAAGGTGCGACATGTTCCGGAATAACTGCAGAAATTAACTCTCTTTTTGAAGAACGAAACTTATTACAATATCGAAGTTTTGGATATGGTCATTCTTTTGGAGTTCTATCACATTATTATGGCCGTGAGGCAGGATTAGAGCTCAGAGAAGATATCGATACTGAACTCACATCACACATGGTGGTATCAATGGAGCCAATGATAACTATTCCTGACAATAATTTAGCCGCTGGTGGTTATCGGGAGCATGACATTTTAGTATTACAAGATGGTGAAGTCGAAAATATTACTAAATTCCCATATGGCCCAGAACATAACATTATTAGCCCTTAATTCAGATCGGCGCGCAATTTGCGCGCCAAATATCGTTCTCTCCATACAGTATAAATACCTGTCATTATTACAATACTTGCTCCAAATAATGTTAAAATATCTGGGCGCTCGTTAAAAACAAAATATCCAATAATAATTGCAAATAATAAACGTGAATAACGAAATGGCGTTACAACCCCAGCTTCACCAATACGTGTAGCCGCGACAATACAGTAATACCCAATAACACCAAATGTCACACCGCCAATAATATAATAAATTTGATAATCCACTAAACTTACAAACTTTTGAGCATCTAATGTGGTTAATAAACAGCCTGCAATTATTAATGAAACAAACGCTTGGAAAGAAACGATAGTTGATGGCACATTTGAAGGCAATTTCCTGGTAATTAAATCTCTAATAGTAACAAATAGTACAGCAATAAGTACAAAGCTTACATTTGGATCGAAAGAATCCATTCCTGGTCTAATTATAATCAAAACTCCAATAAGACCAATAATTATTGCTAACCAGCGTCTCCAACCAACAGTTTCACCTAAAAAAAATGCAGCTCCCATTGTAAGTACTAATGGAGTTGCCTGAAAAACTGCTGCCACAGTTGAAAGAGGGATGAGTGTTAACGCTGTAATAAACGCAACTGCAGCTATTCCTTCAGCAAATTGGCGTATTACCATCCCCTTCGTCCAAAAAACCTTTGAGGTAAGATTATATCCTTTGATTTTAGCCATTATAGCAAATGCTAAGCTACTTCCGATTCCTAAAGTAATTAAGATTTGTCCTGTAGATAAGTTCACAGAAAGTTTTTTCATGAACAAATCTTCCATTGTGAAGCCAGCCATAGCTATTAGCATCAGTAAAATACCTTTGAAATTATTCATCAATTACTTTCAAAAAATTAGCTAAAAAATGCTTTATTTGTAATTATAATAAAATTCATTGACTAGCCATCACAATTACAAACAGTTATAGGCAACTTTATGTTAGATGAACGCAAAGAAATCCATCCCCTTTTTGAAGGTGCACCAAGCACAACAGATTTCAAAAAGTTAAGGAAGAGAATAATCCGCCAAACCCGTGAAGCTGTAGAACAATACGGTATGATTGAGCGTGGGAAGAAATGGCTGGTTTGCTTATCGGGCGGTAAAGATAGTTACACTCTGTTAGCTGCTCTAACAGAATTACAATGGCGTGGCTTACTTCCTATCGAAATCATCGCTTGTAACCTTGACCAAGGGCAACCAAATTTTCCAGCTACAGTTTTACCAGAATTCTTAAAAAAAATGGGTGTCCCAAATAGAATTGAGTATGAAGACACTTATTCAATTGTAAAAGAGAAGGTTCCTGCTGGACGTACTTATTGTGCTATGTGCTCAAGACTTCGGCGCGGTAATTTGTATCGAATAGCACGAGAAGAAGGCTGTTCAGCTGTAGTATTAGGCCATCATCGAGATGATATTCTAGAAACATTTTTTATGAATTTATTTCATGGTGGCCGCTTAGCGACAATGCCACCAAAATTAGTTAACGATGAAGGTGACTTATTCGTTTATAGACCTCTAGCTCATGTAGCTGAGGCCGATTGTGAGAAATTTGCAAAAGCTCTAAATTATCCAATAATACCATGTGATTTATGTGGTTCTCAAGATGGTTTACAGAGACAACAAGTAAAATCTATTTTGGATGGATGGGAGCAAAACTCACCAGGAAGGCGTCAAGTTTTGTTTAAGAGTTTAACAAATGCTCGACCAAGTCATCTTTTGGATGAAAAGCTATTTGATTTTAGTGGCCTCATGCGTCCAAATCCTGCAGAAGATAAATAGCAATTCCCTTGACCTTTTGCTCAATAATCTATTCAACCAAACCAAATTAAAATTCCTATTATCTGGGCGATAAAATGCAAGACGACAATAATAAAAATTTGATATTAGCAAGTGTTCTATCAATGCTAGTACTTTTAACTTGGTTCTATTTCTTTCCACAAGAAGACTATCAACCGGTAGCAACCAACCAAAATGCTGTTTCCGATAACGGTATAGCAATCGCTCCGTCTGCATCAAATGACATAGCATCTGCGCCTTCGATAACGACAACAGTTTCTGAAACTCGCGAAATAGCCTTAGAAAAAACTAAACGGATAGAAATTAAATCAAATCGTATCGAAGGTTCATTATCACTAACGGGTGCTCGAATAGATGATCTGAAACTATTAGATTATAATGTAAAATTAAATGATGCATCCGAAAAAGTAACACTTCTATCTCCGGCTGGCGGCCCGTCTGCTTATTATATTCTGCATGGGTTTTCGCCTGCTGGATCACTAGACTTTAACGATGTGCCAACTGCAACAACTGTATGGTCAATTGAAGAAGGTGATATTTTAACACCATCTTCACCAGTATTCTTAAAATGGAATAATAATAATGGGTTAATATTTTACAGAAAAATTGAAATTGACGATGACTATATGTTTACCATCACTCAAAGCGTAGAAAATAATACAAACTCAAATATTTCATTAGCTCCATATGGTTTAATTGCACAAAAAGGGCCAATTGCGCGAGCTGCTTACGGGCGCCAAGAAAGTTCAAAAAACGGTGTTTACATATTACATGAAGGCATTGTGCTTCAAACAGGATCTTCACTTGAAGAGATCGATTATAGTGACATGCCAGATGAAGATTTTTCTTCGTCAGAGCGTGCAAATTTAAAAATCATAGATTCTAGCAACAAAGGTTGGATTGGTTTTACAGGCAAATACTGGATGACAACATTAATTCCTGACAACTCAGCCTTCAAAGCAGTATCAAAATATTCAGAAAACGCTGACCGATACCAGGCTGAGGCACGCCAAGAAACCATTCAAATACTTGCGGGCCAAACAAAAGAAGTACAGTCTAGATTATTCGCAGGTGCAAAAGAATACAAAACAATTAAGCACTATGGAGATAAAGAAGGTGTAACTGACTTTGTAGATAGTATTGATTGGGGAATGTTCTTTTTTATAACTAAACCAATGTTTGCGTTATTACATTTTTTAAATAGCATGATTGGTAATATGGGTTGGGCAATTATTGCACTTACATTAATCATAAAAACGATATTATTCCCTCTCGCCTATAAATCTTTCGTATCAATGGCACGCATGAAAGAATTACAACCAGAAATGGAAAAACTAAAAGAAAAGCATGGTGACGATCGCCAGGCCATGCAAAAAGCTACAATGGAAATGTATCGAACAAAAAAGGTAAATCCAGCTGCCGGATGTTTGCCTATTCTTTTACAAATACCCATTTTCTTCTCTTTGTATAAAGTTATTTTCGTAACTTTAGAACTACGCCATGCACCATTTATTGGGTGGCTTAAAGACTTATCAGTTCCAGATCCTAGTTCATTGCTAAATTTATTTGGATTAATGCCTTGGGATGCTCCTGGTCCAAATAGTTTCTTTGTTATTTTGTCAATCGGCGTTTGGCCAATTTTAATGGGCATAACAATGTGGTTGCAACAAAAACTGAACCCAGCCCCTACAGATAAAACGCAAGCTATGATTTTTGCTTGGATGCCTTGGGTATTTATGTTCATGCTTGGTGGGTTTGCATCTGGATTGGTAATCTATTGGGTTGCAAACAACACGCTTACTTTCATACAGCAATATACGATTATGAGAAGCCAAGGAGTTAATCCAGATATTTTAGGTAATATGTTTAAGCGCTTCAAAAAAGAAGAAAGCTAATGGGTTCCGTCGCTAATTTATGGCGGCACCCTATAAAAGGCGTTGGGCGCGAAGAACTTAAAAGTGTGAAGTTAGAAAATGGGCGATGTATGCCTATGGATCGAAATTGGGCAGTTGCCCATGAAAACTCAAAAGTAAACTTTCAAAATCCAGAATGGGCGTCATGTCTAAATTTTGTGAGGGCAGCAAGTAACTATGAATTAATGGCCATATCTTCTTTTTTAAACGATGAATCAGGACAAATCACACTCAAACACCCAAAACTAAACGACCTAACCGTCGACCCAGATTTAGACAGTGATAAGCTCGTCAATTGGCTTATTAAGATATGTAATCCAAATCGTTCATTACCTCTAAAAGTATTTAAAGCTAATAGAGGAATTACAGATACATCAGCAGAAACAATATCAATTCATTCTAACTCTACTTTGGAAGACCTTTCAAAAAATATGAACAAACCTTTAGACCAAAGGCGCTTTCGAGGAAATATATGGTTAAATGGTGAAACAGCTTGGTCTGAATTTGATTGGATAGGTAAAATAATGCGTATTGGTACTGCTGAAATAGAGATTATAGAACCAATTGAACGCTGCATGGCCACGACAGTGGACCCTGAAACCGCTGTTTCAAATGCAGATACATTAAATACACTCAACAAAGTATATGGGCATCAAAACTTTGGAGTATTTGGTATAGTCTCAAAATCTGGTTATATAAACATCGGGGATAAGGCAGAATTAATTTAATGGAAATGCAATATACAATCGCAGAAAATGCAACTCCTGATGAGGTCGAGAAAGGACGATTGTTATTCTCGCAACCTACAGATTTTTTAAAAGGCGTTGTAGCAATGGATGGAATGCCTCCAGCTGATAGGATGGAAGTTTGTTTCGCAGGTCGTTCAAATGTTGGAAAATCAAGTTTGATAAATGCACTTACTGGGCGAAAGTCATTGGCACGTACATCGAATACCCCTGGGCGCACGCAAGAAATTAATTTTTTCACTCTTCATGAAAGCCATTATTTAGTTGATGTACCAGGTTACGGGTTTGCAAATGCACCATTACCTGTAGTGAAAAAATGGCAATCACTCTTAAAAGCATATTTATCAGGCAGAGCTTCATTACGTCGAGTTTTCTTACTCATAGACTCACGCCATGGTGTAAAATCAGTAGATGAAGAGATAATGGAATTATTAGGCCGATCAGCAGTAACTTTTCAAGTTGTATTAACAAAAGCAGATAAACCCAAGAAAATAGACTTAGAAAATGTAATATCAGAGACAAGTAAAATTGTAGCCAAATATCCTGCAGCTTATCCTGAGTTTGTCTTAACATCGTCTGAAAGAGGTGATGGAATACCTACATTGAGACACATTATAGGTACGTTAATCTAAATCTTAATATTTAAATTCTCTTGGCGACAGCTAATTTCCTAGTTAAAGATAACCAAACAAAAGGTGGTTATGGTTATGGAGAAGTCGCAGGCTATGGAACGTGATTCAATTGCTACAGCAAGAATGTTATCAGAAGCTTTGCCACACATACAGCGGCATGATGGCTCTATTGTCGTTATAAAACTAGGAGGCCATGCAATATCAAGTGATAAAGCGATGAAAAGCTTTGCTAGAGATATTGTATTAATGCACCAATGTAATTTGAAACCAGTTATTGTTCATGGCGGTGGCCCGATGATCAATGAAATGCTTGATAAGCTTAATATTCAAACTAAATTTGTTGAAGGAAAACGAGTAAGTACTCCTGAAACAGTTGATGTTGTAGAAATGGTTTTATCGGGCAAAGTAAATAAAACAATAGTTCAAGCTATTAATAGCCAGGGCGGAAAAGCTGTTGGTTTATCCGGAAAAGACGCAAATTTATTACAATGTAAACAGGTTAATAAATTACTCGGTATGGTAGGTGATCCATATTCTGTAAATGCTGATGTAATTCATTCTTTAATAGAAAATGATTTCATTCCAGTAATAGCACCTTTAGGTTCAGGTGAAAATGGTGAAACATATAATGTTAATGGAGATACTGCTGCAGGTGCCATTGCGGGAGGCCTTAAAGCCGATAGATTGCTATTATTAACAGATGTTGATGGTGTTAAAGATAAAGATGGTGACGTTCTGACAAACCTCAGTGCAGAACAGGTCAACAAAATGACAAAAAATAATATTATTGTGGGAGGCATGATTCCAAAAACTCAGACTGCACTTGATGCAATATCTGATGGAGTCAGAGCGGTTGTAATTATGGATGGCCGTGTGCCTAATGCATGCTTATTAGAACTATTTACGGATCATGGCGCAGGCTCAATGATACGTGCATAATTAAAAGGTTAATATGTCAGATACAATACTTCGTCTAACTTTTTTCTTAAGTATTTTAATTATACTTATAATGGCAGAAATTTTATTTCCAAAAAAGAAACGTATTCATAACCGTAAAGACAGGTGGATTACGAATGGATTAATAACTCTCATTAACACTGCATCCGTTAATATTGTTCATATAGCTATTCCACTTATTGCTATAGTTGCAGCGATTGATGTTTCAAATGGAAAGATGGGGCTTTTCAATATAATAAATTTTCCAATCTGGATAGAAATAATACTAACGGTAATTATTTTAGATTTTATAATTTGGGGGCAGCACCTCTTAAGCCATAAAATTCCGTTTGTGTGGAGATTCCATAGAATGCACCACACAGATCGAGATCTTGATGTAACAACAGCTGTTCGTTTCCACCCTTTTGAAATTATTTTTTCAATGTTTATAAAGATAACATCCATTTATATATTAGGAGCAAGCGCTATTGCTGTAATAATTTTTGAGATAATGTTAAATGGGATGGCAATGTTCAATCACGCAAATCTAAGAATTCCCTTTAGAATTGAAAATATTTTGAGGAAATTTATTGTAACACCAGATCTTCATAGGATTCATCATTCCATATATATAGACGAGCATAACAAAAATTTTGGCTTTTCATTATCAATTTGGGATAAAATATTTAAATGTTATTTAGACCAACCTCGTGATGGCCATAAAGATATGAAACTTGGTTTAAAGTGGCAAAACGATAAACCAACAAAATTAGGTTGGTCACTTTGGATACCGTTCAAAAAATTATAAAATTATCAAATATAGAATCTTATACTAGCAAGATTGGTTTGGAAATTTCAGGTTCTTTTTATCCAAATCCAAATCAAACTATAATATTGCTTAGTCCTGCAGATAATTTTTGGGATATATTTAAAAAAAGTGAAGAATATACTCAAAAAGTAAAGGACCCTATAGATAATTGGTCTTTCAGAGTAATTTCAAACATTGCAAATAAGCTTTTTGCTAAACCTGAATTCCCTTTTGGTCATAAAGATAACGCACCTTTCCTTGAGTGGGCAAAATTATCAGAAGAAGCGTGGAGTTCTCCTGTTGGAATGTTAGTTCATAATAAGATGGGTTTAATGATAAGTTATCGTGGTGCATTAGTATTTGATTATCAAATTAAATTTAAAAAATTATATACTAATAGCCCCTGCAATAAATGTATCGATAAACCTTGTATTAATGCATGCCCTGTAAAAGCTTTAACATCTAAAGGGTATGATATTCAAAGTTGTTATAATTTTTTAGATACTGCCGAAGGCAAAAAATGCATGAAAAATTCATGCCAAGTAAGAACTTCGTGCCCAATTTCAGTTGCAGTAAAACATAATTCAGAACATAGTCTTTTACACATGAACGCTTTTAAAGGAAATAAATGAAAAGGCTAATAATAACTCGCCATGCAAAATCTGGATGGGAAAATTTAGAACATACAGACTTTCAGAGAACATTAAATGAGCGTGGGTTAGATGCTTGTATTCTTATTGGAAATTGGTTGTCATCAAAAAACTATATACCGGATGAGGTTTTTTCATCTACAGCCACTAGATGTATTCAAACATGGGAGAATATTAATTTAAGAATAAATTCAAATGCAAAAGTTTCTTATATAAACGACCTATACCATTCCTCACCAAACATGATTTTAAATTGTCTCAGTACAGCTACTAAAGATATAATCTTTTTGACTGCACATAATCCAGGGATTGGTGAATTTGCAGAAAAAATATGTAAATCTCCTCCTATTCATTACAGGTTTTTAGGATACCCTTCTGGTGCAACCACAGTAGTTGATTTTAATATATCAAATTGGAATCAAATAAAATTTTCATCTGGCATTCTGCAAGATTTTATTATCCCAAGTGAACTTAAATAAAAAAATATTAAACTTACGGAAGCAAAATCTTGAAAGAAAAAACTATTTTAATAACAGGATGTTCATCTGGGATCGGTTATGATGTTGCTCATACATTGTCAAAGAGAGGGTGGCGCGTTTTTGCAACATGTCGATTAGAAAAAGATTGCATTAGACTCCGAAATGAAGGACTCGAAAGCTTCAGGCTTGACTATTCATGCGAGAAAAGCATTCAAACTGCTGTAGATGAAACATTTAAGCGAACTAATGGAACTCTAGACGCATTATATAATAATGGCGCATATGCTATTCCGGGTTTGGTTCAAGATATACCTAGAGAAGCGTATCGTGCAATTTTTGAAGTAAATCTTTTTGGTTACTTCGATCTTATAAATAAAATAATGCCGTCCATGCACAATCAAGGTTACGGTCGTATTATTAATTGCTCATCAATACTAGGATTTACAGCAATAGAAGGTCGAGGCGCATATAATGCAACTAAATTTGCCATGGAAGGTTTGACCGACACACTAAGATTAGAGCTAAGGAATTCTTCTATAAAAATCATTTTGATAGAACCTGGGCCAATAACTGCAAGTATTAGAATTAATTCTCAGCCTCATTTTGAAAAATGGATAAACTGGAAAGACTCGAGTAATTACATTTTTTATGAAAAGAAATTGATACCAAGATTATACTCAACAAAAAATACTCTTGATTTTGGTGAGTTACCAGCTGCTGCAGTTACACAAAAAATAATTCATGCACTTGAGTCAAAAAATCCATCACCAAGATACTATGTTACAGTACCTACTTTTATAGCTGGTGTATGTAATAGGTTATTTTCAACACGAATATTAGATTGGATTAAATCTAAAATTTAAACATATAGACTTCGTATAGTCTCGAGCTAGATCATAAAAAAAAGGGTATTTGTAAATGGACTTTCTTTATATAATTGTTGTTATCGCAATATTGGCAGTACTAATTGTACTGATGATCGGGCTTGGTGGCTTTACAACTGGAGGTAATTTCAATCGCAAATATGCTAATAAATTAATGAGGTGGCGTATCATTTTACAGGCCATTGCGATTGGTTTAATTTTATTATTTATTGCATTAAAAGGTAGTTAAAAAATGGTTACACTTAACAAAATATACACCAAAACTGGTGACGCTGGAGAAACTTCTTTAGGAAATGGGCAACGGGTTGGAAAACAATCTCTGCGAGTAAATGCCTATGGTACCGTTGATGAAACTAATGCAACTGTTGGGTTAGCACGTTTGCACTCAATTGGAGAGATAGATACCAGTTTAGCAATGATCCAAAATGATTTATTTGATTTAGGGGCTGATTTATGCCGTCCAGATATGGCTAATGATGCTGATGCTGAATACCCACCTTTACGCGTTAGCACTTCACAAGTTGAACGCTTGGAGGCTGAAATTGACAAAATGAACAAAAATCTTTCTCCACTAAAAAGTTTCATTTTACCTGGTGGGTCAAAACTTGCAGCCCATTTACATTTGTGTAGAACAGTATCACGTAGAGCAGAGAGAATATGTGTTGAACTAGCTACATTTGAAGATATCAATAAAGATGCCGTAAAATATCTCAATCGCTTATCAGATTGGTTTTTTGTTGTTGGGCGTGTTGCAAATAACAATGGTGAAAATGATATATTATGGATACCTGGAGCTAATCGTTAATATTATCTAGATCTATTGTAATTAAATTAGAAATTACCACCAAGAAAAGTTTATACTTAACGCGGCGTAATAATGACTTAAACTGTCTATTTTGCACTTTTCGGCATCTAATATTGAAGATACAAGACTCTTGATAATAAAATAATATAAATCCCGATGATTTAGGAGAAATGCATATGAAAGTGTTAGTTCCCGTTAAACGTGTAATTGATTACAACGTAAAGGTTCGCGTTAAAGCAGACGGAAGCGGCGTTGATCTTGCAAACGTTAAAATGTCTATGAACCCGTTTGATGAAATTGCTGTTGAACAAGCTATTCGTTTAAAAGAAGCTGGTAAAGTTGACGAAATCATTGCTGTTTCAATTGGTGTTAAACAGTCTCAAGAAACATTAAGAACTGCTTTAGCAATGGGCGCTGATCGAGCAATCCTAATTGAAGCTACAGATGACGTTCATAATGATATCGAACCCTTATCAGTAGCAAAACTGTTAAAAGCAGTCATAGATGAAGAACAACCACATTTAGTTCTTTGCGGCAAACAAGCGATTGATAATGATTTAAATGCTACCGGACAAATGCTTTCAGCATTGTTAGGTTGGTCGCAAGCAACATATGCATCAGAACTAGACATAGATGGTGATGATGCCATTGTAACTCGTGAAGTTGACGGTGGGTTGCAAACAATAAAAATAAAAATGCCAACAGTAATTACGGTAGATTTACGATTAAATGAACCTAGGTATGCATCTTTACCAAACATAATGAAGGCTAAGAAAAAACCAATGGATGAAAAATCTCCAACAGATCTTGGCGTCGATATAACACCTAGGTTAACAGTTATATCAACCTCTGAGCCAGCAGAAAGAGCTGCAGGTGTAAAAGTTGCTAACGTTACTGAATTACTTACGAAACTTAAAGACGAAGCAGGAGTTATATAATGGCCGTACTTTTACTAGCAGAAATTGTAGGTGGTGAAATATCTATAGACCAAACTGGAAAAGCTTTGACTGCGGTACAAAAATTGGGTGATGTTACTCTATTGTGTGCTTCAGCTGATTGCTCTAAAGCGGCAGCAGCCGCATCAAAGTTAGAAGGAATTAAAAATATCCTTTGCGCTGACAGCCCATTTTTGCAAAATGGTTTAGCTGAACCAACTGCAGACTTGATAGTTTCATTAGCAGCTGACTATGAGCACATAGCGGCACCTGCTACATCAAATGCAAAAAATATTTTGCCAAGGGTTGCAGCATTATTAGACTCAATGGTCATTACTGATGTAACTGGTATTATTGATGCAGAGACATTTGAGCGTCCAATTTATGCCGGAAATGCAATTCAAACAGTTAAATCGAGTGACGCAAAAAAGGTTGTTTCAATTAGAACCGCTGGTTTTGATGCAGCACTTGAAACTGGAAATGCATCAATTGAATCCATTTCTGCATCAGAAAACCCAAATCTATCTGAATGGGTAGAAGATAAAGTCCAAACATCAGATAGACCAGAATTAACATCAGCAGAAATAGTCGTTTCAGGTGGACGTGGAGTTGGGTCAGAAGAAAGTTTTGCAATCATTGAAACACTTGCAGATAAACTTAATGCAGCTGTAGGAGCCTCTAGAGCTGCTGTTGACTCTGGATATGCCCCCAATGACTGGCAAGTTGGGCAAACTGGAAAAGTGGTCGCTCCAAGTCTTTATATTGCTTGTGGAATTTCTGGAGCAATCCAACACTTGGCTGGCATGAAAGACTCCAAAATAATTGTAGCTATTAACAAAGATGAAGAGGCACCTATTTTTCAAGTTGCCGATTATGGGTTAGTAGCTGATTTATTTGATGCAGTTCCTGAACTTTCAGACGCATTATAATAAAAAAAACTTAAAGGCTCTAGATTTAGAGCCTTTGAGCCTTAATACTAATAGCCAAACTAACTACCTTCTCCAAAGAAGCTATTGATCAAATTTGTCAAAGCATACGAAAGATTTTTTGCCTCGGGTCCTGAAGTCTTAATTTCAATATAAGAACCCTTAGATGCGGCTAGCATCATTAAACCCATTATAGAACTTCCAGTTACATCTAATCCATCTTTGGATACAATAACTGAAGCATCATGGCTTTCTACAACTTCAACAAACTTTGCTGAAGCTCGCGCATGTAAGCCTTTTTCATTAATAATTTTAATTTTACTTTTCATAAAAAATTTCTAAATACCCGCTGAACCGTTACAGCAGTTAATATATTTTTTTCCAGCTTCCATGGAAACATTTAATGCTTGATCAACACTCATAGAGCGGGATTTAGCAAGTTTAAGTAGCATTGGAAGATTTGCCCCGTAAAGAATTCTACGGTTATCACAATCACAAGCCTTCATAGATAAATTAGATGGCGAGCCACCAAACATATCTGTAACGACAATAACACCTGTCCCATTATCTACTAAATTTGCAACATCACATATTTCAGACTGTTTTTTTGAGCGATCACATTCAGCAGCAATGGATACTGCTTTAATGCCTTGTTGTGGACCCATAACATGAACTATTGCAGCTAAATATTCTTCTGCTAGCCTACCATGTCCAACAATTACAATCCCAATCACTCGGATAATTCTCCTAAGCAACGTATAATTTCGTTACGTTTTTTACTCATTATAATATGGCTTAGTTAGCCACAATTATTAAATTTGATTATATGTATTAATTAGGTCATAGCAACCAGCCAAACCCAATACAAAACCTTAATAAACCGATTCTAATATTTATTTAATAACTTTTTTAAAAAATCTAAATAATAAATCAAAATAAATTTAACTACTCAACAGCAAATCCCATCTTACAAAATTGCATAGCAACACTGTGCAAATTTGGGATATTACCACCGTAAATTAATGGAACTTTACAACTATTTAGATTTATAAAACGTCGTTTTGGGAGTCTTATTTTTTCAACTTCAGATAAATTTATAACCAAATTTATATTTGTATTTTTTGTATAATCACAGTTTAATATTCCTACTTTAGAAATTTCAATTTTACCCATAATGTTGGGCGGACTTGTTGCGATGATTTTGTTATCACATACATTAAGGCTTATATAATCATCTCCTACTAAGGTTGCGCCAATAGACATGCATGCAATCGCTAAAGATGACTTTCCACTTCTTGGAGCACCTAATATTAGCAAACCTTTTCCATTAAAGTCGACACATGAGCCATGTTGTATGCCAATTTTTAGTTCAATCATAAAGTTATTGCCAGTTTCTTGATTCGAAAATTATACAGATTTAGATTCAAAAGTTATAATAATAGTACTTTAAAGATAATTTATATTCAGTCAAAATATCGAAATTTTTATATTTATATGTCATTATTATTCAATAAATTTTATTGCGATTAAATTTTTATAAAAAAAAAAATTTGTTAGCGCTAACAATAGGATAAGGCTGTCGACACTCTTTAAATCGTCCGATATAGCAAAAACATATCTGCTAGAAACTTGTTGACCAAGGAGCAAATCTAATGATTGTCGGACGCGTTAATCCAAATCAAACTTTAGAAGATAATGGAATTTTCAACACAGCGAAAGTTTTTTACAATCTCAGAGATCATGACCTTATAACAGAAGCGATAAAACGTGATGAAGGCGTGCTTGGGAATGGTGGATCTTTTTTAGTTTCCACTGGAAAGTACACTGGCCGATCACCAAAAGACAAATTTGTAGTAAATGAAAAAAGTGTTCAAGACACAATTTGGTGGGAAAATAATTCACCAATGGAGACATCAGCATTTAACCAATTAAAATCTGACATGTTAGATCATATGGTTCAGAAAGAATACTTTGTTCAAGATCTTTATGGTGGTTCCGATCCTGCACATAAGTTAAATGTTCGAATGATCACTGAACTTGCATGGCACAGTCTTTTCATTCGTACAATGTTACGTAGACCAGAAACTAAAGAGTTAGACAGTTTCATACCAGAATTCACAGTAATCAATTGCCCATCTTTTAATTCAAATCCATCAAAACATGGGTGTAGATCAGATGTCGTTATTGCAATTTCATTTGAACAAAAAACTATTTTAATTGCAGGCACAGAATATGCTGGAGAAAATAAAAAATCTATCTTTTCAATTTTAAATTATCTTTTGCCTGAAAAAAATATTATGCCGATGCATTGTTCTGCGAACCATGCAATAGGAGATACAACTGATACCGCAGTTTTCTTTGGCTTATCAGGAACTGGTAAAACAACTCTTTCTGCAGATCCAAATCGTGTTCTGATAGGTGATGATGAACATGGCTGGTCTGATAATACGACATTTAATTTTGAAGGTGGGTGTTATGCTAAAACCATCAATTTATCTTCAGAAGCAGAACCAGAAATTCATGCAACAACTGAAAAATTTGGAACAGTTGTAGAAAACATGATTTATGATGACTATACAAAAGAATTAGATTTTAATGATGACAGCCTAACTGCTAATATGCGATGTGCTTACCCTCTAGAATATATATCTAATGCTTCAGAAACTGCGATTGGAGGTCAGCCAAATAATATCATAATGTTGACCTGTGATGCATTCGGTGTTTTGCCACCAATAGCAAGATTGTCACCAGAGCAAGCTATGTATCATTTCCTTTCAGGATTCACATCAAAGGTAGCAGGTACAGAACGAGGAGTTACTGAACCTCAGCCAACTTTTTCTACATGTTTCGGAGCACCATTTATGCCGCGTAGGCCAGAAGTTTATGGAGCTTTACTGCGTGATAAAATTGCAAAGAATCAGTCAAAATGTTGGCTGGTTAATACGGGCTGGACTGGTGGAGCATACGGTACAGGCTCTAGAATGCCCATTAAAGCTACCCGGGCGTTACTAACTGCAGCCTTAAATGGTTCTCTTAACAACAGCTTATACCGAAAAGATGATAATTTTGGCTTTGAAGTACCAACTTATTTAGATGGGGTTGATACATCATTGCTAAATCCCCGGGATACATGGGAAGACAAATCTGCTTATGATACAGCTGCATCAAAACTTGTTTCAATGTTCATAAATAATTTTGCTCAATATGAAAATTTTGTTGGACCATCAGTTTTGGCTCAAGCAATTAAAAATATTTAGATATTAGTTATATTTTTTATTTTCTAAACGAACAATCAAACGACTTCTAGCTTCTGGCAATTGTCGTTCTCCCAAAGACTCTGCCAACCAAGTTGTGAGAAAATGACCTGTGGTTTTTAAACTATCAAGCAAATCTTCGCGACTTGCAGCTTCAAATTTATTTCGTAGAAAGCTTGGTAGTGGCAAAAGCCTATCTTTCCATTGTCCAGCAGCTTTTCTACTCACTGCACGACCTGATTTTGGTGAAACATAAATCAAATCTTGTGTTACATCCGTTACTGCACATGATGTCAAATCTAGCCCAAATCCCATTTCTTCAAGGACTTGCAATTCCCAGAGTGCATAAAGTGGCTCCCAATCACCTCCAGAGTTTAAGGTATCCATTAAGTTTAAAGTACTTTTATAGAGATCAATTAAAGGCATTCTCTCTGGAAAAGAAAAAGTAATAATTGAACAAATTGAGCTCAATGCTGCCAGTCTTAACCTGTCATCAAACATATCAGAACGACTTTCCAGTTGTTCAACACGGTAATTTCCTAAATGCTCTTCCAACCGTGCGCGCCATTCTAATTTAACTTGTGAACCAGGCTGTAATGTTGCTGCCATTTTTCTAGAAGCACCACCTCGAACGACACCCGAGTGACGCCCATGTGATGGGGTCAATGTATCAATGATAACTGAGCTTTCACCGTACTTACGTACGGATACAATCACTCCTTCGCTAGTCCATTCCATTATTTATATTAGGCATTTAAGCTCTTATCGTCCAGTAGATGTCTTCCATTTTTATCTTCTACTTCAAGCACCCATAGATCAGCATCAAACTTTAACTGTTGTGTTATGGTGTTATCAATTTCTGTTTCAGACGCTGCTGAAAAAAGAGTCCATTCTCTATCAAAATTCTCATTTAAGGTTCTATGAAAAAGTTCTGCATTTCCATCTAATCTGTTTAGTTTTATCAGAATCGACCCGGCAGTATCGTCTCCCTTTTTTACAACAAAAGCAGGTATTTCTAGAAGCTGTAATCGCTTTCTGTATGCCGATATCCAAAATTCTGTAGTTATGCGCGCATTCATTTTGTATCTTTAAAATTTAGACCCATTTCAGTATACCGCTCAGCTTCATTTTCCCAATTAGGCCTTACCCGAACCTGCAAGAACAAGTGAACTTCGCGGCCCATCATTTCTTTTAATTCATTCCTAGACGCCATCGAAACACTTTTTATTGTCTCTCCTTTAGGCCCTAAAGCTATGCCTTTATGTCCTTCACGTGCAACATAAATTACTTGCTCAATACGAACAGAGCCATCTTTTTTTTCATCCCATTTTTCTGTTTCAACAGTTAGGGTATAAGGTAATTCTTGATGAAGTCTTAACATTAGTTTTTCACGAGTCATTTCAGCTGCAATCATTCGCATTGGAACATCTGCGATTTGGTCTTCAGGGTATAAATACGGTCCAACTGGTAAATTTTCAGAAAGCCAGTCTTGAAGAACTTTTACGCCATATCCTTTTTCTGCAGAAATCATAAATGTTTCTTCAAAATTTAATCTTTGGTTTAAACTCTGTGTTAAGCTCAAAAGTGCATCAGATTTAATCTTATCAATTTTGTTAATTGCTAGTATTAATCTTTGATCTTTCACATCACGTTTTTCTAAGCCTTCCAGTATCATTTCAACGCCAGAAGTTATACCTCGGTGAGCTTCTACAATTAACACAACAATGTCTGCATCTGCTGCGCCACTCCAAGCAGCAGCAACCATAGCCTTGTCTAGTTTTCGCCTCGTTTTGAATAGCCCAGGCGTATCCACGAAAACCAACTGGGAATTTTCTTGCATTGCAATTCCCCTGATACGGGCCCGAGTAGTTTGAACTTTATGTGTAACAATTGACACCTTAGCGCCAACAATACGATTCATTAAAGTGGATTTACCGGCATTCGGCTCACCAATTAATGCTACAAATCCACATTTTGTATTTTTCATATCTATCTCTCTAACTGACTCAAAAGGTCTGCAGCAGCTTCTTGACTTGCTGCTCGTTTTGATTGCGCCTTTGCTTTAGCGCTTTGGCCTGTTTCTAGACTTACTTCAATTGTAAATATGGGCGCATGATCAGGGCCAGATCTACCAACTTCAGTATACTTTGGTGTAGGCAATTTTTTAGCTTGAGCCCATTCTTGTAATATTGTTTTTGAGTCCCGAGCATCATGAGCAGCATTATTTATGTGATTTTCCCATAATCTTAATACAACATCTCTCGCTATTTCAAAGCCAGCATCAAGATATACTGCTCCAATTACAGCTTCCATCGCATCGCCAAGAACTGCTATTTTTCGTCTTCCTCCTGATAACATCTCAGACCTACCCATTTTCAAGGCTTCACCAAGTCTTATCCCGACAGCAATCTCAGCACATGTCTCTTTACGAACAAGTGCATTAAACCTAGGTGCCAATAAACCTTCTGCCGCATCTGAATCTTTGTGAAATAAAGCATCACTAATTGATAATCCAAGCACCCGATCACCTAAAAATTCAAACCTTTGATTGTCTCCACGGGTCGCTGATGACAAGGAAGAATGTGTCATCGCTTGAATTAAAAGTTCAGGCTTGTGAAAATTATGGCCTAATCGCTTTGAGAAAGCAGTTAATTCAGCTGAGGGCTTCAATTTAATGCCTTAAAAAATCGATCTTTTCGCCATGTCCAAAAATACAAAATTCTTGACCCAGCAGATGAGAAAATCACACGATCTGCCCGCCCTATTAACTGCTCAAAAGGTACGAAACCCACACCTCCAATATTTGCTGGTATTCGGCTATCTCCAGAATTATCTCTATTGTCTCCCATGAAGAAATATTGCCCCTTAGGAACAGTAAATACTGGTGTATTATCCGCAAATGTTTCGGCAATATTCAATACATTATGTTCAACACCATTTGGTAGCGTCTCTATTGCCAAATCTTTCTTACAATCTGCTCCAAGCCCAACTGGATCATTTGCACAACGTGGAATATTCTTCATAGGTCCTTGTTGGCTTTTTACTTCTATAAAGGAATTTTTTTGTTTCTGAGGGACCAGTTTATCATTTAAATATAAGACTCCATTTTTCATTTGCACTCGATCACCTGGAAGACCAATTAAGCGCTTTATGAAATCAACTTGTGTTGAAGGATGTTTAAAAACGACAATATCTCCTCGCTCAGGCTCATTGCCAAATATGCGCCCAGAAAATGGACACATAGAAAATGGACACGAGTGACGCGAGTAACCGTAAGCCATTTTATTCACAAACATAAAATCACCTATTAACAAAGTGTTTTTCATAGACCCTGATGGAATCCAAAATGGTTGAAAAAATATGGTGCGTACAACTCCTGCAATTAACAATGCATAAACAACTGTTTTAATTAATTCACCAATTCCATCTTCTTTTTTTTGTTTGACTGCCATTTTAAACTCTTGAATTTATTTTAATATTACTTGGGCTAATGCTTTCTTATAGTCAACCTGTCATTATGAAATAGGCAATGCTTCAATAACAACAAATGCCTGCGCCCAAGGATGATCGTCCGTTAAAGTTACATGAACTATAGCTTCATAACCTTCTGGTGTCATGTCAGACATTTTTTTTGCTGCCCAACCAGTTAGTTCCATGATTGGTTGACCCGTTTCTAAGTTTGATACAGACATATCCTTCCAAGAAATCCCCATAGCTAATCCAGTCCCCAAAGCTTTGGAACATGCCTCTTTAGCAGCCCAGCGCTTAGCATATGTACCAGCTATATCTTTTCTTTTTTCGGCCTTATTTTGCTCAATAGGTGAAAAAACACGATCTTTAAATCTTTGGCCAAATCGATCAATTGTTTTTTGTATACGATCTATATTTGCCAAATCAGTTCCAATACCCAAGATCATAAATTCAACCACCTAATGTTAATAACAAATCAATAATAAATTATTATGATCTTGCTTCATTCATTAATTTTCGCATTTTCTTTATTGCTGCTTCAAGACCTATATAAATACTTTCACCAATCAAAAAATGGCCAATATTTAATTCCATCAGCTGTGGAAAAGCTGCAATAGGTTTAACACAGTCAAATGTTAATCCATGTCCAGCATGCACTTCCAAGCCTAATTCATTTGCATATTTGGACATTTCACTTAACCGTTCTAATTCAACTTCACGATCCACAACCCTTCCCTCTGCATGTGCATCACAATACGCCCCAGTGTGCAATTCTATTACAGGCGCACCAATCCTAGCAGCACTTTCAATTTGTCTTTCGTCAGCAGCTATGAATATTGACACTTTGCATCCAGCTTCGCGTAATGGAGCAATAAAATCTCCAATTTTATTTTCTTCACGTGCAACTTCCAATCCACCTTCAGTAGTACGCTCTTCCCTTTTCTCTGGAACAATACATACCGCATGCGGTACATGGCGCAGAGCAATGTTTTGCATTTCCTTTGTTGCTGCCATTTCAAAGTTTAAAGGAACTTTTAAACCATTTATTAAAGATTCTATATCATTATCGGTTATGTGACGCCTGTCTTCACGCAAATGCGCTGTAATACCATCTGCACCTGCATTTTGAGCCAGTAATGCAGCCCTTAGTGGATCAGGATACTTTCCACCTCGTGCATTACGTACTGTAGCAACATGATCAATATTTACGCCTAAACGCAAACCATTTGAAGATGAATGTACCATTGTAATGTCCTTTAATTCTATTTTTAATTATTTATAAATTTTGAATATTATTTACTTTGATATATCTCTATTTGAACTTTCGGCTTCTTTTTTATCACGAATTTCTTTTATTTTTTCCATTAGACGACCACGGCGGCGATGCTGATATGCTTTCACTAAAGGTTTTGATGCAAAATATATAATTATTGCAGTTATAAACCCTGGCAATAAACCACCAAAGAAATATGGAATAAATACACTATGAAAAAAATCTACAAACCCACTCCATTTTGTTGGTCCATAACCAAACAAAAATTTTATACCACTCCAGATACTCCCAAAAGCTTCACTGATGCCGAACCTAATTGTGTGCCAAGCAGTTTCTTCAGGTCCCTTTCCCATTAGAAATAATCCTGTTTGATAGCTCACAACACCAATTATCGGAAATGTAATAGGATTGCCAAAAAACGTGCCCATTAGGGAAGATAATACATTTCCACGTAAAATAATTGCAAGAAATGCTGCTATAAAAAAATGCAGTCCAAAAAGTGGTGAAAAACTTGCAAATGCTCCACATGCAAATCCTAGAGAAATTCTATGAGGAGTATCAGGAAGGCGCTTCAAACGGTAACTTGTATAATTAAGAACTCTACGCCATCCAGAACGCGGATAAACCCCTTCTTTAAACCATTGTAAATATGAAAGTGGAGTGCGGCGTTTAAACATTAGATCGAAAATTTACCTTAATATGATTTATTTTTTCAGTGTAACTTGATGTCTTCTAGATTGTAAAACTTGAGCAACATCTGAGTCAGCTTCAACAGCAGTGATTATATTTTCTAGATGTTCCACATCCCTAACTTGAATATCAATTGCAATACGATAAAAATCTTGCTTCCTATCACTAAAATGCATGTCAACTATATTACTATCTTGCTCAGATATTAAGATACATATACGGCCTAAAACACCACTAAAATTAGCCATTGTAACTTCAATTGTAACTTTGTTTACAGTTTCACTATGACCCTTTGTCCAAGTTAAATCTATCCACCGATCTGTTTGGTCTTCATACTCAATTAAAGTATCACAATGAATAGAATGTACCGATACACCCTTACCTCTAGTCGCAATACCAACTATTCTTTCACCAGGTAAAGGTTGGCAACAAGATGCTCCTTCAATGTATTGATCAGCTTCCAATCCTATAACTTTCGCAGCAGAATTATTAATGTTGGTTTCTGACTTTTGAAGTAGTGAAGGATAAAGAGCCTCCACAAGCTCTACTCCCATCAGTTCTGCACTTCCTAGTTTTAATAAAACCTGTTTGTAATCCTTCAAACCAAGCTTTTTTGCGGCAGTCATTAAGGCTTTGTCTGTAGCTTTTTTCCCAACATGCTCAAGCGCAACTCTAGCTAATTCCCGACCAAGTTTGATATATCCAGCCTGATGGTCTTCACGCAAAGCACGGCGAATAGCTGATTTGGCTCGCCCAGTAATTACGATATCAATCCATGTTGCTTGAGGCCTCTGCCCAGTTGCTGTTTGAATTTCAACCGATTGACCATTTCGTAAACGTGTCCATAATGGAACTCTACGACCGTCAACTTTTGAGCCCACACAAGTTGATCCAATTCTTGTATGAATAGCAAAAGCAAAATCTATAGGCGTAGCACCTCGAGGTAATTGGATTACGTCACCCTTCGGTGTAAAACAGAAAACTTGATCAGAAAACATTTCAAGTTTTACATGTTCTAGGAAATCTTCATGGTCATCTTCTTCATTTTCAATGCGAACTGCTAAACTTGACAACCAAGACAATGGATCAACTGTAAATTGGTTTTTTGCTCGCCGACCATCTCTGTAAGACCAATGAGCAGCAACCCCAACTTCAGCCACTTCATTCATTTCTCGAGTACGGATCTGAATTTCAACTAATTTACCATCTCGCCCAGAAACTGTTGTATGAATTGATCTGTATCCATTCGATTTTGGCGCAGATATATAATCTTTAAATCGCCCAGGCACACCAGTCCATCTTTGGTGAACTGCCCCTAGTGCACGATATGCATTATCTTCATTTTCTGTAATAATTCTAAATCCATAAATATCAGAAAGCCTGGAGAAACTTTGTTGCTTTTCTTCCATTTTTCTCCAAATGGAATAAGGTTTTTTTTCACGCCCTGTAATACTTGCTTCAATATTATTGGATGATAGCAAGGTACGCACATCTTTAATAATTGAAGGTATCAAATCTTCAGATTGATCTCTTAAATTAATAAATCGACGTATAATGGAATTCCTAGCTTCAGGATTTAAAACCCTAAAGGCTAAATCTTCTAGTTCTTCACGCATCCATTGCATACCCATTCGCCCTGCAAGAGGTGCAAATATGTCCATGGTTTCTCGTGCTTTACTAATTTGCTTCTCAGGGCGCATATGCTTAATAGTTCGCATATTGTGTAGCCTATCGCCAAGTTTAACCAGTAAAACTCTTAAATCTTGTGACATTGCTAGTAATAATTTTCGAAAATTTTCTGCTTGCTTTGCCTGTACTGAAGATAACTCTAAATTTGTTAACTTTGTAACACCATCTATTAATTGAGCAATTTCAACTCCAAATAATTCTGATAATTCTTTAAAGCTTGCATCTGTATCTTCTAATGTATCGTGGAGTAATGCAGTAACAATGGTGTCATCATCAAGCTTTTGACCTGCAAGAATAATTGCAACTTCGATTGGGTGTGTAAAATATAACTCACCTGATTGACGCCTTTGTTGGGCGTGCTTTACCTTACCATATTCATAAGCTCGTCGAATAAGGTCTTCGTTACATTTTGGATTGTATGTAAGCACATGATCAACAAGAGTCTGTATATCGATCATTTAGCCGGCTCCTAGGAATAGGCCGAAGCCCACTTATTTCGATTCCTGAGCTTCCATGAGTGCACGCAATAAATTTTCATCATTCATGCCATCATCTGGCTCATCATCTGCACCACCCATCAACAAGGCCATTTCATCTTCTTCTGGCTCATCAACTTCAATTTGTGTTTGGTAGCTTTGAACAGCCGCTTCATGCAAGTTCGCTGCACTTAATGTTTCATCAGCAATTTCACGTAAAGCAACAACTGGATTTTTGTCATTATCGCGTGGAACAGTTATCTCTGAACCAGAGGAAATCTCTCGTGCACGGTGTGCAGCCAACATTACCAAATCAAACCTATTTGGTACTTTATCAACACAATCTTCTACTGTTACACGTGCCATGAGGAAACTCCAAGTTTTTAGATGTCTTAAGAAAGCTGTTACTTAAGGTGTTTTTATAAAAATGGCAAGAGCAGTTAAAGGAAACTAATTAAGCAAATTGACTAAGCAAATTGACTAATTCCAATTGAAAGTTCAGGGTTTAATTTATTTAACATTTCTTGAGGTGTTTCATTTAAAAGAGGGTGCTTCCAATGAGGAGCCACGTCAATTAGTGGTATTAAAACAAAGGGTCTATCTTGGATACGAGGGTGTGGTAAAATTAATTGTTCAGGAATTTTGACCTTCTGCATATCAAGAGGCATATTTAGCCATTCATTTACATATGTATTATTGGGGAAAATGATATTATCAAAATCTATCAAATCAATATCAAGTGTTCTTTGGCCCCATCTTTTTATTCTAGTTCGTCCAAAATCTTCTTCAATAAGGTGCAGCTGATTCAATAACTCTTTAGGTAAAAGGCTTGTATTACCCGAAATCACACAATTTATAAAATTGGGCCCTGATCCTGGAGGAAACGCAGGTGTTTCGTAAAATTTACTTATTTTTATATCTTTGATAGTTTCAGAATTAAAAGTTTTTATAGCATCTGAAACTAAATTATAAGATTCTTGCAAATCATTGGATAAATTAGAACCTATTGCTATAAGTATTTTTTTGGTATTATTTTTTGACATTAAATATTGATTAAATAACCTTGCTAGTTAATGGTTTATCCTATTTCTTAAGTATTTTGAATCATAAATTGAATAACTAAATTTAGTCATAAACTCATAAAGGATAAAGCATGAATTATAATGATGAGCGAACAGCGCTATTTATTGATGGGTCAAATCTTCATGCTTCTGCGAAAGCTTTAAATCTTGAAATTGATTATAAAAAGTTAAGAAAAGAATTTGTGAGACGTGGAAAACTTCTGCGAGCATATTACTACACAGCATTAATTGAAAACGAAGAAAGTTCTCCACTACGACCACTTGTAGATTGGCTAACATATAACGGTTACACAATCGTATCAAAGCCTGCGAAAGAATTTACTGATTCTGCAGGACAAAAAAGAATAAAAGGTAATATGGATATTGAATTAGCAATTGACGCTATGGAATTAGCTCCAAATATTGACCATATTGTTATATTCTCTGGAGATGGCGACTTTCAATCTTTAGTCAAATCTTTACAGCGCCAAGGTGTACGAGTTTCAGTTGTTTCCACTAATCGCTCACATCCCCCGATGATCGCTGATGAACTACGAAGACAAGCAGATAATTTTATTGATCTCGAAGAATTGCGTGATGTCATAAGTCAAAATTAGAACAAAAAAATTTATTAATATCCATTGTGCTAATAATGGATATTAGTTTAAAATAATCTTTATGGAAAAACCAAATTTAGACCTATATCTTGCAGCACCAAGAGGATTTTGTGCTGGCGTTGACCGTGCCATTAAAATTGTTGAAATGGCTCTTGAAAAATGGGGCGCTCCTGTTTTTGTGAGGCATGAAATAGTACATAATAAATATGTAGTTGATGAATTACGTTCAAAAGGTGCTATTTTTGTCGAAACACTCGAAGAATGTCCATCTGATAAGCCAGTTATTTTTTCTGCTCATGGGGTTCCAAAATCTGTTCCAGCAGCTGCAATTGCTCGCAAAATGGTTTTTGTTGATGCCACTTGCCCACTTGTCAGCAAAGTACACATTGAAGCTGAACGACACCATTCAAATGGGCTTCAAATGGTAATGATTGGGCACAAAGGGCATCCTGAAACCATCGGAACAATGGGTCAATTACCAAAAGGTGAAGTGCTTTTAGTTGAAACACCAGAAGATGTTTCTAGGATAATACCTCGTAATGATGAAAAACTTGCTTACATTACTCAAACAACTCTTTCAGTTGATGATACAATTGAAATAGTTAAAAAGCTCAAAGAACGTTTTCCAAAAATTATTGGCCCCCACAAAGAAGACATTTGTTACGCAACAACAAATCGCCAAGAAGCAGTCAAGGCAGTCTCTCCAAAAGTTGATGCATTATTAGTGATTGGAGCTCCAAATTCATCAAATTCAAAACGATTGGTTGAAGTTGGAAAATCATCAGGATGTAAATACTCTCAAATGGTTCAGCGAGCATCTGATATTGATTGGCGAGCATTAGAGGGTGTCAAATCTATCGGAATAACCGCTGGAGCATCAGCGCCAGAGATACTCATAAATGAAGTCATATTAACTATATCAGATCGTTTTAACGTGACTCAAAAAATTGTCGAAACGGCTGTAGAAAATGTTGAGTTTAAGGTACCTAGAGTATTACGCGAAGCATTATGATGACAAGAATACCAAAGCCTGCCAAGATACTAGGATTACTTGGGTTATTACCATTTCTTATCGCACTTTTTTCAGCAATTAGTTTAGACCTTCAATTAAGCTTAGAAACAAATCTAAAAATAAATATTTCTGAACTCCAAGCTATATATTCAACAATTATTCTATGCTTTATGTCAGGAACATATTGGGGGTTTGCAGCAAACACAAAAAAACAAAGTTTTTTGCCCTATACGCTATCAATATTACCAACATTTTATATTTTAAGTTTACACTTATATTTAGCTAAATATTTAATACCATTAATCGCCTTTGGATTCATTTTATTAATACCTATTGATATATATTTTTCAAAATCCAAAATGGCACCTGAGTGGTGGCTTAGATTAAGAATTCCTCTTTCTATTCTGGTATTTGGAATTCTAATTCTTTATAATTTTATATAAGATAATAATGATTACTGGAGTATCCTTTGGATAAAGAAACTATCAAGTATTATGAAATGTCTGCACAGTCTTATCTTGAAAAAGTATGTAATATTAATCCAGATAGTGACCTTTTATCATTTATAAAATCGATTAAAGCTGAAGGATTAATATTAGACCTTGGATGCGGCCCAGGAAACTCTTCAGCAATGATGCAAGCTGCTGGGTTAAATGTTCATGCATCTGACGGCAGTCAAGAGATGGTAAAGTTAGCCAATGAAATTTTTAATGTTCAAGCAGTAAAAGCTGATTTTAATGAACTTTCAGATATCAATTTGTATGATGGGGTTTGGGCAAACTTTTCGTTACTCCATGCACCAAGGTCTGAAATGCTCCCAAATTTAATCAGAATTCATAGAGCATTAAAGAAAAAAGGTTATTTGCATCTTGGTTTGAAAATAGGACATGGTGAAAAGCGTGATACTTTAGGACGCAAATATACATATTATCAGCCAGAAGAAATAAATTCCCTTCTAATTTCAGCAGGATTTACTATAAATACACAGCGTTTGGATATGGATGGAACAGTTTCGATGACAGGCGCAATTGAACCTTTTATGATTGTGACTGCTTATGCCTGAACTTTATGCTTATACTGATGGTGCATGCTCTGGTAACCCTGGACCTGGAGGGTGGGGAGTATTGATGGTTGCCAAAGAAGGTTCATCGGTAATAAAAACAAGAGACTTATCCGGTGGAACTGTTGAAACCACTAATAATCAAATGGAATTAACTGCTGCTATCATGGCGCTTGAAGCATTGGAAAAACCAAGCAAAATTACAATAGTCACAGATAGTTCATATGTAAAAGATGGTATTACAAAATGGATCTTTGCATGGAAAAGAAATGGCTGGAAAACAGCTGCTAAAAAATCTGTAAAAAATGAAGAACTATGGAAGCGTTTAGAAAATGCTACCCAAATTCACGATGTATCGTGGGAATGGATTAAGGGTCATGCAGGTCACTTAGAAAATGAGCGAGCTGATGAATTAGCTCGAAATGGTATGGAACCATTTAAAAACTAAATTAGTTTTTTATTTGGGAAAGAATAACCAAGTAAGAAATCATGAGAATCCATTGCACCTTTACCAGCTCTTTGTAATCGCGTTAATCTAACCGCACCACTTTGACAAGCAATTGAGACATTATCTAATATTTCTCCTGGAGACCCTGAACCTTCAATAACCTCACTCATTAATACTTTAATTCTTTGCTCCCCATCATCAAACCATGCACCCGGGAATGGTGACAATCCTCTAATTTTTCGATCGATCTCAATGGCTGGTTTATTCCAACTAATTTTTGACTCACTTTTATCTATTTTTGTCGCATATGTAATACCCATATCTGACTGAGGCACAGCTTCAAAAGAGTTGGGGTTTTCAAGAACTTTTATAATACATTCTGAGCCAATATTAGCTAATCGGTCATGCAAAATTGCTGTTGTATCCGTGGGCAATATTTCTGTTTCTTTTTTATAAAGAACATTGCCTGTATCAAGTCCAGCATCCATTTGCATAACACAAATACCAGTTCTGTCATCCCCAGATATGATTGCACGATGTATAGGTGCAGCTCCCCTCCACCGAGGAAGAAGACTTGCATGAATATTTAAACAACCCTTGTCGACTGAGCTCAGGATTTCTTGTGGCAATATTAAGCCGTATGCGACAACAATAGCTATATCTGCATTCAAAGCCACAAAGTCAGAGACAGCCGCCTTACTTTTAAAGTCTATAGGGTGCCTTACCTCTAACCCTATTTCAAGTGCTCGACTATGAACTGGTGTAAGTTTTTCCTTTTTTCCACGTCCTGCAGGACGAGGTGGCTGACAATAAACAGCTATCACATCATGACCAGAAGCAATAATAGAATTCAAAATAGGCACTGAGAATTCTGGAGAACCCATAAAAATTACTCGCATTACTTCAATCCTTGCTTTGATAACTTTTGCGATTTATTTATTAACATCTTTCGCCTTACATTACTTAAATGATCAAAAAACATTTTTCCATTTAAATGGTCAATTTGATGTTGTACCGAGACTGCCCATAGTCCCACAAAATCTCTCTCAATTTGATTTCCATTTTTATCAATATAGCTTATTGTGACTGCCCTCGGTCGCTTAATTTTTGCCCATACACCTGGAAGATTTGGACTTCCTTCTTGGTTTTCAACAAATATATCAGAAGAATATAATATTTTTGGATTTGCCATTTCAAATGGTTCAACTTTACCATCGCCAACATCAACCACAGCTAAAGAACGCATAATGCCAATTTGGCATGCAGCAAGACCGATACCAGGCATATTATACATGCTATCAAACATATCTTTCCATATTTCGTGTTCTTTAGAAGTAATAGAACTCACAAGGTCACATTTTACTGATAAACGTTTATCGGGGTACCGAATAAACTTTTTCACGGCCATCAAGTAAGTGCCAATTCTTTTTTAAATTTAACCATTTTCTTCGTCATCATTG
>Ga0228634_1000202_pt1 | contig 52970 bp, 42 predicted proteins | sample 42DmetaG_FD_190063 | JGI IMG/M metagenome (GOLD analysis project Ga0228634, IMG submission 190063) | Seawater microbial communities from Monterey Bay, California, United States - 42D | ecosystem: Environmental > Aquatic > Marine > Coastal | place: USA: California | collected 2016-09-27 | reverse complement strand
AATTAATAAACACGGAAAACCTAAAAAAATAAGAATGGATAATGGACCGGAATTTATTGCAAAGCTATCTAAAGAGTGGAGTGAAATGAATCAAATAGAATTTTTATACTCTAAAGTTTCTTAACCAAGCTCTCAAAAAATTACTTTTGCACCATAAAAGCTGAGATAGAAAAAACAGACAAAGAAATTGACCAAATGGTCTATGAGCTTTATGGATTGACAGAAGAAGAGATTGAGATTGTAGAGAATAGTTGAAGTTTCGTAAGAATTGCAACCTAAATAAAGAGCCTTAAATAACTCACTACTGACAACCAAACTGATACCTAAAAAAGAAAAGCCCTGTAAACTAAACGATTACAGGGCTTTTTGCGGAGAAAGAGGGATTCGAACCCCCGATACCTTTCAGTATGCTAGTTTTCAAGACTAGTGCATTCAACCGCTCTGCCATTTCTCCGCCGCAAAAGTACCAAAGCTTTTTATTTTAAAAACAACTTTTAACAACATATTTTAAATAAAAGGTGTCTTGAATTCGTAATTTTAATATCATGAAAAAGACTTTAACCTTATTATTAGGTGTTTTACTAATATCTGAGCTGCTCGCAAATGTGAATTTCTCTATAGACTATGCCAACTTTCAAAGCGACAACAAACCTTACACCGAGTTCTACTTATCCATCAACGGTAGTTCGTTGGGTTATGCAATGGTGAAGCAAGAGGGTGAAGTGGAACTTTTTCAATCAAACATTGAGATGACTTATTTAATTGAAAAAGGAACTGAGGTTATTGCGTTCGAAAAATTTCAAATCAACACTCCTATATATACAGAAGCAGAGGTAAATAATAACCCTCTTGACCTGCTAGACTTGAAAAGATTGAGTTTTCCTGCTGGAGAATACACTTACACCGTAATTGCCAAGGATTTGGTAAATAAAAGCACAGCAGAAGCATCGGGAAAAATCAGCACCTTAAAAAATTCTCCCCTATCAATTCAGCTCTCCGACATTCAATTGGGAAATAACATCAAACCAACAGTAACTAAAAATCAGTTTTCAAAAGTCGGCTATGACATTGTTCCGAACGTTGCGCACAATTATATAAGAGACAATAGCAAGCTAAGCGCTTATTTTGAAATCTACAATGCAAACAAGTCGCTTGGGGATAGTACAGACTACCTAATAGACATTTCAATTAGAGATGTTGTGAACGAAAAGCCTACCGGAAACTTAAGAGCTATAAAAAGATTAAAGGCAACAGAAATTACTGCGCACATTCAGCCTTTTAACATAGAAAAACTGCCTACCGGCAATTATGAAGTCTTAGTTGAATGTAAAAACAGAAATAATGAAGTGATTAACAGCAGAAAGGTTCAATTTTTTAGACTAAATCCGGACTTAACAGATCTCAGCACTGTTTCTATTGAAGGAACATTTGTTGACTCAATGAGAAATACTGCGTTATTGGCAGAGTATATAAAATCAGTTCGTGTAATCTCTCAAGAAAATGAAAAGACTTGGGCAGACAACCAACTTAAATATGCTGAACTTGAATTCATGCAAAGGTATTTTCTTAACTTCTGGGTGACCAGAAATCCTGTTGACCCTGGTTATCAATGGGAAAATTACAAACGAAAATTAGCTTTGGTCGATGAAAAATTTGGCTATGGTGGAGTAAAAGGATATCAAACAGATAGAGGCCGAGTTTATTTACAATATGGTGCTCCTACAGATGTTCAAGACGTTAAATATGATAGCAATAACAACCCTTACTCTATTTGGCGATATTATAAGTTTTCCGAATGTTACCGAACAGCATTAAATGGATTAACCGATCGAAAATTCATTTTTTACAGCCCTTCCAATGAAATGTTAGGCTATGAGGTATTGCACTCTAATGTGCCTGGAGAGGTCCAAAACAATGAATGGGAAACGACTCTTCAACGGGGCGCCAATGTAAGACCCGGAACAAGAGAAAATCAAAACGTACAAGGTCAAGATAGAGCAAGAGATTTGTTTAACAACCCTAGATAGTACTTCCTTATTTTTGTGGCCTAAATTTCAAAGATGAGTCCAAGTGTTGCTGTAGTTATTTTAAATTGGAATGGTAGAAGGCATTTGGAAACCTACCTTCCATCGGTGGTCAAATATTCAGCTGTAGCAACTGTTTACTTGGCAGATAATAACTCAACGGACGACTCGATAGCGTTTACTAAAAAAAACTACCCAAGTATAAAGTTCATTATTAACGAAAGTAATGGAGGTTTTGCAAAAGGGTACAACGACGCTCTTAAAGACCTGAAAGAAGACTACTTTGTTTTGTTGAATTCCGATGTTGAAGTAACACCCAATTGGATTGCGCCGGTTATCAAAAAACTCGAAAGCATAGAAAACGTTTGCATCGCTCAACCCAAGATTAAATCTTACCTCAAAAAAGATGAATTTGAATATGCAGGAGCCGCAGGCGGATTTATTGACTTCTTAGGTTACCCCTTTTGCCAAGGTAGAATATTTGATAGCATTGAAAAAGACATTGGGCAATACGATACAAGCCGAGAAGTTTTTTGGGCAACAGGAGCTTGCATGTTCATCAAAGCTTCTTTATTTAAACAATTAGGTGGCTTCGATGAGCGTTACTTTGCCCACATGGAAGAAATTGACTTGTGTTGGAGAGCAAAAAACCTAGGCTACTCAGTATACTATGTTGCAGAAAGTACAGTTTATCATCTTGGAGGTGGGACTATGAAGAACACGAATCCTAGAAAAACATTCTTGAACTTTCGAAATAGTTTAATGACCTTGGACAAGAATGACCAATCAAATTACCGGTTATTTAAAATATTTCTGAGATTGCTGTTGGACGGACTTGCATTTGTCAAATTGTTAATATCTTCAGGCCCACAGCATGCTTTTGCTATTTTACAAGCACACTTTTCCTTCTATAAAATGAAAAAAATCAGGTCGAATGCAGAAAGCCCAAATTCAAAGGGAATTTTAAAGACTAGTATTGTTTGGTCGCACTACGCTAAAAGAATCACTCGGTTTTCTCAGTTGAAGTAAGTCTTCATATTCTCGATAAAACTAGCGGGAGGTCTACATGCCCGTTTTGAAGCATCCATAAAAAAAAGAGTGGTTTGAGCTGAGATAATTAAATCTTCTCCCCTATGAATTTCATAACCAAATGAAATTTTATTCGTGGGCATTTTCGTAACGCGGGTTGTAATAACTAATTCATCGTCGTACAAAGCGGCATTATGATACCTAATAACCAAATCTTTAACAGGTAATCCGTAACCTGACTCTTCCATACTTCGATACGAAACACCAACAGATTTTAGCGCATCTACCCTTCCTATTTCTAAATATTGTGGGTAATTACCGTAGTAAACAAAACCCATTTGGTCTGTTTCAGAATACCTTACCCTTAACATTGTTTTGGATTCTATCATCGTGTAATTTTAAATTAAATTTTCGTCGAAATTATTTTGTAACATAGCAAAAAAAAGTTCTAAATCAAGAGCACTTTTGTTTTTTATTTCACTTTTTTCTACAAATATTTGTTGTGCGATTAAAAACTAATCCAAATTCGTTCATCAATTTTAAAATAAACAAGTTATACTTTTTCATGTCCTCTTGAAAAAAGTTCTCAAACTATCAAAAAAATGTTGAATTATAATTTGATTCGAGTTAAAATTTAGTTAAGTTGGCGCAAGTTTATTAACCACCATAAAACCTAGTAATATGAATACTGATTTCAATCAAGTTTGGCAAAATTGTTTAGCTGTTATTAAAGACAATGTTAGCCTTCAAAGTTATAAAACTTGGTTTGATCCTATTGCTCCTGTTAAATTGGCAAATAACGTACTGACCATACAAGTACCTTCTCAATTTTTTTACGAATGGTTAGAGGAACATTACATTACCTTATTAAGAAAAACAATTAAGAAAGAACTAGGCACAGAGGGAAAGCTAGAATACAGTATTATTATGGAAAACGGGGTGAATAACCCAAAACCATATACAGTGCGTATTCCTACAACCAACAGACAAGCATTGAAAAATGATCCAGTGGCTGTTCCAATGGATGTGAACGGAGAAAAAGGAATTCGCAATCCGTTTATTATTCCAGGTCTTAAAAAGGTAAAAATTGACTCTCAATTGAATCCAAACTATTCGTTTGAAAGCTTTATTGAAGGAGATTGTAATAGATTAGCCCGATCAGCAGGTTATGCGGTATCAAAAAATCCCGGAGGAACCGCTTTTAATCCTCTTTTAATCTATGGAGGTGTTGGGTTAGGAAAAACTCACTTAGTTCATTCTATAGGAATTGAAATAAAAAACAACCATCCTAACAAAACCGTATTGTACGTTTCTTCAGAAAAATTTACGCACCAATTTATTGATGCAGTAAGAAACAACAACCAAAACGACTTTATTCACTTCTATCAAATGATAGATGTTTTAATTATAGACGACGTTCAATTTTTTAGTGGAAAAGAAAAAACACAAGACGTATTCTTCCACATTTTTAACCATTTACACCAAACTGGAAAGCAGTTAATTCTTACTTCAGACAAAGCACCTGTTGAGCTTCAAGGAATGGAACAAAGATTACTTTCTAGGTTTAAGTGGGGATTATCTGCAGACTTACAAAACCCTGAGCTAGAAACTAGAATTGCAATTTTGGAAACAAAAATGTACAACGAAGGCTTAGAACTTCCAAAAGAAGTAGTGGAGTATTTAGCGTATAGTATTACGACCAACATTAGAGAATTAGAAGGTGCTCTTATTTCACTTCTAGCGCAATCGTCACTGAATAAGAAAGCCATTACACTTGAATTGGCGAAGCAAATGATTGACAAGTTTGTAAAAAATACAGCTCGTGAGGTATCTATAGACTATATTCAAAAGGTTGTTTGTGATTATTTTGACTTACCAATTGAGTTATTAAAGTCAAAAACAAGAAAAAGAGAAGTGGTACAAGCAAGACAAATCGCTATGTATTTTGCTAAGAAAATGACAAAGTCAAGTTTAGCAAATATTGGAATGCATTGCGGAGGGAAAGATCACGCTACCGTTTTGCACGCTTGCAAAACAGTAAATAATTTAATTGACACAGATAAGCGGTTTAGAGGATATGTTTCTGATTTAGAAAAGAAAATTAGCATTCAGTAAATCTCATTATCGTCCAAAATATTTTTTTTAACTCTATTGTCACGCTTAGTTTTGCTTAGTAGATAATAGAGTTTTTTTATTTATTAGCATATGAAAGTATTGATGGTTTGTTTAGGCAATATTTGCCGATCTCCCTTAGCCGAGGGAATTCTTGAAAAAAAGATAAATGAAAATGGTTTGGATGTATCGGTTGACTCCGCAGCAACATCCGACTATCATGTTGGAGATAAGCCAGACCCTAGATCCATATCAAAAGCTGCAGAATATGGAATTGACATTACTGCACAGCGAGGAAGGCAAATTCAAAAATCAGACTTTCAAGAATTTGATCGAATATTCGTCATGGACACATCGAACTATTCCAACACTGTTGCTCTCACCAATAAAATAGAAGAAATCGATAAAGTTGAAATGATACTCAACTTAATTACGCCCAGCTCTAACCAATCCGTTCCTGATCCTTATTTTGGAGGAGAAGATGGCTTTGAAAACGCATATCGATTATTAGACGCAGCCTGCGATGTAATCATTAAACAACTTAAGGATGAGCAAAGCTAAAGTCTACCTTATCCCAAATTTTTTGGGACCTGAAGTTACTGAAGATCGATCATTCCCATCCGAGAATAAAGAAATTATTGCGTCGTTGTCTCACTTTGCAGTAGAAAATATAAAAGATGCTCGACGCTTTTTAGTCCGCATTGGTTTAAAGTCTAAAATTGATGAAAGTGAGTTTTATAATTTAGATAAAAAGAGTGATTGGGATGACATTCAACCAATGATAGCAGCACTTAAAGAGGGTCATTCTATTGGTGTTATTTCTGACGCAGGTTGCCCGGGAATTGCCGACCCAGGTTCGTTGTTAGTAAAACATGCGCACATTAACGCTTTCCAAGCCGTACCGCTAATTGGACCTTCTTCTATTTTCTTAGCGTTAATGGCTAGTGGTTTTAATGGTCAGTCTTTTAATTTTAAGGGGTATTTGAATCGGGACAGCGCTGTAAAAAGCAAAGAGATACGCGAAATGGAAAATCTAGCAAATCAATTTCAACAGACGCAAATCTTTATGGAAACCCCCTACCGGAATGAGGCCATGTGGGAAGATTTACTAAAAACCTTGCGCGGGGATACCAAACTATGTGTTGCCGCAAATATTAGCTTACCAAATGAATATATTAAAACCAAAACAGTTGCTGAGTGGAAAAAAAGCAACAAACAGAATTTAGACAAAATGCCTGCTATTTATTTACTCGGCTCCTAAGTTAGTATGGTATAACGTAAGCCCAGAAATTGGTTTCTCTAAAACGTTTCCAATCTTAACCTCAAACTCAACTGCCACTTTCCGGATCACCTCTTGATAGTAAAGGGCTATAGAACCTGTCAGATTCAATGGAATTGTTTGGTATTCTGCATATCGAGTTACCATGTTTTGAAAATATGCTCGAAAAGAACGTTGAAGGATTTCAGAAATGTATGGATGTTCTCGATTATGATAAGCAAAACGACTAAAATTTGCGATGTATCTATTTGCAAATGGTTTTTTATAAAGATTCTCTAAAATTTCATCAACGTTAGTCTTATATCTTTTAACAAAACGTTGTTCTAAATCAGCATCCATTCTTCCTTCAATGAATGCCTTTAAAATTCTTTTCCCAATATCAACTCCACCACCTTCGTCACCAAGAATATATCCACCACTCCTAAATTCTTGAATTACCTGTTCTCCGTCAAACAAACAACAATTGCTTCCTGTACCCAAAATTCCTGCTACTCCCCTACTTTTTCCGCATGCTGCTCTAGCTGCTCCTAATAAATCATGGTAAACGTGAATTGTTGCGGCTGGAAAAACCTGCTTAGCACCTTTTGCAATAATGGTGTTTCTACTTTCAGAAGAACAACCTGAACCATAAAAATGAATTTCTGTAACACCCTCTTTATGTATTCCGCTAAACGTTTCATTTAATTCACTAGCAACAATTGTTTTATCAACAAAATAAGGATTTAACCCTATGCAGGAAAACTGTGAAATTGCATCTTCATCGATTAGCCTCCAGTCTGTTTTTGACGAGCCACTATCTGCTATTAGAATCATTTTAAAAGGTATATTTTATGAAATTTCAAAATTAAGTTAAATAACCAACTAAAAAGAAGCATCGTATAGCTAGAATTTACGTCTTATAACTCTACTAAGGAGTTCATTTTGGTTAAATTTACTCTTGCTTCAATTGTGCTATGAAAATTAATCTCGTTATACTTCTTTTTTTTGCTTCTATCATGAGCTCCAACGCGCATGAAACGAAAGGTAATAATTCCTTTCCATTCACAGAAAACAAAGGTCAGTGGCATGAAAATGTTAGGTACATTGCAGAAGTAGAAGGTGCCACTATCTTTTTCGAAAGAAATGCGTTCCATTATCAATTTATCAGCAAACCAAACTTCCATTTAGGTAACAAACCGGAAGATACAACTGTAAGAGGACATGTTTTTAAAGCTCGATTTTTAAACTCAAAGGAGGCTGTTGAGACTACTACAGCAGGAGAGTCAGACTTTTACTACAACTATTACTTAGGCAACGATCCGTCTAGATGGCAGTCAGAAGTCAGAAGTTATAGTAAAATAGAATACCATGAATTATATGAAGGGATTAACTTAGAAGTATATAGCCAAGGAGGTTTCTTAAAATACGATTACATTATAAAACCCGGTTTTTCTACAGAGCAAATCCGTGTTGCATATGAAGGAGTGCAACAGCCATACTTGAAAGACGGCAACCTTATCATTTCACATCAATTGGGAGAAATGATAGAAGAAAAACCATACGCATTTCAAATGGTTAAAGGAGAAAAGGTTGTTATTGCATGTAATTACTCCATTACAGAAGATGGAATTGTGGGTTTTGATTTTCCAAATGGCTATAACGAAGCGTATAAGTTAATTCTCGACCCAGTTCTAATATTTTCAACCTATTCTGGATCTAGAGCGGATAATTTTGGAGAAACAGCTACTTATGATGATTTAGGCAACGGATACATGGGAGGGATAGCTGATGGCCCTTTATATAGTTTAACCTTAGGAGCATACCAAACATCGTACGGTGGAGATGATTGGGACATCGCAATAAGTAAATTTTCTGCAGATGGCAGTAGTCTTTTGTTTTCCACCTTTCTTGGTGGTAGAAGAAATGAAACGGTCCATAGTATGGTGGTTGACGCAAACCAAAATTTATATGTGTTTGGAGCAACTGGATCTAATAATTTTCCTACAACTTCGACTGCTTACAATCAAACATTTAATAGCTCTTCTACGGCATTAACTTCTGATATTAGCGTAAGTTATAGCTTTGGGGCAGAAATTATTGTATCCAAGTTCAATCCCGCCGGCACCCAGTTATTAGGATCTACCTACTTTGGTGGAACAGGAATTGATGGAATAAATCAAAATCCAAGCGGTGGCAACACCTATGACGGGCTGAATTTCAATTATGGCGACTCCCATCGTGGAGAAATTATCGTTGACTCCACGGGAAACTGTTACATTGGAACAACAACTACAACAAGTAATTTAACAGGTGTTTTAGGTAGTTATGGAGGCAACCAAGACGGACTAATTTTAAAATTAGACAGCAACCTCACAACGTTACTTTGGGGAAGGTATCTTGGAGGTACAGGAAGAGATGCAATATATTCCTTGAAGGTAATAGATAGCAACAAAGTACTAGTTGGTGGTGGAACAACAAGTTATGACGATTTTCCAGTTACCGCAAATAGCTACCAATCCTCGTCCCTTCAAAGTAGGTCCGTAACAAGAGAACAAGCGGATGGATTTGTTTCAATTTTATCGGCTGATGGGAGTACTGTTGAAAAGTCAACTTACATCTCTACCTCGAACTACGATCAGGTTTATTTTGTTGAATTTGACAGATTTAACAATATATATGCCTATGGGCAGACACAAGGTGGGTTGTTTCCTATACTCAGAGCACCAAGAGCAAATGCCGGGGCAGGTCAATTTATTGTAAAGCTGGATCGAAACTTAGACTCGTTAGAATTTTCCACCACTTTTGGAAATGGTGGTGGAGTTGGCAGGGTAAACATTTCTCCAACCGCTTTTTTAGTAGACAAATGTCAAAACATCTATGCCTCCGGATGGGGAGAGGAAATCATTGGTCCTGATCCTTTTGGGAATCCTGGAGAAGGGGATAAATCTATAACGAATATGCTTGTAGTGAACAACAGGGACCCAACAATACCAACTTCAACAAACTCGACCGATGGCAATGATTTTTATTTGTATGTCATCAATCGAAATGTCGATAGCGTTTTATATGCGTCCTACTTTGGTGGGACTTCTTCTGATGACCACGTAGATGGAGGTACAAGTAGATTTGACAAGAACGGTGTCGTATACCATTCAGTATGTGCATCGTGCGGTAGTACTAGAAATGATTTTCCTACTTCGCCTAGTGCTTATTCAAGAACCGACAATAGTCCAAATGGTAGATGTAACAATGCGTTGTTTAAGTTAGATTTTGAAATTGTTATTCGTGCAGATTTTTCTTTAGACAATAGAGATATTTGTTTAAAATCTGGAACCATTGATAGTGTTAAAGTCACCAATTCTAGTGCAGGTGCCACAAACATTACGTGGGACTTTTACGGTGATACAGTCGTTTCAGCATTTACAGATACAACTGTTTATTTTAACACTCCAGGTAATTACAACATTCGGCAAATTGTATTTGACTCTATTTGTGCTATAGGAGACTTCTTAGATTTAAATGTAATTGTTAGACCGGATGACATAGAATTAGACCTACAATACGACTCAATCGTATGTTATACAGACTCTACCCTGATTTCAGCAAATTCGAATGGCAAGGCTACTCAATTTCGCTACTCAAGTACAACCAACTTTAGTTCACCCATAAATACAAACACAGCAGATTCGACATATAAAATTAGACTAATACCAGGGTTTAATAACATTTACGTGCAAGCTTCAGATCCTGCAAGAAATGCTTGTGAAAAGATAGATTCTATTCGTATATTTTACAGCCCAACTACAGCTAGTGCTTCAGTATCGGCAAATACCGTATGTGAAGGAACACCAATTCAATTCAATGCAAATGTTACCAATGCTGACAGTTTTGAATGGGTTTTTGGTAATGGCACTAGAAACACTAATCTGAATCCTCAATTCTTGTATCCTACGCCGGGAAATTATTCTTCTTATTTTATTTATGAAAACTTGTTGTGTCAGATCAAAGATTCTATCCCCTTCAATGTTCAAGTAATAACAAATGACTTACAGATCAATAGTCCATTAGATACACTATTCTGCGGAACAGGTAATTTTACTATTTCGGTTCCTTCTTCCGGTACAATTACAAGTTACCAGTATAGCTCTGATAGCGACTTTACAAATACATTGAATAGCGCACCTACCGTGAATTCCTTCAGCATTAATCAAAATGATTCCGCAATGTATTACATTAAGCTGAGTAATGACTTTTGTGAAGCGACAGACAGCCTTCTGGTCCAATACATTAATTACTCGCTTGATTTAAATGCCATAACGGATTCGGCATGTATTCCTCACTTGGAACCCGTACAAGCTAATGTTGTGGGAGAAGATTCGTTCCAAATTATTGTGAACAATGGTAGCATATTCAGAAACGACCCTACCCCGCTTCTAGTATTTAATCAAGAAGGAAATTACAATGTTAAACTGCTAGCCTCTAATCAACGTTGCAATCGTGTAGACTCGATTATAAGGACCATCAGTATTTTTGAAGCGGTGGAATTACAAAACATTCTCGATACTTTATTGTGCCAAGGAGACTCAGTAATTCTTACGAGCAACAGCAACGGAACTGCCACCAAATACGCGTGGTCGCTTAATCCAGATTTTTCTTTTCCCTTTTCTGTTGGCAACGACAGCACAATAAAAGTCGCACCCGATGTAACAACCAACTACTTCATTCAAGGTAAAAACTTTATTTGTGAAGATTTGGATACAATTCAAGTTGAAATTGAAGAGTTATCGATAGATGTTAACGATTTTGAAAGCTTCTGTATTTACGATACTATTTCTTTGAATGCTATCGTTGTTTCAGCCTCGAGTCCACTCGAATATTCTTGGACACCAAAAGACAGCATTATTAGCGGAGATAATTTAATAACGGCCGTAATTGCACCCCAAAGCAATCAATTCTATTATTTGTACACTCGAAGTTTAACTGGGTGTGAAGATTTTGATACAGTAGAAGTTGAAGTAAATTTACCAGCATTTGATGACGCTATTATCTTTGGAACTGACTCGTTATTTAAAGGTCAAGAAACACAGCTATCTACCAACAGAAACGGAAGTAATTTGACGTATGAATGGGAGCCTGCAGACAACTTAGACAACCTAAATAGTCCAAACCCAAACGCAACGCTAAGCTCCACCACCACCTATCGAGTAACCATAACAGATTTGAATACGGGTTGTGAGGTTGTTGCTTTGAAGAGGTTAAGAGTATTTGAAGTAAATTGTGCTGAACCCGATATATTTATTCCCACAGCATTTTCCCCAAATGGTGATTTAACCAATGATATTTTATTCGTGCGTGGAGCAAACATTAGGGAACTAGAGTTTCAGCTCTTCAACCGATGGGGCGAAATGGTTTTTGAAACGACCGAAATTAATAAAGGTTGGGACGGCACATACCAAGGTAAAAAAGTTGATCCGGGAGTTTTCGTTTACCAGGTGAAAGCCATTTGCTTTGACGGGCAAGAGTTTATTGACAAAGGAAATATTACGCTTCTAAAATAATGCGGAAGTTCCTTTCATATATACTTATGGTGTTCCTAACCTGTAACTTATTTGGGCAAGACATTCATTTCTCTCAATTCGGCCGGTCATTCCAAAATTTAAACCCTGCACTCACAGGCAGCTTTAACGGAGACTATCGTTTCAACGGGAATTTTCGAAATCAATGGGCATCTATATCTGAGCCATATCGAACGTTTTCAGCAGCGATTGATGCTAGCCACCCGATTATTAAATTACCAGACCTAAAGTTAGGCCTGGTGTTCATTAATGATGAAGCAGGAGTAGGAGGACTTAAAACTACAACTGTCAATAGTAACATAGGCTATCACATAAAAGTAGACCGAGATTCTACTTGGATTATTAAAACAGGATTATTAATCGGTTTTTCAAATCGATCTGTAGATTTTAACAAGTTCACATACGATAACCAATATACCGGTAGAGCTTTTGATCCGAACCTTTCGAATGGTGAAAATTTTGACCGAAACAGCTTGACGCATTTAAATTTAGGAACTGGTTTTGGGTTAGAACATCGACTTTCTGCAACCGATAAGATTGAAATTGGCCTTTCTGCATTTAACCTAAACAATCCTAATTTAAGCTTTGCTAATCAAGCTGCTAATCTTGATATTCGAACAAGCTTATACGCTTTAACTCAATTTCAACTAGCAGAAAAGCTGAGTATACTGCCTTCTCTTCTATGGAGCCGCCAAGACAAGTATAAAGAGTTCGTTATCGGGTCAGAGGTACAATATCGCTTTGAGGGTCAAAGCATATTTAGCAATTTATACGGTGGGCTGTTTTTAAGGACCGGAGATGCGTTTATCTTCACTACCGGCATTGATTACGAAAATTGGAATTTAGGTTTAAGTTATGATGTAAATTATTCAGAACTGCGCACAGCCTCTAACCGCCGAGGTGGACTAGAAATCTCACTTACCTACATTTTCAAAAAATACATTCCTAATCTTAGACGATACAAAATATGTCCAAATTATATGTAAGAGCAACTTTTCTTCTCATTTTGCTCTGCTTTTGCTTTAAATTTAGTTTTGGACAAGCTGCAGATGCAACTGTTGAAGCAGCTGAAAAAAGGTATGATAAAGGAGATTATTTTGGAGCTTTGTTTGAGTACGAAAGAGCTATGAAGATAGACTCTATTAATTTAGAAGTGCTATACGGTTATGGCAAAACTTTACTTGCTGTTAACAATCCAAAAGAAGCAAGCATCTATTTGAAAAAAGCAAGGTCGTTAGATGACAAAAAAAGCATAGAAGAATTAGGATACTTGTTAGCGGAGTCATACCGTTTAGCTGGAGATTATCGCAATGCCCGAAAATATTACAACTATGCCTTAACTCCTTATCGTCGAGACCGGAAAGGATTCATGTACCAAAGAGTTAGTATTAGTAAAGAAGCTAATAGCTGGGCAAACAAACAGACAGAAAATACGGAAGTTCTTAATTCATTAGGCGAACAAGTAAACTCCTCTTTTTCCGAATTTGGCGCACAAGTTTATGAAGGGAATATCTATTTCGCTGCTTTGGTTGGAGACAGTATGGGACCAGGAAACGTAATTTTAGATAAAGACTACTATTCTAAAATTTACTATACAGATGCGACCAAAAGGGTTAAAATAGAAGTGCTTCAGTTTAATAACCGCGATGCAGGGCTGCTAAGAAATAAGCACATCTCAAACCCTAGTTTTATTGGAGCTAATCTATTTTTTACAGCCTGCGATACAAATTTTAACTGTGAGATTTATCGAGGGAAAGTGAAAGGCAATAAAATATTGCAAGTAAAGAAATTAAATAAAAACATCAACAATACCGTTAGCAATAACACCCAACCCCATGTAGTAGTCGAACAAAATGACACGATTCTTTATTTTGTCTCAGATCGTGAACAGGGATTCGGAGGATTTGATATTTGGAGGTCAAAGAAAGAGGGGTTTGGTTTTGGGCAGCCTGTAAATGTTGGTAATACGGTGAACTCCCCTGATCATGAAATAACACCATTCTTTGATGTAAAAAGTCATCAATTGTTTTTTAGTTCTAATTGGCACACAGGCTATGGGGGATATGACATTTTTAAAAGTGAAAAGCAAGGCATAAACTTCAAAACACCGCGAAACTTAGGCAGACCAATAAATAGCAGTTACCATGATTATTATTTCTTTCCTTATGAAGAAATGGCCATTCTAAGTTCCAATCGAACTGAAGGCAATGTGGACAGCGAAGTGAATTGCTGTAATGATTTGTTCGAGCTAACCTACGAGCGCAAACTGATGAACGATGAAGATAAACTAGATAAATTGAACTTAGTGAAAACTAAGATAAATGAAGAGGAGTTAAATAAGTTTCTTCCATTATCCCTGTACTTTCATAATGATAGTCCAAGAGCCAGTTCGAGTGATACCAGCACCAATAGCAACTTTATTAATCTTGCTGAGCAATATTTTGAATTGCAAGATGAATATGAAAAGATGTACACCAAAACGTTATCCTCGTCTGAGCAACAAAAGGAAAGGTATGCATTGAATCAGTTTTTTGAAGACAAGATTGCATTTGGTCAGGAGCAATTAGAGGAGATCACCCCACTTTTACTCAAAGAACTTGAAAAAGGAAATCAGATTGAATTGGCTGTCCGTGGTTACGCGAGTTCGCTGTCGACCTCTGAGTACAACTTTAAATTGGCCTCTAGAAGAATTGAAAGTTTAATTAACTATTTAAAGTCTGCAGAAGAAGGGGCTATCGGTCAATATTTAAATTCAGAGATGCTGATAATTCGGAAACTTCCATTAGGCGACTATGCTGTTTCTAAAATTCAGGAAGAAGACAATAAACTTGCAGCAATCTACAGCGCCGATGCAGCATTGGAGCGTAAAATTGAAATTATTGCTTTAAAAAGCTCAAGTAACTCACAATTGAACAAAACAGAGCAACCAAAATTAGATATTCCGAAGGATAAATTCTTGGCTATATATCAAAAGGGTTCTGTAGTTAAAAGAGGCTTTTTACTAAAAAATACGGGAAATGATACATTAAAAATTTATCAAATAATTGCCGACGAAAAAGTTGTGAGAACTAATCCCATAAAGTATATCCCTAAAAATATTTCGGAACGAATTGTTGTAGAAGTTAATACGACTGGCTTTGATGGACCTAAAACAATTGAATTGCTGTTAATTACGAATGACCCTAAAATTTACATGCGAAAGATTGAAATAGAATTAAGACCAACAAATTAATCGATTGCTCAACACCAAAAAAGACGAAATTTCTCCTTTTATCAACCTTATTTAACGCATTTTTTTCATTCGCGATTCGGTCATGGTTTCAACTCAATAAAAAAGGCGAAAACAGATGTTTTCGCCTTTTCAAATAGAACATGTGTCTTATACCTCTTGGTGACCTAACCTGTATAACATTCTGCCATGCTGTGCCAAAGCCGATCTAAAAGAAGAGACATTATGATAAGGAACATTAAATTCTTTTGCTGTTCTCTCGACTATAGGTGCTATTTTAGAATAATGCACGTGACTGATATTTGGAAACAAATGGTGCTCAACTTGGTAATTTAAACCTCCAACATACCACGAAAGCAACTTATCCTTTCCTGCGAAGTTTAATGTAGTATTCAATTGGTGCACCGCCCACTGATTTAAGATACTTCCTTCAGCGGGAACAGGATACTCTAACTCTTCCATTACGTGTGCCAATTGAAAGATGGCAGCTAATGTGAAACCTGCTACAAAGTGCACGGTCAAAAATCCGATTATTAATTGCCACCACGCTACGTCCATCACAAGAAAAGGAATTACTAACATGTAGATAAAGTAAACGATTCTTGTTACTATTATTAAGGTCATTTCTTTTTTCAAGGTTGTCTTCAACTGCTTCAATAAGCCAATTTTTTCATAGCGCACAATATCACCAAAGTCTTTTTGAAACGTCCAAGAAAGCGTCATTAAACTATATAAAAACCATGCATAAATATGTTGATACTTGTGCATTTTAAGTTTTTTAGAGTTAGGGGAAAATCGCAATACCGGACCGGCATTTAAATCTTCATCATGACCTTCAATATTTGTAAACGAATGGTGCAGGATGTTGTGCTGAGCCTTCCAGTTATTGATGTTTCCACCTAAAAAGTTAATAGAGAAGCCTAAAAACTTATTTAACCATTTTTTACGTGAAGCACTTCCGTGGTTTGCATCATGCATAACACTCAGGCCAATTCCTGCCATGCCCAACCCCATTAAAACACATAAGCCAAATTGAATTAAACTATTTGTAACTATGCCCGAAAGAAGCACAAAATAAGGCGCTGTGTACAATGCTAGCATCATCACCGCTTTTATTTTGAATTTTAATCCTCCCGTCTTAGGAATGTTTTTTTCCTTGAAATAATTGTCAACTCTTTTCCTTAGTGTTTTAACAAATTCAGATTGGCTTGGGTTTACGAATCGAATAGGTTTTACTTTTTCCATAATTGTAATTAAAATTCAAATTTACGAACAAAGAGCTAAAATATTAACTCATTTTGACGATGTTTCAACAGTACATTGGTTATAATTGCAACCATGAAGGGTAATAAACGCTCAATTTTTGTACTTTTTATTTTTAGTTTCTTATTGTATGTTAACACTCTACAACATGAATATGTTCTTGATGACTACATTGCAATCAAGGATAATTTCATAGTTCAAAAAGGTTGGGAAGGAATACCTACAATTTGGAAAACTCATTATCATTATGGTTTTGGTTACCAACAGCCAACCATCTTTCGTCCGGTAAGTTTAACTCTTTTTGCACTCCAATGGGAATTGGCGCCAGACCAACCTCAATTTGCCCACCTAATCAACTTATTGTTATATAGCTTTCTAGCGGTGCTCATATTTATTTTGCTCATTGAACTGTTTGGACAAGCCAATTGGTTACTTGCATTTTTGACGTCCTTACTTTTTATTGCACACCCTATTCATACTGAAGTAGTCGCAAATATCAAGAGTGCAGATGATATAATCGTTTTCAATCTTTCCATTGGCGCATACCTATTTTTAATAAAGTATATATCAAATAGCAATGGGTGGTATTTGTTTTCCAGTATCTTTTTAATTGCCCTATCCTACTTCGCAAAAGAAAGCACTTTAACTTTGGTTCTCACGATTCCATTTATGCTTGTTTTACTTTTAGAAGTACCCTTTAAAAGGGCAATTAAAATAAGCTCATTATACCTTGTACCAACCGTCGTTTATATTGTTGCCCGCACAAAAGTACTAGGAGGTTTTATCAATCCTGAAATTGCTGGACTTGATAATGTGTTAGTCACAGCCCCGAATATCGTTATCAAACTTTCAACCGCATTAAAAATAATGGGTTTGTATATCTACAAATTGGTTATTCCACATCCATTAATGAACGATTACAGCATGAGTCAAATCGAACTGAATGGGCTTTCAAACCCTTTTTCTTGGATTAGTTTATTTGTGTACGTTGGGATCGTTTTTCTGATAATTAAGTCTTGGAAAACAAATAAAGTCTTAGCCTTTGGCCTTCTGTTCTTTCTCATCAATTTTTCGTTGTATACCAACCTATTCCTAACTATTGGAACAGCCTTTGGAGAGCGCTTGTTATTTATTCCTTCGCTTGGTTTTTCCATCTGCTGTGCTTATTTACTAATACAATTGCTCGGCAAACGCTCAGCGCCACTTACGTTTAAAAACCAATCAAAGTTAATTATGGTCGGGACCGTCGTATTAGGGTTGTACGCTTTTAAAACGGTAGACCGAAATAAAGACTGGAAAGATAACTTTACCTTATACAGTACTGATGTTGAAAACTGTAGTAAGAGCGCTCGCTGTCAATACCACCACGGACTGGCAGTCATGAAAACCCAAGCGTTAAATGCAAAAACACAGAATGAGAAGATTGGTTATTTAAAAGAAGCTATTGTAGCTTTTGAAAAAGCCATAACAATTCATCCCAACTACTCCGAAGCATATGCAGATGTTGGTCTGGCCTATTTTAGAATGAATGACTTTAAGAATGCTGAAAAAAACTATTTAAAAGCAACACAATTAAACCCTGCAAATGCCACTGCGTTCTCTAACCTTGGAAGTTTGTATTTCAATACCCAACGGTATCAGCAAGCAAAAAGCAGTTATGAACGAACGCTGCAAATCAATCCTAACCACATTGACGGACTTGCCAACTATGCCTCCACTCTTGGAACTTTAGGTGATTATGAGGGTGCTATACGTTTCTTCAAAAAAGCAATTGCTTTGAATCCGAGTGAACCAAATTATTATCAAATGGTAGGAATGACTTACCAAAATCTGGGGAGAACAGCAGATGCACAAGAATACTTTCGAAAGGCTAAAAGGCTTCAAAATTAATGCAGATCAAAGCTCAACTTCTTACGGAACACTCCAAAAAAAACACAGATCGAATTCGAAAATATATTGGAACTAACGAGCGAAAATTAGCACAGTTGATGAACTGCTTTTTTGCGAATGAATACCAAGTAAGTCAAAGAGCGGCTATGGTTGTATCTGCCGTTTTTGATAATTCCCCTGAGCTAATCATGCCTTTTACTCACCAATTGATTGACCATTTACTAACGGAAACCTTTCATATCGCTATCAAAAGGAATATTATTCGCATTTTGCAATTTGTTGAAATTCCTGAAGAAAAAGTTTCAGTTGTATTTGACCACTGCCTCCAGAACATAGTTTCTAAAAATGAACCCATTGCAGTAAAAGCATTTAGCATGAATGTATTGAATAATATTTGTGACCATTTTCCAGAATTTAAACATGAAGTGATTCCGGTTATTCAATTGGAACTTGAACGAAATGAAAGTGCGGGTGTTTTAAATCGAGGAAAAAAGGTGCTAGAAGCATTGAAAACACTATAAATTAATTACAAACAACTCGCAGTATTAACTTTTTTTACTAGGGGTATAAAATTTTATTTCTCAAATTTCACAATTATTTAAATGTTATACCGAAAAGTGTAAAGATCTGCTTTGTTCAATTTGGCAATTTGAGTAAAAAATTGATACTTCTTAAAAACTAGCATATAATGGCTGTAGCGTTATACTTGTTTAAGTCTGCAAAACTAGGGTTTAGAAATTGGCAAATTTCAGACTTAACTGACTTTACATCCATGAATGCAGACCCACTTGTAATGCGTTATTTTCCTTCGACTTTAAGCGCAAAAAAAAGTCTTCAAAGCATGGAAAAGCAGATTGCGAAATACAACGAAAAAGGTTATTGTTATTTTGCAGTTGACGAATTAGGAAGTGGGAGACTGATAGGGATGATTGGAATTTCGGATAAAGATTTTGAGGCGAAATTTACTCCTTGCATCGATATTGGATGGCGATTAGCCAAAGAGTTTTGAGGGTAAAGGTTATGCTACTGAAGGCGCAAGAAGATGTTTGCAATTTGCGTTTAACAAGTTAAAATTAGATCGAATTGTTTCAATCGCACCTAAGACTAATCTCAATTCGATTCAGATAATGAGAAAAATTGCAATGAATAAAGTGGCGGATTTTAAACATTCGCAATTAAAGGAGTACGAGGATTTGGTTGATTGTGTTTACTATGAAATTAAGCCTAACAAGGGTATTTGATAACTCCTTGAAAAAAAGTTAATGGAAGTTAAGAACCCTAATACCTGCAAGGAAAAACATATTTTCGCCAGCAAATCTTAAGAATGAAACGATTATCTGTTTTTTGTGCCTCTTCAGAAGGTAATGACCCCATTTACATGGAGAAGGCTTTTGAAGTTGGAGCTGCGTTAGCTAAAAACAACATTGGTTTAGTTTATGGCGGTGCTTCCATAGGTTGCATGGGTGCTGTCGCTAAAGGTGCCTTGTCTGAAGGTGGCGAGGTAATTGGGGTACTTCCTCAGTTTCTAAATAAAAGAGAAATTGCAGCCCTTGACCTTTCAGAGTTAATTATGGTTGATTCAATGCACGAGCGTAAGCTTAAAATGAATCAATTGAGTGATGGAAATATCACAATTCCTGGCGGGTTTGGAACATTTGAAGAACTATTCGAAATGGCTACATGGGGTCAGTTAGGTCTTCATCTCAACCCAACTGCTATTCTTAATGTAAACGGCTATTACAATCACCTAGTAGCTCAAATGGAGCACATGGTTTATGAAGGCTTGCTTAAAAAAGAGCATTTTGATACGCTCGTAATCGAGAATGAAATTGACATCTTAATCCAAAAGATGAAACAGTACACGCCGCCAAAACTGGAAAGGTGGCTAACTGAAAAAACTACCTGATGCGATACATTCTCATTAAAACCTTTATTTAATTAGTGCAATCACTAGAGAATCGTTTAATAACGACAAATGGGCAGTCAATTTTAAAGCAAACGTCGTTTTGGATGAAAACATGGGAGTACAAAAAAGTGGCGGCTATAATATCATTTACGAAACAAATTAGAATATAAGTGTTCAGTTCTTCATGATCATGCGTGAAAATAAAATTAACAAAAGAGACTAATCTCAACCAAAAAAAAGAAATAAATAGTATTATTCAGACCAGAACGACTAACTACTCCTTATAATTTACTTCAACGTCCATCTCTCCGATCACTTTAAACTCGGTTCTTCGGTTTTTTGCTCGACCTTCTGGATTATCACTACCGTCGGCATTTTTATTAGGCACTCTCGGTTTACTTTCTCCGTATCCTTTAGGAGTTAATCGCTTTTTGGGAACTCCTTTTTGAATCAAATAGTTGACCACACTTTCAGCCCTGCGTTGAGATAAATCTTCATTGTACTCATCTGTGCCTTCGCTATCAGTATGTGAGCTTAACTCAATAATAATGTGTGGATTCTCCACTAAAATTTCATAAATAGTGGTGTCAATCGTAATCTTTGAAGCCTCTGTCAATACCGCTTTATCAAACTCATAATAGATGTTCTCTACCACAATACTTCTCCCAAAATAGTATTCCAACGCGAAGTTTTTGATGTACCTTCGGCTTCTTTCTATTCCAGTTGTTATGATATCATGTTCCTGAATTAAAAAACCAACCTTTTCCGTTTTTAACGTATAAAATTGGTCCGGTTCTAATTGAAACTGATACTTCCCATCTGCTTTCGTCTTCGCCGTTTGAACTAGAGCTTCCTCTCCAGTTTTTGGGTCTTTTCTATACAATTTAATTTGAACACCCTCCATGTAACGATCACTGCCGGTTTTCATTTTATCAACCATCGCTCCAGATACCATAATTTGAATTCGATTTATATCTTTAAATTCATACAAATCATCGCAACAAAATTTATCTTCTCCTCCAGGCTTTAAACGGTTACTTGCAAAAATTCCCTCTCCTCCTCTTTTACTCTCCACATAATACAATTCATCTGCAGCAGTATTTATTTCATTGCCTATGTTTTCGGGTTCCGTCCATTTCGTTCTTGTACCATTTGACTTAAAAATATCCAAGCCCCCATAATTTGGACGACCGTCGCTGCTGAAATATAATGTGCGATTTAAGGGCTGATAAAAAGGAGTCATCTCATCTCCTACAGAATTAATCTTTGATCCACAATTCCGCACAGACTTATACTTGTCTTTATCTGCGTCATAGATAGTGTACCAAATGTCCAAGCCACCTTTACCTTCTTTTCGGTCCGATACGAAATAGATTGTTTCACGGTCTTTCTCATCCAACCCAACAGCAACCTGTGTTTCAGTATATACAGGTGAATTGACAAGAGCAGGAAGTTTTTTAGCTGGCTTCCATTCTCCCGCTTCTTTTTGCATCACATAAATATCACAGGCCATTACTCCTAGACTGTTCAATTCGCAAGCAGAAAAATAAAAACGATTTCCTTCAGCGTTGAACGCTCCGTTTGCAATTTCATATTGTAAATAAAGCTCTGTTTGTTGCCATTCACTTTTGTGTTCCCAAACTCCATAATCCTTTTCAGCGACATAAAATTTGCGTTTTGGTATCTCATCTTCCTCTACGTTAAAAACTTCTTTACCTTTTGTTTTTAGTGAATTATACAGTATCGTTTCATTATCCAAATAAATAGGAGCACCTTCAATGTGACTTCCATTTATGCCCTCGGAAAGAGCCTTAATTTGATAGTTTGAAATCGTATTTGTACTTAGATCTTCGCAAGCTTCTGCGGTAAATTTAGCTAAGCGCAAGTAGGTTTTATCTTCTTTTTCGCCGCGATAATCCTTTCTAAACTGCTTTAATATCGGTAACGCTTCTTTACACTTTCCATTGGCTGCTAACATTTTGGCATAATGAAAACCCGCTAACGGAAACTTATCTTTTTCCTTTTCAAATACAGTTTGGTAATTTTTTTGAGCAGCAGCATAACTCCCCCCTTTGCGTTGCACCTCAGCTAAATGATACGCTATTTTATAATCTGTTGACTTCTTGTCTAAGTACAACGTATAGTATTCAGCAGCACTTTCCCAGTCCTTAATATATTCTGCAGCTTGGCCAAGTTTTTTCAACTTACTAGGAGAGTGCTGTTTTTTATCTATTTGAGAAAACCCAAACAGTGACCACAGTAAAGCTGTTAAAATAAAAGTAGTTCTAATAACGCTCACAAGGAATACGGATGTTTTTAAGTTTAGGATTTTTAGCAGTAAAAATTAAAGACAGTTCAAAACCACCTTGGTAGTTAGATGCTAATTCTAATTCAGAAATATTAATATCGTATGAGAGTCCCAGGTCAAATTTGCTAAAACTAGCCCTACTTCCGATGACAAATGCATCAGTTATTCTATCAAAACCAGTACGTAAATAAAGAAAAGGTTTTAACTCATCAATTTTCTTAAACCCTTCTAATGGAAATGAAACAGCAGAGCCTAGCAACATTTCCGATGCTCCTCTCGCCCAATAGTAGCTCATGTATGGATGTAAATTTAACTTTTCATTAAGTTGCTTCTCTAATAAAAATTGACCTCCTACTCCTCTATTCTTCTGATTACTTTGGTCAAAAAAACTTTCTTTTGGTTCAATTAAATGATTCATTGACAAACCAGAAGTCAATTTCCAATCGTTACCAAATTCAGTTTCCCACATGGCTCCAATAGATAAGTCATAGTAGGACGTGTTTTCTCCTGCAAAAACCTCTCCACTGCTCAAACTTTCATTAAACCCACCCGTATTTCGGTCGTATTGTGAAGGAAAACTTAAACCGCTTTGATTGAAAGATTTTGCCACCAAACCATTTTGGATAGCAAGTGTAAACTTATGCTTTGAGTATCGGTAAGACGCTCCTGCATTCAATTGAAATTGATTCATCATCAATTTTGCATCTCCACTTTGATCGTTTGCATAAGCCACGCCAGCAAACCATTCTAACACGGGAATTGAAGTTTTAAATTTTTTAGTAAAAAAAAAGCTTCCTGTAGTAAAAGGTACTCCAACAGACTGCCATTGCTGACGATAAGCAGAAATAACCTGAAAGTTACCTTCGAATCGGTTTGTAAAACTTGGATTAAGCTGACGATCTCCAACCAACCTTTGTGAGAAATGTACGTCTTGTGAATAAGTATCTGTCGTAAATACCGAAAGAAACACTAAAAAACAGATGCTTAGCCTTATTTTTGACATGAGACGTAAAAGTAAGAGAAAACTAATTAACCGTTAATCAGTGCGAATAAATTTGAAACAACTACTCTCCATTTATATTTTTCTGACTTTCGGATTTAGTACTTCAGCTCAATTAAATGCCGATTTCAGTGCAAACATTACTGAAGGCTGTGGTTCACTTTCTAATGTTCAATTTACGCCAACAGGAAGTCCGTCAATTACCACTTGGTCTTGGTCTTTTGGAAATCAAAACAATTCCACCTTACAAAACCCATCCGCCAGCTACACTTCTCCAGGTAGCTACACGGTAACTTTAACAGTAAGTGATGGAACTGTCAACCAAACAATAACCAAAACCGGTTACATTCAGGTTTATAGAAATCCTACAGCTAATTTTACTTTTACACCGAACGGAGGTTGTTCTCCACTCACTGTCAATTTCAATTCTACCACTACCCTAGGCGACGGTCCAATTACGAGTTACAGTTGGGATTTTAAAGATGGTAGTCAAGCTCCGAATAATACTAGTGTCACCCACACCTATCAAGTTCAAGGTAATTTTTCTCCGAGTTTGCAAGTTGTTGATACGAATGGTTGCACCAGTACGATTTTACTTGGGCCAATTAATGTAACTCCTTCACCAATTGCTGCTTTTACAACCACCAGTCCAAGATCAACTTGCTCCGACACACTAACCGTGAATTTCGTCAATCGCTCAACTGGAGTTAACCTGACCTACTTGTGGGATTTTGGCGATAATACCACGTCAACACAAGAGAATCCAACACATTCGTACAATGGTTTTGGAGCTTACACGGTTTCCTTAACAGTTACTGACCCTAGTTGTACCAGCACAAAAACTGAAGTAAATTATATTCGACTTCGACAGCCTAACGCCGACTTCACTCTCAATGGGGATACCTTTTGTGTTGGTGTGCCTTTACCTTTTATCAATAATTCCAGTGATGCAGATTCCTATTTATGGGATTTTGGAGACAGTACAGGTTCTGTTTCTCGATTGCCGCTAAAAGCATACAACGATTCAGGTACATTTATTATTACGCTTAGAGTATTTGCTCCGGGTTGTACGGATATTCAAACGGATACCATTACAATTGAAAAAGTTATTGCAGATTTTGTCGTAGATACATTTAAATGCAACAGAGGAGATTCAGTAGTATTCATTGATCAGTCGTACAACGCGGTTCAATGGGACTGGAGTATAGGATTATCCGATACAAACGATATCCCTCAATTATTTAAAAGTGACACTGCACAAAACCCGATTCACTATTACGGATCTAGAGAAGGAAGATTTTCCGACGTTTTAATAGTAACAAGTCCCAATGGATGCAAGGATACTCTTTTAAAAACTGATCACAGAGTATTCGATACAACATTAGTATTCATTACAGATGATAATATAAATCCCTATGGAGGGGTAGTTTTAGGTTGTTACCCTGATAGTATTGGATTAAACTCCCTACTATTCGCTCCGAGCCAAGCGACAAATTATATTTACACTTGGACCTTTCCTGACAGTAGCACATATGCAGGTTCTAATCCACCGCAAGATTTAATAATAACTGACGATAGCTTGAGATTAGTTAATCTCTCGGTTGTAAGTGCGGAAGGGTGCAGAATTTCAACGTATATAGCCATTAATTTGGGAAGTAAAATTGCGCCGATTGTAACCTACTTCCCCAGAGAAGTGTGTTATGCAGATTCTTTCTTTGTCGCAAACATTAACCCAAATGACTCAACTCCAAATTCAATCGCCTATATCATTGAAAACTTAGCTACAAATAGAAAAGACTCTATTGCTCCGGATGGTTTAAGAGATACAGTACCTTTTACCTTATTTAAAGACACAGGCTATTATAGTTTAAAAGTAAGGCAAGGGTATAACGGTTGTGACTCTGTAATCTTTATCGACAGTGCGTTTTACGTGAAAGGACCCATTATTCAATCCACAGAATTTTCTTCGAATTGTATCAATCGAAATCTAGTAAATTTTTCAGCAACAATAATTGATGCAACTCGATTTTCTTGGGACTTTGGTGACTCCAGCATCCTTGATACAACGAATTTAATAACAAGTCATACATACGATTCATTAAAAACGCAACAATACATTTTTACAGTTTACAATGATTCAAATGGCTGTGCGCCTGTCTCAGATACTGTTGAGATCCGCTTAGCAGAGGTAATTCCTCCGATAATCCGCCCTAGTAAATCGAACTTCTGTTTAGGAGAAGAAAATCTGATTTGGCAAAACAGCCTTGTTAAACTAGACAGCCTGGTTTGGACCGTAGATGGCCTGCCGGTTAGTGAACGAGATTCTTTTAATTATACCTTCAACCAACGAGGAGTTTACAGAATTGGCTACAAAGGAAAAGACCAAGTAGGATGCGAATATGAGCGATTCAGAGACTTCTATGTTTCAAAACCACAAGCTAGTTTTAATTACAACCTGCTCGGCAATTGTTTACCCCTTGACATTAATTTGACCAACACTAGTGTTTTTGATACCATCGCAACTAAAAGTTACTTCATAATGGGAGCAGGAGATACCTTGTTTTTAATGCAAGATGGAGATACCTTGTTTACAATTGATACCAACTACCGGTATACAACAGCAGGAAGTAAATCAATTACGCTTTATACTGAAAATGAGTTTGGATGCAGCGATACTGTTATATTACCTAATTTTGATAACCTTCAACCTTTCGATGTCTCTATCAGAACCATTTCGAATAGAAATATTTGTGCTGGTAGAACGATTCTTTTTCGAAATACATCCACAGACCTTAACAATTCGTTTATTTGGGATTTTGGTGATGGAGATTCTCTAGTTTCCAATCAAGATTCCGTGTTTCACACCTTTGATTCGGCGGGGGTTTTTAGCATTAAGTTAAGAGGAGACAATAACAATGGATGCATCTTATTCGATTCCGTTACATTTCGAGTAGAAGCTAATCCGGTGGCTGGCTTCACAGGTGACACACTCATCTCGACTTGTTATCCACTTGAAGTTCAATTTCAAGACACCTCAAAGGGTAATATCGTGAACTGGTTTTGGAGAATTGGGTCGAACTTCTCTGTTTTAGAGGATCCGCGTTTTATTTTCGAAAACGTAGGAAAGTTCGATGTATCCTTAGCAGTGGAAACAGCTAATGGCTGTGTTGACAGTGTATCTAAAGCGCAATACATTCAAACCAATGGACCAGAAGCAAGCTTTTCAATCGATAAAAATGAAGGTTGTGTCAATGACCTTTTCACCTTCACGTTAGACAGCCAAAACAATGTAGACAGTTACGTTTGGGATTTTGGAGATGGAACCACGCAATCAGGAGGAACAACTGCAACACATGCTTACCGAAAAATTGGTAAAATATATGTGAGTCTCATTTTAAGTGATGCAAGTGGCACCTGCACTGTGCCTATAACGGATTCCATTCAAATTTCTAATGTTTTAGCAGACTTTACCATGACAAATGATACTGGATGTGTACCATTTGAATCTACCTTTATTAGTACCTCAATTAATGCCAATAGCTTTAGCTGGAACTTTGGGCAAGGTATGGGGTTTACCTCGACGCAAACACAAGAGACGGTTCAATACAACACTCCAGGCAATTTCTTCATCCAATTGGCAATAACTTCAGCAGTAGGTTGCATTGATACCGCTATACAACAACTTGATGTTTTCGAAAGACCGGTAGCATTGGTAAGCAGTGACACAGGAATTTGCATTGGTCAGTCTGTTCAACTTACTGCCTCTGGCGGAGCTTCTTATTTGTGGTCACCGAATACCTTTATTGACAACATAAATGTTTCAAACCCCATTGTTAGTCCTCAAACAAATACCCGATATTCAGTTCGCGTTAGTAATCCAACTACTTGTTTTGATACAGCAAGCATTTTTGTTGAAGTAATTCAACCGCCCAATTCCTTTATACTATTAGACAGTACCCTTATTATTGGAGAAAGCTATCAATTGAATGCCAATGCTGGAAGTGGATATTCTTACAGTTGGACCCCTCCCGAGGGCTTGAGCTGCACCGACTGCCCCAACCCGATTGCCACTCCATTGCAAACGACCACCTATTACCTGGTCGTTTCTGATAAATTTGGTTGCTTCACTGTGAGGGATACGGTAGAAATTAAGGTAGAAGAAAAATACTCCTTAGATGTGCCTTCGGCTTTCAGCCCAAATAACGATGGAATTAATGATATAATCTTTGCCAAAGGATGGGGTTTAAAGGAACTCATTGCTTTTAAAATTTATAACCGTTTTGGAGAATTAGTATTTGAAAGTACGGACTTTAACGTTGGTTGGAATGGTATTTACAAAGGAAAAGAGCAAAATATTGAAACCTATATTTATACTGTAGAAGCGCTGACGTTTAGTGATAAGGTGCTAACGAAAACAGGCAACATCAGTTTATTGAGGTAAATTCTAGAAGCACTTTTCCTTTCTGCTTCTTCTAAAACTTTCTGAAGCACACAATTTTGTTGGAACTTCTAAGTTTTCAAACTATTGTCAATACCCCTATCTTCATCGCCTAAATTCCAACCATGAAATTACCTTCCATTCAATACCTAACATCACAAGCACTAACATCATTTCTGCGGTTTCCTCTTAGTATTATCAGTTCTCTCATTGCAGTTGTGGTAGCAGTTTATGCTTTTGAAAATGATAATGAAATCACCAATAAGCTGGCTTACATCAATGTAATTCTTATTGCCGCTTTGGGAATCCCAACTTATTTCTGCACTCAAGTATTAGTGGATAATAGAAACTACGGTGCATTTGGTAAAGTAACAGCGTTTCTACTTCCTTCCCTTATTTTGTTTCTTATCTATTGGAGTTTACCCAGTTCCGAACTTAGCAATAACTTTTCGGTACCATATATTCGCTATACGGTGTATAATATTATTGCCCACCTGCTTGTTTCCTTCATACCATATTGGAGAAAAGGAAACCTCAATGCTTTTTGGAACTACAATAAGTTATTGTTTATTCGAATACTAACCTCTGTACTCTACTCGGGTTTTCTTTATGCCGGGTTGGCAATGGCATTGGGTGCGCTAGACTTGTTATTTGACATTGACTTGCATTATGAGTTGTTCATGGATCTTTTCATAATCATTTTTGGCTTTTTTAATACATGGTTTTTTGTAGCCGGTATTCCTGATGATTTCAACGAATTGGATAGCGATACTCATTATCCGAAAGGACTCAAGATTTTCACACAGTACGTATTGCTGCCAATCTTGGCATTATATTTACTTATACTGTATAGTTACGGCGCAAAAATAGTGGCAGAATGGAGTTTGCCAAAAGGAATTGTTTCTTACTTAATTTCAGGTGTTTCCACCCTTGGTATTTTTACCTTTTTACTAATCTATCCTTATGGTAAACTGAAAGAAAGTTTATGGATAAAAAGATTCACTTTAGGATATTATTACCTGCTTTTACCGCTCATTGCATTACTATTTGTTGCTATTTTAATTCGCTTGCAAGATTATGGTTTCACCATAAAAAGATACATTGTTTTACTCTTAGGTATTTGGTTAACAATTAATGCCATCTACTTTATTATCAGAAGAAAAAACATCAAATTCATTCCCATTTCCTTGGCTGTAATATTGGGGTTAATGTCGTTTGGTCCGTGGGGTATGTTTAGCATGAGTGAAAAATCTCAAAGTAATCGATTGATTTCAATTTTAGAAACAAATAAAATTATTGTCGATGGAAAAATCCAAAACGAGGTAATTTGGAATCAAGATTCGCTCCCAAAGTTTTATTCCTCGTTAAAGTTTAAGAACGACAGTTTACTAAGCGATTCGTTGAATAATGAAGTCTACTCTATCATTGAATACCTAGATGATTACCACACGTACGAAATGCTTGCCCCTTATTTTTCGCAAGACATTAATGCTATGACTCGACAAGCAAGAGATAGTAACCAATGGATATATGAAGAAGAAATTATAATGGAAAGTATGGGGTTAACCCACCATTACAGATGGAACAACAAATGGGGGAATTATAAGAATATTTCTATTGAGTCTGTTAACAACAGTATCAAAAACGTGAGTGGATATGACTATTTAAAACATTTCAAAAAACAATATCAAAATAAGAACCAAAGAAACTTGATGTATACGCTGGAAGGAAAACCCCTGTCAATTGGAATAAATCCATTAGACTCCAATTTATTGTTCATTGCATATGACCATGATACTTTGCAATTTGACATGCATACAATTTACGTAGAACAAGTTCATCATTTAGAGAAAACAACCTATCGTGAAGTTTCACTTGAAGAAATGACTTTTATTAAAGAGTCTGACCAATTAAAAGTGAAGTTAGAAATTGACAGAATTGGAATGAAAAAAAAGGGAGACACCTTGCGATACAACTATGTGAACGGCGATGTATATTTAAAAATTAAAGATTCTATTCGCTAACAGAGATAGGCGCTATTATCCATAGCTGACAAAGATTACTTATCTTTAAAATTATGCTACATGGAACTCACAATGCAATCGAAGATGCTAGAAATGAAAATATTATCATTTCAATAAATGGACAATTTTTTAAAAGAAACGAAGCAAAGATTTCAGTTTTCGACAGTGGTTATTTAGTCGGAGATGGAATTTGGGAGGGTTTTAGACTAAAAAAGGGAAAGCTAATTTTTATAAAAGAACATCTAGACCGTTTATGGCAATCTGCAAAGGCCGTTCACATGAAATTTCCTTTTTCGAAAAATGAATTGGTGCAACAAGTTTGGGATGTGTTGAACGAGAATAACATGAATGACGGCGTGCACGTTCGTTTGATGATTACTAGGGGAATAAAAAAAACTCCGTCACAAGACCCGAGGTTAACCATTTCAGGGCCGAACGTGGTTATTATTCCTGAATACAAGAAAGCGGATGAGAAAACGAAAGAAAAAGGAATCACCCTTTTTACGTCAACGATAAGACGAGGTTCTCCCGATTATTTAGACCCAAGACTCAATTGCCACAGCAAGTTACACGAAGTGCAAGCATTAATTCAAGCGATAGAAGCAGGATACGATGAAGCGCTTATGCTAGATGTTAATGGGTTTGTTTCTACTTGCAACGCCACCAACTTTTTCATGGTTAAAAATAGAGAAATATGGACTTCTACAGGGGAATACTGTATGAATGGAATTACGAGAGGTAACATTATACGAGTATGCAAAGAGAATGGAATTCCTATTTTTCAAAAGAATTTCTCCTTGTTTGAAGTGTATGATGCAGACGAATGTTTCGTCACCGGCTCCTTTGGAGGAGTAACACCGGTTACCAAAGTGGATGGGCGAATCCTAGAAAATCGGCAAGGCTTTTCCATGACCAATAAATTATCTGAGCTCTACGGCAAATTGGTTCAACAAGAAATAGAGGGATAAATGACAGATTTTAAGCATTTTTGTATGTGGGCTTGTCCAAGAAACATTTCTACCACCATGATGTATTCTTTTGCTCAAAGGAATGACACAAAGGTCTACGATGAACCCTTGTACGCGCACTATCTCGCCAATACCAATGCGAAAGAGTATCACCCTGGTGCTGCTGAAATTCTGAAGCATCACGAAAACGATGGGAAGAAAGTAATTGTAGAAATGCTAAAAAATGAAGAAGCTCCTGTTCAATTTTATAAGCAAATGACGCATCACTTATTGGATTTAGATCGAAGTTTTATGAAATCTGTTCATCATATCTTGTTGACCAGAGATCCTAAGGAGATGTTACCTTCGTTTGCTGCGGTCATTGAAAATCCTGTTTTGGAAGACACAGGGTATTCCCACCACAATAAACTGATTGACTACTTTGAAGGCAATTCTATTCCATTTACAGTTATCGACTCTAAAAAGATATTGTTAGATCCGGAAGGACAACTTAAGAAACTGTGCAACCGTTTGGGCATAGAATTTCAGGAAGCGATGCTGAAATGGGAAAAAGGTCCAAGAAAAGAAGATGGTGTTTGGGCGAAGTATTGGTACGGTAACATTCATAATTCAACCGGATTTATGACGTACAAAGAGAAAGAGCAAAGCTTTCCAAAACACTTAATCCCCTTATTGGAAGAGTGCACTCCTTTCTATGAACGATTAAAAGCATTGGCATTATAGTTTATAGGTTATGAAAGGAAATCCATGGGCATTTGGTCTCTTTTTTGTTCTTTTAGGTTCTTTAGCTATTTGAATAGATGCTGTATTAAAACTGTTGCGGCATTAAATTACATTGAATTTACATTAATTTACATTAATTTACACTCATTAAGCAAGCGTTGCTTTACGCCTCTCAACTTTTATCACCGTAATCCTAAATAATAAAATCATGAAAAGTACAATGTTAAAGGTAAGTTCAATAATCGGTTTAATGATATGCCTAGCGTGTACCCAAAGTAGCACGGAAGAAACGGTATTGAAAAACACTACTGAAATGGAAACCGAAGTTTCAGAACAAAACTACCAAACGGTTAAGGTTCCTCGTCACAATTACGGGGCTTGGTATTGTCCAGATAATTTAAGGGGGTTTCCGCCTGTTGACATTGCAAACTGGAAAAATGTACCTGTTATTAACGGGCGAATGGCAACGGAAGAGGAAACAAAAAGCGAAGCCTCCTTAATTTATGTGGACATGGAGAAGTTTCCAAATGCCAAAACTTTAGATCTAACCATGCCACAATTGGCTACTTTCGAAAGTCCATATACTGATAGAGAAGAAATAATTATTGTTATTCAAGCACTTAATATTGATAACGACTCAGTTGTTGGGTTTAGATATTTGAACGGTGGTAACGGAAGCGCTCGTTTGGGTGAAGTAAAATTGCTAACTGATGCAGAAGCCAATAAAATTGAAAAATCGAAGTTCTTCACCCACTCATTTGTCATTTCGGCAACACCTGAAGAGGTAAAAGAAGCAATGACTGAACTTGAAAATACAGGTACATTTCAAACTATTCTAGAATCGAGCCAACCGTTTAAAAGCAATTGGAGAGAACAAACGAATGTAAATTATCATTATCCAAACACAGGCGAAAAAACTTCAACTTATACCGATATGTTATTTGGAAATTTTTACGTTCAAAATGACTATCAAAACTTTACCGAAAAGTTTTTAGTAACACAGAATGAACTTACCAAAATGACAATTTTAGAAGTTGTTTGCGGACCATTTACAGATGACTTTGAAGAACAAGAAGCGCTGCTTTTGCAGTGGGGGAAACAAGTTCAACTGCTAAGTGAAAAAAATTAACAAAGCAAAAGCGCCTTTGGGTTTTTCCAAAGGCGCTTTTATATTTTAAGAAAAGGTGTAATACTAGCCTAACCCTAAAATGTTTATCTTTCAAATTATGCGATTTTACATTCTCATGGCCGGTTGAATAGAATTCATGTCAGCGATTAACCGGTCTGTAAAATTGTAGTGCCCTCTATGCGTGACTACCCTAAAACTTCTATCTTCCATTTCTGCTAGCGTTTGCAAAAACTTCCATTTTGTTTTTAAGAGGATTGGCTCTTCCGACTTCACGCCTAAATCAACGTAGTGTGTTTTACCATTTGGTGTAACCGAAACAACGTCTGGAGTGATGGTCATTCTTCTTTGTTTCATTTTAAAGGAAGTGGGATTTTTATACCCCTCTATATCAGCTTTAATATCTGTGTGCCCTTGCTTTTCTAGTTTGTTAATTGTTTTAATAATTAATCCTTGATATGTTTTCTTTTCCTCTTTAGTCATGTGTATTTTTTATTAATAAACTTAGTAACACAAATAGGTTACAAAAAAAAGTGCTATTCAATGATCATATCAGCGAGTTACAGTTTGGAACATAAAATATTAAATCATTTCTAGTGCTTAAATAAATTATTTTCTAAGAAATTGCTGTATTGGTTAAGCCCCTTTTTTAAGCCTAATTTTGCGGTCAAACCTAACAACAGCTATTAATTGAAACATTTTATGGATAGAGATTTATTAGAAGAATTGAAAATAAAGGCACTTAACTTGATTCTAGAAATTGGCCCCATGGTCTTGTATTCCCTTTTGACTCTGGTGTTTGGAATATTTGTAATTAAGTTGACCATGCGGCTTCTAAAGAAAACACTCGTTAAATCGAAGGTGGAACTGTCGCTTAAAACATTCATCGAAAGCTTAAGCATCTTTGTGCTTTACGGTATTCTTTTCTTTATTATTGGTTCCATTATCGGAATAACCTCTACCTCCTTCTTAGCCGTATTCGGAGCTGCAGGTATAGCTATTGGTTTGGCTTTGCAAGGTAGTTTATCCAATTTTGCAGGAGGTCTATTAATCTTAATATTTAAACCATTTAAAGTGGGCGATTTAATTTTCGTGAATAACATAGAAGGATTTGTTGAAAAAATTGATATTCTATATACTCGAGTTAAAACCTTTGATGGCCGTATGATTACCATGCCGAATGGAAACCTATCCAACAGCGATGTGGACAATCGAACCATGGAAGAGTATAGAAGGATAGATTTAAAATTAAAATTCTCTTTCGACTCAGACTTAGAAAAACTTCGAACCATTATTATTAGAGCATTAAAAAAACATCCGCAACTTGCCCCTAACTATCCGGTAGATGTTTGGCTTGATGAAATTGGTGAATACGAGTTGAAAGTAGTAGCAAGATGTTGGGTAGATTCCATAGATTATTGGCCATTATTTTGGGAACAGTTAGAAGCAGTCAAAAATGAACTGGACAGTGAAGGAATCAAAATTCCTATCCCAAGCAGAACAGTTTATCAAGGCGGCGAAAAAATATTGACGGACTAATGTTTTTATAAACTTACGATGTGTACTAAAACCTTTACTCAAATCGGGACCTTTTCTATACTCATCCTAGTGCCAACTGCGCTTTTGTTTACTGCACTACTTGTAAGCGAATATTTAAACGGAAAATCAAACTTAATTTTTGAAGGTTCAATGCTTTCCATATTTTTAATTTGCGCATTAACATTCTATAAAATAAAAATCACCGTTTCAGAAAAGTTTGTTTCCTTTAAAATGGGAATTGGTTTAATGCGAAAAAAATATGCTGTATCTCAACTAGAGTCATGTGAGCCAGTTTCTAATTCAATGGCAAGTGGAAGTAGTATTTAGTTGCAGGTGCAACTAAATTAATTTCATTTAAATTGTTAAAATTATTTTTAAAAAATGTAGAACTATTCTGTAGCTAATTGTTTCAGATATGAGGAACTTCACAATCTAATTATATCGCACTTTTATGGCAATTTTCATTTTCTTACTAGTACTATGGTACGGGGGATTATTCTTTCAAACCTTCTTTTTGCACAGATACGCTGCGCACCAAACTTTTAGCATGTCGAGAGGCATGGAAAAACTAACCTATGTACTGACTTGGATATTTCAGGGAAGTAGTTATTTAAGCGCTTATGGTTACGGAGTGATGCACCGCATTCATCATGCCTACGCTGATACACCTGAAGATGTGCATTCGCCGAAGTACGATGACAACTTGTTTAAGATGATGTTGAAAACCAAAAACACCTATCAAAATATAAACAAGATGAAAATTGAAGTTGAAGAGCGATTTTTAACCAATGTTCCTCAATGGACAAGCTTTGATAAATTTGCAAGTTCTATGCTTTCTAGAATACTTTGGGGATTGGGATATACTGCATTTTTCTATTTTTTTGCTACAGTATGGTGGCAATGGTTTTTTCTACCAATTACCTTTTTAATGGCCCCAATCCACGGAGCTATTATTAATTGGTTTGCTCACATTTATGGCTACGTTAACTTTAAGGTAAAAGACACGTCAAAAAACTTCTTGCCGTTCGATTTTTTAATGATGGGTGAATCGTACCACAACAACCATCACAAGCGCAGCGGAAACCCAAACTTTGGAGGCGTTCGTTGGCACGAGTTTGACCCAACATTTTTCATCATGAGAATTCTAAATAGATTGAATATTATTCAGTTAAAGAAAGTGAAAAATTAGATAAGTCAGAGCTTAAAAGTTTTAAGAAATACTAAACTTCTCAACTAAAATTCAGGTTACTGCAATTATAAAGAGCTTGTGGTCATCTCAGATGTTAATCCTTGTAACCAAAATAAAGCTTAACAATTTTGTGTTAAACTTTATTTTATGGAGTCAAAAGAACTAGTAACTTCATATACCCACTCAACACTAAAAGATATTGAATATTAATCATAGTCTACAACCAATATCCTTGTTTCAATGTATCCTTGGGAACAAAAAAAGGGCCCAATAGGAATAAAATCAAACTGTTTGGGGTGAATCTGAGTCTTTTAAACTTTTGGGGTTATAAAAAACTTTTTAGCTAATTATCTAACTTTTAAATACCATACGAATATTTAAGTTGAAAGTATATTCTCTAATTCTTCGATCTAATTTATTTTTGGATACAGAAAAAACCAAATTATTATTTGCTAACAATAATACAAGGGTTTTATTAAGATCACGCATAACTTCTGGGATTAATCTGTAAATATGATTTGGGTGAAGTTCTTTATTAGATAATATGTGATGAATATTGTTCGTAGTAATTTTAGTTTCATTGTGCAATACTTTCAGGATTTTATATTCTGAATTATTAATTCCTATCTTTTTATTTTTATATGATAAATAGTTATGATGTACATATAGTGTATTATATTTTTTATTCAAAAAATATAATACCCCTATAACTATTAAAACAAGTAGCAAATAAATAAGCTTGGACATTTTTTTTGATTCATATAGGGCTTTCTTTTGAGTTATTAAACTATCAATATTGTTGAATACAGAAGATAATATAAATTCTTCATCAACTTCCTGAATAAAGTAAAATTGGTCATTTATTAAAAAAATATTATGTTTTTGAGAAACCTCATGAGTCCAATTACAATTAAAAAATTCCACAATATTGTTAGACCAATCTAATCTTTCTATACCTGTTTTTTTTAAAATAAGAGTATTGTCCTGAAAGGTAATTATTCTAGGTCCATCTAGAATTTGTTTGGTCTTGCCACTGTAAACAATAGATTTAGATTTAAAATCAAGAACGTATACTTTAAAATTTGGATATTCTTCAATTGGGTTTTTATCGTCAAATGTTTTGCCAGCATATAAAACATAAGATGTATTATCTACCCTACTAATTTTGGGGTTTAATAGCCCAAGATAAGAATTATCTACTGCATTTAATTGGTAAGGATACCACACTTTGTCGTTAATATTAAAATAAGACAACCCTCTATACTTGGTCCAAAATCCATAACCTCCAACACGAAACAGCGTATCGTTATTAATAAAGAAACTGCTATTTATAAAAAAGCTTTTGGACTTGGTTTTATCAATTCTTTCGAAGATTTTATTTACCACAACACCTGTTTGGTTAGAAGGGTAATAAGAAACATTATCGCCAGTTATAGGATTGATAGATTTAATTTGAAAATTATCCGTCATTAAAAAACTGGTTTCCAATAATTGCTTGTTCAAGTCAAAATAATAGATACTGTCATTACTTATAATTTCAAAAAGTTGTGTTTCTGTATTGTACAAAAATTTATCAATCTGCTCAAATTGCTTTTGGGCATAAATTGATATAAGAAAAAAGTAAAAAAAAGTAAAAAAATATATTCGCATTATATGCGAATATATGATATTTAGTGAATAATTAAATAGTTTTAATTTTTAAATAAACAAATTATGAAACAATTAACTTTTTTATTATTTACATTATTATTTCAAGCAAGTGTCTTAAATGCTCAAGACAGTTTACCATCTATTGATTCTGATAGAAGATTAATAAACTACTTTAAAGACGAACCACCTGAAGTTATGAAAAACCTTAGATTTAAAGTTAGATTTGAAGGCTTTAAAGATTTTTATGACAGCAGATATTCAGAATATCTTAGAGAGCCAATTACAGACGAATATTTTGTAAAGCCTTTAATTGAAGAAATAAAAAAAGAAAAACCATATGTTGAACCTGATGATATTCCAGACGAAGCTATTATTGCGTTAATTAAGCCTCTGAACGGTTCCACCGCGAGAATTGCGGGCTACATCAAAAAGTTCAAACAAGAATTTCCTGAAAAATATAATGACTATTTTAAAATCGGTAATTATACGGTAGACCCTGATCTTTTTGAATTGGGTTGTAGTGTATATGATAAAGAAGATGATCGGCAAAATATGTGGAAAGAGTTTAAAAGCTTTAAAAAATTTTATAAAATAGATTTCAAAGATGCTGGTATTAAAAAAAAATCAGAACAAGAGGAATTTTTCGTGACTCTTAAAAAAAATGTATTCGAACTTTCAAAAAAAATTATTACTAAACAAATTTTAATTAATTACGAAAGAGATGTTTTAACGGCATTTATAAGAAAATATAAAGCGCTTTACAATACTGCTACTAGATATTATAGAGATGATGAAGTTAGAAAAGAATTAAAAGCAAAAAGAGAAAAACTACTAATTGAAAAATTCAAACCTAATCTTGATGCTATTGACAACATATTGATCCCAGCTAAATACAGTGTTAAAAGTAATACTCCAGACGAAAATGAAGCTCTAAAGAAACTCCTCCTTGATAAAGGTATAGTTTATATAGATAAAGATGTAAAAACCAATACAGATGGTTTTACATTTATCTTTCCAAAGTTTAAAGTAAAAAATGGGCGTGACTTAGGAGCAAGTCGTGAGTATGCTCTGCGAAAATATTTTGGTTTTAAAGAAGAGGATCATTATAATCGCAAAATCAAAACTAGGATTTCTAAATTATGGTGTGGTAATCTTGATAACGAATTTGCTTTGGATAACTTTTTAAAATTTTGTGGAGATAATGTCCCTAGCAAAGAAGCCTTCTTATCAGAACAAGATTCAGAAGGTGATCTTAAAGCTTTAATTGAAATTTATGCTAAGAAGATTCCTGGAAAATTTTATACCTACGATAAAGAAAAAAATCTTCTAAACAATGTAATAGTTAACCACTACGGTATTAACATTGAAGACATAAATGATATTAGAAATGAGTTAAGTGCAAAAAAAGAAAAAGAAGAAAGTGAAAAGGGAGGATTTTTAAGAAACAAAACATTCTACAAAATTAATTCCCAAGGTAAATTTGATTATATCGATTTTGAGAGTTCCTTGCATATAACTAGAAAATTAAATCAAAGTCGATATGGTGGTGATTATGAGAAAAAAAGTGGCAATGTTTATAGAGTAACTTTGTATGATACCAAAACATGGATAGAACTTCCTGAATTTGAAGCTCGTCTTAGCAGTGATAAAACAAAATTATATATAGGTAATGATAAGGTTCCATATATCCTTGAGGGTAGTAACGGTGTAAATTGTCTCAAACAGAAAGCTAAAGTTGAATATGCCCTCTGGTCCAATGCTGATGAAAGATTTTCTATAAATGGTTATGACATCGAGTGGAGTTCAAAAATTACAGGTGGTATAAGTGCTACAGGCAGTGTGTATAAAATTTCAAGTTCTAAATATGCTTTTATCATAGACAGAAATAGTTGGGGTGGTAAGATTGATAATAATCTAGTTATTATAAGAACAGAAAATAATTGTAATGCAATTTATTATGGTAGTGGCAGAAAGAAAATGACATTTAAATAAAGTTAAAAACAGGATGTGAATGGAGATCTACGGACACCCTACAGACTCTTTTGAAGAACTCATTAAACTGAGTCTAATGATATGTAAATAGTGAGTTTGAGGGGTTGTTTGAAGTAAAGAATTAACACGGAGAACCGCACCTTTACAGTCGCTTCAGTTCTAATTTAAATTAATCAAAATGAGATTCATTTTTCAAAATATCGCACATTAACCAAAGAAAACCCCTTAAATAGGGGTTCTCTTTGGTTAATTGTGGAGCCAAAAGGAGTGAAGTCGGACTTTTTTAGGTCTGATTTAGCTATTTTTAGAAAAAATTATTCCCAAGGATAAAAAATTATTCTTGGGAATAAAAAGTGGAGCCGGAGAGATTCGAACTCTCGTCCAAACAAGGAATCAAGAAGCTTTCTACAAGTTTATTCTACTATTGGTTTTCGAATATAAACCGGAAGTAAACACCCAATTTATACCTTATCCTATTTAGTTTCGCCAACCCGTCTAGGCTCCAAATTGACTAGCTCAAAATGTCGATTCCTCTTGACCAGGGTATTAGTGAGCGGAACCCCTGAGAGAAATGCTTGTTCGAAACTATTGTCCCGAATTAATTGTAACCTCTATCGAGTGTTACGCTGCAAGCGCGTAATTATTGTCGTCGTTTATAGACTTTTAGTGTTAGGTTTAACGAGTTACTCACTAAATACTCGACTTGCTTACTCATTCATTCATCTCGCTGTCGATACCGGTCGGCCCCAAGATATCACAAAGTTAGGCTTTCTAAGCATGCTAACTCTGCTTAAAGTGCTAAATTTTATTAAAGAAAATGCCTTCCTAACCGAGGTCAAGAAGGCATTCGAATTTATAATTGGTTAATTATAATAATGTTGTTGGACAAACGTACTCCGTTAATTTAGCATCTGTATTTTTAATGGCGTCTAATCCACCTCTAACATCTACAAAATTACTCCAACCTCTTTGTTTCAAAATAGATGCAGCAATCATACTGCGATATCCTCCCGCACGATGAATCATAAATGGCTCTTCTTTTGGAATTTGAGCCAAATTCTGATTTATCTGATTTAATGGAATGTTCATTGCATCAACGACATGTTCAGAATCATATTCACTCTTCTTTCTAAAGTCAATCACCTTCACCTTGTCGCTTTTCAGGTTTTTCTCGAAAGCTTCTGGAGTAATTCGTTGAACTTGATCGACTTCTTTTCCCGCTTCTTTCCAAGTTTTAAATCCACCCTTCAAATATCCAATGGAATGATCATATCCTACTCTCGATAATCGTGTTAAAGCTTCTTCTTCCTTTCCTTCTTCAGTATTCAACAAAATTTCTTGCTTTACGTTGGGAATCATCTCTCCAACCCATTGCGCGAAACTTCCAGCCAAACCAATATTTACACTATTTGGAATAAAACCTTTCGAAAAATCTTCGGCATCTCGCGTATCTAAAACTAAGGCGTGCGTTTCATTAGCAACCAACTCAAATTCTTCCGCAGTTAATGGCAACCATGATTTTTAACACCAATACAATATGATAAAAATCATATTCAACAAAAATCGAATGAAATCCATATTCTATTTAATAAGATGAGAAAAGTGAATGAAGGTTACTGCAATTGCATCTTTTAGTTTAAAGGGAAACCCATGAAGTTATCTATTTCCAACAAATAACAAGTTTAATTAGAGCTTAAAAATAAGCTATTCTTTCAAAAGGAATTAACCTCAATGCTAACTTCAACATTGAATTCCATTACCTTTGCTTAAAAATAAGACAATCGCACTTTCAAAAGAAATAATACAACTCCTGAAAAAGGACATTACCGTGGAGCTTCGCCAAAAAGCCGCCCTCAATGGAATTTTATTGTATGTTATATCTACCGTTTTTGTAGCCTATCTCATTTTTTCAAGTTTAGAAGAGTTAAGTACTTGGGTTGCATTACTGTGGATTGTTTTACTTTTTGCGTCTACAAATGCAAGTATCAATAGCTTTCGTAAAGAAGCAGGTAGAGAGTTTTTCTACTACTATTCTATCGCAAAACCGCAGGCCATTATTCTTTCGAAAATGCTGTTCAATGCTATTTTACAATTTGTAATTGCTGCTTTGACGCTCTTACTCTTCAGCGTGCTACTTGGCAACCCGGTTGAAAACATGAGTTTATTTTCTGTCGTTTTGCTTTTAGGTAGCTTGGGAATTTCTACCATTTTAACATTGACTTCGGCAATTGCTTCCAAAACAAACAACAACGCAACGTTAACAGCTATCTTGTCTTTTCCAATTATGCTACCAACATTATTGACAGCTATAAAGGCTAGTATGCTATGCGGATTAGGTTCTTCATGGGAAGATTGCCAAGTATATATTATTACTTTAGGCTTGTTAAATATAGTTATAGTGATGCTATCCTTTATTTTATTTCCCTACCTTTGGAGAAGCTAATATTGCTCCAGTTACAATGATTTAAACAACTCATTTTCAATGAGAAATTGGTGGAAAGCCCTTACGATTATTTTACTCCTTTATACCTTAATTGGAGGTCTATTAATTCCTGTTCCGAAACAAGTTATTTTATACGAAAGTATCCGGAATTTATACTTCCACGTCCCCATGTGGTTTAGCATGATTTTTTTGTTTTTGATGTCAGTTGTTTACAGTATAAAAGGACTCTCTTCAAACAATTTGTCGCACGACATCAAAGCCAAAGAACTTGTAAATGCAGGTATTATTTTTGGGATATTGGGAACAATTACTGGCAGTATTTGGGCTAAGTTTACTTGGGGAGCTTGGTGGGTGAACGACGTAAAATTAAATGGATCTGCCATTACAATGCTAATCTATTTGGCCTATATCGTTTTACGAGGTTCCTTGGAAGACGAGCAAAAAAGAGCAAGGATATCAGGTGTTTACAACATATTTGCATTTGTATTGTTACTCGTATTCATAGGGATCTTACCAAGAATGACGGATTCTCTACATCCAGGTAATGGGGGTAATCCAGGTTTTAATAATTACGATCTAGACGACAATATGAAACTTGTTTTTTACCCGGCTGTTATCGGATGGATTTTATTGGGTTGGTGGATTGCATCGATCAGAATACGAATATCAAAAGTGACACAAAAATTAGAAGCATGAGATACATTACTTTAATAGGACTATTGTTTAGTTCATTCATTGCAAGCTCCCAAAATGTTCAGATGGCTGAAACCATGCGATCAGAAGGCAAGATTTATGTTGTTATCGCAGTGCTCGCAGTCATCTTAGTAGGATTGTTTCTATACCTAATTACGATTGACAGAAAGGTGAGTAAGTTAGAAAAAGAAGCTAATATATAAGCTATGAAAAAATCACACATTATAGGAATTATAGTTATTGCAATTGCCATAGGAGCAATTATTAGTACAGTAGCAGATGCTGCTACATATGCAGATTTTGGAGTAGCAATGAGTAATCCTGGCAAACAATTTCAGGTGGTAGGAGAATTGAATAAGGAAAAGGACATTGTTTACGCTCCTGAAAGCAATGCCAACCAGTTCTCATTTTTCATGATCGATAAAAATGGAAATGAGCAAAAAGTTATTTTCAATGGTGCTAAACCACAAGATTTTGAGCGGTCAGAACAAGTTGTCATCACCGGGAGTTTAGAGGGTGAAAACTTTTTGGCTGATAAGATTTTGATGAAATGCCCATCAAAATATCAAGATGGGGAAGCAGGAGAATTAACAGAAATTACAGCTGAAAGCAAATCGTAACGAATGATTGAATATGTAGGAGAAAACCAGATCGCAGGTCAAGTAGGAAATTTTTTAATCTTTCTAAGTTTTGTAGCTAGTTTATTGTCAGTTGCTTTTTACTACAATACTTCTGAACTAAGTTTAGAAGTAAATTCATGGAAGAAATGGGGCCGCTTTTTTTTCCGATTGCACTCGTTTTCCATGATTAGCTTGATTGGCATTCTGTTTTACCTTATTTACACTCATGCTTTTGAATATTATTACATCTGGAGGCACAGTTCTTCTGACATGTCGATGAAGTACATCATCTCCTCTTTCTGGGAAGGGCAAGAAGGAAGTACTATGTTGTGGGCTTTTTGGAACATTGTTTTAGGTAATATTTTAATATTTACCACTAAAAAGTGGGAAGGTGGTGTAATGACCATTTATGCAACTGTTCAAGTTTTCTTGAGCGCAATGCTTCTTGGAATCTTCCCTTTTGACATTCAAATCGGAAGTAATCCCTTCGTTTTGTTACGGGAGCATCCTGACATGTTTAACTTACCATTTGTAACCAATCCAAACTACTTAGGGTTTGTAGAAGGAAATGGATTGAACCCATTGCTACAAAATTACTGGATGACCATTCATCCTCCAACTGTATTTTTTGGATTTGCCACTACTCTTATTCCATTTGCATACGCCCTAACTGCTCTTTGGAAAAAAAGCTACCAAGAATGGATCAAACCTGCTTTACCTTGGACGTTTTTTGGAATTGGAATTTTGGGCTTAGGTATTTTAATGGGCGGTGCTTGGGCCTACGAAGCATTAAGTTTCGGAGGATTTTGGGCTTGGGATCCAGTTGAAAACTCTTCACTGGTACCTTGGTTAGTATTGGTTGGCGCAGGCCACCTGATGCTCATCAACAGAAACAAGATGAAGAGTATTTTTTCAGCTTTCGCTCTCGCACTATTTTCTTTTCTATTGGTAGTTTATTCTACTTATCTCACTAAAAGTGGAATATTAGGCGAAACATCGGTTCACTCATTTGCGGATGGACTACCAGGGCAACTTATCATTTTCTTATTGTTCTATCTATTTGTAGCACTGTTTTTCCTTTTTAAAAATGGAGGACAATTTCTCAAAAAATCAGAAGAAGATGCATTCTGGAGTAGAGAATTTTGGATGTTCTTAGGTGCATTAGTCTTGGTTATTTCCGCCTTTCAAATTACACTCTCTACTTCTATCCCTGTTATCAATGCACTATTTGGCACTTCTCTTGCTCCGCCCGCAAAACCAATTGAGCATTACAATTCATGGCAAATACCTTTAACCATTTTAATTACGCTGTTCTTAGCTATTAGTCAATTTTTGAAATATAAAAAGACTGAGGTTGTACCCTTCTTTAAAAAGATTGCACCTTCCTTTATTGTTTCTTTTGCTGCTGCGATAATTATGGCGGTTCAACTAAAAATAAGAGACGTATTTCTAATTACTCTGTTGTTTACTTCATTATTTGCGGTGTTAGCTAACCTAGATTATCTGCTTCGAATAATAAAGGGAAATGTTAAGAAGGGTGGTTCAGCAATTGCGCATGTAGGGTTTGGGTTAGTGATTTTAGGTTCATTATTATCTGCAGGTAATAAAAAAATTATTTCAAAAAACAGAACACAGGTTAACATCAATTTTGAAGATAATAAAAACGCGAACGACGAAAACGTTATGCTTTTGCGAAATGATACGGTATTAATGGATCCGTATTATGTTACCTATAAACAACGAAGAGTAGATGGTAAAAATGTTTATTTTGATATGGATTACCTGAAGGTGAATAAAGAAGGTAAATATGTGAAAGAGTTTAGCCTATCGCCATTTGTTCAATTAAACGACCAAATGGGAAATGTGCCTGAACCAGACACCAAACACTTCTTAGATAAAGATATTTTTACGCACATTACCTATGCAGATCTCGAGAACTTAGATTCTACTGCACAAGAAATGTTCAGGGATTCCGACACTTTAAATTTAAAAATTGGCGACTCACTATTTACAAGCAACTCGATTATTAAACTGGCTAATTTTGAGCGAAAAATAGATAAAGAGATGCTTAGATTGCAAGAAAGTGACATAGCTTTGGGAGTTAAAATCACAGCCAAAACATTGGAAGGTAAGTACTACGAGGCTCATCCAATTATGGTAATTCGCGGCAATAATATCTTCTCTATTAATTCAGAAATAGAAGGGTTAGGTTTACAATTCGGGTTTGCAGGAATAGATCCTGACAGTGAAAAATTAAAAATATTATTAGCTGAAAAGAATAAAAATTCTGGAGATTTCGTCATTATGCAAGCACTCGTCTTTCCATATATTAACGTATTATGGATTGGTATTATAGTGATGGTTTTGGGAAGTTTATTAGCAGCTTGGAATAGAATTAGAAGTAATAAAACTTCTAACTAATCAGCGATTTTTAGATTATATTTATTCCATTAAATAACACTTTATACAAAGAGGTATGAACGCCAAACAGCAAATTAAGAAAGTTACTATAGTTGGAGCAGGAAACGTTGCTCACAATTTTGCACTTGCTTTTAGAAACGCAGGTTATATTATTCACGAGGTATATAGTAGAACGCAACGTTCAGCTATGTTACTAAGTCAAGCTATGAATACTAGTTACACTACTGATTTGTCAAACCTTAGAGCTGATACAGACCTTTTTATTTTAGCTGTGAACGATGATGCTCTTGCTGACGTAGTTTGTTCTATCAAAGTAAAGAATGTACCCATTGTTCACACTTCTGGCTCCACTCCTATTGATGTATTTGAGTCCTGTGGATTTAAGAATTATGGGATTTTCTACCCTGTTCAATCCTTTCAAAAAAATGAAACAGAGAGTTTAGAGCCAATTCCAATTTGCGTTGAAGCCAATGACTCGAAAACAGAAGACCTATTTTTAAGCTTAGCTAAATCGATGTCAAGAAAAGTGTACGCAATGGATTCTGAAAAGCGAAAAGCACTTCACGTTGCTGCTGTTTTTGCAAACAACTTTAGCAATCATTTATTCCACATAGCAGGAGAAATTTTGGCTAAAAAGCAAATTCCATTTGATGTTATTCGACCTTTGGTAGAGAAGACAGCGGACAAAATCAAACACGAAAAGCCAATTAACGCGCAAACAGGTCCAGCGGTTAGAAACGACAAGAAAGTAATTGACAGTCACATAAAATATTTATCTAGCAATCCCGAATATCAAAAAATTTATGACTTGATTACTGCTGATATTTACAAAGCACAACAAAGTAAATAATATGTCAAACATCAAAGCCAAACTCCGACCAATTACAGCTTTTATGTTAGACGTTGATGGCGTTTTAACCGACGGAATGGTGATTACATTACCCGATGGAGAACAAGTTCGAAGAATGAACATCAAAGACGGCTATGCCTTGCAGCATGCGGTTAAAAAAGGTTATCACATTTCAATTATTAGTGGTGGAACATCTGAAAGTGTTCGCAAACGACTGAATACGCTAGGAATTACTGAAGTCAATTTGGCGTGCAAGAATAAAGTAGAAGTATTTGAGCAACTAAAAGAGAAATTTGGACTGAAAAAAGAACAAATTCTATACATGGGTGACGATATACCCGATTATAAAGTTATGCAAAGTGTCGGGTTTGCTGCCTGCCCAAATGATGCGGCCGAAGAAGTTAAGGGAATATCCGATTATATTTCATCAAAAAAAGGTGGTGAGGGCTGCGTGAGAGACTTAATTGAACAAGTATTAAAACTGCAAGGTAAGTGGTTTGATGAAGACAGTTTTGAGTGGTAATCTAATACAAGTCAAATAGCCTCACATTAAACTCAGAGATTAGAAAGTTCGCCTTGTCTTCATTTCGTATGTAAACCAATAACTTATTGTCATCTGTTTTACATTTTGGCAAACTTACCTGATAACTATAATTAATCCACTCCCCTTGCTGTTTTGATGGAACTTCATTCAGTAAAAACCACGTATAGAAATTGCTATTCCCCTCTCTATCTTTCACTTCAACAACCATCTTAGCATTTTCAGAGCTGTTCAAATCCAACTCGAACCTGTTTAACTCCATTTCTAAAAAATAACCGCGACTTAATTTAGAACAAGTTTCCAGTTCATACTTTAAAGCTACACCGTACTCTTTACTCGAGTAATCAAAATACTTACTACGATTTGTTATTTCCAATTGATTGATATTTTCGAGTTGAAGCATAGAGTCTAACAGTAACTCCTTCTGCGCATTGAACGGCAATATTTCTCTGCTTCCTCCAATCCGAACCTCATTTGGTTTGGTAACCCCGAAAGTGGCAACATACTTTTTTGAAGTCATATCCCAAGAGGTAATAATGTTTTCTTTGTATTGAAACGATTGAAATAGATTGAGACCTATTAGCCCGACTATCAGCACTTTTATTAAGATACTTAGTAGCCTTTTATCGTAAAATGAATGAAGTAGAGTAGCTAAGAGAAAAGCAATGATAGCATAAAAGTCAACAAAGGAACGCTGACCAAAAGAAGAGCCATAGTACCAGTTCCACCAAGATGACACGATATAAATCAATATTGCAAAAAACAATAGGATGTTGAAAAACTGAACCTTATCTTTTTTATAGAGTATTGGCAAGGAAAAAAATGAAAGTGCAGCGAGAGGTGTGTATACAAACCAACCCTTTCTAAAGCCAAACAACACTTCCATTACTTGTGGATTCGTCCAATAAAACCCTTCCTCCCCATAAGACCAAACTAGCCAATCTCCAGTTTGTAAATGCCAAAGATAGAGCTGAATAAAAATTGGGACTATACCGACAATTATTGCTAATATCCATGATTTAATAGAGACTATCCTAAAATGCTCAAGAATGCTCCAATTTCCTTGCGATAACAAAGGAAGTAACAACACTACAACTCCATTTACTGGTCTAATAACTACAATTAATCCCAAGAAAAAACTTGCAAGAAGAAAAGGCTCAACCTTTTCACTGGAAAAAAAGTAAGCAGTACAATATAAAAAAACAGACACAGCAAAAAATGAGTACACATGTGTCATGCTAGGTGAAAGTACAGCATAAAGGAATAAATTAGTACCTAGAGAAACTCCTAAAAGACTCCAAAGGATTGAAGTCTCCTTCAATTTCAATAACTTCAACCAGAGATAAATGAATGCTAGTCCTAAGAATAAATAAAACAAGGCTCCTACATTAATCCACTTTTTTGTTCGAGGAGAGAATGGGTCGAAAACTTCACCAACTACAAAGGAATGCAATTCTGCTGCTTTATAAAAAGGAGTCATACATAGGGCTGCACCAACGAAACACTTATTTACTATTCGCCCGTCATACTCCATCATAAAATCAGAGTTCTTCTCCTGTTTTGCAATCGTTTCGTTATGAAAATAGTTTACTAAATACTGATAGTAACCAATTCCATCTCCCGAAATAATTTGTTGATTGTATTTGCCGTCGGCCGTTTTCCATGACAGTTGTGTCATTAGAACGACCACTAGCAACCCTAACAGCCAATATTTTAATGTAGTAAGTGAATTTAAAAGTTTCAATTAGATCTTTTAATGATTCTTCTTTTTCAAACTTAAGTAATCAATAAAATATAGCACTTTAATTGAAAGGGTATTTATTTTAGTAGACTTCAATATTTGCCCCAAATCGTTGAAGAAATTGCAATCTAATAAGTAACCATTCTTTTTCTAAATAATGTTGGCGGGACATTCTAAAACGAATCCCTATCCTTGTTCGGAACTGTATTAATTTTAAAATTTATCTTCCTTTTTCAGGTTGATTCACTTGTAAGAAAAACAAAGTGAAAGTTAACCAACCAATTATGAGGAATCACTCTATTTATTGAATCGTAACTGTTCTATGGAAAATTTGATATTCTTAATTTCCAGAATATTTTTTTTACGAACTAAGATTTCCCTTTAATTCTATTCCACAGATCGGCTAAAGCCGACTCCATTCCCTTAAAGTTTTGTTTTTTTTGTTCAACATGCAATTTCCCATTTTCTTTTGAAATCAAATAGGTAAAAACAAAATCTCCTTGACCATTATTAAAGCCTTCAGTTAAACCAAAACGCAAATCATTCATTGCAATACCATTAGCAGTTTTTTCTATCGTAAAAAAACCTTTGGTTAATTGGATTAGCCTTTCAATTTCAGGTTCATTTCTATATGGATTTAGCAATGTCTCGTTTTTGGCAAACTCAAAGAACTTTAAATTTTGATGAGCATCAAAAATAGAATAATAGGTGATTAAGAAGCGATCTTCTGACTCAATATTTGAAGTCCATAAAATTGCATTTAATGGAGTTGGTCGGCTGTCAAAACGTTTGTATTCATAGCCTTCATTAATCAGAGTATTCTCAAAAACTTCATCTACATATAATTTTATTCCAACCGTAATCAACAGATAAAAAGAGCTGATCACTAAGCCTAATCTATTCCATTTCATTCGCTTTGGGTTCTTTCTTTTTATGAAAAGAACCGCGATTAAGCAGATTAAAAATGGTAAGGTATACAAAGGATCAATCACAAAAATAGACTGGATTGCGATTCTCCACTCCATCGGCCAAAGTAGCTGAGTTCCCCAAGTGGTAAAAATGTCTAACAGTGGATGTGTAAAAATGGCCCAAAACATCAATTGGGTCCAGCCCCACCAAGTTGACTCCTTTTTTTTACGATAAATTTTGTCGATCAAAAACCCTAACAGCGGTGCAATGAGTATTGCAAAAACGATAGAATGCGAAAATCCCCGATGAATTTCCAAACGACTAACCGTGTCGAGAAATAAACCGGGGATTGTATCTAAATCAGGGATTGTGCCACCAATGGCGCCCCAAAGAATAGCTTTGTTGCCCACTTTCTTACCCAAAACAGCTTCACCTACTGCTCCGCCAAGTACAATCTGAGTAAGAGAATCCAATTTGTATAGTTAGAAAGGTAAATCATCATCCTCTGCATCTGAACTTAAGTCTGCAGTATTCAATGAGCTTGGCTCTTCGGTTGGAGGTGGTGGCGTATTTCCGCCCGCTCCTTGACTTCCAATTGGATCAATTTTCCAAGCATCAATGTTATGGTAATATTTCCCATTGTATTCTCTAGACGAAACGTTAAATGCTACTTCAACCTCTGCTCCAGGATTAAATTTCGACAACATGTCGATTTTCTCGTCGCCAAAAACGCCAAAACACACATCAGGATTATACTGAGCTCCAGTGTCTACTACAAATGATTGCTTTCTCCAGCCCTTTCCTGCTTTACTAGTTCCACTCTCTACATCTAGAATGGTTTTAATTCTTCCTTTTATTGATAAACTCATAATTTCTATGCTTCTATAATTTCAATTTTGTTGATTTTGTCTCCTGCTTTAATCGCGTCTATTACTTCTAACCCTTCAATTACTTTACCAAAACACGTGTGATTTCTGTCTAAGTGTGCAGTATTGTTTCTACTGTGGCATATGAAAAATTGCGAACCTCCTGTATTACGACCTGCATGGGCCATGGAAAGAACTCCCTTGTCATGAAATTGATTCTCACCATCCAATTCGCAATCAATAGAATAACCTGGACCACCAGCTCCTGTTCCACCAGGGCATCCACCTTGAATTACAAAATCAGGGATTACTCTGTGAAAAGTCAATCCATCGTAAAAACCATCTTTTGATAGCTTAACGAAATTTTCAACAGTTTTGGGTGCATCTTTCTCGTAAAACTCAACGAGCATTTCTCCTTTTTCAGTGTTTATTTTTGCTTGCATAATTATTTTTTGGACTGCAAAAATAAGGATTCAATTAGGCATTCAAAAATTGAATCAGTTTGCTCACAGCCAAACCTCTATGACTAATTTTATTTTTCACCTCTAAGCTTAACTCTGCAAAAGTTTCTTGATAGCTCTCTGGTTGAAAAATTGGGTCATACCCAAATCCACCTTTCCCAACTTTCTTCTCCAAAATTTCCCCCTTACAGATTCCTTCAAATAGGTGCTCTTTGCCGTTTTCATCAATCAATGCGATAACCGTTCTAAACTGCGCTTTTCGGTTCATTTTCCCATGTAATTTAGAAAGTACCGAATCCATGTTTTTGTCGAAAGACTTTTCAGGCCCACCATAACGCGCAGAATAAACACCGGGCTCTCCATTTAAAGACTCAATTTCAAGTCCCGTATCATCTGCAAAACATGCCTTCCCAAACTTTTGATAAACAAAAAGTGCCTTTTGTAACGCATTTCCTTGGAGTGTATCTTGGGTTTCTTCTAATTCTTCTAGGTAGTTCAGATCCAGTAAAGACTGAATTGTGTGCAATTCCCCAACTTGATTTTGAATCTCAAGTACTTTATTGGGGTTTTGTGTGGCAAAAATGACGTGCATAAATAGCTATTAAATGTGAACTCAAAATTAAATAGATTTGTTACATCACGTAAAATTTAATTCCAACAGAAGTAGAAGTGCACAAATACTGAAATTGTAATGAAAATCCCATTCAATAAACCATACTTTACAGGAAAAGAAACCGAGTATATAAGAGCGGCAGTGCGAACTCAAAAGATTTCAGGAAATGGATTTTTCACTAAGAAATGCCAGCAATTTTTAGAAAATAGATATGGCATAAAAAAAGCACTTCTAACAACATCTTGCACGGATGCACTAGAAATGGCAGCTATCTTAATAAATATTCAAGAAGGAGATGAAGTAATTATGCCTTCTTATACTTTTGTTTCAACGGCTAACGCTTTTGTACTCCGTGGTGCAAAAATAATTTTTTGCGATAGTAGACCGGACCATCCAGGAATAGATGAAACTAAAATTGAAGGCCTTATAACTTCTAAAACAAAAGCCATTGTTCCGGTGCATTATGCGGGTGTTGCTTGTGATATGAGTTTAATCATGATGCTAGCTAGAAAATATGAACTTTTCGTAATTGAAGATGCGGCCCAAGCAATTGAAAGCTACTATACTTTTCATAATGGAACAAGAAAAGCATTAGGATCAATTGGACATTTGGCAACATTCTCTTTTCACGAAACCAAAAATATTATTTCTGGAGAAGGTGGTTTGTTAGCTATCAATGATGAACAATTTATCAAAAGGGCTGAAATCATATGGGAAAAAGGGACGAATCGTTGTGCTTTTTTTCGAGGTGAAATAGATGAATACAACTGGATAGACGTTGGATCTTCTTACTTACCTTCGGAAATAACAGCAGCTTTTTTGTGGGCTCAAATAGAAAAAATAAATGACATTCAGAACAAGAGAAAAGACATATGGCATTATTATGAACACAGTTTAAAGGACACATCAAAAGGCTTCCAAACTCCGGTAATTCCACCGTTTGCCCAAAATAATTACCACATGTTCTATTTAATATTTAACTCCCATGAACTGAGACAAAAGACAATTCTTCGTCTCAAGGAAAAAGGAATATTGGCAATATTTCACTACATTCCTCTGCACTCTAGCCCTTTCTTTGAGAATAGATACGAAGGCCAACCCTTATTTCATTGTGATCGATATTCCAAAAATATATTACGACTACCCTTCTTCAATTCCTTAAAAAAACAGGATCAACAAAAGGTGATTAACGCATTGTTAGGTGATAACTAAGATTACTCTATTAGAATCTTTCCCGTTTTTTCAGTTCCATTAATGGTGAAAGTATAAAGGTATAGCCCACTTCTAAAACTGCCCAAGTCAATAACTGAGCTGTAATACCCTTCTTGTTGAAATTCATCAATGAATACTCCCATCTCTCTACCTAAGACATCGAAAATTGACAGTTTTACGACTCCATCATTAAGTATAGTATATTGAACATTTAAATCGGCCTGAACTGGATTAGGAAATAGTTTTGTATGTTGTTGTTGTTGTAAGCTCCCCCAAAACTAGTACAGTTTAAAAGTAGAATTTCTAATTTTAAAAACTGTAATATTATGAGAAAGAGTAAATTTTCCCCGACCCAA
>Ga0228634_1000193_pt1 | contig 54129 bp, 45 predicted proteins | sample 42DmetaG_FD_190063 | JGI IMG/M metagenome (GOLD analysis project Ga0228634, IMG submission 190063) | Seawater microbial communities from Monterey Bay, California, United States - 42D | ecosystem: Environmental > Aquatic > Marine > Coastal | place: USA: California | collected 2016-09-27 | reverse complement strand
CATTTGCTGAATCTGCGTTTCCGCTTGCGTCTGTTGCTTTGAACTTAATGGTGTTGGCTCCAATTTTTGAGCAATCAAAGTTGCTGCTGTCAATCGAAATACTCGAGACTTGACAGTTGTCTGCCGTGCCATTGTCCAAGTCATTTGCTGTAATGCTTGCTGAGCCATTTGCATCCAAGTAAACCGTTAAGGCTTGGGTTGAAACGATTGGTTTCAGTGTATCCAATACCGTTACCGTTACATTCGCAGTGGATGTGTTGTTGTTCGCATCGGTTGCAGTAAACACTACAGTATTCGCTCCAACTTCTGAACAATCGAAGTTGCTGCTGTCTACCGCAAGACTTGCGATTTGACAGTTGTCAGTTGTTCCATTGTCCATGTCGTTTGCGGTAATGCTTGCTGAGCCATTCGCGTCCAAATAAACCGTTAAGGCTTGCGTTGCTAAGGTTGGCTTAATGCTGTCGACTACGGTCACAATTACGTTTGCTACAGTTGCGTTATTGTTTACATCTGTTGCCGTAAATACCACAGTATTCGCTCCAACTTCTGAACAATCGAAGTTGCTGCTGTCTATCGCAATATTTGCGATTTGACAGTTGTCTGCTGTTCCATTGTCCAAGTCATTCGCGGTAATGCTTGCTGACCCATTTGCATCTAAGTAAACCGTTAATGGTTGCGTGGCAATGATTGGGTTCAGTGTATCCAATACCGTTACCGTTACATTTGCTGAATCTGCGTTTCCGCTTGCGTCTGTTGCTTTGAACTTAATGGTGTTGGCTCCAATTTTTGAGCAATCAAAGTTGCTGCTGTCAATCGAAATACTCGAGACTTGACAGTTGTCTGCCGTTCCATTGTCCAAGTCGTTCGCAGTAATGCTTGCTAGTCCATTTGCATCTAAATAAACCGTTAATGGTTGTGTTGAAATAATTGGTTTAAGGCTATCTGTAACTGTTACCGTTACATTCGCAGTTGATGCATTATTGCTTGCATCGGTTGCTGTGAATACAACTGTATTTGCGCCTACCTCTGAACAATCGAAGTTAGAACTATCGATGGCGATGGTAAATAGTGTGCCATTGTCAGTTGTTCCATTATCTAAATCTGCTGCAGTAATGCTTGCTTGACCATTCGCATCTAAATAAATAGTTCGAGGTTGTGTTGCTAGTATTGGTTGAGTTGTATCTAATACGGTTACAATAACAATTCCACTGTCTACATTGCTATTCACGTCGATCGCTTTAAACCACACATTGTTTGGCCCTAGCTCTGTATAATCAAACGTTGTGCTGTCAATAGAAATAGTAGAAACTTGACAGTTATCTGCAGTTCCATTGTCTAAATCATTGGCAGTTATCGTAGCTAATCCGTTGGCATCTAAGTAAACTGTTAATGGCTGTGTTGCTATGATTGGTTTAATGCTGTCAACTACCGTTACAATTACGTTCGCTGTAGATACATTGTTGTTAACATCTGTTGCTGTGAATACAACGGTATTTGCGCCAACTTCTGAACAGTTAAAGTTACTGCTGTCGATGGCAATACTTGCTAACTGACAGTTATCAGCCGTTCCATTGTCTAAGTCGCTTGCAGTAATACTTGCTAAGCCATTTGCATCTAAGTAAACCGTTAGTGGTTGTGTTGAAGTCACTGGTTTTAGACTGTCGATTACGGTTACGGTTACAGTAGTAGTTGATGCATTATTGCTTACGTCGGTTGCTGTAAATACAACTGTATTTGCGCCTACCTCTGAACAGTTGAAGTTGCTGCTGTCGATCGCAATACTTGCTAACTGACAGTTATCTGCTGTTCCATTGTCTAAGTCATTAGCAGTTATAGTAGCTAATCCACTCGCATCTAAGTAAACTGTTAATGGTTGCGTTGCAATCACCGGTGCTACCGTATCATTATTAAGTACTGTTACGGTTGATACAGTTGTACAATTGTTTCCATCGGTTACAGTTACCGTATAAGTTCCTGCAAAGAGGGAATTAATTGCTGCTGTTGTTGCTGAATTACTCCATATAATTGAATAAGGCAATGAACCTCCTGTAATTGAAACTTGCGCCGCACCGTCATTAGTTGCTGCACAACTTGCGCTATTTACTAGGTTCGCCGTTGCTACTAATTGGGCAGGCTCTGTAATCGTGGTGTCATTTACTGCTGTTCCTCCGTTAGCATCTGTTACGGTTACGCTATACGTTCCTGCTGCCAAGCCTGTAATGGTAGAGTCGGTTAGGCTGTTCGACCATAAAACACTGTATGGTTTTACACCTCCAGTAATCGAAACACCTGCTCCACCGTTTGTACCTCCGGTACAGCTCACATTTGAATCCAAACGCATGCTTAACTCGATTGAATTTGGTTCGTTAATTGTTACTTGGTCAACTGCTGTACATCCGTTTCCGTCTGTGATGGTTACCGAATAGGTGCCAGAGAACAAGTTGGTGATTGTTGCAGCCGTTCCACCGTTACTCCAATTGTACGTGTAGTTCGGTGTTCCTCCAGATTCGTTTACCGTTGCACTTCCATCATTGCTTCCAAAAATCGTTACATTCTGAGTTGTCGAAGCTGATGCTACTAATATTGCAGGTTCTGTAATCGTTACACTTGACGTACTTGTACAAGAATTAGCATCGGTCACTGTTACCGTATAGCTTCCTGCTGACAATCCAGTTATACTAGCTGTTGTTGCTGAATTACTCCATGCAAAAGTATACGGTGAAGTTCCACCTGATCCGCTTGCTGTTGCTGATCCATTCGACAAACCATTACAAGTCACGTTCACGTTTGCTACTGTTGATGCAGCTAATACTGCAGGCTCAGTTATGGTTACACTTGAAGTAGTTGTACAAGAATTAGCATCCGATACCGTTACTGTATACGTTCCTGCAGTTACTCCTGTGATACTCGCTGTTGTTGCTGAATTACTCCATGCAAAAGTATACGGTGATGTTCCACCTGTTGCACTTGCTATTGCTGATCCATCTGATAAACCATTACAACTAATGTTTGTATTTACTACTGAACTCGCTATTAATGCTGAAGGTTCTGTAATGGTTACACTTGATGTACTCGTACATGAATTTGCATCCGATACCGTTACCGTATACGTTCCTGCTACTAATCCACTTGCGGTGGCTGTTGTTGCAGCATTGCTCCATGCAAAGGTATATGGTGCTGTTCCACCTGCTCCACTTGCCGTAGCTGATCCATTGTTTCCACCATTACAGCTAATGTTTGTATTTACTACTGAACTCGCTGTTAATACTGTAGGCTCTGTTATGGTTACACTTGATGTAGTTGTACAAGAATTAGCATCTGATACAGTTACTGTATAGCTTCCTGCTGACAATCCTGTAATACTAGCTGTTGTTGCTGAATTACTCCAAGCAAAGGTGTAAGGTGATGTTCCACCTGTTCCGCTTGCCGTAGCTGATCCATTGCTTCCACCATTACAGCTAATGTTTGTATTCACTACTGAACTCGCTGTTAATACTGTAGGCTCTGTTATGGTTACACTTGATGTAGTTGTACAAGAATTAGCATCTGATACAGTTACAGTATAGCTTCCTGCTGACAATCCTGTAATACTAGCTGTTGTTGCTGAATTACTCCAAACAAAGGTATACGGTGATGTTCCACCTGATCCGCTTGCTGTTGCTGATCCATTCGACAAACCATTACAAGTCACGTTCGCGTTTGCTACTGTTGATGCAGCTAATGCTGAAGGCTCAGTGATGGTTACACTTGATGTATTGGTACATGAATTCGCATCGGTAATAGTTACCGTGTAAATCCCTGCTGACAATCCAGTTAAATTTGCTGTGGTATCTGAATTACTCCATAGGTAAGTAAAAGGCTGTGTACCTCCAGTTGCGGTAAGTGACACCGAACCATCTGTATCTCCATTACAATCTAATGTAGTAAACGATGCATTAGTGTTACCTACTAAAATGTAAAGCTTTCGCGTTGTATATGTATTGGCGTTCTGTTCAAACGTCCAATCGGGATGAGTCCCAGAATTATTTCCAATCCCTATTTCACCTGTACTATTTGACGGGAACCTATTATAAGCAAATAGTGTTTGGTTTGCCCCGTGATTGTGCACTTGGAAAGAGCCGTGACAATTTGGACCCCCTGAATATTCATCATCAAAGTCGTAAACGGAGCTATTACCTCCTATTCCCGAGTTGGCGTTTGTACCGTAGCACTGAGACCACATTTCAATATTTCCTGTTGCGATGTTATTGCCGGTTGTAATACCCGTTTTATTACTGTAAACGTTCATATTATTCACCACTCTATCCCATATAATATTGTTCGTTTGACCCCTAGGTAACCCTAAAGATTGAAGATTACCTGAAGCAAAATCATCCATGGAAACCCAAATCCAATTCCCATCTAGCTGCATGTAGTAAGCAACTCGGTCATGATTAGTATTTGCTACATTTGAATTATTAATAGCGTAATTAATGGCATTGTTTGCGTAATTGGCAGTAACTGGTATATCCAATTCATAAACAACTCCGTAACCTGTTGCTTCAGGTACATTGTTAAGTATTGCCGAAGGTACTGCTGTCAAACCCGAAGGTGCCGAAGGGGCAAATGAGACAACTATTGGAGGTAATAAGGCGACCAACACATCATCACTTGCTGTACATCCGTTAGCATCGGTTACAGTAACTGTATACGTACCTGAAGCCGTAACTGAAGTTGTTTGTGTAGTTGCCGCGTTACTCCATGCATAACTCGCCCAACCTGCTCCTGCATCAACAGTTACCGTATTTGCTCCGCAAGACTTGATCGTGTCTTGTGCGAAAGCGAATGTTGGGTTATTTACGGTTACAGTAACTGAATCTATACAACTTGCTATTCCATCTGAAGTAGTTACATAATATTTAGTAGTTGCTGTTGGAGAAACAGTAATAGTTGATAGAGTATCTCCATTAGACCAATTATAGGTGTAGTTGTTTGCAGAAGATGTATTTAAACTATTTATCTCTGCTGTACTCAATACCCGGTCAAAAACTTTAATTTCTTCAATAGTCCCTCGTAAAAATTCATTGTTAGTGTATCGACTGAAGAAGTTAATACTTGAAGAATAGTTTGTATCAAAAACAATGTACATTCCTGCACTTGTATTTGGTACATTCGACCATGAATTATTCAAAGTATCTCCATCTACAATAAAAAATTGTACTGTTGAGCCAAACCCTGCGCTGTATATATATCCATCTGAACCTAATCTTGGATCAACTAAGTAAGAAGGATTCGGAGTGCTTTTATCCGGGTCAGCTTTGATATAAATAGACCTGAACGTTGTTAAACTAGAGCTTGTTTTTGCGTATTGGTTGAATCCATTAAAGGCTAACCCATTTGTAACAGAATTATAAGTAGGAGTATTAAATAGGTTTACATCGTTGCCATTTCCGCTTATATCTTTCCACGTGGAAGTTCCATCATATGATAATGAATTGTTAGCATTTACATGCAATAGAAGGCCTGTATTTCTGGTTTGAAGCGTTAAACTGCTCCCCTCACAAATTGTTGTGTCAGGAGTAGAAATAGAACTATTAATAACACTCACCACCACATCATCAGTCGCTGTACATCCGTTATTATCAGTAACGGTTACAGAGTAAGTTCCTGAAGTAGAAACAGAAGCTGTTTGTGTAGTTGCACTATTACTCCATGCATAGCTTGCCCATCCTGCACCTGCGTCTATCGTTACAGTATTTGCTCCGCAAGATTTGATGGTATCTTGTGCGAAAGCGAATGAAGGATTATTTACCGTTACGGTAACTGAATCTGTACAGCTGCTTATTCCGTCTGATACTGTTACATAATACTTAGTTGTTGCTGATGGAGAAACTGTAATAGTTGATGTTGTGGCCGCTGTAGACCAATTGTAGGTTAAATTTGAAGCAACACTTGCAGGAGATGGGGTATTATTAAATACTGCATCCCCATTTAATGAAGCAGATTGGTCGTCCACTAAATTAATTGTACTGCTACCTGAACCTTCTTCAAAATTCCAATAACCAATCAATCCATTAGATGCAGCACTCACAGATTTGTTATATGTAGAAGCTATTTCACTTGCTGATCTGGCAACATTCCAAACCCTCACTTCATCCAACTTCCCATCCCAATAATAATTACCATGAGCGGTTCCTCCGCCAATAGCACCAATTATAGAACCAACAGTACTAGTGTTAATTGCACCTGTGCAAGCGTATGTAGATTTTAGTACACCGTCTACATATATTTTTTTGTTTGCGCCATCATAAGTTGCAGCTATATGATGCCAATTATTAGGAGTAAGACCAATACCTGTTGAACTCACACTCATTGTGTTAGTTCCAGAAGGGTGAACTGTCCTAAACTTTAATACCGATCCGATATTGTAAAATAAAACATACTGTGTATTGATGTTTCCTTTTTCAAATATTCCTTGATCTCTATTGAGGTTGCCTGTATACACCCATGATTCAATAGTAAGCGTATTGACATTGAATGAATTATCATACGGCACTAGCACAAAATCTCCATTCCCGTCGAAGGTCATCGAGTTATTGTTGGTAAATGAATCTGTTGTGCTTAATTTAAGCGTTTGTCCTGAACAAATAGTTGTATCGTTCTGAACAATTTGACCATTTATCACCCTCACCACCACATCATCAGTCGCTGTACATCCATTTGCGTCAGTAACAGTAACTGAATAAGTTCCAGATGAAGAAACACTCGTTGTTTGTGTAGTTGCCGCGTTACTCCATGCATAACTTGCCCATCCTGCGCCTGCATCTATTGTTGCAGCGCTTGCTCCGCAAGACTTAATGGTATCTTGTGCGAAAGCGAAAGCTGGTGAGTTTGCCACAACGGTAATGGTGTCAATTCTTGAAACAGAAGATGCATCTGTAATTGTTACATAATAATCCGTGTTGACTGTAGGCGAAACCGCAGTGCTTAAAGTAGTTGCTGCATTTGACCATAAATAAGTAAATGGCCCTACACTTATATTCGTAATTGGAGCGGTTAAAGAAACAAAAGCAGGCGTACTAGAAAATGTACCTGCTACGCCATTTACGTTATTAATAGTAGAAGTTCCTGTACCTTCTGGGAAAGTAAGGCTTACTTCTAAACCCTCCTCTAAGGTATAAATTGTTTTATCATAGTTGGCTGATATTTGGGCAGCTGTTCTAGCAGTGTTCCATACTCTAACTTCAGCAATTTCACCATCAAAGAAATTCCAGCCTGACGGATATCCTCTGTTCGCAGTAGAAAAGGAGGCTCCAACAGTCATAAAGTTTGCCCAACTGTTATTAACCGTTCCGTTAAAAGAATATAAAAGCACACCATCAACATACATACTGTATGATGTTCCATTTGATGTTAATGCAACGTGATGGAAATTACCATCATTATAGTTGGTAAAGGATGTAATAGTATTTGTGCTACTATTGGTCCAAAACTCGCCTCTTATTTTTCCGTTAACTAATCCTAAAATAGGAACAAACGATGACTGTGAACTTGGATAATTGGTGCCACTATAACCTAACATTGGCCCAGTTGCATCAGTAGTTTTAAACCACAGCTCTACAGTTTGTGTGTTATTAGAAAAAGCAGTGTTATGAGCAGAACCTGTAAATGAAATGACATCATTACTGCCATCAAAATCCATTGCATAATGCGAAGTGGTGCTGGCTATTTCTAATGTTTGTCCCGCGCATAAAGTTAACGAATCGGGGGATTCGGTTGTAAACAATGTAGAAGGCCGAAGATTATTAAACGAAGTTGTTGGGCCTGCTAAAACTACCGCCTCAAAAATTGCATCATCATTCGGAAACTGCGCATCATCTGCCCCTCCTATATCACTTGCAGAGCCACCCAAAGAAGAACTAGAAGAACTAGCAGAAGCAAAGGCCATTCGCAATGTGGTGTTTACTGTTATTCCCATATCAGCAAAATCCACATAAAAATCCATAAAAACAGGATCATCGTTGCTACCTGTACAATTAGAATTAAGTGCATACGATCTCTGATGCCTTTCAAATGTTGGATATGAAGCTAGAGTAGTAAATCGATTTGGAGCAGACTCCCCGTCTACATTTAAGACCTCTACCCCCCCTGAATTTCCTGATCCATATAAAAGTTCAATCTCAAACCCGGGATTCCCTGATACAGAATTTGGATCACTACTTCCAATTTTTAGGTCTGTGTCTAAAAGCAAGCTATAACCATAAGCAGCATTTCCAGGCTCATTTGCAGTTCTCATTCTAATTACTAGCTTTTCATCTCCGTCACCCATATTTGAATTTGGATCATGAATTCTAAAATAAGCAGCATGTTGACCTGTAATTTGGTTATCTACAATCTCGGTAGCTCCGCAAGAAGGGCCAGTTTGCAAATCACTGTTTGGCTCAGTCATCATGTGGAAAACAGTTATCCAATCTGATTGCTCGAATTGAGAGATCTCATCTGGAGTTGAATTGTTAAATGCAACACCATTCTTTGAAATGAAATTATCATTGTTTTGATTTAATACAGCCGCCGATCCAGCTCCTGTGCTAAAATTAAAAATTTGGCCAGGCGTTTGGGAGCGCAAACTGCTAGAAAAAAGGAACACGCATATCAATAAAGCGTTAATTAGAAAGTGTTTCATGATCAAATTGTTTCACAAAATTTTAAAATATTAAAGCAAAATTACAATAATATATTTCAAAATTTAAATCCTCGGCTATTTATGACCTAGCAACAAATAATGTTGAATTTTTACATACGGTTTTGAACCTAAGAACGAGTATGCTATTAAACCTGCGACTAAGTTTCCAATGAAATTGTAAAATAATCTGTGACGTGAGTACTCTATGTATCAAATGTTTTTTAGAACATTGTTTATAGCCTCAATAATGGCTCTTTTACTTAGTATGATTCGGTCCATAAATTCCATTTTCTTCTGTTTCATATTCACCCATACTTTGGTTACGAGATGTATTCCGTCTACAAAAAGCCTATAATACATGTCTTTACCGAGATACGCTTTATCTCCAAAAATCTTCCCAGAAACTTTTTGTGGAACGTTTTATCTTTTAATGGCTGCCTGTCATCTACATTTGCTGAAGTTATCAGGAAGTCTACAGTTTCTCCCTTGTCATTTGCAACTAAATAATTTAAACCCATAAAACCCGCCCATCGTTCCGAATAATTTTTCGGCAATACCTTTGAAGACTTTGTGTTGCTTTTCTCTTTTTATATAACTAACCCTTAGAGGTGTAGAATTGATAAAAAAGATCCCTGTACATTTAACCAAACCACGCATTTTGAGATAAACAGCTAGTGGTTAAAGTACTCCTCTTTGCAACTCAACAAATCGATTATAAGAAACATAATAAGGGAAATAATCTTGCATGTGTTTGCATATGTGGGAAATATAAAAATCTTTGAGACTTCTGTAAGATTTCAAATGAAATAGTATCATGAATAGTCATTACTTCACTATCGGACACAGTGATTTTTCGTTTTCTTTTTTTGTTTGAGTAGTTGAAATAACCGCTTACGTTACAACTTGATTATATTCTTGCATGAAATCATCTAAGTTGCAGAATATTTCAATAATTTTAAATTCAGGAACCATAAGATAGATGTTATATTTAATTGTTTGTCAGATTTTTAAATTGCTAATTATCTCTCTTTTTTGTAATCAAAATATCTCTTTCTTACGTCGAACTCACGTTAATTAAACCATTGGTAATTGTCTTTTAAATTCTTCCAATCAGTCCCATATAGAGCTTTGTCAAATCCTTTTCTGCTCTACCTGCAATTTCCAAAATTTCAGCAATAGAGACAGGTTGCAGGTTATCCGGATCGCACTCATCAGTTAACACAGAAATAGCAACACAAGGCATGCTCATGTGGTTGGCAACAATTACCTCGGGAACGGTTGACATGCCTACCGCATCAGTTCCAATGGTTCTTAAGTAACGATACTCTGCTCTAGTTTCTAGGTTTGGTCCTGCAACAGGGGTATAAACGCCTTCATGCAACGTAATTCCCTTTTCTTTGGCAATTTCGTGCAGCATATTATTCATTTCCTTGTTGTAAGGTTGGCTCATATCAGGGAATCTTGGCCCCAGTTCATCAAGATTCTTTCCTCTTAAAGGATTGTCAGGCAGCATATTTATGTGATCGTCAATCAGCATGAGCTCACCTTTTTTAAAATTTGGATTTACAGTACCTGCAGCATTAGAAATCAATAATTTTTCGATGCCCAATAATTTCATCACCCGAATAGGGAAAGTAATTTCTTGACCGGAATAGCCTTCATAATAATGAAACCGCCCTTGCATAGCCAGTACCTTCTTGCCGTTTAAGTTTCCATAAATCAGTTTGCCCGAATGTGACTCAACTGTTGAAACAGGAAAGTTTGGAATATCGGAATAGTCAATAACCTCTTCTGCATCAATTTGAAGTGCAAGGTTTCCTAAACCTGTACCTAACACAATGCCAATTTTTGCATCCTCTACTCCTCTTGATTTTATATAATCTGCTGCTGCTCTAATATTTTTCATTCTTTTTATTTTAGCTGGTATCCTGACTTTTTCAAGTCCTCAATAGTATCCAAATCTATTAATTCTTTTAATAAAGTAACCCTTAAATTATTCTGTTTTGCTTGTTGAACGGTTTCCATTAAAACTGTCTCCGTACTCCAGTTGACATTTTCAAAAAGCTCGGGATGGAAATTGTTGGTGCCCAGTAAATAATACCCGCCATCGTTAGCCGGTCCAATTACTACATCGCTACTCTCTAATTTATCAAATGCTTCATCAATTGTTTCTGCATCTAAATCAAAACAGTCGCTACCAATAATTACAACCTTGCCCCCTTGCTGAAAAATACCTCTAAATGCTTCTGTAATTTTCTTACCCAAATCTCCTTCAGCCTGTAAATGTTTCTCAAAATGAGCCATATCCCAAGCATCTTCAACGATATTTTTAGAGTAAAAAAGGTGTCTCTTTGCGTTCACTTTTAAGCATTCGGTTCGGCACTTCTCCATTAGGTCCAAGTGCACTTCAAGCGCCTTCTTTTCGCCAATAGATGCAGCTAATCGAGTTTTAACCGTACCTAAAACTGGATTTTTTACAAATACAATAAGGTGGTTTTGCATGCTATGCCACGGTTCCTTGACAACTTGATCCCGCTCCGGCAGTACAGCCATAACAGTGTTGGTTAATCGAAATAGTTCGCACTTCTAATTTTTCCAAATCAAAGTCATCAATGTGCTGCGTGCTCTTATCTGCAACTTTCATATCTAGCATCTGATTAAAATCACAGTCATACATGTAACCATCCCAATCTACTGAAATGGTGTTTTTGCACATCACTCCTTCCACCGCAGCAGGGTTGAATGCCATTACCAACTTTTCCATGTACTCCTCGTAGTTGTCGCTAGCCACCAAGTAGTCTAAAAACCTACTTATCGGAATATTAGTTATTGCAAATAAATTATGAAAATAGATGTCAAAATCTTTCTTCAGGTTTTTCTTAAACTCTGCCTCTAGCTCTGCTTGATCACTTGGCAGATAGGCGCCATTGGGGTTATAAACTAAATCCAACTTTAAGTTACTTCCTTCTATACCGTAGCCTACAGCATTTAACTCCTGCAAAGCCTTAATGGATTTCGCAAAAACACCGTCACCTCTTTGAGCATCGGTTTTGCCGGCTTGATAATAGGGCAAAGAAGAAACAACATGAACGTTGTGCTTTTTGAAAAACTCCGGCAAATCGTAATATTTTTTATTTGCTCGAATAATCGTTAGGTTAGAACGCACAATGATTTCCTCTACTCCTATTTTTGTTAATTCCTCAACAAACCATCTAAAAAGCGGGTTCATCTCCGGCGCTCCTCCAGTTAGGTCTACTGTTGGAATTTTATTTACTCTCAAAATTTCGATGCAACGCTCTAAATGTTGCTTGGTCATAATTTCGTTACGGTCTGGCCCAGCATCCACGTGGCAATGCTTGCAAACCTGGTTACACATGTACCCCAAGTTAATTTGAAAAATTTCTAACTTGTTTGGTTTTAGGGGAAATTGGCCAAGCGGTTTAAGCTTTTCTACAAAAGTTGGAAGTTCAGTTTGAAAAGGTTCTCCCGCTAATACTTTTAATTGATTCTTAATCATTGCTAGTTTATTCCCGCTAGCTTTAAGTGACTTGATCATATAGTAATCTCGAATTTAATTCTCTTACATAGATTGTTTTTTCACTTTGTTCATCATTTGAACTCCGTGAACGAGTGTTGCACCACTCTTAATAGCCGCGCCAACATGAACAGCTTCCATCATTTGAGCTTCGCTTACTCCTCTTGTTAAAGCATCTTCCGTATATGCATCAATACAATACGGGCATTGTTCCGTGTGGGCAACCGCTAGTGCTATTAAGGATTTTTCTCTCGCCGTTAACGCACCTTCCTTGAATACCTCTCCGTAATAATCGAAAAATTTCTCGGCTAACTTCGGTTCGAACTCGGCAATGTCTCCGAATTTTTTCAAATCTTTTGGGTTGTAGTAGGATTTTTCCATGCAATTATTTTATTTGTTAATGTTCCAATTGTATTCTTTGTAACTGATTTTATCAGTCGTCAATTTTGTTGTTGAGTACTTGTTTATGTATTCCTTAACAGTTCCGTTTTTAGTGAAGTCATCTTTATACCAATCAAATAACTTAGAAACACTGGCTTTGTTTGATGAAATCGTATTTTGAGCAGAGTTGTTAATAAATTCTTTTGCAGCCTTCTCCAACTTTTGGTCCAACCCTTCTGCAAAATAAGCCGTATTTGAGAGCTTCGGACAAGATATAGAAGCGCAATTTACAGCAAAATGAATTCTTGAGTCGAAATACTTTGCCCTCAAAATATCGTGCTCAATATTATTTAGAGAGTACTTCTCTCCTTCGATTTCTACAAACTTTAAATCCCAAGCCTTACCTCCGTTAATGTCCATGATAGACTTTAACGGGTAATTGTTGAGCATTAATTTAATGGTGTACGCATTATACGCATTAATCCAATAGGCCATAGTTTCATTTCTGGACCAATCGGTATTTGGTTTTATTTTAGAGATTGATACTAAGTAATTATTGAGACGGTCGATATCTGACTTAAACCCTTCGTAATTAACATTTCCGTTAGAACTAACGTGTTTTTGCAGTAATTGATCCCAAGGGGTATGATCTATTTTCGGTTCGCTGACCCCTGCAAATAAAAACAATGACATTAACAAAAGCACAACGGTACCGGTGACTTTTTTCATATTTGACGAATTAATTATGGTAAAACTAAGGAAAGGAATATACTCTTATTGTCTATTGGTGGACAAAGTAGAAAAGCAAAGTTGGAGCCTTCCAACTTCAATCTCTAGCTGGTAATTATTCCTACCAAACTTTTATAAGTATTCGCCAATTGTTCTGAAAAATTTGAAGGGTTAACCCAAACTGCTTTTTCTATCGCCTCTTCTTTTTGGGGCACTAGTACCTCGGTTCCTTTATATTTCATCTCAAACCAATAGGTTGTCTTTAAGATCAGCGTCTCTTTTTGCGTATACACATGATAGGTGTTGGGAAGTTTTTCGCCCAACTCTAATCCATGAATACCACACTCTTCTTCCACCTCTCTTATTGCTGCTTGCTCAGGAGTTTCTCCTTTTTCCATCTTCCCTTTTGGCAAGTCCCATTTGCCTAACCTATGGATAAAAAGCACTTCTCCTTTTGCATTGCGAACTTTGCCTCCAGCTGCCTCAATTAAAACAAACTGTTGTTGGAAAAGTGTCCAAATTTTCTCAGGGTCTCTAGAATTTAAAAAAACATGTTGAATCGATTCCCTTTCTTTCAAAAGCCACTCAAGTATATATTTTATGTCACTCGAATCAGGATCGTTCAATTCAAAAATGGATTTGAATTGTTGATTACTTTTCCGTTTTTCTCCTATAAAAATCGAATGTTCCTCAATAAAAACTTGATACCTTTGCACGTATGCAAATTAATAAAGAAACGGCGAAAAATGTAGCGGAATGTTTGCTTCAAATAAAAGCCATTGAACTAAATAAGGTTCAACCATTTACATGGGCTTCAGGATGGAAGTCTCCCATCTATTGCGATAATAGAAAGACCCTTTCTTACCCAAAAGTGAGAACATTTATCCGTCAGAAGTATGTGGAGACGATTCAAGAGAACTTTGGTCAAGTTGACGTAATTGCAGGTGTCGCAACCGGAGGAATTGCTCAAGCAGCATTAATTGCACAAGAGTTAGAATTGCCTTTAATTTATGTTCGCTCTAGTACTAAAGGTCATGGTTTGCAAAACCAAATTGAAGGTGCAGTTGAAGCGGGACAGCGTGTTGTGGTAATAGAAGACTTAATTTCCACTGGTATGAGTAGCTTAAAAGCGGTAGAAGCATTACGAGAAAGAGGTTGCCATGTTGCAGGAATGGTAGCTATATTTAGTTATGGCTTTGAAACTGCTGCACTGAACTTTAAACATTATGCTTGTCCTTTGTTTACCTTAAGTGACTATAATTCTATGATTGAAGTAGCAGCTGAAGAAGGATACATCAACTCAGAAGATATTAAATCATTAAAAAGCTGGAGAGAAGATCCGGCAAATTGGAACGTACTAGTATGACAACAATAGAAACAGAAAAGAAAATTTCTCCAAACAGTCCTGAGCAAATATTTGCCTTTTTAAATGACATGAACAACTTCGAAAAGTTGATGCCTGAAGGTAAAATTGAAAAATGGGAATCTACCGAAGATCAGTGCGAGTTCACCATTAAAGGTATGGCTAGAATTGGTTTGAAAAAAGAAAGCGCAGAAGCTCCTCATCACCTTAAAGTTTCTTCTTTCGGGAAGGTTCCTTTTACATTTGATTTGGACATTAACCTAAAAGAACAAGCGGAGCAGCAAACAGAAGTGAGCATGACATTTAATGGAGACATTAACCCTTTCATGAAAATGATGGTGGAAAAGCCGCTTCGAAACTTTTTCAATTACCTAGTTACTAAAGCTGCAGAGACCAAGCTTTAATCCAAAAACTTTAGTTCTTTTAAACCGTAGCTTTTTAATTTACCATTTCGATTCACTTGCAGTTTTCCAGAGGGTAAAACACCAAGAATGACACCTAAAAATTTACCTTCGGCGTCTTGAAATTGTTGCGGCACTCCATAGCCAAAAAGATGCTTTAGATAGTCCTGTTGAAAGTTTACATCTCCTTTCAGAAATAGGACGTAGTAAGATTGAAACAATTTTATAAACTCGGTCAGCGCCTTCTTTAAATCATAGTTTCGTTTCAACTCCAGTTTTAGCGAAGTGGCAGGCCGATCAAATTTTTCAAAAACGCCTTGATTCACATTCACGCCAATTCCAATAACGGAATGCGTTATTTGTTGCTTTAAAACGCTGTTTTCTATTAACACGCCAGCAACTTTTTTCCCATTTACCAAAATGTCATTTGGCCATTTTATCTTCACTCCTTCTACTGCCAATGTGTCCAACCACTTTTTTAAGCTGATTGCTACAAGCTGACTCAACTTGAACTGGTGCTCCACATTAATCTTCGGCGAAACTATAATGCTAATATTTAGGTTTTTATTCCTTTCAGACTCCCAATCCTTTCCGGCTTGCCCCTTACCATTATCTTGAAAACTAGCAGTTATTACGGTAGCTCCTCTTATGCTTTTTTGACGTAAACGTTCAAAGGCATAGATATTGGTTGATGAGACTGAATTTAGATGAATAAATTGAAATTGAAATTCGCTCGAATCCATTTATTTTAACGGCGTTTAGCCTACAAAGGAACTAAAATTTGAGGGTTTAATTTCTTACTTTTACCTCTCTATACGGAGCAAATTATATGGCGAAAGCAAAAAAGCAGTTGAATGCGGACGAATTGACAGAATTAATTGTCAAAGGCATTCAAGAAAAAAAAGGCGAAAACATTGTTACACTTGACCTTAGAGGTCTTGACGGAGCAGTTACAGATTATTACGTGGTTTGTGAAGCAACCTCTACTACTCAAGTTGGAGCAATTGCCGATTCCATCGAAAAAGAGGTAAGAAAAACATGTGGCGAAAAACCTTGGCATGTAGAAGGAACAGAAAACCTAGAATGGGTGTTGTTAGACTATGTAAACGTAGTTGCGCATGTTTTTCAACCAGATAAAAGAGATTTTTACAGCATTGAAGAATTGTGGGCAGATGCTAAGATAAAAGAAATACGAGCGGAGTATTAAGATACAACATGGAGAATAAGGATAAAAAAGGGGCACCTTCACCTCAGAAAGGAAGTCCCAAAAAAGGGCCAAAAAAACAATTTAATTTTTACTGGATTTACGGAATTATTGGAGCACTGCTTTTAGGGCTTCAATTGTTTCAAATGGGTGGCGGCGAAAAACGTACAATTTGGAATAAGTTTGTTAACGAAATGCTTAAACCTGATGAGGTAGAACGACTTCTGATAGTTACCACTAACGGAGAATCTAGGGTAGAAATATTCATTAAACCAGAGGCACTAGAACTGGAAAAGTACAAAGCAGTACGAGAAAAAAGCAGTGGTAATTTAGGTGGGAGAACTGCACAGTATTTCATGGAAATTGGCACTATTGAGCAGTTTAATAGGGATTTAAACCGCGTTCAAGAAGGTTTAACGGAGTCGGAACGAATACAGGTCGATTACGATAAACGAACCAACTGGGCTGGCGACTTAATTGGCTGGCTGTTACCAATTGCCATTTTAATAGGTTTTTGGCTCTTCATTATGAAGCGAATGTCTGGTGGAGCAGGTGGCCCCGGTGGTCAACTTTTCAACATTGGTAAATCCAAGGCAACTTTGTTCGACAAAGCTAAGAATGTTAAAGTTTCCTTTAAAGACGTTGCAGGATTGGCAGAAGCAAAAGTTGAAATCGAAGAAATTGTAGAATTCCTAAAAAACCCAAAACGATACACGGAACTAGGAGCAAAAATTCCAAAAGGTGCGTTACTGGTTGGCCCTCCAGGGACAGGAAAAACGCTTCTTGCAAAAGCAGTAGCAGGAGAAGCACAAGTGCCTTTCTTCAGTCTTTCAGGTTCTGATTTTGTAGAAATGTTTGTTGGAGTCGGAGCTTCTAGAGTTCGAGACTTATTCAAACAAGCAAAAGAAAAGTCTCCGGCCATTGTGTTTATCGATGAAATCGACGCGATTGGTAGAGCTAGAGGAAAAAACATGGCTCAAGGCGGAAACGATGAAAGAGAAAATACGTTGAACCAGCTGCTAACTGAAATGGATGGCTTTGGCACCAATAGTGGCGTTATTCTCTTAGCTGCAACAAACAGAGCAGAAGTTCTAGATAAAGCCTTGTTACGTCCGGGAAGATTCGATAGACAAGTTAGCGTGGACTTGCCAGACTTGAACGAAAGAATTGAAATTTTTAAAGTTCACGAAAAGCCCTTGAAAACCGACGATTCTGTTGACCTCGTATTTCTTGGAAAACAAACGCCAGGTTTCTCAGGAGCAGACATCGCCAACATTTGTAATGAAGCAGCATTAATCGCAGCAAGAAAGAAAAAGAAGAGAATTGGACACCAAGACTTTTTAGATGCGATCGATCGAATTATTGGTGGATTAGAGAAGAAAAATAAAATCATCACATCCGAAGAAAAAGAAGTGATTGCTTACCATGAAGCAGGTCACGCTGCGGTGAGTTGGTTGACAAAATATGCCAATCCATTGGTGAAAGTTACTATTGTGCCAAGAGGTGGATCTTTAGGAGCTGCCTGGTATTTGCCGGAAGAGAGACAAATTACCACCAAGGAGCAAATGCTAGATGAAATGTGCGCTGCTTTAGGTGGAAGAGCCGCAGAGGAAATTATCTTCGGAAAAGTTTCTACTGGTGCCTTGAGTGACTTAGAGAAAATTACCAAACAAGCGTACGCCATGGTTTCCGTTTATGGTTTGAATGACAAAATTGGTAACATTAGCTATTACGATTCCTCAGGGCAGAGCGAGTACAGTTTTAGTAAACCTTACAGTGAAAAGACAGGTCAAATAATCGACGAAGAGGTTAGTAAAATGGTAGAAGAAGCTTACGTTAGAACGAAGCAAATCCTTGCTGATAATAAAGATAAGCTTGCACTTCTTGCTAAAAATTTACTGGAAAAAGAAGTCATTTATAAAGACGATTTAGAGTCTATTTTCGGAGAAAGATCTTTTGGAGAAAAAAGTAGAGTAGATACCTTGCTTGAAGAAAATGAAGAGGCACAAGCCAACGAAAAGTCTAAAAGTGCCAAGGCAATAAAAGACGGGGAAAACAAAGCAATAGAAAATTCAGATTCAGAAACTAACTCGGAAGAAGAAGAGGAGACCGAAGAAAAGTCTACTCCTAAGGAGGAAAAAGCTGAATAATTTTCTACTTTTAGAAAATGTCGGGAAATTGGGTAAAAATTTATACAACCACACAACTCCACAGAGCTGAAATTGTAAAGGCTGTGCTAGAAGACCACGACATTCCTACGAGCGCAATGAATAAAATGGACTCTATGCACACGCATTTAACGGTTGGTGAAATAGAGATATTTGTAGATTCTAAAAAGACAATCCGGGCAACTCATTTAATCACAAAACACGACCTGTGAATAACTTCAACGAACGTTTACCGACAGGAATTCTATTTGTGATAGTATTATTGGGATCTATTTACCAAAGCGAGTTAGCTTCTTCTATTCTTTTCTTTGTGATTATTTTACTTTGCCAAAGAGAATTCTACGGGTTTTTCAAGGCTAGTGAAGTTAAACCCCAGAGCTTAGTTGGAGTGCTAGGAGGTTTAGGATTCTTTTTAGCTTCTGCCATTGCCTTTCAAACTAAACTCACCTTCAATACTTTATTCCTAATCATTCCTTTGATATTTATCATTTTTGTTTTTGAACTTTTTAGAAATAGAAATGAACCCATTGCCAACATAGGACTTACTATTCTCGGAGTTATTTATGTCTCAGTTCCATTTACCTTGCTGCATCAAATCTCCTATTACAGCAATTTTCAATTTGGAAACGTATACAATTACGACTTATTAATTGGCTATTTTTTCATTCTTTGGGCAAACGATACTGGAGCTTATTTGGTTGGACGAAAATTTGGAAAAACGAAATTGTTTGAGCGGATTTCACCAAAAAAAACTTGGGAAGGATCTATAGGTGGTGTATTTTTTGGACTATTGTTGGGTTACCTAAACTCCCAAATTTTCGATGGACTGGACACTCCAACTTGGATGGCAATTGCCGTAATTGTAGTTATTTTTGGCTCATTGGGCGACTTAGTAGAATCGTTGTTTAAACGAAGCTTAGGCATTAAAGATTCTGGTAAAATATTACCCGGCCATGGTGGTGTATTAGATCGTTTCGATGGCATATTCATTTCAGCTCCTATGGTGTATACCTTCCTAAAAATTCTTAGTATCTGGTAATATGCAGCTCAAAATTGCTCTTGTTCTCTTTTGTATTTGTGTTTTTTCATTTTCGTGCGAAACTCCGATGCCAATAAACAATGCTACCTCAGTTCCGAAAATAGAATCGGACTCGAGTGCTACCATTCATTTAAAACCATTGAGCACAGAAAAAACACACGAAGGAGGCGTAGATCATACCAAGTTAGAGATAAAGTAGATCTAATTCACTTCTGAAAGCAACCAGTCTATAGCCTTTTGCTTCTTACCATTTTTAAAAAATCGAAAAGGAATTTTAGGCACCAGTTTGTTTTCGAATTCCAAAACCTGAGCAAGCCACCTTTGGTTGCTAATTGCCGCATACTTTTCTAGACGGGTTACTTTAGAGTGATCTACTTGCATGTGTTGAACAAACTGTTTCACACTTTCAAAATCTTCAAACTCTTCAAAAATGCCCAAGAGCCGAATCTTTTCAAAGTCCAAATTAGTGGAGAAAAAGGCATTAACTTCATCAAAAACATTACCTGCTTCGTTATTTTCCACTTCGACAATATAAAGATTGGTTTTTTCGTACTGTTGAATTTTCGTAGAGCAAAGAGTTTATTCGAAAGTAATCGATTTTGTCGAAACAAAAGAAGAGTATTTCAAGCAATGTTTAATTGGATTTTTCTTCGCTATTTTTGAAAACAAATTACACGACATGACATTTCATAAAGAAGGCTACCCAACACTTGGTTTTATTATTGTTGTTATTGCTATTATTAATGCCATAACACACTACTTTTTTGGTGAGTACGCCCTTGTTACTGGTTTTAGCTATTTACTTTCCGCATTTCTATTTATTGTGGTAGTTCAGTTTTTTAGAAAACCAAACAAGACTATTGAAATCAACGACAACCAAATTCTTTCTCCTTGCGATGGAAAAGTAGTGGTAATTGAAGAGGTGGTGGAAGACGAAGTATTCCAAGAAAAACGACGACAAATATCCATTTTTATGTCGCCTTTAAACGTGCATAATAACCTTTACCCTATTGGTGGAAAACTCACTTTCTACAAATACCACCCTGGCAAGTTTTTAGTAGCATGGCATCCAAAATCTTCGACAGAGAATGAACGAACCACAGCTGTGGTAGAAGATGTAAAAGGAAGAAAAGTTTTGTTCCGCCAAATTGCCGGAGCGCTAGCTCGTAGAATTGTGTTTTACGGCAAAACAGGTGAGAATTATACACAAGGCAGCGAATGTGGCTTTATAAAATTTGGCTCTCGAGTAGATCTATTACTTCCATTAGACGCTAAAATAAAAGTGAACTTAGAAGAAAAAGTAGTTGGCGGTAAGTCGGTTATTGCTGAGTTTGTTTAGAAAATAATGCCGCTACAAGTAAGTACGGAAACTACAGTACATGCAAACCGTCATTGCGAATGTAACGCAGTGCAGTGAAGCAGTCAGGTTATTATAACGTCATTAAGAGCGAAGAGAAACAAAGCGATTAACTAATTGAACCCATACTCTCGTTCCACCTTCGCAATTCTAACCGAATAACTTTCATACCATTTCCTTTTGCCTAGATCTTGAGTGTTCAAGTGATCAACATTCTTCTTCCATAACTGAATTGATTCCAAGTTCTTCCAATACGAAACGGTAATTCCAACATCTTCACGTGCGCTGTCCATCCTTATAAAACCAGGCTGTTGTTTAGCCAGTTCTTCCATTCGCTTAGCCATGGCTGCATAACCATCGGAGCTTGCCAACGTGGAAGTAAAAATAACCGCGGAGTAAGGAACAAATTTTTCAACTTTCACCTCTAGCTGTTGGTTTGTTTATCAATAGACTCTTCGTGAATAGAGTGATACAAACTCGTGATAAACTTTTCACTCAAATTCAAGGTATTGCCTGACTTTAGATTGCGCTCTAAAATTTCTTGCCAACGTTGCAATTGCAAAATAGTGACTTTATTTTGCTTTTTATACAAGCCAATCTCTTCTGAAATATTCATGCGCTGGGCCAATAACTCAACCAAGGAATCGTCAATCCGATCAATTTTTGCACGAAGTAAATCTAGTTGAGTTTGAAACGCCTCGTTCTTAGATTCTGCACTTTTAAATATTAGATTTCCCCACATTTCTCTCAATGCGTCAGGAATAATTTGCTGCTGTGCATCGCTTAGCGCTTTCTCGGGGTTACAATGGGTTTCCACCATCAAGCCATCCATATCCAGGTCGAAGGAACGCTGTGCTACGTGCGGAATTAAAACTGGATTTCCAGTAATGTGACTTACATCACAAATCAAAGGAATTTCGGGGTGGTCTGTTTTAAACTGCACCGCCAAATCCCAAGATGGAGCATTTCGGTATGGTTTGTTATCTGCCAAGTGAAACCCACGGTGAATAGCGCCTAATTTAGAAATGCCTGCTTTCGCTATTCGCTCAACGGCACCAGACCATAGAGAAACATCCGGGTTTAAAGGGTTTTTTACAAACACAGGAACGTCTGCTCCTTCCAGAGCGTCTGCAATAGCTTGCACGGAAAACGGGTTTACCGTAGTTCTTGCGCCAATCCAAAGCACATCTATTCCTGCCTTTAAGCAGGCTTCCACGTGTGCAGGACTTGCTACTTCTGTGGTTACTTTGAACCCAAATTCTTCCCTTATATCGACCAACCATTTCAGTCCTTCTTCTCCAACTCCTTCAAACGTGTTGGGCCGAGTTCTTGGCTTCCAAATTCCCGCTCTAAAAATTACGTCTGAAAAATGCTCCTTAATTCCTGCCGCAGTTGTTCTTAGTTGATCTATACTTTCGGCACTACAAGGACCAAAAAATTGATACGGTCGTTTTCCACTTAGCCAAGATATATTATGAAGATTGGATTCACTAACCATTAAAGAATGTTTTTTAATTCTAACAAATTATCCACCACAAAAGTTGCGCCTTCTTCACTTTGAATTTCAGGTGTAAAATAAACTTGATCCATCCCAACTCCTTTAGCACCCAACACATCTGGGCCATAATCGTCTCCAATCATAATGCTATTTTCTGCAACTGCACCAGATTTTTCAAAGGCATAGTCGAAAATCCGTTTGTCTGGTTTTCGATAACCCAACCCATCCGACACAATTACGTGCTCGAAATATTTATTTAATCCACTGTTGTTTATTTTCACTTGTTGTGCTTCCACAAAACCGTTTGTAATAACGTGCATGGTATACTTGGGATACAAATAGTCTAGCACCTCCAAAGCATTTTGGATTAAGTTAGACTTGTGAGAGCAAAGGGCTACATAATCGTCGTTGAAAGCAAGGGCAAATGTGGAATCGTTGAAACCAAACTTCTCAAAACTATGATGGAAACGTCGTAATCGCAGCTCATCCTTTGTAACCTCTTCTTTGCGGTAAGCTGCCCATAAATCATGATTAATAACAAGGTATTCTCGAAAAAACGCATCAAACGCAACTCCTAGTTTAAAAGCCAGTTCATGTTTTTCAAACAAATCTCGAATAGCTTCTTCCGAATTTTTGTTGAAATCCCAAAGTGTTCGGTCTAAATCCCAAAAGATGTGCTTGTATTTTTTCATGAATCGATAAAAAGACTCCAAAAAGAGGTTAAAATGAAAGACCAAATTACGAGACAAACAAAGAAAATGGGTAAGGTTCTTTTTGCTCTTGGAAAATAATAAGAAGCCAATAAGGCACCAACGGGAATACTTAACAGCAGTGGTGTTAGAGTTGCAATACCTAAGAGGCCATATTTTGATTTAATTTTTACAATTAATCGGTTTCGTTTATTGAAAAGTTTTTTCTTTTTACGCTTGAACACCCTATGAAACCAAGCAACAATAAATTTGCCTGCAAAAAAGAAAAGCACGAAGCCTGTGTACCCGCCTATTACTGTTATTGCAATGGTTTCTAAAAAACTATAACCCGCTAATAAAGCTGCGCTTGGCGAAAAGAAAAATTTTAGGGTACTAAAAACCAGTAAACCCACTATTTTTGTAAACTCGAGCACTACTGCTAGTCCTTCGGTCCGTATGCTAAATCTCCAGCATCTCCTAAGCCAGGAACTATATACGACTGCGCTGTCATTTCTTGATCTACGGCTCCTAACCAAATAGTGCAATTAGGTGGCATGTTCTTTTTGGTAAACTCCATGCCTTCCGCACTAGAAATTAGCGAAACAATGTGGCAATGCTTTGGCTTACCTTTCTCTAACAACGCTTTATATGCCAACACCATGGAAGATCCTGTTGCCAACATAGGGTCCGATAAAATAATGGTTTTACCTTCAATGGACGGACACGCTAAATATTCGAGTTCAATATCAAAAGAACCGTCTTTGTGGTGTTTTCGGTAGGCCGAAATATATCCATTGCCAGCATTGTCTAAAGTATTTAACAAACCTTGGTGCATGGGTAAGCCTGCTCTCAAAATGGTAATTAAAATAGGTTGCTCTGCAATTAGCATGTCTTCTGAAACTCCTAAAGGAGTGGTTACTTCCGTTTTCGCATAGGTCAGTTCTTTTGAAATTTCGTAGGCAAAAATTTCTCCACAGCGCTCTAAATTTCTTCTAAATCGCAACCGGTCTTTCTGAATTTTATGGTCTCTTATTTCAGCTAAAAACTGATTAAACACAGAGTTATTCTCCTCTGAAAGAATTCGAACTTTAGGCATGGCAATTTTTTTTGGAGACATAAAGGTAAGTTTTTAAGCGTTGAATTTTTCCTTAGAAATGGCATATTCTATAACTTCTTCATATACTTTTCGCCATCCTTTCCACTCCTCTTCCTCACTCAAACTTTCATTGTGCCAAAGGCTTACAAATGTACCTTCTACCAGCTTTATTTCGTCTATGATTTTCTTACTTTCTGCTATTGCAACATCGGGAGCTAAGTTTAAATAGTATTTTAACGTTGCTTCCATCACATGAAAAGGAAAAACAGTGAGTTTGCATTCCACTTCTCCGTCTAGATCGTAAAAAGGGTAAGGAGTGCACGTACCGGCTCGAAAGCCCAATTGAGAAGCAAACCCCATGGTGTAGTCCTCTTCAATGTCCATTTCTAGTAGGTTCCTATAAGTTTCAGGCAAACTTAATTTTAAAAAGTGCTGTCTGCTCCTGTTAATGTCGATCTTAATAATGTCCTTTAACCTTCTTATCTCCGTCTGTAACTTGAGTCGATCTTTATTGGAACCAAAAGAAGGGTGAATTCCTATTTCTGCATAATCGGAAAGTGATTTGATAAGGCTTTTAAAAAATCTATTTTGGTATGGTAAATTTTTGTCATTCAACCCATAATCTCCAATTAGTATAAAATATATGGACTTTAACTTGAATTTTTTTTGAAGCGCGAGCTGATAATCATACGTGTCAAAAGGGTCATTCTTTTTCCCAAAAATAACTTGCATTTGAGTGATAAACCGACTAAAATCTAGCTTGACTAAACTCTTGCCTATACTTCCAATAGAGCGTAATAAACCTTTGTGTTTATAAGCGTAAGCATTGTCAATATCAATGGTTGACAAGTACGTAAAACCTCGTTCTTGAAATGTTAGCTCAGGAAACTTTTCTTGAAGTACGCTTTTCAACAAAAGCACCCATCGATCCACAACTGCAAGATGTAAAAACCCTTCTTTAGCGGCTAAGCTATCTTTCGCCATAAAGCGGTCGTATTGGTCACGCATGTGCGGCAAATATTCTTCGTATCTACTTAGCATGTAAAAGGTTGCTGCAAAAACATCGAATTCCAATATTTCGCTTCGAACAGGGAAAATGGTGGGCGTATCTTGAATTACCTTGGTAGAAAGTACTTTTTCAGAAATTCCGCTTTCTTCCAGTAAACCATCGGCAGTAAAATGTAGTTCCTCCCCAAATGGTTTAGCGGAATACGAAAATTTAGCAGCCGAATGCTCGGTAAACTTTTCTATATCTGCAGTTAGACTATACTCTACCCCTAAATAGTTCTTAAAAACAGTTTTAAAAACGTATCGGTTTCTGGGAGTTATTTTGGGAACGTAAACTAACAACATAATTACATCATACCTTCATCGGCAAAACTATAGTATTTATTATTGGCAACGATAATATGATCGAGCACTCGAATATCCAGAAGTTTACCAGCTTCTACATTTTTCTTAGTTAGTTGAATGTCTGCCGCGCTTGGCTTTAAGTTTCCAGAAGGGTGGTTGTGGCATAGAATAATACTAGAGCCGAGCTTCTCTAAAACTGGTTTGAAAATGAGTTTAGAGTCTGCAACCGTTGCAGCGACTCCTCCACTACTTACTTTCGATTTATGAATCACTTTATTCGCTTGGTTTAAAATCAGCACCCAAAACTCTTCGTGTTTTAGGTCAGAAAGTAAAGGTTCCATAATTTCAAACACGTCGTTGCTAGAAGTAATTTTTGGATTTTTAATCGCATCCGTTATTTTTCTGCGACGACCTAATTCCAACGCGGCAGCGATACTAATTGCTTTGGCTTCTCCTATTCCATTGAACTGCACCAACGCTGAGATGTCAGTTTTGCCCAATTCATTCAAATTATTACTTACAGAAGCCAGTATACGTTTCGATAGCTCAACAGCTGACTCTTTCGTATTACCGGAACCTATTAAGATGGCAATCAACTCTGCGTCGCTAAGTGATGACTTGCCTTTAAGTGCAAATTTTTCTCTTGGCCGGTCTTCTTCTGCCCACGATTTGATAGATAAATTACCTTCATATTCCATTGGCGTTAAAAGTAATAAGAAATGTACTTGCTTGCGTATCTTAGCAGGAAACAAAACATAGATCAACGACGTCTTATACTTGTGAAGAAGAAAACTAAACTAATTTGTGCATTGCTTTTACTCGTAGCTTGTAACCCCTACAGAAGCTACCAAGACAGTTTGAGGGAACCTGAAAAAGTGACCAAACTGAAGTTATCGAATGGGAATTTCATCTCCACACCAGATCGAATCGAAGAATTCGAAAACTTAGAAAAGCTGTACTTATTCAACAACAAAATTGCATCTGTTTCTAGTGAAGTGGGCGAGCTTAAAAACCTGAAACGTCTAGTTTTAAGTAACAACAATATCGATTCCTTACCTGCTGCAATTGGAGAACTTGAAAGTTTAGAGTTCCTCTCACTAAAAGCTAATAAATTGAAAAGGCTACCGCCAGAAATTGGTAAATTGAAAAATTTGCAAGTTTTAAAAATACAATTCAACGAACTCTATACCTTACCTCCAGAAATTGGGGATTTAGAGAACTTGCGCGAATTGTATTTGGAGTTTAACAACCTTACCCATTTACCACCTGAAATAGGAAAACTTTCTAATCTTAGAATTCTTGAAATAGGAAGAAACAACCTTATTAAGATACCACCAGAAATTGGAAATCTAACGGGCTTGACGGAGCTTAACGTTGCTCGAAGTGGAGGGGATTTAAGATTACCAGGAACTTTTTGCTCTCTGAAAAAGTTAGATAACTTATACGTAGATGAAACACAGCTTGTGCCGCCTTGTTTATCCGTTATGCGTCGACCCAACTTTAGAATTGTTAGATCGCGTTATTAATTTCTTGGAGGAAAAATATAAAACCTGTAACCCAATACCAGTGATCTTTCCAAGTACCAAATATCTTGCTCTGCATGTGTATCTGATTTATCAGCTTTTGGAGTAATGGCTATGTCCCACATGGAAACCATTCCACCTTGTAGTGTTGTTCTCGCAAAAAATCGTTTATAAAAAACGAATTCAGAAGCTATAAACATATGAGCTCCCACTCCTGAAAAATGAGGCCTGTCATCATTCCGAACTCCAAAAGTAATGGAATTTGTCCAAGGCATTGCAACTCCAAAACCCAAACCAGAGACAAGCTTTAATCCAACCTTTTCTGACCAAAGAGAATATATTAAATCGTGCCTTTCGATGTTAAAGTTTAAGACATTCAGCCCGTCAGAATGCTCCATTCTTAGGTATGAGTTATCAATGTTTACTAGATCCCCATCCTTGTAACCGTTATATTCTGAAGACACATTTGCATCAACAGAGCCTGAAAAAACCGCTTGCGATCCATCTTTAGTTCTATACTTCATGTGATCCCATCCTGCGCCGATGGCGTACTTATCGTTTATGAAAAACCCAAATCGAATATCGAATTGTGGTATAGTAAACAGTAATGGGTTGTAATAATTAGGACCAAACCCACTTTGCTTTATATCAGTTGCTTCAACATCTGATAAGGTGAAATTATAACCCGGACCTTTCCAAGTAATATCACTTTTAGTATAGCTGCTCCTATTATATCCCCAATAAAAGAAAAACTTGTGCTTGTTATCAGTCAGAGAAAAACTTTTCTCTATACGCTTAATTTCCTCTAACTTATTATCTTCTTGCCCCAAAACAGTATTTGTTAAAAGAATACTGAGAAGGAGAGTTAAATAAAGTCTCACTTAATTATTAGCTGTTAAGTAGTTTTCTAATGCACTATCAAATTCTGATTTAGCCTCAGCAACAGAGCCAAAGTTCTCACCGTCTATATTCATGTCATTCCCTTTCACTGTTCCAAGTAAGGTAAATCCATTTGTAGCAGCTGCCTTTTCAAAGTCTTCTTTATTATCTGGGTTTATCGAAACAACTACTCTACTTTGAGCCTCACCAAATAAGTAAGCATCTTTTCTAAAATTTGAATCAGTCGCAACTTCGAAACCTAGGTTATTTGGCATCGCTGCTTCCATCAAGGTCATAAACAATCCACCGTCTGCACAATCGTGGGCAGATACTACAATGCCGGACTTAATCATGCCCTTCATAGTGTTTTGTAAATTATACTCCGTTTCTAAGTCAAAAAATGGGGCAGGTGAATTTTTCTCATTGTGAAAAGCATATAAATATTCAGAAGAATTAATGTCATTCTTTGCTTCACCTAACAAGTAAATTAAATCTCCTTCATTTTGAAATGCCAATGTCGTTACGTTCTCTTTTGAAGGAAGAATTCCCATCATTCCAATAGTTGGTGTTGGGAAAACTGGAACATCTATGCCCTCTTGAGCACTTTGGTTGTAAAAACTTACGTTTCCACCAGTTACCGGAGTTTTAAACTTTAAACAAGCTGCGCTCATTCCCTTAATCGCTCCAACAAACTGCCAATACACTTCTGGGTTGTACGGGTTTCCAAAATTCAAGCAATTTGTAATTGCTGAAGGCTCTCCGCCAGAACACACAATATTCCTTGCCGCCTCAGCTACTGCAATAGCACAGCCTTTTTCAGGGTCGGCATGCACATAACGCGAATTACAATCCACCGTAAAAGCAAGCGCTTTATCTGTATCTTTTATGCTAACTACACCGGCATCTGTTGGTTTATTGGTACTCATATTAATGGTACCCACCATGCTATCGTATTGCTCCATCACCCATTTTTTTGAGGCGATGTTGGGGTGGTTCCATAAAAACTTTGCCACCTTTTTAAGGTCTTTTGGCTCTTCAATAGAGTCAATTGAAAAGTTTTTATTTTGTTGGTAGTAAGCAGGTTCCTTGTATTCCCTTTCATAAACGGGAGCTCCACCACCTAAAATTAATGACTCAGCAGGTACGTCCGCTACTTTAATTCCTTTAGCGTAATATTCTAATCTTCCCCCTTTTACTACTTCTCCAATTTGACCACAGTTCAAATCCCATTTATCAAATATCGACTGTACCTCAGCCTCTCTTCCTTTCTTAACTACTACCAACATTCGCTCTTGCGACTCAGAGAGTAGAATTTCGAACGGTAACATTCCTTCTTGTCTGCAAGGAACTTTATCTAAATCGATGACCATTCCAAAGCCTTCTTTACCAGACATTTCAGATGTAGAACAAGTAATTCCTGCGGCACCCATGTCTTGCATTCCGATAATCGCATCGGTTTCGGCTAATTCTAAGGATGCTTCAAGTAATAGTTTTTCTTGAAACGGATCTCCAACTTGAACTGCAGGTAAATCCTGCATTGAATCTTCTGTAATGTCTTTCGAAGCAAATGCTGCTCCATGTATTCCGTCCTTACCGGTTGATGACCCTACAATATAAACTGGGTTTCCTTCTCCGTAGCTCGTTGCCGAAATCATAGTGCCAGTCTTCATGATACCTGCCGACATTGCATTTACCAACGGATTGGTATTGTAACATTCATCAAAAAACAACTCACCTCCAACAACAGGAATCCCAAATGAATTCCCATAGTCTCCAATACCTTTTACTACACCTTTTACCAACCATTTTGTTCTGTCCAAGTCAATATTCCCAAAGCGCAAAGAATTTAACTGTGCAATGGGTCTAGCACCCATGGTAAATATATCTCTGTTAATTCCACCCACTCCGGTTGCAGCACCTTGATATGGTTCTAACGCAGAAGGGTGATTGTGAGACTCAATTTTAAAAGCACAGGCTAACCCATCTCCAATGTCCACTAATCCGGCATTTTCTTCACCAGCTTCCGCCAACATATGCGGCCCTTCTTTTGGTAACGTTTTTAACCATTTAATCGAATTTTTGTAAGAGCAATGTTCCGACCACATCACTGAATAGATACTCACTTCCGTAAAGTTGGGTGTTCTTCCTAAAATCTCTTTAATGTGTTCAAACTCTTCCTTCAATAATCCTAGCTCCATTGCTGTTTCTAGGCTTGCTTCTGCTAAATGGTTTTCGGTGGTTTCCATGGTATTTATAGGGCAATTTTATACCCTGCAAAAGTAACTTTTTTTATACGGGTTCAAACTGCAATCTTAACTTTTATTGCACGTTGCTTTGCAGAATAAACTACCTTTGAGTTCTATGGTTTTGGGCTACATCTCCTTGTTTTTATTGCTTGCTGCATTTACCTTTTGGATAAGCAAAGGGGCTTTTTTTACGTTAGGAAGTTTACCTAAAAGGTATAGCTATTTAGCATTCGCACTAAAAGTGTTTTCAGGAATTGCCCTTTGGTTAGTTTACACGTATTACTATACCAACAGAATGGATGCAGACATCTATAAGTATTTCGACGATGCTGCCCATTTATTTAAATCCACTCAAAGTGATTGGGTACTTCGACTAACGTTAATCGCCGGTTTTCAAAATGACATAGAGATTAAATCGATTTTAGCAGGCACTAATTTTTGGGACAGTGAGTCTGAGCTTTTTTTTAATGACAACCGAACGATGATTCGGATTCACTTGGCGCTGTGGCATTTGTCCGGTGGAGTTTATTTGTTTCATGTTTGTGTGTTCTCTTTCTTGTCATTTATTGGCTCCGCTGCCCTTTTTCATTTTTTCAAACAGAACTTATCCTTACCTAATTGGATGGTTTTCATCTGCTGCTTTTGTGTTCCCTCCGTTTTATTTTGGGCCTCTGCCCCCCTAAAAGAAAGCTTGATTATTTTTGGTTTGGGAACGCTACTCTTTGGAATTCATGGTGTAAAAGAAAGGGTGAACACTCAATCGATTCTATGGCTAACAGTCGGATTATTGACTTTACTTAGCTTGAAAATTTACATTTTATTAGCTCTGCTGCCAGGTATTTGGTTTTGGTTGACTTCAACAAGTAAATCAAAGCGTGCTTTTCAAATGAAATATCTTTGGATTCATTTTTTGCTTGCCTTGTTTCTTTTCTCCGACCGAGTAATTCAAGTAGTAAGTGAAAAACAACTTCAATTTAAACCATTAATTGAAAGGAGTGGAGCGAATAGTGCAATAGATCTAAACTCTTTTGACTCTGCTCTTAGCTTAATTTATACAATTCCACAGGCACTTTTTAATGTACTAATAAGACCTGCTTACCCGACAAATTGGAATCCATTTTCGCTATTTGCTGCTGCAGAGCATGTCATCTTTCTTTCGCTAATATTCCTTCCTTTCATCTATAAAAAAAGGGCGCAAGAAAGCGAACAAAGGTTTGTACTGTTTTGTATTTCTTTTGTTGTAATTGTAAGTTGCATTATAGGATTAACTGTGCCCGTTGTAGGTGGAATAGTGCGATATAAGGTGCCATTAATCCCATTCTATTTAATCGCTATCCTTACTTTCACCAACTTTTCTAAAATAGCCCCCAAAGTCAAATGAAATCTATTTATTTAATTCTTTTAACCTTCAGCGCTTTGCTTATGAACTCCTGTTATTACACTGAAACCGCCGATATATTAATTCACAATGCCAAAATTTATTCGGTAAACCAAAATTTTGATGTTTTTGAAGCTATGGCTATAAAAGATGGAAAAATTATTGACATTGGCCCTAACAATGAATTGAAAAACCGCTACGAATCAAAAGAAATTATTGATGCCCAGTTAAAAACAATTTACCCCGGGCTGATTGATGCGCATTGTCATTTTCTATGGTACGGAAATACCTTTAATGAAGTTGATTTGGTTGGTTCAAAAAGCTGGCAGGGGGTACTAGATCGTATTGAAGAATTTGCAAAAACGAATAAAAGCGAATGGATTGTAGGTAGGGGTTGGGATCAAAACGATTGGGCAGTAAAGGAGTTTCCTAACAATTACGAACTAAATCAACGATTTCCAAATACCCCAGTTTTTCTAACAAGAATTGATTTCCATGCATCTGTAGCCAATAATAAAGCATTAGAGCTTGCGGAAATAAATAGTGAAACAACCGTTGACGGAGGCGTTATTCTATTAGATGAAGAAAAGCCTACCGGTGTGCTAATTGACAATGCAATTCTGCTGGTCTCTGAGAAAATACCAAAGATGAGTACTGACGCAATGGCCTTTGCATTGAAAAAGGCGCAAGAAATGTGTTTCAGTAAGGGATTAACCTCTGTAGCAGACGCATATTTAGAAAATGAAATGGTTCATGTTATTGATAGTATGCAAAAAAGCGGAGAGCTTAAAATGAACATTTATGGCATGTTAGTGCCCTCTGAAGAGAATCGCAAAGAGTTTCTAGAAAATGGGCCATATGTTACTAAAAAGCTAAACATTCATGCCTTCAAGTTCTTTGCTGATGGCGCCTTAGGCTCAAGAGGGGCTAAACTAATTGAGCCTTACCACGACGATGTACAAAATAGTGGCCTATCTACATTAGACACAGCTGAATTTTTAGCAGACTTAAAGGTCATGTACGACAATGGTTTTCAAGTAAACACACATTGCATCGGCGATGGAGCAAACCGCCAAGTTTTAGATGCTTATGGCAAAGTGCTGAAAGGTACCAACGACAAAAGGTGGAGAATTGAGCACGCTCAAATTTTAACTCCTGAAGATTTTGAAAAATTTAGGGAATTTACCATCATTCCTTCAGTACAGCCAACCCACGCTACGTCAGACATGCCTTGGGCAGAGGACAGGTTAGGTAAAGAGCGCATGAAAAACTCATATGCATACAAGAAGTTGCTTTCTATGAATGAAATTATTGCATTAGGAACAGATTTTCCAATTGAGGATATTGATCCTTTGAAAACCTTCTATGCAGCAACTGTAAGAAAAGATAAAGAAGGAAAACCTGAAAGCGGTTTTCAAACTGAAAATGCCTTAAGTAGAGAGGAAGCGATTCGTGGAATGACTATTTGGGCCGCGATGGCAAATTTTGAAGATACACTAAGAGGAAGTCTAGAAACCGGAAAGGTGGCTGACTTTATAATCTTAGATAAAGATTTAATAGAAGTAGAAGAATCAAAAATATTACAGACCAAGGTGATTTCTACGTACGTTGACGGAAATATTGTATTTAAACGCTAGAGTCGGCTTAAAATTGAACTTCTTGATATTCAAATGAAATTTCTAATTCATGCTCAATAAACTCTCCAACCGATAGAATATCGTCGTCTCCCTCTTCGTATCTCCACCTTACTACGAACTTTTTACCACTATCGTGCAAGGGCTTAAATACCAACATTAATTCTACCAGCTGCTTTTGAGATGCTGAATTTAAGTACTCAACTTCACAAATTAAGGTCGTCTTTTCTGCAGGGTTTTTGCAATACTCTTTGCTCCAATCTATAATTGGCTGATAAAACTCTATTGCATCTGCTGGATAACATTTCCCTGAAAGGTATAAGGTTCCAGTTTCATGATTAAAGTTTATTTCAGGAGTTTGTAAAAACGGTTCTATGCTAAGTATTTCCATAATTCAATTTTAATTCAATTTCTAACCAAATTTGTCCTTCTTTTTTTTCTAAAAACGAATATTCAAGGGTTTTACCTTTCAACTTTCTAAGCTTTATTAAACCCAATCCTCCTCCGGTGAAAAGCATTTTTTTGTGCTCCGCATCTAGTTCTTGTTCAGGAATTGCGAAAATGCGATCAAAGATACTTTTCACAGACAACTTATCCTTCGCAGTTATGCGATTTACAGTTGTAATTAAAATATGTTGACCATCATCTTTTACTCTAAAGAAAACCTGATTTTCAACTCCCCCACTGCTGTTTTCCGCATATTGGGAAACATTTTGCACCATCACCACAAGGGAGGAAAATACAGACTTCAAATAAGTTGAATCGAGGTTACTAAAATATTGGTAAATGAATGTATTGCCCATTGTCAGAAATGAGTCAGCAAGTGCAGGGGTTATTGGACCCCAATACTCAAGCTGATCCTTATGGTAAGGCAGGTCAAAAAGCTCCTTTTTATGCTGTATGTCATTAGTAACAATCATGTAATCAAATCTAATACTTTGCCTTCAAAAAGTCTAACTAATTAATATGTTCGTAATACAATAATTACAGAAGTCCAAGAAACAATGCTTTTTTCGTATTCAAGAACAATCTAGTTTACCTACAAAATACGCAATGCCTCACTTCATGTTTCGCTTTGCCTTAAACGATTATCAAAAATAGTATGTATCGCAGTTATCTAATTAAACGACTTAAAACTTCTTTGTGCTCCGGAAACTCCTTCATAAGCGATTCGTCCGCCATTTCAAAATCATTAAAATCAAACCCAAATGAGACTGTGCAACCTACTAAAGCAAAACTTCTGTTTCCCTTCACCTCTGAAGCAAACCAAGAATTTGCAGGAACCAAAAATTGAAGTACCTCCCCTTGATCAATTCGGTTTCCGACGTCTTGTGAAGAATATTTCCCTTCATTATCAATCATATGAATGGTAATCGGATCTCCAGCGTAAAAATGCCACAACTCATCAGATTTTATTCGATGAAAAGCAGAAAAATTCTCTCTTTCCAATAAAAAATAAATACCCGTGCACAAACTTCTCTCTCCTTTCCACTGAGGGTTTAAATTCTCTAAGTTAATATTCAACTCAGATCGATATGTTTCTTTATAGTAGCCTCCTTCAGGATGTGGTAATAATTCCAGGTTCTCTATCCAATACTCTTTGCTTTTCATATTGCTAATTTCTCTTAACAGTATACAAAAAAACATTTTTAGTTTTATATTTACTGTAAATCTTCACAATTATGCTAACAAGAATCTTCGATTTACACTACCACCAACTATCCAACTATCCTAAAGATGACGCTCTAACAGATAAAATTGATGGCAAATGGGTTCCTATAAGCACCCAATCTATGATAACACAAGCCGAAGAGTTAGCTTCAGGTTTAATTGAATTGGGTTTAAAAGCTGGAGATAAAGTTGGGATAATTGCCAACAACAGGTCCGAATGGTTAATTACTGACTTAGCTATTTTAATAGCAGGCATGATTAACGTTCCTATTTATCCAACTATTACTGAAGAAGACTACGAATACATATTGAACAATGCTGAAGTGAAAATTTGCTTCGTTTCAGATAAAGATTTATTCAAAAAGGTAAGCTCTGTTCAACCAAAAGTTCCAAGTCTAGAGCGTTTGTATTCATACAACAACGTAAATAGCTGTGACCGCTGGACTGCGGTTAAGGAGCTTGGAAAAGGGAAGAATATTGAAAAAATTAAAGAAATAAAAAGCTCAGTAAAAGAGGATGATTTAGCTACATTAATTTACACTTCGGGAACAACAGGACGACCTAAAGGTGTAATGTTGACGCATAAAAATTTAGTAAGCAATTCGTTAGCTTCAAGAAAACGATTACCTTTAGAAAGTGATTCAAAGTCATTGAGCTTTCTTCCCCTCTGTCATGTGTATGAAAGAATGATCAGTTACTTGTATTTCTACACCGGAACCTCTATTTACTACGCAGAATCGCTAGAAACCATTGGAGATAATTTACGAGAAGTACAACCAGATGTATTTACAGCGGTGCCTAGGTTGCTTGAAAAAGTGTATGATAAAATTGTTGCAAAAGGAACAGAGTTAACAGGAATTAAAAAAGCCTTATTCTTTTGGGCATTAAGCTTAGGTCAGAAGTATGAATTGAATGGAGCAAATGGTGCCTTCTACGAGTTTCAGCTTAAACTTGCGAATAAGATTATTTTTAACAAATGGAGAGAGGCGCTAGGCGGAAATGCCAAAGCGGTTGCTTCGGGTGCAGCAGCCTTGCAACCAAGACTAGCAAGAGTGTTTTTAGCAGCCCAGATTCCTATCATGGAAGGTTATGGGTTAACTGAAACTTCTCCTGTACTGGCAGTAAACGAAGAAGCCAATGATGGCGTTCGAATTGGAACATGCGGTAGACCATTAGAAAATGTTGAAATTAAAATTGCAGATGATGGAGAAATTTTGGCAAAAGGTCCAAACGTGATGATGGGTTACTACAAAAACGAAGAAGCTACGAAAGAAGTATTTACTGCAGATGGTTGGTTTAAGACTGGCGATTTAGGAACGATGGTTGAAGGACAATATTTAAAAATTACCGGAAGAAAGAAAGAAATTTTTAAAACTTCAGGTGGTAAATATGTTGCTCCTCAATTATTGGAAAATAAGATGAAGGAGTCGGGCTTTATTGAGCAAATTATGGTGATTGGTGAGTCAGAAAAACATCCTGCTGCTATTATTCAGCCTTCTTTCGACTTTTTGAAAGAATGGTGCAAAAGAAAGGACATTCCTTACACTTCCGATGGTGAGATGATTAAAATGGAACGTATTCACAATAGGCTCATGAAGGAAGTTAATATTTACAACGAAAACTTCGCACAATTTGAGCAAGTTAAAAAGATAATTTTAGCTCCTACCGTCTGGGGCATCGATTCAGGTGAAATGACCCCAACCATGAAAATTAAGCGTCGGGTTTTAATGGAAAACTTTAAAGATGAAATCGAAAATTGTTATAGAGGGCAATAAGATTTGAATTAAAAAAAAGTCCTGCCAATCAATTGGCAGGACTTTTTTTATCTCTAAACCTTATACTTTAGAAGTTATGACTAATTCCTAAACTTATTGTTATTCCAGGATTTAAACTACTAAACACCTGATCCGATGCTTCGTAAGAGCGATAAAAGCTCTCACGCTTATCATTCAACAGGTTGGAAATTTTCAGGTCAACCACCGTATTTTGTTCTTCTCCTAACTTCTTGTTAATACCTAAGTTCACACTGTGAAATGGCTCTTGGTAAATATCAGGGAATCTTCCTGATCCCACTATTTCTAAAGCAGGACCTTTGACATTGTAAAATACACCTGCAGTTAAACCACTTTCTGCGTTTTTGTAACTCAAACCGAAGTTCACCACGTAAGGCGCCTGTCCTGCCATTTGTCTCGTTCGCTCTATCGTTTCTCCTTCTTTCTCAAAAATCTTTCGAGCCTCGAATTCTCTGTCCGTCATGTCAACTCTTGATCTAACCAAAGTTAAATTACCACTGACGCTCCATTTTTTTAAGCTTTCAGCAATAAAGTCTAATCCATGAGTAGCTTCAAGTTCAATCCCTAAAATTCTACCGTTTCCAACATTCCGAGGTTGAAACTCACTTGTGGTTAATTGCTGTGGAATGCGAACTAATTCAATTGGGTTCTCAAAATTCTTGAAGAATGCACTTGCAGATAAAATTTGCCCCCTTTCCATGAATTTCTCCCATCTCAAATCAACGTTATCGATGTTTGTTTGGACTAACTCTCCATTCCAATCATCGTATTGAAACAAACTTCCGTTAAATATCCTGTTCGTTAATGGGTCTATTATTTGAGCAAAGGACAGTTCCTTAAATGAAGGTCTCGCAATTGTTCTAGCATATGCAAAACGTAAATTTTGCTGCTCCTTTACTGCGTAGATTAAGTTTACAGAAGGAAAGATATCTAACGATTCCAACACCTTTTCATTATCTAATACATTCCCATTAGGGTCTCCTGCAGCCCCTGCAATATCTCTACCCGTATGCCACTGGGTATACTGCTCTGCTCTTACTCCAACAACCGCCTTTAAATTTGATGAAACTGAAAATTCATTTGAAATATAAACTCCAATATTTTGAATTGACGACTCGTAAGCATTGGAATTAATTTCTCTATTTGCAGGTAAATAATGAACTCCGTTTGGTCTATTTGGGTGAATGTTTGATGGATCTAGAATTTGGTTTGCTTCATTCCCATCCCACTGCTGTCTTAGGGTTGATCTCAACTGCATATCGTAACCTAAAATCTCATAGTCTCTTGCCTTCCCAGTATAACTAACTCCAAATTTTAGTTTCGCTTTCTCGTTAAACAGTTTATACTTCTTTGTTAGATCAGTTTTTGCAGATAGGTTTACCTCTACTAAGTTTCGCCAAATTCTTGAAGGTAAACCACCATCTCCAGGACTCAACTGAAAACCATTATCTCCTCTTGTAAAAGCTGTTTTTCGAATATCCGGATCTTCCGAAGTTGAAAGAGTTGGAGACACTCTCCAGTCTAATTCCCAACCATTATTTTCAAGTACGTGTGTTCCGTTAAGAATAACGTTCGTTAATGACCTTTCGTTATATTCTAAATTATCAGAAGTGGCAGAGAAACCAGATTGACCCACTCCCAGTGGGTTATTCTCAATGTTAAATTTACCTGCCTTACTTGTACCATTTTGCAATCTTAAAATCGAAAGCCTGTACTTTGACGAATTCGTTTTGTACGCCAAGCCACCCATAATTCCTACAAGTACATTTTGCTCACCAAGCTCACCTGTCTGTGTGTTGGCATTAACCATCTCATAAACATTAGCCTCAGTTGCCTTTTGATACTCGCTATATTCTACCTCATCATAATAAGTGTAATCAGTTTTGTATGATAAAGAGAAAACATAACCCAACTTCTTGCCGGTGTAACTCGAAGTATCTTTCCTATCCTTTAAGTCGATTTGATTCCCGTATGAAAACCCTAAACTATAATCCAATAAGCTAGTGTTTCGTGAAGCACCTAAAGTTGGGTCAAAAGATCCTACAAAAGAATTAATCTCATCGTCCGGAGCCCCATTATTAGGTGTTGGTGTGTAATCTTGAAAACCCGAACTCGGAATTTCTCTTTGACCGTTGTCAAACCCAAGAACATCTGTACTGCTACCATCGTAACTCAAGTAGTTTGAATTAAAGTGCATGCTTGGATTATAGCCCAGTCCAATGGAAGCATTTATTGTCTCCTCTTCCGGGAAAGCTTTTGTTTCTACATTCAAAATCCCTCCTGCAAAGTCAGCGGGCATTTCAGCTGTGAAATTTTTTGAAACTAAAATATTGTCAACCAAATTACTTGGAAAAATATCCATCTGAAGACTGTTCTTATCTGGATCTAAACCTGGAATATCCATCCCATTTAAAGTAACTTTTGAATACCTGTCTCCAAGACCCCTAACGTAAATGTATTTCCCCCCTTCTATCGATACTCCCGTCACTCTTTTTGCAGCCTCTGCAGCATTACCGTCGCCGGTTAATGCTAGTTTTTCAGAAGAAATTCCGTCCATCATGGTTACAGAGTTACTTTTGATTCTATTCATCGCCTGCTCATTTTTTCTTGATGCAGTTGCCTGAACTACAACTTCACCAACATCAATAGCTGCAGACTTTAATCGAATTGAACCCATATTCGTTACTTCTCCGACCTTTACAATTACCCCTTTAATGGTTATCGACTGGTAAGAAATGTAACTAACTTCAACATCATAGGTCCCGGGAGCTACTGGAATAGAAAAATTCCCATCCAAATCTGTTGAACTTCCTGCACTGATGCTTCTTATAATTGCATTTGCTCCAATAATGGTTTCATTGTTCTCATCATCAACAACCACTCCTCTTATTGTTCCCGTTTGGGCGAAGGAGGAAATGGTAAAACAACTAATAATGGTAAGTAAGATATATTTCATAACGATTTTAAATAATGCTTTGAATGTGAAAGTTGCTTGTATTTTGGTCAAACCTAATTTGTAGTTGTTTTTATAATCCTGCGGTCTTTCCTGCATTTGCAGCCCAAGTCCAAGTAAATGCGGAAATGTTTGCTTTTCCTGTCGCATTTGCAGTTGTTGCTGCGCTAATTCCACTCTTAGCAGAAGCATCAGCAATATAGTTTCCTAAACTAGCTGAGTCTACGTTTAATGTAACGTTGGTAAAAGAAATCAATGGGTTATCAACAGTTCTATTTATTTGTTGAGTTGCTCCAATTCCAGTAATATGGATATTTTCCAAGCTAACTTGTGAGTTACCATCTGTGTTAATTAGGTCTCTTGAGAAAATCAAATTTGCTACATCTGAAGCCACAACTGTTCCATTTTTAATGGTGTGAGAACCATTTGCTGAACCCTCAGGTCCGTCTAATTCAAATGAATGTCCTGCAACTGTAATTACAACAAAGTTGTCTAAGGTTCCTTTCCAACCTTGATCTGTATCAATTCCGTCATCACCCACATTCCAAACTAAAGCATTGGTCACATTTACGGATCCTCCGAACCACTCGATTCCATCGTCTTGGTTTCCAACAATCTCAATATTACTGATTGATGTGCCATTTCCAACTCCTCCTAAAGTAAGACCGTTAATTTCATTTCCAGAACCAATGTTAGCTCCTCCATGACGAATTGAAACATAGTTCAAAACACCTGAATTATCAGTAGAATCTGCACCACCATATAATCCATTTGCATCAGAAGTTGGTATTCCCTCAATCTGCGCTTCCGGTGTTGATGCAGATATAGGAGCTTTACCCAGAATGATTAATCCACCCCACTTCCCATTCTGATCTGGGTCTAAGTTTGGAGATGCAATCAATCCTGATGTAATCTGATCATCCGCAGAGGTAAAAATTATCGGGTCATCTGCAAGACCATTAGCGATTATTTTTGCTCCTCTCGCTATAACAAGCGCTGTAGAGTTTACCCCAGTTCCTGACTCGCCTTTTATTACAGTTCCAGCATTAATCGTTAAAGTAGCACCGCTCTCCACAGAAACCCTTCCTTTAAGCAAGTAGACACTATCTTTCTGCCAAACTCTATTAGTAGTTATATTAGTATTTACCAATACTGCGTTCAACAAAGTTTGATTTGGTGGCCTGATTGGCAATTCCTCCTCTTCGCATGAAATAAAAAATATTGCTATCGAACAAGTCAAAATTGAAGTAAACAATCTGTTTTTCTTAATTAAAAAAATTTGCATGCAGTTTAATTTAGTTTCAGTAAAATTTCAGGGCAAAAGAACAACTGTTTCTTCATTACAATATATCCTTGCGGTTATTAAAAACTTATCCGTTCTTTAAGTTAATGTTAAGGCAGAAATAGATTCCTTATACTCCTAAATGCTAAGTTTAACTAACTTTACCTATTGAATTGACTACGTCATCAATCTTAATCTTGAATTAACATAAAAGCCCATCGTATCACCTAACTTAGCCTAATTACAGAAAGGATAATAACCGCCATGAAAAACGAAAAAATACTAATTGTAGATGACGAGGCCGACATTCTAGAAATTGTTGGTTATAACCTTAAAAAAGAAGGGTTTGAAGTGTTCACTGCTGCAAATGGTAAGCGAGCTATCGAAATTGCCATTGAAGAAAAACCTAGCCTAATCATATTAGACGTTATGATGCCAGAAATGGATGGCATGGAAACGTGCTATCAAATGAGAAACATTCCTGCGTTAAAAGATACTTTAATCACATTTCTTTCTGCACGAGGAGAAGACTACTCGCAAATTGCAGGCTTTGATGCAGGTGCAGATGATTACATTACTAAGCCCGTTAAGCCTCGAGTTTTGATTAGCAAGGTGAAAGCTATTTTAAGAAGAAAAAGTGGCGGCAGTGAAACTGTTTTAGAGGACATTGTTGCAGGGGGTATTTCAATTGATAGAGAACGGTATTTAATTAAGCAAGATGGCAAAGAAATTAACCTACCAAAAAAAGAATTCGAATTGCTCTCTTTATTAATGAGCAAGCCGGGGAAAGTTTTTACTAGAGAGTCCATAATGAATAAGATTTGGGGTGGAGAAGTTGTTGTGGGAGATCGTACGATTGATGTTCACATACGAAAGCTCAGAGAAAAACTTGGAGAAGAATTAATCAAAACGATTAAAGGAGTAGGGTATAAATTTGAAGTCTAAAGTTTCCCGTTCTTCTCGAAATTTCCTAGCTTTAATCATGCGAAATATTAGCCCTAAAGACCTTTCTTTTAGACTCGCCCTCCTGATTTCTGTTGTGATTACCCTTATAGGTAGCCTCATTAATTTCTATTCCAACGAATTCAATATCTTCTTTATCTTTTTACTGTTTGTTAGTAGTATCGTCATTTCGTATGCGGTTATACTTTGGGGTATATCTCAGTTCATTGACAAGAAATTTAGACTAATATACAAAACCATTCACAACTTAAAACTGGGACTTAAACGCGAACCTTTAACACTGGATATGAGTGAAGACATATTTGGGAAGATAAGAGAAGAAGTTATTGAATGGGATAAAAACAATCGAAAGGAAATAGAACGATTAACGGACCAAGAAGAGTTCAGAAGAGATTTTTTAGGGAATGTATCACACGAATTAAAGACTCCCATTTTTAGCATTCAGGGTTATATTTTAACACTTTTAGAAGGGGGGTTGGAAGATGATACCATTAACCGAAGTTTTCTACAAAAAGCCGAAAAAAGCCTCAATAGAATGATTGAAATGGTTGATGACTTAGATGAAATTGCGAAGCTAGAGTCAAATAGGATAGAATTAAATCTTCAACCCTTCAACATTGTAAACCTGGCAAACGAAGTAGTTGAAGCCGTAGAATACAAAGCCAAGAAAAAAGGAATAAAGCTTAGCGTTTCTAACCAATCAAGCAGCGTAATAGTGACAGCAGACGCTGCTAAAATCACTCAAGTTCTAACTAATTTACTAATGAACTCCATTAATTATGGTAAAGAAGGGGGAAAAACAAACATTCGCCTCTACGATTTAGCCGAAAATATTTTAGTTGAAGTAAAAGATAACGGAAAGGGTATCGCAGAAGAGCACTTGCCTCGTCTTTTTGAACGTTTCTATCGGGTAGACAAAGGTCGCTCTAGAGCAGATGGCGGTTCAGGACTTGGATTAGCTATTGTAAAACATATTGTTGAGGCCCACAAGCAAACAATCAACGTAAGAAGTACCTTAGGAGAAGGAGCTACCTTTTCCTTCACTCTAAAAAAGGCATAAATTCACTTTTCTAAGTTATTTTTGAATTACTTGCACTACCCATGCAACTAAAACCTGAATATTTACATCTATTACAACGTATAAAACTTTGGATAAAAAGATACTGAAACAAATGAGCGAAGAAGAAATGCTTAGAGGCTGTCAAGCCAATGAAGAGCAAGCTCAAAAGTTTTTGTTTGATAAATATGCAAGACTTATGACAGGGGTTTGTTTGCGTTATGCTGACAGCTATGAGGAAGCACAGGATATCGTGCAGGACGGATTCATTAAAGTTTTTAAAAAAATTAGAATGTTTTCCGGAAAAGGTTCTTTAGAAGGTTGGGTACGCAGAATAATGGTAAATACCTCATTGGATTATCTTAGAAGCATTAAAAACGAACGATTTAATGTTACTATTGATGATGTGAGCTATAAACTAAAGGAAGACGAAGCAATTAATAGTGAACTAAATAAAGAAGATTTGCTACAATTGGTGCAGTCTTTGCCAATCGGCTACCGAACGGTGTTCAACATGTATGCAATTGAAGGATACTCCCATCGAGAAATTGGTGAAGAGTTGAACATTTCGGAGAATACTTCAAAATCTCAATATTCGAGAGCGAGAAGTATACTTCAAAAGAAACTTGAAAACTTGATTTAAAAGAAAAGGATTTGAAACAGAAAAATAACAACATAGAAGAATTGTTTAAAAACAAACTTCGCAACTTGGAAGCAGACCCGGGCGCTAACGCGTGGGCCAGTGTCCAGTCGGGAATTTCTTCCGGTGCAGCAAGCGGGACTGCCGCAGCAACTGCAGGTTCATGGACTTCAACAGCTATTGTTGGAGCGATGATAACAATTCTTGCAGTTGGTGGCTTTTACTTCTTCAAAAATGAAGAAGAAAAGAAAGTTAATCCTGTAAAGCAGCCGACTGAGGTAACTCTTGTTCCTTCTGAGAAAATACCTAATACCACAACAAAAGCTGATACAGAAGCAAAGAGTTCTGGATTGCAACACAACATAGAATCAGAAGGCAAAGTAACAAAAGAGCAAGGTTCTGTAAATAGCGCATCAGAAAAGTCACAATCAACTCCCCCTAAACAGAGAGTTAAAACAAGTGAAGCAGCGGAAGCAAATAATGCTGAAACAGTTGTTAACGAAAAGACGATTGATGAAATTTTAGCGGAGCACCAGCAATTCATGGATGAGCAAGCTGCAAATTCCTCCGAAATGGAAGCCGGCCATACGGAAGAGCAGTCCAAAAAGCAGCTAGAAAAAGTACAAGTAGCGAAAGAAACAACCCCTCCATCTCAAAAATCTTCAACTGATGTCAATCAGCAATTAAATACAAAGGAAGAACAAAAACGCATAGCAAATCAAGTGGTTTTTCCAAATTACGTAACTGCAGACTTTGACGGAATGAATGATGAGTTCAAAATGACGGTAGAAAAATCAATAGCAATCGACAATCTTCAAGTAAATATTTTGAACAATTCTGGAACCGTTGTTGGTGTATATAATGGCGTATACAATGGGTGGAATGGCAAATTATTAAATGGATCATTTGCCCCTAATGGAGTATACTTCTATCAAGCTATAATTTATTTAGATGGTGAGCAAATTCCGAAACTCGGTAGTTTTAAGCTTTCTAGATAAAAGAAAAATAATTCTAACAAAAAATGCCACCTTAATTCGTTAAGGTGGCATTTTTGTTATAGGTACTATTGTTTAGTAATTCAAATTAGGACGCAGCCATTTTTCGCACTCTTCAATGGCTTTACCCTTTCGTTGTGCATAATCTTCCATTTGATCTTTCTGCACTTTTCCCAGTCCAAAGTACTTAGACTTTTCGTTCGCAAAGTACAATCCACTAACCGCTGCAGTAGGCAGCATAGCATAGCTTTCTGTTAGCGTAATGCCTAGTTTTTCTGCATCCAATAATCTAAATATGGTTTCCTTTTCGGAGTGATCTGGGCAAGCAGGGTAACCTGCAGCAGGACGAATGCCTCGATACTTCTCTTTAATAAATTCTTCGTTATCGAAAACTTCGTCTTTGGAATAACCCCAATAGTCTTTTCTTACTTCATGGTGCAACTTCTCTGCAAATGCTTCCGCTAACCGGTCTGCAAGTGCTTTTAGCATAATGCTATTGTAATCATCATGATCCTTTTCAAAGCGAACAATGTGCTCATCGATTCCTATACCTGCTGTTACCGCGAAAGCTCCAATGTAATCTTCCCGACCACTATTTTTTGGTGCTATAAAGTCAGCAAGTGCAATGTTTGGAACCTTAGCTGCTTTTTTACCCTGTTGGCGCAGTGTGTGCAAGGTTTCAAAGGCTTTACCATGATCAGACAATAACTCAATATCATCGCCTGAAGAGTTTGCTTTCCAAAAACCAAAAACACCTCTGGCTTGCAGCCAATTTTCGTCTACTATTTTTTGAAGCATGACCTTTGCATCCTTGAACAGTTTTTGGGCCTCATTACCTACTATTTCATCCTCTAAAATAGCAGGATACTTTCCAGCTAACTCCCACGTTTGAAAAAATGGTGTCCAATCTATAAATGGAATTAAGTCAATTATGGAGTAATCATCAAATACCTTTGTGCCCGTGAAACTTGGGGTTTTAATATCTGTAGACTTCCAATCTATTTTAAAAGCATTTTCCCTTGCATCCTCAACAGAAATCATTTTTTTCTGATTTCGTTTTGCTTCAAATTGATCTCGAATCTTTGAATATTCGTCTTTTAAATCCGAAAAGAATTTATCCTTAATGCCACTATCTTTCGTTAATAAACTTCCTGCAACAGGCACAGAACGGGAAGCATCTAGTACATGTACAACAGGAAATTCATATTCTGGAGATATTTTTACTGCAGTATGTGCTTTTGAAGTTGTTGCCCCTCCAATTAAAAGTGGCACTTTAAAACCTTGTCGCTTCATTTCACTTGCCACGTGCACCATTTCATCTAATGAAGGAGTAATTAGCCCACTTAAGCCAATCATATCCACTTCCATTTCTATGGCTTTTGCTAAGATTTTATCCGCAGGAATCATCACTCCCATGTCAATTACCTCGTAATTGTTACAGGCTAAAACAACTCCCACAATATTCTTTCCAATATCGTGAACATCTCCTTTTACAGTTGCCAATAGAATTTTTCCTGCATTCTTTGCTACATCCCCTGAACGCAACTTTTCTTCTTCTATATAAGGCAACAAGTGAGCAACTGCCTTCTTCATTACCCGTGCACTTTTCACCACTTGTGGTAAAAACATCTTCCCTGCTCCAAATAAATCACCAACAACGTTCATTCCATCCATTAAAGGACCTTCAATAACCTCCAGAGGTTTGTCATACTGTTGACGAGCTTCTTCTGTATCAGCAACAATGTTTTCCACTATTCCTTTTACCAAAGAATGACTTAAACGTTCCTGAACCGTTCCCTTTCGCCACTCTTCATTTTTCACGATTACTTTTCCTCCCTTCGCTACACTTTCTGCGAATTCGGTTAATCGTTCCGTTGCATCTTCTCGTCGGTTCAATAAAACGTCTTCTACGTGGTCTAATAAGTCTTTTGGAATGTCATCATAAACTTCAATCATTCCTGCATTTAGAATACCCATATCAAGTCCATTCTTAATCGCATGGAATAAGAAAGCAGAATTGATCGCTTCTCGAACTACATTGTTACCTCTAAATGAAAAAGATACGTTAGAGACCCCGCCACTTACCAAAGCTCCAGGAAGGTTTTCTTTAATCCACTTGGTTGCCTTAATAAAATCAACTGCATAATTGTTATGTTCTTCTAGCCCAGTCCCTATGGTTAAAATATTGGGATCAAAAATGATATCCTCTGCAGGGAATTTTACCTTTTCTGTTAAAATTTTGTATGCCCTCTCACAAATTTCAATTCTTCTTTCAAAATTGTCTGCCTGTCCTTTTTCATCGAAAGCCATAACAATTACTGCTGCTCCGTATCTTCTTACCGTTTTAGCTTGTTGAATAAAGTTTTCTTCTCCTTCTTTTAAACTGATGGAATTAACGATGCACTTTCCTTGCACACACTTCAAGCCCGCCTCAATTACTGAAAACTTAGAAGAGTCAATCATTACAGGAACTCTAGAAATGTCAGGGTCAGAAGCAATCATGTTTAAAAAGGTTTTCATCGCCTCCTCTGAGTCCAACATTCCTTCGTCCATGTTGACGTCAATAATTTGGGCTCCTCCTTCTACTTGCTGAAGCGCTACACTCAGTGCTTCTTCGTAGTTATCTTCCTTAATTAATCGCTTAAATTTCAGCGAACCGGTAACATTTGTTCGTTCTCCAACGTTTACAAAATTGCTTTCTTTAAAAATAGTAAGTGGCTCTAAACCTGAATATCTCGGTAATTTTTCAATGGTTGGCTTCTTCCTTGGCGGATACTTTTGAGCAATTTTAGCGATTTCAGCAATGTGCTCAGGGGTTGTTCCGCAGCATCCTCCAATGATATTTACAAAGCCACTAGAGATAAAATCTTCAATAAACCCGCCCATTTGTTCTGCCGTTTGATCGTATTCACCAAAAGCATTTGGCAAGCCTGCATTGGGATGAGCACTGGTAAAAAACTCTGTCTTATTCGATACAGTTTCCAAATAAGGTCGTAATTCCTTCGCTCCTAATGCACAGTTAAATCCCACGGAAAGTAATGGCATATGACTGATAGAGTTGAAAAAAGCTTCAGCCGTTTGCCCAGATAAGGTTCTACCGGAGGCATCAGTAATGGTTCCAGAAACCATAATCGGAAGCTCAGTACCAGTCTCTTCAAAGTAATCCGAACAAGCAAAAAGTGCCGCCTTACAATTTAAGGTATCAAAAACAGTTTCGATGAGCAACACGTCTGAACCACCCTCTACCAAGCCTTTGATTTGAAGATAGTACGCCTCTTTCAAGGCATCAAAAGAAGTATTCCTGAACTCTGGTCGGTTTACATCTGGTGAAAGTGAAGCAGTTCTATTGGTTGGACCAATAGAACCGGCCACGTACCTTGGTTTGTTTGGCTCTTTTGCTGTAAACTCATCTGCTACTTCTTTTGCAATCTTTGCGGATTCATAATTCAATTGGTAAACGGCATCTTCTAGTCCGTAGTCTGCTTGAGCAATCGTAGTTCCAGAAAATGTATTCGTTTCAACAATATCTGAACCAGCAGCATAGTAAAGTGCATGAATCTCTTTGATTATTTGAGGTTGAGTGATGGATAACAAGTCATTGTTCCCTTTCAAGGGCATAGTGTGCTCCTTAAATTGCTCACCTCTAAAGTCTTCTTCACTTAATTTATGTCGTTGAATCATTGTGCCCATGGCGCCATCCAACACTAAAATCCTACTTTTTAATACTTCTCTTATGTCTTGCTTCATTGTAAAACTAAAAAAGCCCTAATTCATTCAGTTCAGAATGACCAGGGCTAGTGTCGTTTCGAACTTATCTTAATTCACCTATTGGCAAAACAGGAATTGGCACTGGGGTTTAACCGTTTGCCAAGGTTTCACAGGGCCTGTCCCTCCACCTTTCTTGATAAATTATAAAATAAGAACTTCTAAGCTTGCGCTTGATTCGATTTTTTAATGTGCTTGTAAGTAAAATAACCTGCTACTGCCATAAGAATATATGGAACGAACATTATGTAGATAATTCCACCATTAATTCCTTTTCCCATTGCATCTTCTCCACTCTGCATATTCGACTCTAATACCGCTTTGCACATTGCACACTGTGCTTGTGATTCAATAGCGAATACTAACGAAAGCAATATAAAGACACCTAAAGCAATAAAAGGTTTTTTCATTGATATAAAGATAAGCACAGACTATTTAGTAATGAAATATTTTAACTTTACTTAATAGCTGTTTCGCGAATCATTAGTTGGTTTTACATCGTAACATTTACTTGAGTCAAAATGTTGTATTCAAAATAAACAACGTATACTTCTTTAAGTATTTAACCCAACTAATAATAGGGTGAGATCATCAAATAAACCACCACTCCTGTTACTGTAACATACAACCATAACGGCAAGGTTATTCGTGCGATTTTTTTATGCTTATCAAACTTTGATGACAATGCTCTACTGAAACTAATCAGTACCAACGGGACAATTACAATAGCCAGAACAATATGAGTCAAAAGAATAAACAAGTAGATTGTTTTAATCGTTCCCTCTCCTCCAAAAGGAGTTGACTCCGTTAAAGCGTGATATGTTACATAGCTTAGTAAAAATAAAACCGACAATACCAAAGCAGTAAGCATAATTCGCTTGTGCGTTTCCTTCTTTCCATTTTTAATGGCAATGAATCCAGCTACTAATAGAACAGAAGTAGTGCCGTTGAGAAATGCATTTAACATAGGAAGATAATAAACTTCCTCGCCAACGGTGAAGTTCTTTGGTAACAAGTAAAGTATGGCCACCAAAACAGGAACCACAATTGATAAGACGATGATTAATTTTTTTGTATTTGAAGCATTAACATCCATTGAACTTACTTATTCTTTAAAGGTGCATATTCCTCTCTGTAGAGTATTTCAATTGCATCCATACAATCTTCAACATCTCTTGTACTTGTTCCATCAAAAATCCCACGAATTCTACCTAACCGATCAATTAGAAAAAAGTTTGTTGAATGCAGAAAACCACCCTCAGCATCGAGGTCTTTCATGGCGCTGGCAAAATAACCGTACCTCGCTATGTTCGCGATATCCTCTTTTGGTCCGGTTACAAACTCCCAAACTGAGTCAATGGAGTGTACTTTTTTCGAATACTCATACAATACTTCTACACTATCGTGCTCAGGGTTTATGGTATGCGATAATAACCCAAAGTCGGACCTATCATAAAAATGTTTTTGTAACTCTAACATGTGCACCGCCATCTTAGGACAAATTGTTGGACAAGTAGCAAAGAAGAAATCTGCTACATATATTTTTCCTTCATAGTCCTTGCTTGTTACCTTTTCGCCTAAGTGATTCGTAAATTCAAAATAAGGAATGGTATGGTAAATCGTATCTATACCATTTTCAGCCAAACTCTTTGGTCCATAAACCTGCGGTGGCCTAAAGTTATGTGACCCTGAGTGGAGAATAAAAAAGAAAATTGTGGGTACCAAAAGAATGGTAAATAGTATTGCACCCTTCTGAAGCCTCTTAAAGTTCATAGAAATTATTTACAGCAGTCCGTGGGTATCATGAACGTAAATCGCTTCGGTAAGCATCATGACAATTAAATACACCGCTAATACTATATATGGTAACGCAACCATGTAAATAAAGTTCTTGTATTCGTGCTTTAAGTGCATGTAATATGCAACAATATAATATGCCTTAATCAAAGTAAGGATAATAAAAGTCCATTTTACAAATGGCCATGCTAGTCCTAAATCTTGCCAAACCAAACCCAATGTAACTTCAACTCCGGTTATTCCCAATAACACCCAAAAAATAACCCAAATAGTTTTTCTTTGTGCCTTACCTTCCGCCTCTGAATGGTGTTGTACGTATTCTGCTGTTCTGTCGAAATCCATAATGTGAAATCTAAATCGTTATAAAAATTATACTAAGTAGAAAAAAGTAAAGACAAATACCCAAACTAAATCAACAAAGTGCCAATACAAACCTACTTTCTCCACCATTTCGTAGTGTCCTCTTTTCTCGTAAGTACCTTTCAGCACATTAACAAAAATGATAAAATTCAATACAACCCCACTAAAAACGTGAGTCCCGTGAAATCCGGTAATAAAGAAGAAAAAGTCCCCAAATAAAGGCAATCCATACTCGTTGACTGTTAAATTGGCACCGTACACTTCAACGCCACCCTTCAACATAGTCGCAGCTTCCGTACCAGAAACCATCACCAATTCCTTACCAGGTAAGTAAAATGATTCTTTAGCAGCATCCACCCATTGCACAATGGTTCCGTCAGCTAATTGGTAAGCTCCTAGTTCAGTGCCATGAATAAAATGATACCACTCCCATGCTTGTGAGCCAACGAAAATTAATCCTCCAACAATAGTCCATGCCATCCACTTGATTACATTCTTTTTATCCATTCTATGTCCGGCTTCAACTGCCAATACCATAGTAACTGAACTCATAATCAAAATAAAGGTCATCAATGCTACATATAGCAAAGGGTGGTCTCCGTGCATAAATGGAAAGTGTGTAAACACTCTCTCTGCTACCGGCCATGATTCCGCAAAGCTGTGACGCATAAAACCGTATGATACAAGGAGGCCTGAAAAAGTAAAAGCATCAGAAACTAAGAAAAACCACATCATGATTTTTCCATAACTAACATTAAACGGTGAACTTCCGCCACCCCAAAGTGTCTTCGAATCAATAGAAGGAGAATGCCCTGCCATAGTACTATTGTTAAATTATCAATCTAAAAAAAACGTATAAATAGATCCACATTACACCCATAAAATGCCAGTATGTAGAACACACTTGCAAACCTAATAAATTTTCTGAGTTATATCTACCTTTCATTGCATTAAAAATGACGATTAACAATGCGATAATGCCGCCTGCTAAATGCAACAGATGGAGTCCTGAAATTATGTACAGGAAGGATCCGGATGGATTAGATGAAGGCCCTGTTAAAAAGATATCGTTCTCAACCAGTTGATTGTATCCTAAAAATTGAGAATAAACAAATGCCGCTCCAGCCGCCAATGTTAACCACAAAAATGTTTTTAACATTTGTTGGTTGTTCTTCTTGCCAAAAAACAATGCAAGAATCATGAAAGCGCTACTTATAACAGCTATAATTGAACTTACCAAAAACACGTTTGGCATGTCATAATGTAGCCAAACTCCATCTCCTTTTCTAACAATTACCGCACTCGTAAATCCAGCAAAAAGCATCACAATGCTTGCCATTCCAAACCACAGTAATGGTTTCATTACTTTTTTCCTTTTCTCTTCTTGAAAATCTTTTTCGCTGAGTGTAAATTGGTCTTCCATAACTTAAATTTTATCCAGATACCATGCCAGCAAAACAACCGGCACATATATAAAGGAAACAAACATGACTTTTGTTGCAGCTTTGTCAGATTTATTTTTAAATAATTGAATCGCAGGGTAAATCATCATAATCCCAGCAGCAATAATAAAAAACAACGCGATGTTTCCTGTGAAACCAAAAACAACAGGAAGCACGCTGACTAACAAAAGAAACAACGAATAAAGGAGAATCAGAAAAGCAGATGTAAAGTCTTTACCACCTTTGGAAGGCAATAAATAAAACCCTGCCTTAGCATAGTCATCGCTAGCCTTCCAAGCAATTGCCCAAAAGTGCGGGAATTGCCACATGAATTGTAATGCAAATAAAAGTCCTGGTTCCAACCCAAAATGTCCTGTAGCAGCAACCCACCCTAACATAGGTGGAATAGCTCCGGGAAATGCTCCTACAAAAACTGCCCAAGGGGTTTTTTGCTTCAACGGAGTATACACAGCTACATACAAAATCAATGAAATGAGTGCTAAAATACCTGACAATTGATTTAAGAAAAACCAAAGAATTAAAATTCCTGCAGCTCCTGCAATCCCAGCTATCAACAGAGCTTCGTTTTTGGTCATTCGACCTGTAACTAGCGGACGAACTTTTGTTCGGTCCATTAACTTATCTAACTCTTTTTCAATAATTTGATTATAGCCATTTGAAGAACCCGTAACTAAAAACCCACCAATACACAGCCACGCTAGATCAACCCAAACGATTGTATCCGCTGCAATTAAATAGCCTAAAATAGCCGAAAAAACTACTAACGACGCTAAACGAAGTTTAAAGAAAGCAGCGTAATCAGCTAGCTTACTTGAGAGTGTAGATGGAATAGAAAGCTCCTTTTCTGTTGTCAAATCCATAAAAGATTTATGCTTTTTTTCAGATTACAAAAGTACGCAACCTTGTTTTAATAGAATTTCCTAAAGCGCAATTAACTTGACAATTATTCTAGTTATGAAGAGGAATTTTTAAACCCAAATACTTCTGATCTCATTACTCTAATAATCAAAATACTTATTGAATAGGTTAGAGTGCAAGCGAAGCATAAAGAAATTACTTGAAGATTTAGAGCTTTCTATGTTCTCTTCTCTTGCTACGTGGGAAATAGAAAGGGTCGTATTTGTTTTTTTATACAACAAATAAGAAACGGAGGCTTCTAAAAATTTGACAACAACCTGCTGCCCCTGCCCTAATGTGTTTTCATATTCCAACTCCCTGGATGTATTAGATAATTGGAGACTTTCTCCAAAGTTTTGACCAAAATTTGACCTGCCTTGCGTGTTTTGATGATAGTTCAACGCAAAATTCCATCGATTAACCTCATAGTTCGCTCTCGATACAAATTCGTAAAAGTTAGCTCCTAATGGGTGTGCTAATGACAAATTATCATGAGAGTAAGCTTGAGTAGAATTACTGTGAGCATAAGTATACGGACGAACTAAGTTAAACTCTACCCTCGTTTGCAAACCTTCAATTTTAAACAAATCGAAAGCAGTCCAACCAAATTGAACTCCGTATTTGTTCGCCCACCAGCCAGAGCGTATAGAGTCGTTGGGATTTCTCCATTGATTTACATCAGCCCTAAGTTCTGCCAATAAAAATTCATCAAAGAGTAATTGGGAATAAAAAACATGGTTTTTGGAAATGGTTAACTTCAAATTTGCTCCTACCAATACATTATCCGAAGACCCAACAGAAAACTCAACCGGCCGGTAAAAAATAAATGGATTGGCATAATTTACATCAAAACCCCTAGTATAATTACCTTCTTCAGCACCCCAGATAACAGTCTCAAAAAGGCCAATGCTAAGCCACTTCGTAGCTCGCCAATCTAAATAATGTGTGGCAGTGTATTTTTTCTGATACAACTCTTTCCTTCCCTCTACTTGGAAAATATTGCGGTGACTTGAAAAAATATTTGTGTACTGTATGTTCCAAAATTTAGTTTGACTCTTTAAGTACGGAGATGCACTCGCAGCATCAGTTAAAAGCAATGAACGGTAACCGTCACCAATAAAGTTTCTACCATAACCAGCCTCGAAACTGAAATATTTGTTCGCTCTGAAATTTAAAAACCCTGATGTGTAGTTATTTCTAATGTAGTCATTTGCAAATCCTGAAGAAACGCCCATTCCGGGAACAACTTTATTTTTCTCAATGTAGCGATCTTGATAATCTACGTATTGCTGATGATTCAACAAATAACTGATTCCTGCATTCCATTTTTTATGCTTGACCCTTGCCTCTGCTCCCAC
>Ga0228634_1000185_pt1 | contig 55696 bp, 47 predicted proteins | sample 42DmetaG_FD_190063 | JGI IMG/M metagenome (GOLD analysis project Ga0228634, IMG submission 190063) | Seawater microbial communities from Monterey Bay, California, United States - 42D | ecosystem: Environmental > Aquatic > Marine > Coastal | place: USA: California | collected 2016-09-27 | reverse complement strand
CGTTCTGAACAATTAAGTGAGGCGATAAAAGTGTTTGATAAGTTATTACACATTAAAGACACGATTTGTCAAACTGCTTATTACCATATTGGAGTTTCTTGCTTGGAGCAAGGTAACCTTTCTGCTGCTAGAAGGGCATTTCAGGGAGCATCTAAAATAGACATGGATGAAGTCATTAAAGAGGATGCTTTATACAGGTATGCGGTTTTATCTTATCAATTGGATATGAATCCATTTGATGAGTCGATTGAAGCGTTTCAGTTTTATTTAAGTCATTATCCAAATTCTAAAAGAATAGAGGATGTAACTCAATATTTAGTGGATGTATATACCAGAACAAACAACTATGATAAGGCATTGGAATCTTTAGATAAATTAGCGGAAAAATCTACAAAATTGAAAACGGCTTATCAAATCGTAGCTTTCAATAAAGGTGTAGAAATGTATCAAAAAGTTAGGTATAATTCAGCTATCGAGGCTTTTTCTTTAGTAAGTAAATACCCAATAGAAGCTAAAATAACAGGTAAAGCTAAATTTTGGTCTTCCGATTCTTATTATAGGTTAAAAGATTATCCAAATGCGATTAAGGGATATAGAGAATTCATTAAGCTTCCTGCATTACTAGAACCGGAAATGAAAAATGATGCGTATTACAACATCGGTTATGCTTATTATGAAAACCACGACACCCTATTAGGTATAGAAGCTTTTAGGATATATACTCAACAATTACATTTATCCAATGATAAAAAAGTAGCAGATGCTTGTATGCGAGTTGCGGATGGTTGTTATGCTACAAGGCAAAATGATTTAGCGATTAAATTTTATAAACAAGTACTTGAAATAAATAGAGGTTATGAAGATCAAGCTTTGTTTTATCTTGCCAAAACTTATGGTTTTACAGGAAGTGTCGAGAATAAAATAATTAATTTACAGCGACTTGTAAACGACTATCAAACTTCAAAATATAGTCTGTCTTCTATTGAAGAATTAGCGACAACATTCAAGAGTATTGAAAAATACAACAAAGCAAAACAATATTTTAGTGCGATTATTAATGATTATCCATCTAGTTCTTTAGTGAAGATGGCTAGAATTGAGATCGCAGATATTCACTTTAAACAACAAGACTATGCGGATGCAGAATTAGCTTATCTTGCTATTTTATCAGAGTTTGGCACCGATGATAGAGAAGTATGCGAAGTTGCAGCTAAAGGGTTAATCAATATTTATAAAGCACAGGTACTTCCTGAAAAAGCAGTTCAAGTTGGGGAGAAATATGCTTGCGCAGGGTTAACTAAAGGACAAGAAGAAGAGATTTTTTATACCCCCGCAAAATCTGCTTATTTAGACTCAACAAGACAGTTAGCAGAAACAATTTCTTTGTTTAAAAAGTATTTAGAGAGGTTCCCTAATGGTGTTTATGCAATTGAGGCTAAATACTATACGGCTGATTGTTATTTTAGAATGACAAGTTATGAAGAAGCGATGGTACTGTATCGTGAAATGTTGGAAGGTCCAAACAACCGTTTTACTGAAGAGGCTGCTATTCGTGTTTCGAAATATTTATTCAATAGCGAAAAACAAGAAGAAGCAATTCCTTATTATTTGATTTTAGAACAAGTAAGTGCAGACCCATCGGTAATATATAATTCTCGATTGAATTTAATGAGAAGTTATTTCTTAACGGAACAGTGGGAAGATGCTTCAAAATATGCTCAAATCATGTTAGCCGAAAGTCAAATTAACACAACGTTAAGGTTAGAAGCAGAGTATGCAAATGCTTTCTCTAATTATAGAGTTAAGAATTTTCAAAAAGCTTTACCTTCTTTAGAATGGCTGACGAAAAACACAACTACAGCAACGGGTGCAGAGGCACAATTTTTAATAGCTGAAATGTTATTCGATCAAAAAGACTTTGAAAAATCGGATGAAGCGATTCAGACTTTAGTAAAGATGAAGCCAAGTTACAATTATTGGGTGGCAAAAGGATTAATGTTACAAGCTAAAGTATTAGTTGTTAAAGAAGACTTGTTCCAAGCAGAAGAGAACTTAAATTCAATAATAGAGCATTACCCAATCCCAGATGATGGAGTAGTGGAGGAGGCTAATATAGCTTTAGAAGAATTATTGTTATTGAAGAACGTAGAGAAAGAAATTGAAGTAGATACGATTCCGGTAATCGAACTAAACGAAGTGGGAAATGAAGAGTAATATTTTATTTATAATAGCTTTATTTTTGACCTTACAAGTTGTAGGACAAAATGATAATGTGACCATTATTTATACTGGTAACAGAGAGGTGGAAAAAGCTTACCGATTAACAACTCATCCGAAAATAATTGATACGGTTTTGTCTATTCCGGCAACTGAATATCCTTTACTTTCATTGCATTATACTGCTCCAATAACATTGGATACTGTTCAACCAGCTTTGATAAAGATAGACCCAAAACTACAGCAATTGTATCACTTTTATGCTAAAGCAGGAATTGGGAATAACATCATGCCTCTCGGTGAGTTTTATTATAATGGTGCCCGTTCTCGTAAATTCAACTATGGTGTTCATTTAAAACATTTAAGTTCAACAGGAAAAATTAGCGGGTATGCTCCAGCTCAATTTGACCGTAATTCGGGAAAACTTTTTGGAGCTGTAAATGAAAAGAATTACACTCTAACTGGAGATTTAGAGTATCAAAATAATGGGTTTAATTATTATGGAATTCAAGATGAAACCATTTCAAGAGATAGTATAGCACAAAGATTTAGTGATATCGAAGGAAATTTTAGGTTTGCTTCTCATAAAAAGGATAGCGTAAATTTAAATTATGCAATTGGTTTAACTTATTCTAACTTTTTATCTAGAAAGCCATTAATCGATTCTCTTTCAAAGTGGAGAGCACAAGAAAACTATGTTGCTCTGAAAGGAGAGGCTTCTTACCGATTAGGAAAAGAAATTTTTGCAGCTGACTTAGATGTAAAGTATAACGATTACAGATATGGAGAAGCAGATTCAGCTTTAACTCTGTTAGATTCTGGAATTGTTTTAAACAACACCATTATAAGCTTAAAACCAAGTATTACAACCTTTGCAAAAAACAACCGATTTAAAGCAAAAATTGGAGTAGATGTTACTTTAGACATCGCCTCAGATAATCAATTGTCTTTATTCCCATTAGCAGAGGTAAAGTACTCTTTATTTAACGATTTATTCATTCCATTTGTTGGAGCAAGAGGAGGAGTTCATCAGAATAGGTTTAAAACCCTTTCAAGAACAAATGAATTTATACTTCCAAACATCAATATGCAAAACGAAAATACTTCGATTGATTTGTACTTTGGTATCAAAGGAACATTATCTAAGAAAATAGGTTTTAATGTGAATGCAAGTTTTGCAAATGTGAAAAATAAAGCTTTATTTGTAACGGACACTTTGTTTTCTATGGGAAACCAGTTCGGAGTTATATTTGACACAATGAATGTCACAAAATTGGAAGCTTCTATTTCATACCAACTGAATGAAAAGTTAAAAGTGGACGGAGTAGGAAGGTATTATTCTTATCAATTAAAGAACAATACTTATGCTTGGAATTTACCTCAATTTCAAATACTTGCTAGAGGAACTTATAATCTTTTCGATAAATTCTTAGTGAATTTAGATTTAAACTTTGAAGGTGGACGAAAAGCATTAGTTTATACTAAAGAAGAAAATACAATTGAAGAAAATAATCAATTTGCTAAGCCTTTAGGGGTTATTGCAGATGTGAATTTAGGTTTGGAGTATAGGTATAACAAACGAATTTCAGCATTCTTAAACTGTAATAATTTCGCAGCTCAACGTTATAACAGGTGGTACAATACTCCTGTTCAAGGTTTTCAAGTGATGGGTGGAGTAACTTTTAGGTTTTAATCTTATGTCGAAACAATTTACTGTTCGCCCTTTAGGTTTTCCCTGGGAAACGAGAGATCCCTTTATATTTTGTGTACACCATAGAGATGAGTTTCCAAAAGGAAATGAAAATATGGGGCCAGCTGTTTCTTTAGCAGGAAGAAATATAGGTAATGACTTTGTAGTTAAAGACGGTTGGAGAATGTATCACGGACAACAAATACCAGGGTTTCCATATCACCCACACAGAGGATTTGAAACGGTAACAGTTGTAAAAGAAGGAGTGGTAGACCATACGGATTCAATGGGGGCTTCAGGTAGATTTAGTACTGGAGATGTTCAGTGGATGACAGCAGGTAAAGGAGTTTTACATTCCGAAATGTTCCCATTATTGAAAGAGGAGGAAGAAAACCCTATGGAATTGTTTCAAATTTGGTTGAATTTACCGAAAGTCAGCAAATTTGTGGAACCTCATTTTAAGATGCTATGGAATGAACAAATTCCAAAATTTAAATATAAAGATGCAAACGATAAGCAAACAACAATTGATGTAATCGCTGGAGAAGTTTCTGATGTTAAATCTCCAGATTCTACTCCGTCATCTTGGGCAGCAAATCGAAACCATCATGTTGCTATTTGGACTATAAAAATGGAAGCAGGAGCAGAGTGGTTATTACCAGCATCTTTAGAAGGAGTTAATAGAACACTTTATTACTATAAAGGGGAAGGTTTAACAATTGAAAATAATGAAATTTCTGATTATCATTCAATACAAGTTAACCCTATAGATGAGTTAATGTTAAAAGCAGGGACTGAAGATTGTTATCTATTGCTTTTGCAAGGGGAACCAATTAACGAACCTGTAGTGCAGCATGGACCATTTGTGATGAATACAGAGCAAGAAATTCAGGATGCATTTCACGAGTACCGTCAAACACAATTTGGAGGATGGCCTTGGCCTAATCAAGAACAAGTGCATCCAAGGGAAGTTGGTAGGTTTGCAAAACATGCAGATGGTAGAGAGGAGAATAGGTAATTGGTCAATATTTACTATTTTTCGCGAAGTTCAATAAATGCTTTTATTTTCTCATTTTCGATTAATACTGTTAAATTATAATAAGCAATTTTCCATTCGTTATTTTTTTTAATTAGAATTCCGCTACCCCTACAACCTTTCATCCAAGTATCCAAGTCTTCGTCAAACCAAGCAACAGTTGAGTCACTGTTAACTTGCCAAATGCGATTACTTGCTTTAAAATCCCATGCTTGACCTTTATCAAAATAAGGTTTCGAAAATTTTTCGAATGCGTCTTTTTTCCAACGCTCTCCAGGAGCAGTTCCAAGAAACACAAAACTAGTATCCATGAACCTAAAGTAAGTGTCAAAATTAGCATCACTAGCAGCTTTGTGCCAATCATCTAGTTTAGCATCTAAATTTTGCGAGAAAGTAAAGAAAGAAATAGATAGAGTAAAAGCAATAAGTGTATTTTTCATTTTGAAATTTTATGCTTAATGTACTAACCTTAGTTCGATTATTTTAACAAAATCAAATTATTTTTATTTTTTTAATTAAAAGGTAGGGTAAAAAGAAACTTGTTCGGTGTATAAGTATAAACCAATAAAAAATAATAATTATGAAAAAGAAATTTTTAGGACTGTCATTACTTGTAGTATTAGTATTCTTTTCGTGTGACAAAAAAGAAGTAATGGAAGGAACGGACTTCTCAACTGAAGTATCAACAGAAGAAGCCCAAATTACCTTGCCAACTGCAAATTTTGAAAGAAGAACAACAGTTACTCCAACAAGTGAAGGAACAGATTATTTTACTTCTGGAATAATTGAATATCATTCAAATGGAGAAGTGCTTGCAACAGTAGATTTTGGAGATGGATCTTTAGATAGTGAAGCTACAGTAACGATGGAAAATGAAGAATCTAAAATCAAGTTAGATAAAAAAGATTGTAAGGTGAAAGGTAAGAAATCTGATTACAAGAAAGTAATTGTTGAACCTTTGGTAAAATCTAGGGATTGTGACTTTATCGTTTCTGGAATTATAAAATACTACAACTTAAAAACGGGTAAATGGTCAGCAACAGTAGACTTTGGAGATGGTACGTGTGATGATATTGCTGAGAAAACAACAAAAAGTGGGGTTATTACGTTTACTATAAGTGAATATTTTAAATAAATCGATAAATTGCATCACCTATGTACAATAGGTGATGTTTTATTAATATGACAAAGACCGAATTTAAAATTTGTTTTGATCAATTTTTCGATGCTATTCGAAACTATATCGCCTATAGATGCGGAGATAGTGAATTAGCCTCCGATATTACACAAGAAGTTTTTATGAAGGTTTGGGAGAAAAATATACCATTTGATTTAGATAAGGTAAAAAGTTTGCTCTATAAAATCGCTCATGATTTATGGGTGGATAATTATCGAAAAAAAGCTACATCTGAAAAATATTTTTTACAATTATCCCATAATAAGTCAGAAGAAAATACTCCTCAAGAAGAATTACAATACCTTGAATTAAAAGAAACATATGAGAATACTTTAACCTTTCTACCATTGAAACAAAGAGAAGTTTTTTTAATGAGTAGGATGGAGCAATTAAAATATAAAGAAATAGCATTAAGGCTTAATATCAGTGTGAAAGCTGTGGAAAAGCGAATGAAATTAGCCTTATTCTCAATGAGAAAAGCATTGGATTATGAAAACGAATAAAAAAGAAGAACTAGATCAATTTCCTTTCCAGAATGTTCAGGTTGATTATAAAAAATCAAAAGAAGATATCTGGTCTGAAATGGAAATAAAAATAAATGACCTGGAGGATAGGAGAGATATTCAAGAGGGTAGAGGTCGAGTTATTTCTTTATCTTTCATAAGATATGCTGCTGCTATTTTTATTTTTCTTATTGGTATGGTTTCGTTTATGAAACTATATACGGTTAGTGAGTATTTAGAGGCTGGACTTACCAAAGATATTGCATTACCTGATGGCTCTGTTGTAACTTTGAATGGTAATTCTTCATTGACATATGCACCTTATTGGTGGAGATTTGATAGGGAATTAGAATTTGAAGGGGAAGCTTTTTTTAGCGTAAAAAAAGGAAAACGCTTTAAGGTTGTTTCAGAATCAGGAACTACTCAAGTGCTAGGAACTTCTTTTAATATTTTTGCGACAACATTTAATTATAATGTTTATTGTAAAACGGGAAAAGTAAAGGTTGAAAATAAATACCAAGAATCTCAAATTATTACTCCTGGTCAAGCTGTTTTTATTAATTCACAGAGTGAAATGAGTGCAGTTTCAGAAATAAATGAAAGAGAATGTTTAGCGTGGATGTCACATAAATTTATTTTTAATACAACTCCATTGGTTAAAGTGATATCAGATATCAGTCGCCAATACAATGTAAAAATTGAGGTTTCTAATCGATTATTAAAAGATAAAGATTTTACTGGAGTATTGGATAGAAAAAATTCTATCGATGAGGTGTTACAGACAATTTGTTTTAGCTTTGATTTAAAGTTGAAAAAAAGTACTACAAATCATTATCAATTGACTGGAAAATAACCTTGAAAAACCTTATTCTTTATTTTTTTTTATTGACAATAGGAAATGTATTTTCCCAGGGTGTATACTTGAATTATCCTAAGCAACCAATCAATGAAATATTAATAGATTTAAGTGCAAAATACAATGTTCAGGTTTCGATTAATTCTTCTTCTTCCAATTCGTGTGAAATTTTATTAAATGATACTTTTTCTTCTATTGACAAAGTTTTTGATTTTATAGCTGAATCGTGTAATTTACACTATCAAAAAGTTGGAGAAGTATATAGTTTTAAGCCATTAGAAATTAATGTTTCAGAAGAGAAAAAACATAACTACCTCTACCAAGGAATTGTGTTAGATCAAATTTCATTAGAACCTTTACCGTTTGCAAAGCTGAAATTAAAAGAAAGGAATCTAGTATGTGATGAAAATGGACTTTTTAGTTTTTATTCAGATTTAAAAGAACTAAACCTTTCTTGTACGTATTTAGGTTGTTACACTTTAGATACACTTGTTTCTTTTGACTCTAAGATTGAATTACAACTTAATTTTCAACTCAATGAGAAGGAGACGGTGAAAATTAGTCGTGAAAGGAAAAGTGTTATTTCATTTCAATCAGTAGGAGACCAAAGTGGTTTATATAAATTTAATAACATAACTTCTAATCTTATTCCTTCTAATAATGATATGATATTTAACTTGTTGAGGTTGTATCCAGGCGTAAATGCTTCTAGTGAAATGAGTTCCGAGGCAATTATTTGGGGTTCTTACCCTGGTCAGAGTTCAACTATATTTGATGGAATAACATTATTTAATAGTACAGGTACAAATGAAAATGTAAGTAGATTAAATCCTTTTATGGTCAAAAATATTGAACTTTATAAGGGTGGATATAATGCGGATATAGGAGACAGAATAGGAAGTGTTACCCTAATTGATGGTAAAGATGGAAACAAAGTCAGTAATTCTATGGTTTTCGGGGTTAATAATCAAATAGCAAACTTATATTATAATCAATCATTAAAGAAAATTAATTCTTCCCTTCAGTTAGGGATTAGACGTTCTTATTTCCAATTATTAAACAGGGTTAAGGTAAAAAAAAATGGCGCTTATTCAGAGTATAATTACGAAGATATAAACTTGAAATGGAATACTAATTTTAAAAATAAAGATAGATTAGAAATTAGTTTATTAAACAGTTCAGATGATAATACTATTTTTTTAGATAAAAGACTTGAAAATGATTACTACAGCAACTTAAACATTAATTCTAAGCATTATGGGGGCTCTGTAACGTATAATAAAGTATGGAGGAAAGGAGGAATGACTAAATTTCAACCTTCATTTAGCCAATTTATTCCTAATTTCTTCAATGAAGTTGAAGCAATTGATAAGATGGATACCTTAAGAGCTAATTATTACATTGAAAATACGATCTCTGAAAAATCATTGAAAATAGAACATCAGTTTCCTGTCCGTAGACAATTTGACTTTTTATTTGGGACTGGATTAGTTCAAAATAATTCGAGTTATATTTTCAAAAATAACCAGGAATTAATCTCTGACGCATCCGCTTTAAGTTCCGCTAGAGTAAGTTCATTTGTGAAAAATAGGTTTCATATAAAGGATATTATTTCTTTAACTACTGGATTAAAGATGGATTATTCTTTAATAAATAGCACAGCCTATTTTCAACCTAGAGTTCAAGCAAAAATTAAATTATTTCATTCATTTCACATGAATGCTGCTTGGGGAATTTATAATCAATTCATTTCGAAAACGGCTGTAAAAGATGAGTTTGGCAACCAATCTTATTTTTGGGAGGCATTAAATCAAACTAATGTGAATGTTCCAACTTCTATTCATAAGCAAGTTTCATTTGTTTATTCAAAGTCAGCAATAGAAATATTAGTAGAAGGCTACCTTAAAGAAGCTTCGAATTTAAAATCATATTCAACGAATAAAGAGAATGACTTTCAAGAATTAAAGGGAAACTCATCAGCATTAGGATTGGATTTTTTCGTCAAAAAGAGATTTAGGAAGCATCAATTTTTAATCGCTTATTCTATCGGTAAAGTGCAAGATGATATTTTCGTGGCTAATTCCACTTTTGAAATGTTAGCTCCTCAAAATCAATTTCAAGAATTGAAAGCAGGTTTATTTTTAAAATTTAAAAAATGGAATTTTTCTTTCACAGAGGTTATAGGTTCAGGTTTTCAAGAGGCAAATAAAAATAGTAATTCACCATATTCAAGATTAGATTTTGCTTGTAATTACAAAGTAATGGATAAAAAGTGGAATATAGATTTGAGCTTATCTATTTTGAATCTTTTCAATACTAAGAATAAGAGGTTTAACCAATTTTCATTCCTTCCTGGAGATACAGCTTATCTATCAGCAACTCCTTTTACGCCAACTTTAAATTTAATCATCAGTTTGAGGTGATGATCAAAGTCATTTAAATTGTAATAATATCGTTTCTTCTAAAACATGTATTATTATTTATATTTGTAGAAAATTATACGTAATGAAAATAATAGCGATATTGATGATTTTAACATCATTTTTGAGTTTTTCTCAAGATATTGTTGAACAGAATAAAGTGAGTAAAAAAGGTTCTTTTTATTTCTATTGGGGTTGGAATAAATCAGCATACACTAAATCAGATATTACTTTCACTGGAGATAATTACAATTTTACTTTATACGATGTAGTTGCAGATGACAGGCAAAGTCCTTTAAGTGCAAATATTTATTTAAACCCAGCTAATATTACAATCCCTCAGTATAATATGCGTATTGGGTATTTTTTTAATGACAAATACAACATTTCTTTTGGAGTAGATCACATGAAATATGTAATGCGTTCTAGTAGAATTCCTAGCGAAGCTCAATGGGCGACTATCTCAGGAACGATAGAAAATTCTGGAACTGCTTATGATGGTGTTTACGATCATACTCCTTTTCAGATTAAACCTGATTTTTTACTGTTTGAACATACAGATGGATTAAACTATTTAAATTTTGAATTAAGGAGACAAGATTTATTATATAATTATAAGGTCTTTAGTCTAAATTCTATTTTAGGCGCTGGAGCAGGTGCTTTAGTACCAAAAACAAATGCTACTTTGTTAAATAATGAGCGACATGATGCTTTTCATTTAGCAGGATTTGGAACAGGTGTGATGGTTGGTCTAAACTTTGAGTTTTTCAATCGTTTTTATATTCAAACAGAGGCCAAAGTTGGTTATATCAACATGCCAGACATCAGAACAACTCAATTTAAATCAGATAAAGCAAAACAAGCATTTTCTTATATAGAAGCTGATATTTTATTTGGGGTAAACTTCAATACGAAAACGAGTAAAAATTCCAAAAGTAAACTTTAATACTCCCATTTATCACTAAAACTATCATAATAGTTAATTCCTATTTTAAAATTGAGGTGATTTCCATCGAAATTGTTTTGTTTTGTAACGGCATAAACTCCTAGTTTAAAAATAGTTTTTTTAATCCTCATTTTTCTTTCTATACCAAGATAAAATTCATTTTGAACAAAATTTGCTGAAGGAATTGATATCAGACCACCACCAATTGTTTCATCTAGTTTTAATCTATTGATAAGCCATATTTTATTTAAAAAGAAGCCATTAAAATGATGGATGTAGTTAAATTGTAAATACGACCTTGATGTGTTTAAAGCAGTATCTAATAATTGCATCGTATTTACCGGGTTAGAGAAAAAGAAATAGTCAGAACGTCTAAAGTATTTATATTCAATTAGTCTTAGGTCTTTCTTTTGTAAGTATTGTCCTGCCGTGAATTTTAAATTTGTTGTACCAAATGAATTTAGATTAATATCATCTGTTACGGTAAGTTCTGCAAAATCAAAATCAGCTTCTGATTCAAAAAAGTTAGGAATAGCTTTTTTGTAAATAAAATTAATTCTTGGCCAAGGGGAGCCATAAACAATTTTTCTTCCTTTTCGAATCGTATATTTTTGTCTGAATTGATATTCAAATTCAGCAGTTAAGAGAAAAATTTTATAGCGATCAAAAGCCATAGGAGGTTGAAAAATTTCAGGTGGAAGGCTGTCAATCCAGGGAGGGTAATTAATGTTTTCAATAGAGTTCCTGTCAGAATATAAAAGTTCTGTAGACATATATAGTCCATTTATTAATTCTCTAGAGAAGTTAAACTCAAAGCGTTTATTACTTATTCTATTCGTTGGAATGAATGCAGAAGCAACATTTTGAGTGTTTCTTATGAAGTCATAATTATCCCCAATTTTAAATCCAATTTTAGAGAAATTAAGGGTGTTATACATTATAGATCCATCAAAAGAGCCTTTCCAATCTTTATTATAATTTCCGTAATTGACAAAGGGCTTGACGTAGATGATTTTACCATTTTCAAATTCTTTTTGATATGAAATGTCAAATAAGGTTCGCCAACCTCCAACACCTATAGGTTGAAATAATCCTATTAATGGTCTTATTTGAAATTCATATTTTTTAAATGAGTTAACGTGTCCCCAACCTCCAAAAAGTAAATTTGTCCATTTAAATTCATTTCTAGAAGAATCAACATACCTTAAGTATTCTTCCGATTCATGGTAACTGATTAAACTATCTTGTTCTTTGATAAAGTCGAGTTCAAAAGGCTTTAAATCAAATCCTCTTGACTCATTCCAAAAAATGGAATCTTTATCAAATGCATCATCAGTAAAGGTAGCAGTTTCTAACCAATATTTTTTTGACTTTTCTTCTACGATAAATTCATAAGATTTATGCTTTACTTTAGAAGTTCCTTCGATGTATTTTTTGCCTTCTTTAATTAAATAGTTAAAGGTTCTTTCTGTAGGAATAAGCGTACTATCTTTCTTGTCATAAGTACATTGAATGTTTATTTTTTTGAAGTAGGATAATACTTTTTCATTAACGTATAAATCGTAAGATGTTACCTCCCAACTATCATCTTGAATGCATATTTTACCGTGGAAAAGAGCTTCATAGTTAGACTTTGGATCTATTTCAATTTCGTGAATAAGCGAGCCACTAGTATCTATAAAAGAGGTTTTGTAATAAAAGTTATAGAATAATAGTGCATTGTAGGCGATTGGAGAAGTGATAGGGTTTTCAGTAATCTTTTTAGATGTTATTGTGTTGTCAAAAATGGAGAAATGAGCATCTTTAATTCCATTTATAAACAAGTAAGGGTTGGAATTTACTTTATATTGTGTTGCTAAAGAACTATTCTCATCCCCAAAACCTTCATTTAAACCGATTGAAATACTTGTATTGTTGTTTCCTGCGTATGAAGACTCTTTAGAACTATAATCGTTTACAGCGTAAAATTCATCCTTAAATTGATTGTTTTTGTAGGAAGTGATAGCGCTCCATTCAAACACTCCATCACTTCTTTTCCCAATAACTGAGTCTTTTTTTATCGTGTCGAAAATACTAGATTTAAGAGTTGAAAGGACGTATGTGTCACACCTATATTCATCGAGTAAGTCTTGAAAATATTTTCTTCTATCAATCACTTTTTTCATGATTTCTTTTCCTTTATCTTTTTCCGATATAGGATTTATAATTACTTCTTCAATTTCAACTAATGATCGATTCAGGATAATGTTTAATTTATTTGGAGAAAGAGGTTTTATTAATATTGTTTTATATACATCATAACCTTCTGAAGTGAACCATAATATAGTGGTGTCTTTTTTTATCTGATATTTAAAATCTCCTTTATGATTTGTTTTTTCTGCAACTCTGGATGCGCTATCAATAACAGAAACAAACGGTAAAGGGATACCATCTCCATCTACTATTTTACCGTTAATGATTTGGCAGAAAGAAAATATTGGTAGAAATAATAAAAGGGTAACTATTAGGACGCTTTTCATGGTTTAGTTAAAACTGATTATAAAACTTAACGAAAAAATTAATTATTTTCATCAATGTGATATATTAGATTAACTTAATTCAGCAATGAATCCCATAACTTAATTCTCATTTTCAATGCTTTTTTACTTGCTTCTGTAGCTTCTTGCCATTTTACAGGATCATTACCACACAACTCATCAATCATTTGTAAAGCCATTGGTCCATGTTCACCACCATCAACTTCTATATGTCGTTCTAAATAATACGTTAATTTACTTAGGTTTACACCTTCTTCTGCTTCAATATTCTTTACTATTTCTATAAACATATCTGGAATCAAGTCTTCTCTTCCAAACGTGAAAACAGCAGAAATAACGTGTAATTTATTTGAGTGAACTTGTTCCATCGTGAAGTTCACGAAATCTTTCACTGCTTGAGAAATAGTGATTTTAGTTAAGGCTTCTTCTACTAATACACCTTTATTTATGAAATCTATGAATAGTTTAATTTGAGAAGTTTCAGCTCCTAATTGCTCCATTGATTCGATGTACATTTCGAAGTGACTATTAGGAATACCATCTTCATTCAAATCACTTTCTTCTCCAAAAACAATTTCATTAATCAGTCTTCTAGTTACTGGGTTTCCTTTTGGCGTCCAAGGAACTTCAACATTAGTTAAACCTCTTTGTAATCCTTTTAAAAGCGACATGAAATCCCACACAGCAAATACGTGGGTTTCCATAAACAGTTGTACTTCTTTTAAAGATTTTACAGAAGTGTATAAAGGATGATGGATTAATTCAGTTCTTAATCCTTCTATTTCCTTTTCAAGAGTTTTAATGTGTGACATCTTTAAGTAAATTAATCTTTCTTAATAAACAAATAATAAACGTTGATGATTACAATGGCAGCGTTAGTTATGATGATTGGAATTCCGTTTAAAACAATTCCGTAAATTATAAACCCTGTACAACCAAAAAGGTTTACTATCCTTAATTTCCGCATATCTTTCATAGTGAAAGAAATAAGAATTAAGAAAGAAGAAATGTATCCTATAATTTCAGTTGTACTCATTTTAGAAAGCTAAAAAAAGCACGAAATTAATCCGTGCTTTAGATGATTTTTTATAAACCTAATTCTTTAATTTGTTCTACACTTAATGGTGAAGGCGCATCAATCATTACATCTCTACCATTATTGTTTTTAGGGAAAGCGATGTAGTCTCTAATTGAATCAGACCCTCCCATTGTTGCAACAAGCCTATCTAAACCAAACGCTAAACCTCCGTGTGGTGGCGCACCGTATTCGAATGCGTTCATTAAGAAACCAAATTGAGCTTGTGCTTCTTCTGGAGTAAATCCTAATAAATCAAACATTTTTGCTTGTAACTCTCTATCGTGTATTCTGATTGAACCTCCACCTAATTCTACACCATTCATCGCTAAATCGTAAGCGTTAGCTCTTACCTTTCCTGGTTCAGTTGCAATTAAATGCATGTCTTCTGGTTTCGGAGAAGTAAACGGATGGTGCATTGCGTGGTAACGGTTACTGTCTTCATCCCATTCTAAAAGTGGAAAGTCTAATACCCAAAGCGGAGCAAATTGATTTGGATTTCGAAGTCCTAATTCATCTCCCATGTGCAAACGCAATTCGTTCATTTGCTTTCTTACTTTATCCAGTTCACCACTTAAAACAAGTACTAAATCACCAGGTTTTGCGTTTGCTTTTTCAGCCCATTTCGCTAATTCAGTTTCTGAATAAAATTTATCTACCGAACTTTTGAAAGATCCATCTTCATTTACACGAAGATAGATTAAACCTTTCGCTCCAATTTGTGGACGTTTCACCCAATCCGTTAATTTATCTATTTGTTTTCTCGTATAAACAGCGCATTGTTCTGCATTGATGGCTAAAATTGCTTCTGCATCATCAAAAATGGCAAAACCTTGACCTTTAGCTACTGGAGTTAAATCAACGAATTCCATTCCAAAACGAATGTCTGGTTTATCCGAACCATACTTAGCCATTGCTTCAGCATAATCCATTCTTGGGAAAGCACCTTCAAATTCAACATTACGAACTGTTTTGAAAAGGTGTTTAACTAGTCCTTCAAACATTTGTAAAACATCTTCTTGTTCTACAAAAGCCATTTCACAGTCGATTTGTGTAAATTCTGGTTGTCTATCCGCTCTTAAATCTTCATCACGGAAACATTTTACAATTTGGTAGTAACGATCAAAACCAGAAACCATCAACAATTGTTTGAACGTTTGAGGAGATTGAGGTAAGGCATAAAACTGTCCTTCGTTCATTCTTGAAGGGACAACGAAATCCCTTGCTCCTTCAGGAGTTGACTTGATTAAATACGGAGTTTCTACATCCATAAAATCTTGTTCATCTAAATATTTTCTAGTTTCTAATGAAACTTTATTTCTTAGTTTTAATTTTTCTTGAACTGGCTTACGACGTAAATCTAAATAACGGTATTGAGCTCTTAGTTCTTCACCACCATCAGTATTGTCTTCAATCGTAAAAGGAGGTGTTTTCGCAGCGTTAAGGATCGTCAACTCAGAAACGATAATCTCAATTTCTCCCGTAGGAATATTTTTATTTTTAGAAGAACGTTCTACAACAGTTCCAGTAATTTGAATCACAAATTCACGTCCTAACTTGTTTGCTTTATCAGCCATTTCAGCATTATCATCAGCGTTAAATGCCAATTGCGTTATACCATAACGGTCACGTAAATCGATGAAAGTCATTCCTCCTAAGTCACGAGAACGTTGTACCCAACCGGATAATGTTACTGTTGCATTAATATCTGAAAGGCGTAATTCGCCACAAGTATGAGATCTGTACATAATTTTTGTATTGTGATACAAAAGTAATCATTCAATTGTAAAAGTGTGGTATAGTGTGTGGCATAAAATGAGAGATAATTTTTTCTTTTTTACTCCTTTTTTTGAATAAATATTCTTATCTTCAAGTAAGAATTATATGAACCACTTCAAAAACTAACCAAATGAAAAAGGAAATTACCACTACATCCAATTATATTGATGAACTTAAGAACTGTTATCAGTATAAATTAATAGAAAGTTTTGTATTTAGTAAACTAATTAGTTAACTTTGATGTCAGTAATTAGAGAAATCCATTTTTATGGAAAGAATGTTATAGAGTTTTATAATAAACAAAATTTAAGCGTTCAAACTAAAATAGAATACGTTTTAGACATAGTTAGATTTGAAAGACATATACCAATTAAATTTTTTAAAAAGCTTGAAGGAACGAATGGTATTTATGAAGTTAGAATTATTACCTCTCAAAAAAGCATTAGAATTTTATGCTTTCAGGAAGAAGGAAATTTGATAATCTTGACTAATGGGTTTATAAAGAAAACTCAAAAAACACCTAAGAAGGAGATAATACTTGCTGAGAAATTGAGAATTGAATATTTAAAATATAAAGAAGATGAAAAAAATAACAACATTCGAAGAACTTCTTAAAAATAAATACGGTGAAAAAGGAAGTGACAAAAGAGATCTTTATGATGCTGAATCACTTGCTTTCAGATTGGGTGTAATGTTGAAAGAGGCAAGAATAGAAGCAAATTTAACTCAAGAAGAACTTGCTCAAAAAACAGGGACTAAAAAAAGTTATATTTCTAGAATTGAACGCGGCTTGAGCGATATACAAATTTCTACTTATTACAAACTCATTGAATTGGGTTTAGGCAGACATTTAACTATTTCTATAGGGTGAATAAATTTTTGAAATGATTAACAGTAAAACTCTATGCAACATTCCCCACTTATTCGTCAATATTCTTCTTATGATTACGATTCTGTTTTAGAATTAATCCGTTTAAACACCCCAACCTATTTCTCTAGAGAGGAAGAAAAGGATTTAGCTGATTATTTGAAATTTAAAATTCAAGATTATTTTGTGATTGATTTGAATAATCAAATTGTAGGATCTGGAGGTATTAATTATTCTGATGATAAGGTAAAAGGAATTATCAGTTGGGATATGATTGATCCTAAATTTCAAGGAAAATCATTGGGTAAAATGCTTTTAGAACATAGAATTACAATTTTAAAAGATATTAACTCAATTGAAAAAATTATAGTAAGAACATCACAGTTAACTTATCCTTTTTATGAGAAATCTGGCTTTGAAATCATCAAAATTGTAAAAGATTATTGGGCGAAAGGATTTGATTTGGAGGAAGTTCAGCTTTTAAAATGAATCAAGACCAATTATACTACGAAGAGTTTGCGATAGATTTAGAGGCAGTAATCAATTGGTCAAAGAAAGATATCGTTAATAATAAATTAAGTGTATGGGCTTTATCAATGGGAACAATTTCAGTAACGTATGCATTACAAAATACATTGATAGATTTTTTAATAGCTGAAGGTTTTGTTTATGATCCCTATGAAATTAAAATGAAACTTAATAAGATGAAGGCTAAAGTGATTGTATTGCCTGAAAATGCAAATGAATATAGTAGCTTGATAAATCAAATTAAATGCCCAATTCTTATTTTTTCGGGTACGTTAGATAAAATCACAACTGTTGAAGATGCAATGAAAATAAAGATATTGAATGATAAAAACATACTAATAACTTTTGACGGTAATCATCTAGAAGGTTTTCAAAAATTAACTAAAAATAGTTTGGGAGATAATTATAAAAACTCTGTAACGAGATTTATTCAAACAGAGTATAAGGTTATCAATGAGTAAGTGAATTTTTCAATTTTAGCCTCTTTTAACTTGATCCGATATAGTCTTTTTGACATGATCATTATTTATATGCGGTGAATAATCTGTTTCTAAATTGTTTAATTTATGAACTGTTGCATATCAACTATCTGTGGTTATTATTAAAAACAATAATCCCACAGTAATTTTAAATCTACCGTGGGATTATCTGAAATATCTTAAATCTTATATCTTCTAGTCTTGAATCTTTCAGTCTACAACTCTACAATGGAATATTCCCATGCTTCTTATTAGGCAATACTTCTGCTTTGTTTTCTAACATTTTGAAAGCACTGATTAACTTATAACGTGTTTCTTCTGGAAGAATAACATCGTCTACAAAACCTCTTTCAGCTGCTCTGTAAGGGTTAGCAAATTTCTCAGCGTATTCTGCCTCTTTTTCTAACCATTTCTCTTCAGGATTTTCAGCTACTGCAATTTCTCTTTTGAAAATAATTTCAGCTGCTCCCTTAGCTCCCATTACCGCAATTTCAGATGTTGGCCATGCAAATACCATGTCTGCTCCGATATTCTTAGAGTTCATTACATCATAAGCACCACCATAAGCTTTACGAGTTATTACCGTAATTCTTGGAACGGTTGCTTCTGAAAATGCATATAACAATTTTGCTCCATGTGAAATGATACCTTTCCACTCTTGATCTGTTCCTGGTAAGAAGCCTGGTACATCTTCTAAAACTAATAATGGAGTATTGAAAGAATCACAGAAACGTACAAATCTAGCTGCTTTTCTAGATGCATCGATGTCTAAAACACCTGCCATCGAAGCTGGTTGATTGGCAATAATTCCAATACTTTTTCCTCCTAAACGAGCAAATCCTACTACAATGTTCTTTGCGTAATCTTCTTGAACTTCTCTAAAACTGTTATCATCTATGATGCAATCAATCACTTTACGTATGTCATAAGGTAAAGTCGAATTAGCAGGTAGAACAGTCTTAATATTGCTTAATTTCGCAGAATTAAATTTATATATACTTGTTTCTGGAGGTATTTGCTTTTGGTTTTGAGGCATGTATGTGATCAAATCACGAACTTGTTTCAAACATTCAACATCATTTGTTGCTGTAAAATGATTTACTCCAGATTTTTCTGCATGTGTTTTTGCGCCACCCAAATCTTCAGAAGTAACTTCCTCATGGGTTACTGTTTTAACAACATTTGGTCCTGTAACAAACATGTAAGAAGTATCTTCTACCATGAATACAAAATCCGTTAATGCTGGAGAGTAAACCGCTCCACCAGCACATGGTCCCATGATGACACTAATTTGTGGTATCACTCCAGAAGCTCTAGTATTTCTATAGAAAATATCAGCATAACCTGCTAATGAAACAACACCTTCTTGAATACGAGCTCCACCTGAATCGTTCAACCCAATAACAGGAGCACCATTTTTCATGGCTAAATCCATTATTCTGCATATTTTTTGAGCATGAGTTTCAGAAAGAGAACCTCCTAATACAGTAAAGTCTTGAGAAAAAACATAAACTTGTCGACCGTGAATTGTACCATAACCTGTTACAACACCATCTCCAGGGATTTTTTGTTTTTCTAAACCAAAATAAGTAGAACGGTGTTCAACAAACATTCCAATTTCATTGAAAGAACCTTCGTCTAAAAGTAAAGTAATGCGTTCACGAGCACTAAGCTTTCCTTGATTGTGTTGCTTTTCAATTCGTTGTTCTCCACCTCCAAGCTTTGATGCTTCTCTTCGGTCTAGTAGTTCTTGATTTTTATCCATGTTTATTTTCTTTACTGCTGTTTAGATACAGGAAGCGCAAATATAAAATTTATTCAATTAAAATGAACAATTCCTATGTTTCACTTCATTACCTCCATGCATTTCTCCACTTCCTTATCGAAGTCATTCATGATAGAGTAGTAGCCTTGCTCTTCCCATAACTGACGAGCAATTTCAGCTTTTAAAGTTCTTCTAATTATTTTTTCACTTTGTTTGATTCCTTTTTCTTCTGCTTTAAAATCTAATTCGTTTTCGGCATAAGTGATAAAATGATTGAATAGTTCATCTGTTACTTTAAATGTTTCTTTGAACGAATTGATAGATTCCCATTTATTTCTTTTATGTTGAACAAAATCAAAAGCAAACATTTGAAAAATGGTTGTGTAACGGAAATTCATGAATAGGTATCCCATTCCACTTGTGTCAAAAGGAACAAATTCATCCGGCATGATTCCGCCACCACCATAAACTGTTTTTCCTTTTGGCGTAGTAAATTTAAGAGAGTCAACAAAAAGACTAGAATCAGGAGCGTAAAGTTCTCCATTTTCAAAACGATCTATTTGATCTTGGTAATATTCATCATATCCTTTTTTATACGTTTTTTGAATGCACCTTCCTGTTGGAGTGTAGTACCTTGCAATGGTTAACCTTAAGTTGCTTCCATCTCTTAGTTTAACATCTTCTTGAACAAGACCTTTACCAAAAGACCTTCTACCTACGATTGTTCCCCTGTCATTATCCTGAATTGCACCTGCTACAATTTCACTTGCAGAAGCAGAGTTAGCATTAATTAAAATAGAAAGTTCAGTATCTTCTAACAGCCCACCTCTTTTAGAAGTGTAAGTATAATTTCTTGCATGTTTTCCTTTTGTTGAAACAATTGGTAAGTCACCAGGTAAAAATTCATCTACAATATTGGTTGCACTTCTAAGAACACCTCCTCCATTATTTCTCAAATCTAGAATTAGTTTTTTCATTCCTCTAGCTTTTAAATCTGCTGCAGCTTTATAAAATTCTTTAGCGGTATTTACGGAGAACTGATCAATTTTAATAAAACCAGTAGTTGGATTTAAGAGAATAGAACAAGAAATAGAAGATATTGGAATGGAACCTCTGATGATTTTCTTTTTTAAAATTTCACCATTTCTATAAATTGTAACGTTGACAGGAGTATTTTCAAGTCCTTTTAGAAGAGACATGATTTTATCTGTTTTTATTTTTTTACTAGCGACAACTTCCTTTTCAATTTTTATGATTTTGTCACCAGCTTGGATTCTAACTTTTTCAGAAGGGGATTTAGGAATGACGTGCGTTACACAAATAGTGTCTCTAATCACAAAGAAACGTACACCAATACCCCCAAACCTTCCTTCAATGGATTCGGTCATACTTTTTAAATCTTTCGCAGGAATATAATTACTGTGAGGATCTAATTCGTGTAACATGTTACTAATTGTTTTTTCAAACAAGTTGTCTCCATCAATTGTATCAACGTATCTTTTGTCAATTATGTCGATGATGTCTCTCATTTTTTGATAATCTTTCCCTCCTCTAGTGGAAGATGGATTATAGGAGAGACTCGTAGAAAAGTAGTTTCCTAAAAATAGGCCTATAGATAAGAAAACAGATAATAAAATAGGGATTAAAAAGTTAAACTTATTATTTTTCATCTTCGATGTTTTCAATATGAACGATTTCTATACCTGCATTTTTCAGAAAGTCAATTCCTGATGTGTCTTTGTAGTTATTGATGAATACAACCCTTTCTATTCCGGCTTGAAGAATAAGTTTACTACAATCTTTACAAGGAGAAAGTGTTTGATATAAGGTTGCCCCATTACAGTTATTAGTTGACTTAGCAACCTTTAATATTGCATTGGCTTCAGCATGTAGAACGTACCAGTGTGTTTCTCCATCATCGGTTTCGCAACAATTATCAAATCCTGCTGGTGTACCATTATATCCGTCAGAAATAATCATACCATCTTTGACAATAATAGCGCCTACCTTTTTTCTTGAACAATGGGATAAATCTGCCCAAGTTTTAGCCATTCTTAAATAGGCTTTGTCGTATCTTTCTTGTTTAAGTTTTTCTTTCATTTCCTTCATAAATGGGATGTAAAGTTAATGAAATTGAAATTAGTCACATGAAATAAGGGCTGAATTAACAATTATTAAGTTAAGCACAAAGAAAGTGATAAAATTATGGTTTAATGAATTTGTATCCAACACCTCTTATCGAATGGAAATAGAGAGGGTTTTTTGGGTCTTTCTCGAATAATTTCCTGAAAGATAAAATGTAATTATCTATAGTTCTGGAAGTAGGAAACTGATCTGGCCAAATTTTATCTAGTATTTCATTTCTAGAGACTACTTGACCTTGTTTATCTTTAAATAACTTGAGAAGTTCAATCTCTTTTTTTGATATAGTTGTAATTAGTTCGTTGCTAGCATTATGAATTTCAAATGTAGAAAAATTAATAGTTAGTTCTCCAATAACAAAGTCTTTTTCCTCTTCAAAAGGGAGTAAGTTTTGTATGCGAAGTAATAATTCTTCTAAATCAAAAGGTTTGGCTAAATAGTCATTCGCTCCAATTTTTAATCCGGTAATTCTATCTATTGTTGTTCCTTTAGCTGATAAAATAAGGATGGGAGTTTTGGATGTTTTACGAATTTCTTTACAAATGTCTAAACCGCTTACTTTTGGAACCATCACATCTAAAATCACTAAGTCCGCAGATGTGAATTTACTAAGGTTTTTCATTGCAGTTTCTCCATTATCAAAAACCTCAACTTGAAAACCATCAAGCTCAAGATTCATCTTGATCATTTCAGACAAACTTTTTTCGTCTTCTAGTAGAATTACCTTTTGCATTTTTACTTAAAAATTATAAACTATTAATAAAGGTAATTAGATTTTTTCAAAACAGTTAGGGTGGATTGTTATAAACTCTTAAAAATTGTTCATTAATTCTTGATAAATAGCGCAAGATTGCATTTAAAAATCTAATTAATTAAACTAATTTTGTCTTTTTATTTCAAAGATTAGAATGAGTTCAACAAAAAAAATTGCTTCGGCATTAGTTTCGGTATTTGACAAGTCAGGTTTAGAGCCTATAATTAAAGCATTACATGCGCAGAATGTTACTTTATATTCTACTGGAGGGACACAAAAATTCATTGAGGATTTAGGTATACCAGTAGTAAGAGTAGAAGATTTAACTTCTTATCCATCTATTTTAGGTGGTCGTGTTAAGACTTTACACCCAAAAATATTTGGAGGTATTTTAAACAGAAGAGAGTTAAAAGAGGATCAAGAACAGATTGCAGAGTTCGAAATTCCAGAGTTAGACCTTGTAATTGTTGATTTGTACCCTTTTGAAGAAACAGTCGCTTCTGGGGCCTCAGAAGAAGCAATCATTGAAAAAATAGATATTGGTGGAATTTCTCTAATCAGAGCAGCAGCTAAAAATCACAAAGACGTTGTAATTATTCCAAGCCAAGAGCAATATGCTCCTTTCTTAGAGATATTAAATAATGGTAATGGTGCAACCACTTTTGAAGAAAGAAAAGCTTTTGCAAGAGATGCTTTTCAAGTTTCTTCACATTACGATACGCATATTTTTAACTACTTCAATCAAGGAGAGAAAGAAGTATTTAAGCAAAGTATTCAGCAAGCACAGGTTTTAAGGTATGGAGAAAACCCTCATCAAAAAGGGATTTTCCATGGAGACTTGAATGCGATTTTCGATAAATTGCATGGTAAAGAGCTTTCATACAATAATTTATTAGATGTAGATGCAGCTGTAAATTTAATGGGTGAATTTAGAAACGATGATCCTACATTTGCAATTTTAAAGCATAATAACCCTTGTGGTTTAGCTGTTAGACCTACATTGAAGCAAGCTTATGTAGATACACTAGCAGCAGACCCTGTAAGTGCATTTGGTGGTATTTTAATCGCAAATAGAGAAGTTGATTTAGACACGGCTCAAGAGATAAATCAATTGTTTTGTGAAGTAGTAATAGCTCCTTCCTACAATGCAGAAGCTTTAGAACTTTTAAAAAGTAAAAAGAACAGAATCATCTTGGTTCAAAAAAATGTAGAATTACCAAAAAGACAATTCAGAACGATTTTGAATGGGGTTCTGGAACAAGATAAAGATTTAATAACAGAAACAGCAGATCAGTTAGAAACGAGAACAACTTTGAGTCCTTCACAACAAGAAGTGAAAGATTTAATTTTTGCTAATAAAATTGTAAAGCATGTAAAATCTAATACGATTGTTTTGGCTAAAGGAAATCAATTAATGGCTTGCGGAACAGGACAAACTTCTAGAGTAGATGCTTTAACTCAAGCGATTCATAAAGCAAATGCTTTCGGATTTGATTTAACTGGATCGGTGATGTCATCTGATGCATTTTTTCCTTTTCCAGACTGTGTAGAGATTGCTAAAAATGCAGGAATTAGTTCTGTTATTCAACCTGGAGGTTCTATAAAAGATGAGTTGTCGATTAATTACTGTAATGAAAACCAAATGTCAATGGTTTTTACAGGAAATAGACATTTTAAACATTAATTTATTATTTTCGTAAGGATATAGAATGTATGTTCTAATCTTCGATGAAAATATTGGTTACAAAATACGCTGTAAACAGCACGATACGAAATGGGATTATTTAGTTTTTTAACGCAAGAAATTGCAATCGATTTAGGTACAGCTAATACGCTTATCATCATGAATGATAAGGTTGTAGTAGACGAACCTTCTATTGTTGCGAGAGATATTCAGACAGGTAAAATTGTTGCGATTGGTAAAAAGGCGCAACAAATGCATGGAAAAACCCACAAGCTTATTGAGACTGTTCGTCCTTTAAGAGATGGTGTAATTGCTGATTTCCAATGCGCAGAGCAAATGATTCGTGGGATGATTAGAATGATTAGTCCAGGAAAAAAATTGTTTAACCCTGCTCTTCGTATGGTGATTTGTATTCCTTCTGGTATTACAGAGGTTGAAAAGCGTGCTGTAAGAGATTCTGCAGAACATGCAGGAGCTAAAGAAGTTTACTTGATTCATGAGCCTATGGCTGCTGCTTTAGGTATAGGTATTGATGTTGAAGAACCGATGGGTAATATGATTATCGATATAGGTGGTGGTACTTCAGAGATTGCGGTAATCGCACTGGGAGGTATTGTTTGTGATAAATCTATTCGTATTGCAGGGGATGATTTTACTTCTGATATTGAAGAATATATGCGTCGTCAACATAATATCTTAGTTGGAGAAAGAACAGCTGAACAAATTAAAATTCAAGTTGGTTCTGCTGTTCCTGAATTAGAGCATCCACCAGAAGACATGGCTGTTCATGGACGTGATTTAATGACTGGTATTCCAAAAGAAATAATTGTTACCTACTCTGAAATAGCTTATGCTTTAGATAAAACAATTAATAAAATTGAGGAAGCTATTCATAGTGCACTTGAAATGACACCTCCAGAACTTTCTGCAGATATCTTCAAAACTGGTATTTATCTAGCTGGTGGTGGATCAATGCTTAGAGGTTTGGATAGCCGAATTTCTGCAAAAACTAAATTGCCAGTTCATATTGCTGAAGACCCATTAAGAGCGGTGGCTCGTGGTACTAGTATTGCATTGAAAAATATCGATCGTTACCAATTCTTGATTAGAGATTAAATAAATAGTACATCCTGACGACTTTTTAGTTGTCAGGATATTTATATTTTATAATGAATGCATAATCTACTCGCTTTTTTTAGACGTTTTAGAATTTTCCTCTTGTTCGTTTTGCTACAAGTGTTTGCATTATCGACCTATTTTACTTATTTAAGTTTTCCTAGATCTCAATATTTGACAAGTGCCTCTATTATTTCTTCAAGTATTTTAGAGGTTAAAAATAGTTTTACCAGGTATTGGAATTTAGGTGAAAATAATAAGGCTTTACAAGCTGAAAATATCCGTTTAAGAAACAAGATAAAAGGATCTTTTATCCGTTTAGAGCGTCCAATTGTTAAAATAGAAGATACTCTTTTTAGACAACAATACGATTACATTCCTTCTTTAGTTATTAATTCTTCTACTAATAAAAGGAATAATTTTTTCACTTTAAATGTCGGAGAACTTCAAGGAGTTAAAAGGGGCATGGGCGTTTTTTCAGATAGAGGAGTAGTTGGGGTTATTCATACTACAAGTAAGCATTATTCTGTTCTTAAGTCCGTTTTAACGGAACATATTAATATAGATGTCATTATTGAAAAAACTGGAGCTTTTGGTCTTTTAAAATGGGATGGAAGAGATTCTAAATTTGGAACCATTACTGGGATTTCTAATGATATGATTTTAGAAAAAGGAACTCGAGTGGTGACTAGAGGAGGTTCAACAATTTTCCCAAAAGGATTATTAGTTGGATTTGTCGAAAAGTATAAACAAATAGAAGGAAAACCTCTTTGGGATGTTACTATTCGTTTTTCAGAAGACTACCGAAGCATACAGAATGTTTATGTAATTAAAAACTTGTTAAAAGAAGAGCAGGATAAGTTAGAGAATACAATACCAGAAGATAAAGACAATGAATAACATAGCTGTACATATATTTCGATTTTTGATTTTTGTGCTTATTCAATCTTTGGTGTTGAATAGTTTGGAAATTGGATTAGGTATTCAGTTAATGATTTATCCACTTTTTATTGTTTTACTTCCTTTTGAAACTTCATTACCAATTTTATTATTAGTAGCTTTTGTAATGGGATTCAGTATCGATTCTATATCGAATACTTTTGGACTTCACACTTCTTCTCTTTTAGTAGTTGCCTATTTAAGACCATTTGTTTTTAATATGTTTTCTCCAAGAGATGGTTATGATCCATTAAAAGAGGCTTCTATATTTGAAATGGGGCAAAGGTGGTTTATTTCCGTTTTTGGGATATTAATTCTTATACAGCACTTATGGTTTTTCACCTTAGAAATGTTTAATATTTCGGAGACACTATATGTTTTGCAAAAAACAATGCTTAGTGCTCCTTTATCTTTCTTGCTTTGTATTTTACTGCAAGTTATCTTTGTATCTAAGCCGAAAGAAAGATGAATTTTGATACTAGAAGATACGTAATATATGCATTTATTATTGTCGTAGGCTTTATCTATATCATTCGACTCTTCTACATGCAGGTTTTAGACGATAGTTGGGCTTTAAGAGCTCAGCAAATTGCAGAAAAAAGAAAAGAAATAACTCCACCAAGAGGTTCTGTTTACGATAGAAACGGAAAAAAAATAGTTTCTAACAGAACTTATTATAACCTAATGATGCGTGAATCTGACATGGTTGCTTTTGATACATCTGCATTTGCAAAACTTATTGGTTGGGAAAAAGAAAAAGTAGTTAAACGTTTTAAAGATATTGTAAAAGGAGAGGGAAGGTATTATAACAAACATACCGGCAAAACAACTTCTAATTACCGTAAAAACAGGTCTTATGCTTTTTTAAAAGAGATGACACTTGATGAAATCGCTAATATAGCTGCACATCTAGAAGATTTTCCCGGCTTTTTTGAAGAAATAACCAGTATGAGAAGTTATACTTATCCATATGGCGCAAATGTTTTTGGATATTTATCAGAAGTTAATCGAGAGGAAGTTCAAAGAGATCCATTTTATAGAGGAGGAGATAATATTGGTAGAGCTGGTTTAGAAAAATATTATGAAAATGAATTAAGAGGAACAAAAGGAATTAAATATATTGTTACTTCAGCAATGAATAATGATATTAAACCTTATATGAATGGGAAATATGATACCCTTGCTCTTCAAGGTCCAGATCTAACTTTAGGATTAGATATCGATTTACAAGCTTATGGAGAAATTCTACTAAAAGGTAAAAGAGGGTGTGTTGTCGCAATAGAACCTGAGACAGGAGAAATATTAGCTTTAGTTTCTTCACCATCCTTTGATCCAAACTTATTAGTTGGTAAACGAAACATATCCGAATATTATCCGAAATTATTACGGAATGGAGATAAACCGTTATATCCTAGGCCTTTAGCTTCTCAATATCCTCCTGGGTCTATTTTTAAACTATTACAATCTTTAGTTGCTTTAGAAGAAGGTGTGATAACGAAAAATTCAGGTTTCGTGTGTAATAAGTCTTTGGTTGGTTGTCATGATCATCCAAGTGCACAAAACTTGGCAGACGCGATAAAAGCTTCTTGTAATCCTTATTTTTATTCTGTTACTAAAAAAGTAATTCAACAAAATAAGAAATCAAGTGTTTTTGAAGATTCTGAAATTGGATTGAACCTTTGGGCAGAATATATGAAAAGTTTTGGTTTAGGATTTAGGTTTAATACAGATATTAATGGCTTAAGTCCTGGTTTAATTCCAAATTCTAAGTATTACGATAAATGGTATGGACATCATCGATGGGCATTTTCAACGATAAGATCAATTTCAATTGGACAAGGAGAGGTGCAGTTAACTCCTTTACAAATGGCTAATATTGGAGCTTTAATAGCAAATAAGGGTTGGTATTATACACCTCATTTTGTTAAGTCTATTGGTGAAAAAGGGCCTTCTGAAGAATTTATGTTAAAAAACATAACGAAGGTTGATCCAAAACATTTTGATGTAATTCATGAGGGAATGTGGAAGGTCGTTCATGAAGCTGGAGGTACTGCCAGTAGAGCAAAGTTAAAGGATATTGTAATTTGTGGAAAAACTGGTACAGTGGAGAATAAACCGCATAAAGACCATTCTGTATTTTTAGCTTTTGCACCAATGGATAAGCCAAAAATAGCAATATCTGTATTCGTAGAGAATGCTGGTTTTGGGGGAACATGGGCCGCTCCAATAGCAAGTTTAATGATTGAAAAATATTTAAAAGGAGAGGTCTCTGATTCAAATAAAGCAAGAGAAAAAAGAATTTTAGAAGCAAATTTGTATAAATAAAATGAGGAGAGGAGAAAAAATAACAAGTAATATGGATTGGATTTTATTTTCAGTTTATTTGTTATTGATGGTCATGGGAGTTGCTACTGTATATTCAACGGCTTACAATGCAGATCATCCTAATCTCTTCGATTTTTCCCAGAAATATGGTAAACAAGTAGTTTGGCTTTTTGTCTCTTTATTTTTGGGTATGCTTGTTTTTCTTATTGATGCCGATATTTACCGGAAGTTTTCACCTCCAATTTATACTTTTACCATTATTCTTTTAGTAGTTGTACTTTTTATGCCTGCTAAAAATGGAGCTCGAGCTTGGTTAGGTATTGGGACTTTAGGAATTCAACCGGCTGAGTTTGCAAAGATTGGTACTGCTCTTCTCTTAGCAAGATTTATCAGTAGTGTGAATATTAAACAACAGAATATTCAAACAGTGCTTATTGCTAATGTTATTATATTAATACCGATGGTATTAATTTTGTTACAACCTGATGCTGGAACTTTTATTGTTTTCACTTCTTTTCTTTTTGTGATGTATAGAGAAGGGATTACTTATGACCCTCTAGTTTTAAAGTTAGTGAATTTAATTCCTGGAATAAAATTCAAACAAACTTGGGTTGGAAGTCACTTTATACCGATAATGTTTGCTGTTGTTTTCCTTTGTATTTCTACTTTATTAGTTAGTAACAATATCATTACTTTTAGTTTTCTTCCAGGAGTTGAAATACCTGGATTCTTTGGTGTTTTTGCTTCTTTATTCGCTTTTTCAGTATTGGCATTTATTGTGTTAAGATACGTTTCTTCAAAAAGGGAAAGGAAAAACGCAACTTTAATTGTCATAATTGGTTTTATTTTAAGTGTAACGATTGCTTCGAGTGTCAATTTTCTTTTTCAAAGTATGGCAAGTCACCAAAAAGATAGAATTGAGTTATTCTTAGGATTACGTCAAGATCCAAACGGATTAGATTATAACAGGAATCGAGCTATGGCTGCTGTTGGTTCTGGAAGAATGTTTGGGAAAGGATACAATAAAGCAACGGTTTCTAGTGTTGAAAGTAATCACGTACCTGAAAGTGAAACTGATTTTATTTTTTGTCCTTTTGCTGAAGAATGGGGTTTTATTGGAACTTTTACTTTGGTTGTTCTCTACATGGTTATGTTGTTTCGAATAATAATAATAGCTGAACGACAACGTTCTAGATTTGTTAGGGTTTACGCATATACAGTAGCGATGATATTATTTTATCATTTTGCGGTAAATATTGGAATGGATATTGGTTTTGCACCAGTTATTGGAATACCTCTCCCTTTCTTTAGTTACGGAGGGTCATCAATGATGTCTTTTTCTATGTTCATGTTTATTTTATTAAAATTAGATAGTCAAAGAACTTATATGCTACAATAATTCCTTCTTATAAAGGATGAGTATTTAATTAAAGAAATTTATATTTTTACACTAATTGTTAAAAAAACAAATGGCAGACAAACAAAAAATAAAAAAATCAAGAGGGGTGAAAAAATTAATTTTACTCTTATGGCTTGTTGGAATTTTACCTCTTGCACTTATTTCTAGTTTGTTACTGTTTCAACCAGATGAAACTCTACCTTCTGTTTCCATGTTAGATAACCCACCAGAACTATTAGCTTCTGTCGTTTTAACAGATGATGGGAATACAGAATTAGGACGTTACTGGAAAGTAAATAGAACTAGTTCATCTTATAATGAAATATCTCCGTATGTATTTGACGCACTTATTTCTACTGAAGATGAAAGATACTTAGAACATTCTGGTGTGGATTTTAAGGCTTTAGCAAGGGCAATCGTTAATGTAGGTAGTTCAGGAGGTGCTTCAACAATATCTCAACAGTTAGCTAAATTACTTTTTACTCTTCAGCAGAGGGAACTGGAAGATATTGCAAGAGCTAAAGGAGAAAGTATTTCTAACTTTACGGGAGGTAAAATTGGGAGAATAATTGGACGTGTTACAGAAAAAGCTAGAGAAAATATAATAGCTACTCGTTTAGAGAAAAGATATACGAAAGAGGAAATAATTACTATGTATTTGAATCAATTTGATTATTTATATAATGCTGTTGGTATTGAAAATGCTGCTAAGGTTTATTTTAATAAAAAACCAATTCATTTATTGAAAGAAGAGGCTGCTATGCTTGTAGGAATGTGTAAAAACCCAACCTTATACAACCCTCATACGCATCAAGTCAAAAATTATCGAAGGTATATTGCAAATAGGGATAACATAGATCCATCAAATGTAACCGAAGAAGCGATTAATATTAAACGTTCGAGCGATAGTTTAAGAGCTGTTTCTAGAAGGAATCAAGTTTTATTTCAATGGTATAAGAATAGTAAAAAGGATAATCCTGCTTTAAAAGTAAAAATTTCTAAAAGTGAATACGATTCACTGAAAACTTTACCTATAATATGTAGTTACCAATCTGTTGATCACAAAAGAGGTAAAGCTCCTTATTTTAGAGAAGCTTTGAGAAAAGAACTTACTACTTTATTCTCTAAAAAAAATCCAGATGGTTCTTTAAAATATACAAATGAGGAAGGGAGAGCTTGGGATATTTACAGGGATGGTTTAAAAATCTATACCACAATTAACTCAAACATGCAAGATTATGCTGAAAATGCAATGTCAAAGCATTTAGCAGAAAAGCTTCAAAATCAATTTGATAAAAATAATAAATCAGTAAGAAATTTTCCTTTCTCTAATTCACTAACTAAAAAACAGGTTGAGAGAATAATGTCTTCTGCTAGAAGAAATAGTTATCGCTATGCTTCTCTAAAAGCTGCAGGGGTGGGTAATGATGAAATATTGAAAATATTTGACACGCCCACTAACATGAGTGTTTTTTCTTGGAAAGGGTCAAAAAAGAATGGTTACGTGAAAGATATAGATACGGTAATGACGCCAAACGACTCTATAAGATACTATAAATCATTTTTACATTCTGGATTAGTTTCTATTGAGCCACAGACAGGTTTTGTTAAGGCTTGGGTAGGAGGGGTGAATATTGATCATTTTGCTTATGATCATGTGAAATTAGGGAAAAGACAAGTTGGGTCAACCATGAAACCATTTGTTTATGCAGCTGCTGTTTCAATGGGTATGCTAGAACCGTGTACGCTCATTCCAGATATATCTCATTGTGTAGATATTTTAGATGATAATGGAAACCTTGAAAAAAGATGGTGCCCGAGAACTTCAAGTGAATTAACTGGAGGCCTATGTTCTGCAGCAAGAGGCTTAGCATTTTCAAAAAATAATATTACAGTTGGTGTTATGCAAAAAATGGGGGGTAAAGCAGGTCCTCAAACCATTGCAAAATTGTTATCCAATATGGATATTAAGTTGAGTAAACACGATATTGTTCCTGCAATGTGTTTAGGCTCTATGGATTTATCTTTGTTAGAACTTGTTGGTGCGCAGTCAACTTTTGCCAATAAAGGTGTTTATGTAAGACCAACAACTATCATGAGAATTGAAGATAGAAATGGAAATGTTATCTACAATACCAACAATTTTGCTAAAGAAGTTATGAGTGCTGAAGTCGCTTATACCGTTGTAAAAATGATGGAAGGTGTTGTTGATTATGGTACAGGTATCCGATTAAGAAGAAATTACCCATATGGGAATATTACAGCACCGATGGCAGGAAAAACAGGTACTACTCAAAATAATTCAGATGGTTGGTTCATTGGAATTACTCCGGAGTTAGTCACTGGTGTGTGGGTAGGTGCAGAAGTTAGAAGTGTGCACTTTAGGTCTACGAACTTAGGACAGGGAGCAAGAACTTCATTACCTATATATGGTTATTATATGAATAAGGTTTATAAAGATTCAAAAATAGGTATATCAACAGATGATTTTGAAGCTCCTAATAATTTTAAATTAAACACTACAAATTGTTCTGGAGAATACCTTCCGAAAGATCAAGATGTTGATTCAGTTCAACAGCAAATTAATAAAAACAATAAGAGAAACCCATTTAGTTATTAAGTTGGTTGTTACTAATACGAAATAAAATGAATAAAGAAGTTAAAAACGTTGAAGAAGCATTAGTTGGAATTAAAGATGGTATGACAATAATGCTAGGTGGTTTTGGGTTATGCGGTATTCCAGAAAATTCAATTGGTCAACTAGCTAAAGTAGGAGTGAAGAATTTAACTTGTATTTCAAATAATGCAGGAGTAGATGATTTTGGATTAGGTTTATTACTACAAAGTAAACAAATTAAAAAAATGATTAGTTCTTACGTTGGTGAGAACGATGAATTTGAACGTCAAATGTTATCCGGTGAATTAGAAGTAGATTTAATTCCACAAGGTTCTCTAGCAGAGCGTTGTAGAGCTGGAGGTGCAGGTATTCCAGCATTCTATACTCCTGCTGGTTATGGAACTGAAGTTGCCGAAGGAAAAGAAGTTAGAGAATATAATGGTAAACCACACATTTTAGAAACTGCTTTAACGGCAGATTTTGCGATTGTAAAGGCGTGGAAAGGAGATACCGAAGGAAATTTAGTCTATAAAGCTACTGCAAGAAATTTTAATCCTATGATGGCAACAGCAGGTAAAATAACAATAGCTGAAGTTGAAGAATTAGTTCCAGCTGGAGAGTTAGATCCAAATGAGATTCATACTCCAGGTATTTTTGTTCAACGTATTTTCAAAGGAGAAAAATTTGAAAAGAGAATTGAGCAAAGAACAGTTAGACAAAAATAATTTATCAATTTTTCAAATTAAAAAAAATGGCTTTAGATAAAAACGGAATTGCAAAAAGAATTGCTCAAGAACTAAGAGATGGTTGGTATGTGAATTTAGGAATAGGTATTCCTACTCTGGTTGCTAATTATATTCCTGAAGGAATTGAAGTAGAATTTCAATCTGAAAATGGAGTTTTAGGTATGGGGCCTTTTCCTTTTGAAGGAGAGGAAGATGCTGACCTAATCAATGCAGGTAAACAAACGATTACTACACGTCCAGGTGCTTCTTTTTTCGATTCAGCAACTTCTTTTGCAATGATTAGAGGACAACATGTTCAACTGACTGTTTTAGGAGCAATGGAAGTTTCTCAAAATGGAGACATTGCAAATTGGAAAATACCAGGTAAAATGGTAAAAGGTATGGGAGGGGCAATGGATTTGGTTGCTTCAGCTGAAAATATTATTGTAGCGATGATGCATTCTAACAAAGCAGGTGTGTCAAAAATATTGAAAGAATGTACACTGCCTTTAACTGGTGTTGGCTGTGTTAAAAAAGTAGTTACTGAGTTAGCAGTAATGGAGATTAAAGATGGTAAATTCCATTTAGTAGAGAGAGCACCAGGAGTTACGGTTGAGGAAATTAAATCTAAGACGGAAGGGGAACTTGTAATTCCTGAGAATGTTCCTGAAATGGTATTGTAATCAATTAAAGTGACAAAGGAAAATAACGGAAAGTTATTGAAAGGAATTACATTAACTTTTAGTTTTGTATGGTTAGTTGTAATTCATTTTTTAAATGAAATTCCATTTGATGTCGGGGATGGTATTATGCATTTTAATATCTCCCAGGCTTCTTGGTCTGACTCTCAATTATTTATTCATCATTGGGGGAAGCCTTTGTTTATTCTTTTGAGTTCTACCTTTGCTCAGTTAGGATTTAGTGGAATTGTATTTTTTAATGTTCTTGTTTTTATATTTACTGTCTTATTTGCTTGGAAAATATCGAGGAAATTAGAAATACCAACTTTATTTCAAGCAGCCTATCCACTTGTATTAATTTCAATATTTGATTATTCAAGCTCTATACTTTCTGCTTTAACAGAACCTCTTTTTAGTCTTTTTATCATGATTGGTTTTTGGATGATTCTTTCTAAAAAGTGGTTTTGGTTCGCTATTATTATATCTTTTACACCCTTTATCAGAAGTGAAGGTCAGCTACCAGTATTTATAGCTTTTATTATTTTATCTTTTTTGAGGAGATGGAAGTATATCCCTTTTTTATTTACTGGTTTTCTTATTTATGGGGTTATTGGTGTATTTCTGATTGGGGATTTTTGGTGGTATTTTACAAATAGTCCTTATGAATGGAGTAATGATATATATGGAAATGGGAACTGGTATGACTATTTAAAGTCTTATAAACAGTATCTCGGTAATGCTGGTTTAATATTAACGATAACTGGAAGTATTTCTCTTTTTAACTTAATAAGAAATAAAAAATGGAAAGAATTACATTTGTCCTCTCTAATTTTTGTGATAGGTGTCTTTGTAGGAATTCTTTTTATTCATTCTTATTTTTGGGCAAATGGTTTAAGTGGATCTTTAGGGTTGACTCGAATAGCAACTCAAGGAATGCCTTCATTCATTTTACTTTCAATTTATTACACCTCTAAAGTGAAACTAAAACCGAGAGTTAGTCAGCTTAGATCTCTTTTGTTTTTATTATTAATATTAATTATTCCAATAAGTGTGTTAACCTCTTCTCATTTTCCGAAAAAAATCAACGGTTTAGAAAAACAGGTTTTAAAGGCATCTAAATTTTTGGATAAAAAAGATTTTCAAGGGAAAAGGTTTTTTTTTCATAACCCTTTATTTGCATATAAAATGGGTGTGAATCCATACCTTAACAACCAATCTTTTATTTTTTATTATTGTAATGGTTTAGAGAATGATCTAGGAAACATAATTAAGCCTGGAGATTACATTGTAAGAGATAGTCAGTTTGGACCTCAAGAAGCTAAGATGTATTTGAATGATTTTGAATCCTCTACTGAACTGATAAAAATTAAATCCTTTTATTCTAATAGAAAAGAACTTACAAGTTATAACGAAAAGGAAGGTGTGATAATTTATCAATATCAAACTTCAAAAGATAAGTTTGTAAAACAAATCGGTGAAGAAAAGGCTACTGCATTCGAAGTTGGAAAAGAGTTTAGAAGTATTGATTATTTAATTGGTATCCCAGTTGATTATAGTGAAATAACTTTTCAGGCGCAATCAAACTTAGATTCATTGTATTTTGTTTTAGATGAGAACAATGGAGAAACTTATAAGTCGATATCTTTGAAAAAAGACAGCTCAGCTACTTTTAAAGTAAATGTTAGACAGTTGAAAAATACTAAACTATACTTTTGGAACCAAACTAGAAAACCTTGTCTGGTTAAATGGAAAATAATAAACATTGTAAACTAACATTTATTCATAAATATATTCGCTTCTCATTAAATTTATAATAATTTTATATCATGATATTATATAACGTAACAGTAAGTATAGATAATTCAGTGCACGAAGATTGGCTTCAATGGATGCGTTCAATCCATATTCCTGAGGTGATGGAAACTGGATGTTTTATTGAAAGTAGAATCTCTAGGGTTCATGGTGAAGAAGAAGGAGGAATGACTTTTGCGATTACTTATGTTTGTCCAAGTGACGAACATTTTAAAAGGTATGAAAAGGAACATGCTCAAGCACTTCAAAAAGACCATACAGCAAAATTTCAAGGTAAGTTTGCTGCTTTTAGAACTACTCTTTCTGTAATTGAGGAGTTTAAAAAATGAGGAATTCTTCGGTAAAAGCAAAAAAGCATTTAGGCCAACATTTTTTAACAGATAAGAATATTTGTCAAAAAATAGCCAATCAATTTGTTGCACATAAAGGTTGTAATACTGTTCTAGAAATTGGACCTGGAATGGGTGCATTGACTGAATTTTTATTAGAAAGAGAAGGTTCAAATGTTCATGTGATGGAAATAGATCGTGATTCTATAGCTTACTTAAAAGAACATTTTTCAGCGTTAGAAGAGAAAATTTATGATGCAGATTTTTTAAGGGTAAAGCTGGAAACTATTTTTGGGGATAAACCATTTGCTGTAGTTGGAAACTTTCCCTACAACATCTCTTCTCAAATCATGTTTAAATGTTTGGAATATAGAAATCAAATCCCTGAAATTATGGGAATGTTCCAAAAAGAAGTTGCTCAAAGGTTTGCAGAAAAACCAGGTTCTAAGCAATATGGTGTGATTAGTGTCTTGATGCAAGCTTATTACGATATTGAATATTGTTTTACAGTTGACGAACATGTATTTAACCCGCCCCCTAAAGTAAAATCTGGGGTGATTAGGTGTACTCGAAATGAACGTGAATTTCTACCATGTAATGAAAAATTGTTTTCACAAGTCGTAAAATCTACTTTTGGACAGAGAAGAAAAACGATTCGTAATTCTGTGAAATCAATTATGAAAGGACCAGGGTTTGAACATGCGTTTTTAACATTGAGACCAGAAAGGTTGTCAGTAGATGATTTTATATCCTTGACTTTAGCAATTGAAAACCACAATAAGCAGTTTATAGAGGAATAATATATGTAATTGAGATCTTTTTTTTACATTTCTTTTTTTTCAATTCTTTTTTTTGCTTTCTTTGTAACACAAAATTTATTTATTATGAGTTCAAGAGAAGGATTTGAAGCAATAGCTGATTTTATGTATGGATTACCATTCGAGTTTTACGATAACGTAGGGAATGTATTTAATTACTCTTGTATTGTTCTTGGTTTTGTAGGGTTTTTTATTTGGATGAGAAAGCAAGTTAAGTTCAATGAACAAGCAGAAAATAATCCAAATCAATTAAAATAAAGTTTATTTCATTTATAATGAAAGGTTGTTTGTCAATGGCGAACAACCTTTTTTAGTTTATAAAACTATGAGTTTTTCAATCATTATCACCGCAGGAGGAATCGGTAAGCGTATGCAGTCTAATATTCCTAAACAGTTTCTTGAGGTTAAAGGAATTCCAATACTAATGCATACTATTCGAAAATTTTATGAATACGATACAACTTGTCAAATTATTCTAACTCTTCCAGAAGATTGGCTGAGTTATTGGAAAGAGTTAATTGTTAAGTATAATTTCAATATTGTTCATGAAGTAGTATCAGGAGGTGTTGAAAGGTATGATTCTATCAAAAATGCTTTAAGTTACTGTGATTCTGATGTAATTGGGGTACACGATGGAGTTAGGCCATTAGTTTCTCATGATACAATAAAGAATTGTTTGGTTAGAATTAAAGAAAAAGGATCGGTAGTTCCAGTAATTAAGTTTAAAGAATCATTAAGAAGAATAGAGCAAGATGGTTCTCGTTGTTTGGATAGAAAAGATTATGTTTCGGTACAAACGCCTCAATTTTTTAGTAGTGAAATTTTGATCAAATCTTATGAAAAAGCATTTCATGATAAAATTACCGATGATGCTTCTTTAGTAGAAGAATCAGGGTTTAAGATATCTTTAGTTGAAGGGAATGAAGAGAATATTAAGATCACTACCCCTTTCGACTTAAAAATCATTAATCTATTTGTTTAGTAGATTAATTTTATGATGAATTAAATGTATCTTTGTAATCTATTAAGCATAAGATGAAGATTACAGATCATATTAAACAAGCAAAAGAGACTATATTCTCTTTGGAAATCCTCCCTCCTTTAAAAGGTAAAAGTATTCAATCTATATATGATGGAATTGATCCTTTAATGGAATTTAAGCCACCTTTTGTAAATGTTACTTACCATAGAGAAGAATACATTTATAAGGAGAGAGAACGTGGATTATTGGAAAAAATAGCAATTCGTAAACGTCCAGGTACAGTTGGTATTTGTGCAGCTATTATGAATAAATATCAGGTAGATGCTGTTCCTCATTTAATTTGTGGAGGCTTTAATAAAGAAGAAACAGAGAATGCTTTAATAGATCTTCAATTTTTAGGGATTGACAATGTATTAGCATTGAGAGGAGATTCGATCAAAACAGAGTCAAGTTTTAGACCTCACGAAGATGGTCATTCTTATGCTGTTGACCTTATTCGTCAGGTTAAAGGAATGAACGATGGAAATTATATCATGGACGATGTTCAGTTAGAACCAACAGACTTTTGTATTGGTGCTGCTGGTTACCCTGAAAAACACTTTGAAGCGATGAATTTGGCTACAGATTTACAATACCTAAAACAAAAGGTTGATGCTGGAGCTGAGTATTTAGTTACGCAAATGTTCTTTGATAACGATAAATTTTTTGCTTTTGTGAAAGCTTGTAGGGATATTGGAATTAATGTGCCTATCATTCCAGGTTTAAAGCCTATTCGATCAATGAATCATATTTCTTTTTTACCAAAGTTCTTCCACATTGATTATCCTGAAGCTTTATCTAAAGAGTTACTGAAATGTAAAAACAATGCAGAAGTAGAGCAGGTTGGTATTGAATGGAGTGTTCAGCAATCAAAAGAGTTAAAAGAAGCAAATGTTCCTGGTATCCATTATTATACGATGTCAAATTCTAATGCAGTTTATGCAATAGCTAAAGAGATTTTTTAGAACCTATGAAATATATTTTATTTTTATCAGTCATTATTTTATCAAACATATCTTTCACACAAACTAAAGAACTGAACTTGACTAACGCTTTGGTAATTGGTCAATTAGATAGGTCTGAAGATAGGTATTCCATAGAAATTGCGTTGACCGAGTTGTTAGCAGATGCTGGGGTAAAAGCTTTACCTTCATTAAATATTTTAAAAGTTGGTGCAGATGTTTATCATTTAGAAAACGATTCCATACAAAATATTGTTTCTGCTAAAGGATTAGATACCTATTTAACAGTTTCAGTAAGAGGTTACGATAAGCGTTTTAAGTTAGCTGAAAGTAGAGATGATTTTAAAACGGCGATTAATATTAATCATTTGTTTTCTTTGTATAAAGAAAATGTAATAACCGTTAGTTTTGAGTTTACCTTTTATCGTGATGGTAAGTTCGTAGGAACGGATATCGTAAGATGTGGAAATATAGATTCAAGAGAAACAGTTTTAAAACGTTTTAAGAAAAAGACAGCAAAGAGGATTAAAAAGTGGTTATAATTTATTAGTAGAAACTTAAAACAATTCTTCAATCACTTGTCCATTTGTTAAATGATAGGTTAGTAATCCTATTTTCTTAGCTCCTTCAATATGCCCAATTGTATCATCGATAAAAAGGGTGTTTGCTGGATTTAAGTTGTTTTCCAAACAAACGGTTTCAAAAATTTCTTTATTTGGTTTCCTCATGTTCATTTCATGAGATACATAGGTTTTTTCGAAATAACTTTCTAAAGTTCTATTTGTTGTTTTAGAAAGTGATCGTTTTACTTCTTGCAAATGAATGTCATTCGTATTGCTCAAAAGAAAAATACGGTATTTATTTTTGAGTTTATCAAGCAAATTCAAACGATGTAAAGGGAAGTCCAAAATCATTGCATTCCATGATTGAACAACTTTATTTGGGCTTGTTCCTTTTGGTAGAAAAGGGAGTAAAGAATTGATAAAATGTTGGGAAGATATTTTACCTGTTTCATATTTATCAAATAAGTCGTGTTGTTTTGCCTGAGTGTACATTCTATCAAAATCATCAATGCCTATATTTTTAAAAGCATCTATTGTTAGCTGATAATCTAGATTTAAAATAACTCCGCCTAAATCAAAAATAATAGCTTCTAACTTATTCTCATTTATCATAACACAAAGAAACAAAAAAGAGTTTAATTAATTATTAATTAGATTCAAGACCTTCGTCAGCTGAAAGATCAAAGATGTTAAATTAAAAGACTTTTTATTTCATAAAAAAAGCTGCCCTTTTCGGACAGCTTAATTCATTTGTTATATTAATTAATTGATTAGTTGTGTTGAGCAACATTCAATTTTAAGTCCAAATCAAAAGTGAAGATTGGAGAAATACTTTCTTCATCACCTTCTTCAGGAATTGTACCTGGGATGTGTGCTTCTGTAAAGTCAAAATCAAATTTTCCAGAGATTGAAGCTGTTTTAGCATCTGCCTTTAAAGTAACAGGAATGTGATGAGAAACTTCTTTCCCTAATACATTTACTGTAGTGTGTAGCTTTCCATCTTTATATTCACCAATGTGAACATGAGCAGTCGCATATTTAGCAACGTTGAAAAAATCTTCATTTTTAAGATGACCTGCTAACATATTTTTTTTAGCATCTGGTAAGTTTTCATCAGAAACAGCAATTGAGCTTAAATCTACTTCAAATTTACCTTCTTCTAACATTCCATGATCCATTTCCATCTCACCAGACTTAAACTGAACTGTACCAGTATGAAAATAACTTTCACTTTTACCTGCTTTCCATTTTAAAACTGAATGTTCTTGATCAATTTTGTAATGTACTTCATCTCCTTCATGATTAGTAACGTATTGGAAAGATACTAATGCTGTTGTTGCAACTGCAACTGTTAATACTTTAAATAATTTCATTGTTTTTAAATTTTAGTTGCCCAAATATAGAAATTATTTATTTACCTAGGTATATAAAATTATGTTTTTAATCATAAAAAGAATAAATGATTGTTATAAACCTGAGTTCGATTATTATTTTATTGGTCAGATCGCTTTTAATTAGTGAAATAGATCATTTATTAGAAGTGAAATACGTATTTTACTTTTAATTTATCAAAATTATTTGTTGTTACATTTCAGGATTTATGAGTATAAACCCTTGAAAATGTGCTTTAAATAACTTTTTGTTAATTTAAATCCGACGACAAAAGAATATTCGAACTCAGGTTATAAGTAATGGATAAATAAATTTTTATCTTAGTAAAAAATAATCAAAAGATGATCTTTAAAATAGAAGGTGTTGGAAAAATAGATACATCTAATCCATTGGATATTTCTATTCCACTATCGAATACAAGTGAAAATCCCAGAGCTTGGTATGTAGATGTACCAAAAATAGAACCTGTAATGGAAAATGGGTTTGTTGGGTCTGTTAAAAAAGGGGGAAGTGTAAACTTTAGAAACATTTCTTTTAACCCTCATGGACATGGAACGCATACAGAGTGTTTAGGGCACATTACTTCAAAGGTCTATTCTGTAAACCAGTCTTTAAATGAGTTCTTTTTTAAAGCTGAAGTTGTTTCTGTTTTTCCTGAAAAAATAGGAAAAGATAAAGTCATAACTAAAAAGAACCTTGAAGAAAACTTAAAGGGAAAAAAAATTGAAGCTCTTGTAATTAGAACGCTTCCTAATCTTGAAGAAAAAAAACACACGAATTATACAGAATCTAATCCTCCTTTTTTAGAACTTTCATGTATTGATGTTTTGAATGCTTGTGGAGTACAACATTTATTGATCGATTTACCATCAGTGGATAAGGAGTCAGATGGAGGGGAACTTGCTTTTCATCATGCATTTTGGGGAGTTCCAAACAATCTACAATTTGATAAGACGATTACTGAATTGGTATATATAAAAGAAAATATCAAAGATGGAAGCTATATTTTAAATCTTCAAGTTGCTCCTTTTGAAAATGATGCAAGTCCAAGCAGACCTGTATTATATCAAATTTCCGAGTAGGATTTATTATTGGTATAATCTTTGGAAAAACCTGTATAATTATAAATAACTAACAATTAAAAAAATGAAGAAAATTATTTTAACAAGTGCTTTAATTATTTTTTCACAGTTTCTATTTGCTCAGGATGTAAAGTCGGATTCAACTTTTGTTTCTAAAAGTGATACAACTACACGAACTTATGGAAAAAACAAACCAATTGAAGTTATAAAAGTAGACGATAAAATAGTTCAAATTAACATCGAGAATAAAGAGATTTCATCGGACGAAAAGGTTAAAACAAAAACAGAAAATTTTGCTCATTGGTCAAGTTTTATGATGGGAATGAATATATTAACTAACGAAACGCAAGGTATTAATTTTGAGAATGCAGATTATTGGGAAATAGATCCTGCTAAGTCGTTTAGTTTTTCATTTAATTTTGCGGAGAAAAAAGTGAATCTTTTTAAGAACTATGTTGGATTAACGACTGGATTAGGGATTACTTTCAATAATTATTCTTTTAGAAACAACTATATGCTTTCTAGTAATGCCGATACAGTATTTGCAATTATTGATCCTACCATTCAATATTCGAAGAATAAATTAAAATCTACATATTTTAGAGTACCACTTTTATTAGAAATTTGCACAAGTAGTTTTGATAAAGGAGCTTATTTCTCCGCTGGAGTAGTTGGAGGCGTTCGTTTAGGTTCAAAAGTGAAAAGAGAAGGGAAGGATATTTCTAATAATTCATTTAAGCAAAAAATTAAAAGTGATTATAATTTAAATACGTTTACTTTGGATGCATTGATAAAATTTGGGTTTGATGATTTTGGGATTTTCGCACAATACAGTTTAACCCCAATGTTTCAAAACAATAAAACTCAAACAATTTATCCACTAAACTTTGGAGTAACTCTAGAATTCTAAAAAAACAGAGGACTATATCATTCAAACAAAGGGCATTTTGTTGATCCGATTTGCCTTTGTTTACATGTTGAAAAAATAAAGGATAATTCATGTGTACTGAACGTGCCAGGTCTTAAATCATTTAATGGATAGTCAAAAGAATAGTTGATGGAGAATTGACCGTTGATTTTAACGTTTACTAAAAAAAGAAGCGCATTTGTATTCCTAATTCCAAAACCAAAACCCGCTTGATTATTATAATTAAACAAAGCATTGAGGTCAATAGAAGGTAAGCCTGCAGGAGGTATTTTTAGAAGAAAAGACGGGATAATAGTATAGTATTTATTTAGTGAGATTCTAGCTCCACCATTTAGTGTCGTATGCATTTGGAACCGAGAGTCATTACCAATGTTGTTCCATTTAGAGGTTATTATGTTTTGAATACTTAGTCCAAGGTAATAATTTGTACTATTCCACCACGCTCCAATTGATGCATCAGGATTTATAAAAGTTACATCTTGACTAATACTAGGATCTGGTTGTATGGTTGAAAGGTTTTGGACATCATAACTGAATTGTACAACTCCAAGATACATTCCTATAGAGAGTCGGTCTTCTGGCGTAAAATTAAAGTGAGAAGAATAAGCAAGGTTTAACCTATTAGTAGATATTGGTCCGATATTATCAAATTCAATCTTAGCACCTATTCCTTGTCTTGCACTCAGCGCATGTTTTCTTAAGGAATTAATAGGAGCACTTAAAGTTAAAAATCCATTTTTTGGAGCGCCTTGAAACCCTAACCACTGTGTTCGATATAAACTATGGAGTTCTAAACAATTTTTAATTCCAGCATGTGCAGGGTTAAAAGCAAACTGATGTGAAGCCCATTGGGTATATTGTGCTAATTGTTGTCCTACAATTATGTTAGTACACAATAAGAAAAGTATAAGTATTAAGTTGTTTATTCTCATCTTAAGATAGTTACACTTCCTTTTATAACCTGATTCTCTTCATCTCTTAATTCCAAAACATAAAAATATACTCCAGGAGTAACATTTTTAGAAACACCTGTTCCATCCCAAGCATTTTCATAAGAGTAAGCTATTTTTTGAAAAATTTCTTGCCCCCATCGATCATATACTCTCAGAAAAGAGTTTGGGTATTGTTCAACTCCAACAATTTCAAAAACATCATTAACACCATCCTTGTTTGGGGAAAACCTTTCAGGAATAACTAAATCACTGTCTTCTACTGTTATTATTACTTGGTCAAAAATTGTACATCCATTATTTGTGCCGGATAGGGTATAAGTAGTTGTCTCTTTTGGCACAGCAACAGGATTCTGAATAGTTGAATTTGTTAAAGAGTAACTTGGGTTCCAAGAGTAATTTATTATTGAATTTAAATTTGCATCAAAAGAACTCGAACCATTTAACTGAATGCTATTTCCGTTCTTAATGGTAGCGTCTTTTCCAGCATCAATTTCAAAAGGGTAAATAATAAAAGAAGATGTACTGTCTTTTAGAATTTCAATACATTTAGTATAACAAGTTGTACTTACGCTTACCACATCTCCTGAATCTAATTGACTAGTTTGGTAGAAAAAATCAGTGGATGTAGCAACTAAATCGCCATTTACAAACCAATTAAAATCAGTACTATCTGGACAATTCTCAATTGTTACCCCAATACTTACATTCTGATTTTCACAAATCCGAATTGAATCCGTATAAATGCTAATGCTTGGAATTGGAAGATCTACACCAGTTCCAGAAACATAGACATCAGAAGTGAATTCTGCAGGTGAAGTTATGCCAACTCCATTTTGGTCACCGCTAAGAATAACATAATAGGTTTCGTTAGGGCTTAAACCAATAACATTTAAAGAAAAATTTCCCGTTTCATTCAAAACACAATTCCCAATTTGAGAATAAGCATTTCCTGTACACGCTTGGCTTGTAGAGATAATGGTGGCATTCAAGTCATTGTCTTGACCAACATTGCTTTCAAAAATTAGATTACTAAAGTTTATCGTAGCATCTCCTCCAGTTGTGTTGGAATTGAATTTTAACCAAATAGAATTGTTCGGAGTAAAGCAAAAATTAAAATCGTCTTCACATGAACTACAGAATGTTTTTCCTGCTCCGATATTATTTATTGTAAAACTTTTGTTAGGACAAATTTCGAGGGCATTAATACAATTATCATAAGAAGGTTGGGCATAAAGATTTTCTCCTGCTATAGAAGAAAGAATTAAAGTAGCTATGATAAAAAGATATTTCAATTTTAAAAGTAAAAGTTTTAACGAAACTAACAATTATTGACTCGATTTGAAAAAAAACACAAATATATAACGAATAAGAAGCGTATTATTGTCATTTTTGGCATGAAAATAGATTAATTTGCAATATAATTAAATGAATACTATGAAAATAAGACTACTAATAATTATACTAATTGCATCGTTTGGTTCAAGTTTCGCTCAATATAAATTGGACTACGATAAAGATTCAAAATGGTTTTGGGATTTCAATCTTGGAGCAACATGGCACACCTCGGATGTTAGGACAAAATTAAATAATGGTTTTGGTTTTACAGTAGGTAAGTCCTTTAATTTCAATTATGGTAAAAAAGTAAGTTTTGATCTTCGTGCGCGATTCTTAGCTGGTGATTGGCAAGGACAAAACAAAGATTTTACAAGGTTTGATTCTACTTATTCTGATGATGGAGTATATGCAAGCATTTATCATGATTATAAAAATTTAGGATATACAATTGAAAATTTTGAAACTTCAGTTAGAAGATTGAGTGCAGAATTAGTTATTCACCTTAATTCTCTTAGGGAAACGACAGGTTGGGACCCTTATATTTTTGGTGGAATAGGTTATACTTGGTCAAGAACCAGAGGAGATTTGGTAGACTCATTAGGAGCAATTTATAATTATAACGATTCTGAAAACTATGGAGTATTGAAGCTTAGTCAATTATTGGATGGAGAATATGAGTCTAACTTGGATAACGGATCTGGAACATTTATACCAAGAGTAATGCCTAGTATTGGTTTTGGTATTGGGTACCAAGTTGCAAAAAGAGTTTCTCTTGGAATTGAGCACAAAACAACCTTTACACAAGATGATATTTTTGATGGAGTTGTAAAAGACGGAAAGTATTTGCAAGATTTATACCATTACACGAGTGCGTATATCCGTTTTCAAATAAGATCGAGAAGGTATGATGAGTATAAAGAAACTACTCCAGAAAATGTCGTAGTGGAAGAAGAAGTTTTTACTCAGCCACCAATTGTTAATTTAACCAGACCAAGAAATACAACTTCAACTACAACGAATCAAAACTATACGATATCTTCAAGTATATTATATGTTCGAGGAAAACAGAATATTCAATTTCAACAAAACCAGAAAGGTATAAACACTTTTTCTTACTCACTATCTAGTAAAATGTTTTCTAGAAGTGTTGTACTAAAAGAAGGAGAGAATAACTTTATGATTAAAGGAACAAATGAATACGGAGCGGATAGTGTTGTTTTTTCAATTATTTATGAAAAACCAGAAGGAGTCCCTCCAACTGTACAAATTACTAACCCTAGAATAGAATTTACGACAGTAAACTCTTCTAGGTATAATTTTAAGTCAACTGTTCGCAATATCTCTTCTAAAAGTCAAATAAGTTTTACGGTAAACGGTAGAAGTATTTCTCAATTTAGCTACAACAGCTCAACACAGCAAGTTACTTCTAATTTAAATCTATCGGTAGGAAATAACTTGATTACTATTAGCGCAACAAATGAATATGGTGCAGACAGTAAAACTACTGCTATCAATTATGTAATCCCGGTAAAACCTCCTACTACTAAACCACCTGTTAGAGTGCCGACAGGTACCCCTCCGCCAACTGGAGGTTCAACACCACCTGTTAGAACACCAAGGTAGTTTCAATTGCAAAAGAATTCAGCATATTACAAAAAAGGAGTAAATATTTACTCCTTTTTTTGTTTTTACCTTTAAATATCTATTATTAATCGAGTATAAATTTTTATTAATCAATTCCTCTAATTATATTCGCAGTCATAAAAATGTAATAGAACCATGGCGATAATAGGAAAAATTAGAGAAAAGTCAGCATTATTAGTAATAGCGATTGGTGTAGCTTTAGCTACTTTTATTCTAGGAGAGTATTTTAAATCCTCAGATAATGGAGCGGATGCTATTGGTTATGGAACCGTTTACGGAGAAAAAATAAACGAAGATGTTCTTAGAAATGACTATGCTCGTTTTGAAAATAACGATAGAAGACAATTTCAAGAACAGCAAAAACCTTACACTCAAAAAGATCAAGATGCAACTTTAGATAAAGCTTTTAACTATCGTTCTGAAACAATTATTTTGGAAAGAGAATTTGCAGCATTAGGTTTAGACGTTAGCCAAGCAGAGTTAGATGCTTATTTATACGGTACAGATGGTTTTGACGTAATGCCAGATTTGGCTTCTTCATTTGTGGATTCGCTTACAGGTCAATTCAGCGCTAAATTATTACAATCTACTATTGAGCGTTTACAGTCTTCTGATAAACCTGAAGAAAGAAAAAGTTGGGAAGAAAGTAAAGACTACTACATTAATAAAAGGCAACAAGAAAAGTATTTAGCTTTGTTAAAGCAAGGGGTTTATGTTACGCAATTAGAAGCTGAACAAGATTATTTAGCAAAAAAAGAAGTGAAGTCTGTTTCTTACGTGTCGAAAAGATTCACAGAAATACCTAATGATAAAATTGAACTTTCAGATAAAGCAAAAAGAGAATACTACGATAACCATAAAAATGACAAAAAATACGAAGTAAAAAAATCTACTAGAGAGGTTAAGTATTTTGATATTACTTTAAAACCATCAGCAGAAGACGTTTCTAATTTTAATAAATTAGTAGCAGATATTAAGACAGGTTTTGAAACAACTACTAATGATTCTTCTTACGTTCTAGCGAACAGTGACTCAAGATTCTTTACAAGTACTCATGCAGCAACCTTCAGACCAGAAAGTGATGAGAAAGCAAGAGAAGGAATGACTATTCCTGCAGAAATGGATTCCGTTTTTAATAATGCGAAAATCGGACAAGTTGTTGGGCCTTATGAAGACAATGGAGCGACAAGAATTGCCAAAGTTTTAGACTTTAACACTAAATTATTAAAAGTACGTCACATTTTGATTGCTGCTCCAAAAGCAGAGACAGAAAAAGTAGCAAAAGCACAAAAGAAAGCAGATAGCTTACTTGCTTTAATAAACAAAGATAATTTTGGACAATACGTATTATCTGATTCAGAAGATCCAGGTTCAAAAGATAAAGGTGGTGTGTATGATGACTTCTTAGACTATGAGATGGTTCCTGAATTTTCAAACTTTGCAATAGAGAAACCAGTTGGTACTATTGGTAAGGTTCAAACGGATTACGGTATTCACATTATTGAAGTAATGGACAAGAAAGCAGTTAAATATCCTGTTCTTGCTGTAATTCAAAAAACGTTAAAACCAAGTCAAGCTACAATAGATGCTTCTGAAGATGAGGTGTACAAGGTTTTGTATGACTTAGATGGAGAGCTAAAGAATATTGCAGATAATAAAAAGAAACTAGAGAAGTTTGATACTATTGTTCAAAAAGCAGGTTACTTTGCTCGTTCTATGAAAATCGAAGAAAATAAACCAAGAGTTTATGGTTTTAATACTCCATTTGCAGAAAACAAAATTTTAACTTTAGCTTTTCAAAAAGAAGCAAAAGTTGGAGATTTAAGTTCTACACCTGTAAAGGACAAAGATCGTTATGTAGTTGCTATATTGGCTTCAATTAATGAAAAAGGAGTGCCTTCTTATGAGAGCATGGAAAAACAGATTGAAGCAGAATTAATTGAAGAAGAAAAAGCAAAAAGAATTGCTTCTCAAATGGTCTCTAAATCAATTGATGAGCTTTCTAAAGAAGAAAATATAGCGGTTAAGAAAGCAGAAGTTAATTTTTCAAGCACACAAATTACTGGTTCTGGTTTTGAACCTGAAATCGTTGGTACTATTTTTTCAGGTGTAAAAGACGGAGCAGTTTCTATACCTGTTAAGGGAGAGTCTGGAGTTTACGTTTTTAGAGTGGATAAAACAACAAAAGCTCCTTCAACAGCAAATTATACTGTAGAACAAGAACAATTGTTGAACTCAGCTAAAACATCAGCATTTGGACAAGCTAGACAAGCTCTATTGAATAAAGCGAACGTAGTGGATAATAGAAGGTTCTTAAGTGCAGGAATTAGAAGATAAATTCTTTTTCTAAAACATTAAGTTTTAAAATATGAAAAGCCTCGTAATCGCGAGGCTTTTTTACTTTATATCAATTTATACATTTTTCCAGGTAAAGAAGAAATTACTCCATTCATTTCTAAATTAAATAGAAGGATATTAATTTTAGAAATAGGAATTTTAGATTTGGAAGAGATAACATCAATGTGTAATGCTCCTTTTGATACTGTTTCAACAACTAATTTTTCTTCGGATGTTAGTTCGATAAATATAGACCTTTGAATCTCTTTTTGAGGAGTCTTTTTTTCCTCCCATTCCATCCATTTTAGAAAAGCATTTCCGTTTAGAAGTAAGTGAGCTTTTTGGTTCAAAATAAGTTGATTGCAACCTTTTGAAAACTCTTGCCCAACATTTCCTGGATAAGCAAAAACATCTTTGTTATATTGATTGGCAAGTTCTGCAGTGATAAGAGAACCTCCTTTTTCTTTACTTTCTATCACAATGGTCGCATCGCTCATGCCTGCAACAATTCTATTCCGCATTGGAAAATTTTCTCTATCCGGATTTGTACCAGGTAAGTATTCTGTTAAGAGTCCTCCATTTTTCATCATCTTATTAGCTGTTTCTAAATGTTGGTTGGGATATAACCGGTCCAAACCGTGTCCTAAAACTCCGATAGTAGGTATGTTGTATTTGACACATAGGTTATGAACATAAATATCTATTCCATAAGCCATACCACTTACTACCAATATGTCTTTTCCTATAAAATCTTTGATTAAATCTTCACAAATTTTACGTCCATATTCCGTTGCGTTCCTTGTTCCTACAATGGAAACGACCTTTGAAGAGTTGAATTCTAATTCTCCTTTTGAAAAAAGTAACAGTGGAGCATCACTACACTCTTTTAACCTTCTAGGGTAGGAACTATTTGTATAAAAATGACATTGAATTTTATGTTTTTTAATAAAACCAATTTGCTTTTTAGCTATCAGTAAAGCCTCTTCTCTTTCCATTTGGTAGAGAGCTTTTTTATTGAAACCAGTTTTTCTTTCTAAAACGTCTATTTTTTCTTTAAAAAGGCTTTCAATATTATCTAATTTAGAAATTAGTGATTTTGCTTTAACAGGACCAATTCCTTTTAATTGGGTAAGCGCAATTTGATAGATTAATTCAGGTGTTTCCAAGGTTTTAAGTTTTAATTTATATTGAATTTAAGAAAAAATATCTGATTTAAAATCTATTCTTGCCCTTTAAATTGATATTTTTACTCAAATAATTAATGTTTTTTATTTTGAAAGTAATAGGTATCATACCCGCAAGATATGCTTCTTCTCGTTTTCCAGGAAAACCCTTAGTGGATTTAAAAGGGAAATCCATGATTCAACGTGTTTATGAAGGTGCAAAACGGTCAAAACAGTTGTCTGAAGTAATTGTTGCAACGGATGATAAGCGAATTTACGACGAAGTAGTTCGTTTTGGAGGGAAAGTTAAAATGACATCAGAAAACCACCCCAGCGGAACAGACAGATGTGGAGAAGTAGCTAGAGCAATTGAAGATGCTGATGTTGTCATCAACATTCAAGGAGATGAGCCTTTAGTGGATTATAGGCAATTAGACGCTCTAATTAAAGCATTTGAAGATAAAAACACCCAAATTGCTACATTAGGAAATAAAGCGGTTAATATGGAGGATATTTTGAATCCAAACCGCATTAAAATTGTTGTAGATGACAAGGAGGAAGCTTTGTATTTTTCTAGGAGTGCGATTCCAAATTTTGCTAATTTGAAGGAAGACCCTTTAGAAAGCTATCCTTTTTATAGACATATTGGTTTGTACGCCTATCGAACAGATGTTTTACAAGAGTTAGTAAGACTAAAGCCAACAGCTCTTGAAAAGATTGAATCCTTAGAGCAGTTGAGGTGGTTATATTATGGTTATAAAATTAAAATTGTAGAAACAAATATTGAAACTCCGAACATAGATGTTCTAGAAGATGTTGAAAAAGTGCTTCCTTTTTTGTAACTTAAAAGGACTTTTAACGTAATTACAATTAATTACTAGTCATAAATTAATAACTTTGTGCTATGTCAACAGTAGAAGAATTAATAGGAGATTTATTATTACGCCATAATTGCGTAGTCATTCCATCTTTTGGAGGGTTTGTAGCAAAAAAAACATCTGCTACAATTGACTATAAGAATGGGGTGATTTATCCACCTAAAAAATCCGTTTTGTTCAACAGACAGCTTACCAATAATGATGGTTTGTTAGTGGCAGAATATTCTATTGTAAACAAAGTTGACTATAAAGAAGCGGAGTTAGCTGTTTCTCAAATTACGTTAGATTGGAATAATAAATTACGTAATGGAGAGAGAATAACTTTAGATAAAGTAGGGTATTTATTTTTTGATCAAGAGAAAAACCTTTGTTTTGAGCAAGACCGTTTCTTCAATCTTTTATTAGAATCTTATGGTCTTGGAAAAGTACATTTTGTTTCTGAAGAAGATATTGAAGTCGCTAAACATGTAAAAGCGGTTCAAGAACAAAATAAAATTGAAGAAGAGCAAAAAGCGGAAGAACAAAAAGAAGAACCTTTTAAGCTTGTTGCACTTCCAACTGACTTAGAGGATGATAAAGAACGTCAAGCGGTTATTATAGAACATCCTAAAAATAAAAGTTGGAAAAAAGCATGGCGTTATGCAGCAGCAGCAGTATTAGCACCAATTGCATTTTATTCTTTTTGGATACCAATGAATTCCAATGTTTTAGAGTCTGGAGTTTTATCTGTAAAAGATTTTGATTTAACGTATAAATCTACTGATGGAGAATACCTCCCAGGTGAAGTAAAATTAGCTCACTTTAAAGAAAAGAACGCTCAACTAATTAGTGAAGTTGTTGAAAGTTTACCAAGTGATGTTTACATTTATTCATACGCATTTGATGAAGATACTTATATTGCTGTAAAAGTTAAAGAAGGAAGTGAACCAGAATTGGAAACCCAAGAAGAGGAGGATTTGGAACCTGAGTTAATAGTTGAAAAAGCGGTTGAGGTTAGAAAAACAAAAAAAACTAAGCCTGTAGTAAAAGAGCAAAAAGAGGTAAAAGAAAACGCAAAACTTAATTATGTAGTTGGAAGTTTTAGTACAAAAGAAAATGCGGAAACTTTAATTGAAAAAATGAATACTGAAGGTTTTAAAGCTTACGTTATGTCAGAAAAAAATGGTTCTTTCAGAGTAAGTGCCGGTAAAGCTAATACTGAAGAAGAAATTAGAGAAATATCCAAAAAAGCCAAGTTAAAAGGTTTTGATGGATGGATTTTGAGATAAACCACTAGAAATAAGTATTCACCTTTCTTACTAAATCATGAAATTTTTAAATGCTTTTATTGCATTACTCTTTTTTAATTCAATTTTTTACTGTCAAATTCAAGAAGATTTTACTGACGGAGATTTTTCATACAACCCAGAATGGAGTGGTGCTATTGGTAATTTTATTGTTAATTCATCTGGACAGTTACAATCTTACAATACAATAGCTTCCCATTCTTTTTTAACAACTGAGCATAACTTAAATACAATTCAGAATAAAGAATGGAATTTTTGGGTGAAATTGTCTTTTTCTCCTTCTTCTAATAATAATGCTCGTATTTACTTAACATCAGAAAATACAGACCTTTCTATAAAGCCAGATGGATATTTTATACAATTAGGAGAGTCTGGAGCTATAGATGCAGTTCGTTTAATGAAATCTGAAAATGGAATTGAAACGGAAGTATGTTCTAGTCAAGAAGGGGGTATATCCAGTGCTTTTGCAATTTCTATAAAAGTGGTTAGGGATGCTATTGGAAACTGGAAACTGTATTTAGACTATTCTGGTGGAGATAATTACGAAAATCCAGCGATAGGCTATGATTCGTCTATGATAGTTGGTACTTCAACAGGTTTTTATTGTAAATATACAATCTCAAATACTTCCAAGTTTTATTTTGATGGTATCTATGTCGGAGAAATTCAATACGATACGGTACCTCCATCAATTGAAAGCGCTAACGTTATTTTTGATAGGCAAATAGACCTTTTATTTAATGAATCCTTGGAGAGTAGTTCAGCAAATAATTTTTTGAACTATACTTTACAACCTTCTCTGAACATTTCAGGGGCACAAATAGATAATACGAATAATAGATTAGTTCATTTAACTTTATCAGAATCATTAATTAATGGAGAGAGTTATTGGTTGAATACGAATCAGATTAATGATTTAGAAGGGAATAATAAACAGGATTCTATTTTCTTTACTTATCGCGTGGCAGAAATACCAGAAAGGGGAGATGTTATTTTTACAGAGATTATGTCAGATCCAAGTCCATCTTTTGGTTTGCCTGTAGTAGAATATTTAGAGGTTTACAATAGAAGTCAAAAGTACTTTGATTTGGACAATTGGAAAATTAAAGACGCAACTTCTACTGGAACAATTAGTTCAGCTTGGCTAAATCCTGGAGAGTATGTAGTAATCTGTTCTTCAATTAATATCGATGAAATCCCAGAAGGAATTCCTTGTACAAGCTTTCCAAACCTCAATAATAACGGAGATTATATTGGCTTGTTTTATTCAAATGGGACTTTAATAGATGATTTGGAGTACAGTGTTGATTGGATTGACGATGTTTCAAAAGTTGAAGGCGGTTTTTCTCTAGAAAGAAAAAATCTTGATTTAAAATGTTTTCAAAAATCTAACTGGGGAGTTTCCAATGCTTCTTTAGGAGGTACACCTGGGACTATAAATACTATTTTAACTCAACAAATAGATGAAGAAAAGCCATTCCTTAAAAGTGCTATTGTAGAAGCAGATAATTTACTTAAAATCAATTTTAATGAACCAATTGATTCTCTTTCTATTTTGGAAGAAAACATTCTTTTATCAGATGGTTTAACAGTGGAAAGCTTTTCGGTTCCATCTATTTTTTCAGACACTTTAGCCATACAATTATACGAAATTCTTCAACCAAAAATAGAGTATGAGGTTGAATTAATAGGAGTAGGAGATTGTTCCAATAACAGTTCAGATTTAGCAGCGTATTTTGTTCTCCCAGAATTACCAGTAAAAGGAGATGTTGTGATAAATGAGCTTCTTTTTAATCCATCAGATGGAGGAAGCGATTATATCGAAATATTTAATTCATCGGATAAATATATTGATTTGAAAGGTTTGGATTTAGCAAGATGGAAAGATGGAACTTTGGACGAGGTTAAACTTGTTGCTTCTAATTTTATCTTAAAACCAAATGCTTATTTCGTTTTTACGGAGGATACTTCTTCCCTTATTAACTTTTTTCCAAAATCATCAGGAGGTAACTTTATAGAGCAAGAATTACCAAGTATGAATAATGATTCTGGGACAATAGTTTTGTCTTTTATGGGACTCGAAATGGATAAAGTAAGTTACCAAAGCAATTGGCATTTAGATTTATTAGATGATTTAAAGGGGAAAGCATTGGAAAAAATTGATCCTTTTGGTATATCCACCTCAAGTTTTAATTGGCGAACTGCAGCAGCTCAGGATAACTACGGAACTCCTTCTTATCGAAACTCTCAATTGAGTAATGCGAAAAATAAGGAAGGTTTCTTTGAAATAGTTTATGAAACGGTTACCCCTAACAACGATGGGGTTTTTGATTACCTTGAAATTTCTTATCGAATTGATGAGCCTTCAATGTTCGGTACATTTTCTATTTATGATAAAACAGGAAGGTTAGTAAAAGTAGTTTTTGAAAAGGAAGTTTTAGGTCAAGAAGGGATTTTAATATGGGATGTTTTTAACACCGAACAACAATTAGTAGCATCAGGTTCTTATGTTGCCGTTTTGGAAGGTTTTAGTGAAAATAGTGGTATGACAATTTTGAAAAAGAAAGCATTTGTAGTTTACAAAGAACCTTAACTTAAATCTGTTGTTATACTAATTCAGCGATGGTATATAGTTGCTTTTTATTTCTTCTATGTTTTCTGATTTTTAATAAAATCTATTTGTACATTTGTGTTAAATGTTATTGGTAAAAAATGGTTTCACCAGGGTCTAAAGGATGGATAAATAAATACTTTGATTTAATTGAAAAAGAGCATTTTTCATTAAAGTTAGATTGTCCTTCTGATATGGAAGTAGATCATTTTCTTCATTTAACATTTGCTCACTCTGGAATTGTTTTTGGTTATCCAACCGAATTAATTTTTGCAACTGATTTAGATGATTCTAAATGGACTACTGAGGAAAAATTAAAATTATT
>Ga0228634_1000184_pt1 | contig 55781 bp, 57 predicted proteins | sample 42DmetaG_FD_190063 | JGI IMG/M metagenome (GOLD analysis project Ga0228634, IMG submission 190063) | Seawater microbial communities from Monterey Bay, California, United States - 42D | ecosystem: Environmental > Aquatic > Marine > Coastal | place: USA: California | collected 2016-09-27 | reverse complement strand
AAGTATAACTAAAGTTTACAAAATTTTTGGACCAGGAAATCAATACGTTACAAAAGCTAAATCGATTATCCAACAAGATGGAGTTGCTATTGATATGCCAGCTGGACCAAGTGAAGTTTTAATCCTCACTGACGAAAGTTCAAACCCTAGTTTTGTTGCAGCTGATTTGTTATCTCAAGCAGAACACGGAGCAGATAGCCAAGTAGTCCTCTTGAGTACTTTGGAGAGTATGATAGAAAAATGTATGCAAGAACTAGAATTTCAATTATCCTCACTACCTCGAAAAGATACTGCTAGAAAAGCTTTAAAAAACAGCAAGGCGATACTTCTCGAAAACACGTCCCAATGTATGGATTTTAGCAACCTTTATGCACCAGAACATTTAATTATTGCTACCAAAAATGCAATGACCTTAAAAGAAAAAATAACAAATGCAGGTTCTGTTTTTATTGGGAAGTATAGTTGTGAGTCAGCTGGAGATTATGCAAGTGGAACTAACCACACCCTACCGACCAATGGTTTTGCTAGGAGTTACAGCGGTGTTTCCGTAGATAGTTTTGTAAAAAAAATAACCTTCCAAGAACTTACAAAAGAAGGATTGTTAAACATTGGAGAAACGATTGAAATAATGGCAGAAGCTGAAAAATTAATCGCACACAAAAATGCTGTTTCAATAAGGTTAAAAGAGATAAACAATGATTGATTTAAAGAAGTTAGTACGTCCAAATATTCTTGAATTAGAACAGTATTCTAGTGCAAGGGATGAATTTTCAGGAAAAGAAGGTGTTTTTTTAGATGCAAATGAAAATCCATTTGGTAAACTAAATAGGTATCCCGATCCATATCAAGTCGAACTAAAAAGTAAACTTGAAAAAATAAAAGGCATTAAAAGCTCCTCTATTTTTATAGGAAATGGAAGCGATGAAGTAATAGATTTAGCTTTTCGTATATTTTGTAATCCCGGAAAAGATAAAGCATTAACTTTTACTCCAACTTACGGAATGTATGATGTTTCGGCAGCAATTAATCAAGTAGAAATATTAAAAATTCCTCTGAACAAAGATTTTCAAATAGAGGTCGATAAAATAGATCCGTTATTAGAGGACGAAAAGTTAAAACTGATATTTATCTGCTCTCCTAATAATCCAACCGGAAATAGTATCCTTAAAAAGGATATCCTTACAATCCTTGAAAAATTCAGAGGAATAGTAATAATTGATGAAGCTTACATCGATTTTTCTGAGAGTGAATCGTTAATTAGTCTTTTAAAGGAATATCCAAATTTGATTATTAGCCAAACATTCAGCAAAGCATGGGGACTAGCCGCAGCAAGAGTTGGAGTTGCTTATTCTTCAGAAAGTATCACTTCCCTATTTAACAAAGTAAAGCCGCCTTACAACGTAAGTAAGACAAATCAATTTTCGGTAATAGAAGCACTTGAAAACATAGATGAATTAAAAAAAAATATAAAATTCATTCTAGAAGAAAAAGAACTGATCCAAACAGAAATAGTACAACTACCATTTGTAAAAAAGATTTATCCATCCGATGCCAATTTTTTATTGATAGAAGTAAAAGATGCTAATTTACTATACAATCAACTAATCGAACAAAAAATAATCATCCGAAACAGAGATAAACAAATTAAAAACACCGTTCGAATAACCATTGGATCGAAAAGAGAAAATAAACTTTTATTAAACGCATTAAAAAACATAAAATGAAAAAAGTACTTTTTATAGACAGAGATGGCACCTTAGTGATTGAACCTCCTATAGATTTTCAGTTAGACTCTTTTGAAAAATTAGAATATTACCCAGAGGTTTTTCAATGGTTAGCTAGAATTGCAAAAGAATTGAATTACGAATTAGTGATGGTTACTAACCAAGATGGATTAGGTACTAAATCTTTTCCAGAAGATACTTTTTGGCCAGTACAAAATAAAATCATTCAAGCATTTAAAAATGAAGGAATTGAGTTTTCTGAAATTTTAATCGATAAAAGTTTTCCTGAAGATAATGCTCCGACAAGAAAACCTCGAACAGGAATGCTTCAAAAATACATTTATGGCGATTACGATCTAGAAAATTCATTTGTCATTGGTGACAGAAATACAGATATCGAATTAGCTGCGAACTTAAATACTAATGGAATCTTTATTGGAAAAGAAAATGAAAAAGCAGTTTTGAGCACTTCTAACTGGTCTGAAATTTATAATTATTTAAAAGAAATTCCTCGTCAAGCTAAAATTGTGCGAACAACAAAAGAGACGAATATTTCCGTAACAATTAATTTAGATGGAAGCGGAAAATCAGACATTAAAACTGGAATTGGTTTTTTCGACCACATGCTAGAACAAATTTCAAAACACGGTGAAATCGATTTAAACATTCAAGTTCAGGGAGATTTAGAAATTGATGAACACCACACCATTGAAGATGTTGCTATTACATTAGGGGAAGCATTTACCAAAGCATTAGAAAATAAAAAAGGAATACAACGCTATGGTTTTTTGTTACCGATGGACGATTGTTTAGCACAAGTAGCTATTGATTTTGGAGGAAGACCATGGTTGGTTTGGGAAGCACCTTTTAAAAGAGAAAAAATAGGAGAAATGCCTTCTGAAATGTTTATGCACTTTTTTAAATCTTTTAGCGATGCTGCAAAATGTAATTTAAACATTAAAGCAGAAGGAGAAAACGAACACCACAAAATAGAAGCAATATTCAAAGCTTTTGCGAAAGCTGTAAAAATGGCAATTAACAAAACAGATAATTTTAGTATACCAAGCACAAAAGGAACGATATGATTGCAATTATAAAATACAATGCAGGTAATATCCAATCGGTTCAGAACGCATTGAAACGACTCGGGGTTGAAAGTGTCATTACAGATGATAAAACAACAATATTAAATGCAGATAAGGTTATATTCCCAGGAGTTGGAGAAGCGAGTTCTGCAATGAATTATTTAAAAAAAAGAGGACTAGATGAAGTAATCCGTTCAATAAAACAACCTTTTTTAGGAGTTTGTTTAGGACTTCAATTAATGTGCAAATATTCAGAAGAAGGGAACACTGATTGCTTAGGAATATTTAACACGAGAGTAAAATTATTTCCTCCAAACTTAAAAGTACCGCATATCGGTTGGAATAGTTTTAACAGGTCGGAAGGGAAACTTTTTAAAGGAATTGAAGCATCCGAAGATTTTTACTTTGTTCACAGTTATTATGCTGAATTATGCGAAGAAACAATTGCAGTAACAGACTATATAAAACCTATGAGTGCTGCTCTTCAAAAAAACAATTTCTATGCAACCCAATTTCACCCTGAAAAATCAGCAAGCATAGGAGAAAAATTATTAAAAAACTTTATAGAATTATGAGAATTATTCCAGCAATTGATATCATAGAAGGAAGGTGCGTTCGTTTAACAAAAGGAGATTATGCTACACAAAAAACATATAATGAAAACCCTTTAGAAGTTGCAAAAGCTTTTGAAGACAATGGCATAACTAATTTACACGTAGTTGATTTAGATGGTGCCAAATCTAGCAAAATAGTAAATTATAAAATTCTTGAAGAAATTTGTACAAAAACAACTCTTCAGGTCGATTTTGGTGGTGGATTAAAAACAGACGACGATTTAAGAATCGCTTTTGAATCAGGAGCTAATCAAGTTACAGGGGGGAGCATTGCGTTGAAGGACCCTAAACGATTTCAAAGTTGGATAAGTAAATATGGAACTAAAAAAATCATTTTAGGCGCTGATTGTAATAATCGAAAAATAGCAACCTCTGGTTGGTTAGAAACCTCTTCCACTGATGTTATAGAATTTATTGACGCTTATTATAAAAAAGGAATAGAATACGTAATCTGTACAGACATTTCGAAAGATGGAATGCTAGAAGGTACCTCTAATGAACTCTACAGAGAAATACTTGAAACATCAAAAATTAAATTAATCGCAAGTGGTGGTGTTTCAAAAATTGAGGACTTAATTCAACTTAAAGAAATAGGTTGTGAAGGTGCGATTGTCGGAAAAGCATTTTACGAAGGTAGAATTTCATTAAAACAACTAAGAGAATTATGTTAAAAAAGAGAATAATTCCATGCTTGGATATAAAAGATGGAAGAACAGTAAAAGGAATTAATTTCGTTGACATCAAAGATGCAGGGGATCCAATTATATTAGCTAAAAAATACGTCGATCAAGGAGCAGATGAATTGGTTTTTTTGGACATTACTGCAACTGTCGAAAAACGCAAAACTTTATTAAAACTGGTTTCTCAAATTGCAAAAGAAATTAATATTCCATTTACGGTTGGTGGTGGTATCGGTTCTGTTCAAGATGTAGCAAACCTCATCCAAGCAGGAGCAGATAAGGTAAGCTTAAATTCATCTATTGTAAAAACACCTAGCTTAGTTACTGATGTAGCAAAAGAATTTGGTAGTCAATGTATTGTCGCAGCAATAGATACCAACTTAATTGACAATGAATGGAAAGTTTTTACTCACGGTGGAAGAACAGAAACTTCTTTAAAAACAATTGAATGGGCAAAAAAATTAGAACGTTTAGGAGCTGGAGAAATTCTTTTGACCTCCATGGTAAGTGATGGAACAAAAGCCGGATTCTCTTTACCGATAACCAATGAAGTTGCTAAAAGCATAAACATTCCTGTAATCGCTTCTGGAGGAGCAGGTGAAATGAAACACTTTAAAACAGTATTCGAAGAAACTGAAGCAACAGGAGCACTTGCCGCTAGTATTTTTCACTTTGGAGAAATTGCTATTCCAGATTTAAAAAATTATTTAATTGAACAACAAATACCGATAAGAAAATGAACATCGATTTTAATAAAGGTGACGGATTAGTTCCAGTGATCATTCAAGACAATCAAACTCTTCAAGTTTTAATGTTAGGGTACATGAACGAAGAAGCTTTTAACAAAACAATACAAGAAAACCGAGTAACTTTTTTTAGTCGAACAAAGAATAGACTTTGGACAAAAGGGGAAGTCTCCGGAAATTATCTCGAACTAAAAAGTTATGACATCGACTGTGACAACGATACTCTTTTAATCAAGGTAACTCCAAACGGTCCTACATGTCACCTAGGAAGAACGTCCTGTTTTCCAAAAGAAACAGCTAAAGGTTTCACTTATCAATTAGAACAGATTATCTCTACTAAAATTGATGAAGATAATCAAACATCCTATACCAATAGTCTGTATAAAAGAGGGATAAATAAAGTAGCTCAAAAAGTAGGAGAAGAAGCGGTTGAATTAGTCATCGAAGCAAAAGATGAGAACACTGATTTATTCAAAAACGAAGCTGCAGATTTATTGTATCACTATTTGATACTTTTGAAAGCTAAAAATATCCGCTTAGAAGAAATTGAAACCGTTCTGAAAGAAAGAAATAAAGCTTAATTATTTTTCATAATGGTCTTAAAAAAATTAACTTTATGAATAAACAAACTTGAGGAAAAATGTCAGATAAATATTACCATACAAAAGAATCCGTAGAAGAGTATACCCAACTTGCTAAAGGTGTAAATGGCTCATCCTTAATTGAAAAACTGAAAATCGTTTTAAAACCAAATTCAAATTTATTAGAACTTGGTTCTGGTTCTGGTACCGATTGGAAAATATTATCTGAAACATATAACGTAACCGGTTCTGATAACTCAAACGAATTCATTCAACACCTAAAAAGTACTTTTCAACATGGTAACTTCGAAAAATTAGATGCAGTATCCATTGAAACACCTGAAAAATTTGACGGAGTTTTTTCTAATAAAGTATTGCATCACCTTGAAGATAAAGAACTAATAGCATCCATTAATAGACAAAGTGAAATACTAGAAGAAGAAGGTATTATTTGTCATTCTTTTTGGCTTGGTAAAGGTTCTGAATTTTTCAAAGGGATATTTGTGAAATACCATGAAGAGGATGAATTAAAGCATTTGTTTACAAAACATTTCGATATAATATCGATAGATAAATATGCTGAATTTGAAGACAGTGATTCTATTTTAATCCTTGCAAGAAAGAAAAAATAATGAAGTACTGTTTATTTACTTTATGCTTCTTACTTCTTTTACCTTCCTATTCACAGAATAAAACGGACAATAAAAGTTCTGTTTTTTTTGAACTTGCAGGAAGTGGTGGTATTGCTTCATTTAACTTTGAAAAACAATTTTTAATAAAACCTAAAAGTACATTTTCATGGAGAGCTGGATTAAGCTTAGCTCCCATCGATAAAAACAATGGAACTGGAATTGTTTTTCCCTTAATGTTTCATTGGGTAAAAGGTGAAAACTCACATAAACTAGACATTGGAGTAGGACAAGGAGTTACAATCACTACTAGAGGAAGTTTTTTTTGCCATAACCACAACTTCATTAGGATATAAATATCAACCGCCTTCAAAAAAATGGTTTTATAGAATTGCTTATCCCCCCTCATCTCCTATTTAATTGACTTTCAAGTTCAACATTGGGGAGGAGTTTCAATCGGTTATCATTTAAACAATAAAAAATGAAGCAAAGTATTTATATTACTTTTTTGATTTTTGCATTAATTTGTTGCGATAAAAAGAAAAATTTCGATGGTCCAAACTTTATGGAAAATCATTTCGAAAACTATTCAGCTTTAAATGATTTGCTTTTACCTAATGGAGAACGATGGTCTTTTACACAATTAACGAGAGACGGAAATTCAATAGTTGTTGATTCTACCTTTGCTTATTCAGGAATATAAATCACTCCTCTTTAAAGCAGCAAAATCAGATAAAGATGGCGCTTCAAAAAGCAGTTTAGCTAAGCAAAAATGGCCTTTTGGAAAGGAGAAACAGTTAGGTTATCCGCTTGGTATTATATTGAAGGCACTCAAAATTTAAACTGGCTTTTTCTAATGGACCTAGAAGAACAAACTCCTATTGGAGCAGGACCTGGAATGCGTTTAGCATTAGTAGACAACCAACTTAGAATAGAGCATAAATTCAATGAAAAGGACATAAAACAACAAAATCCAATTTCTTTCCCTAGGAATGAATGGGTCGAAATTGTTTGGGAAATCAAGTTAGAAAGAAAAAAGAAAGGAACAGTAAAATTATGGCAAAATGGTCAATTAATCATTGATTCTAAAGAACATAACACATTACCGAAAGACTTGCTTTACTTTCAGCAAGGTACAAAAGGGATGTACAGCAGCTGTGAAATCGGAATTACAGCAAACTCATCTGATAACCCTACAAGACTGTGGGTAGATGACATTACGTTTCAAAAAGTAGATTAAGCAGCTGGTAGAGTGTGATATAAGTAATACATCACTTATTACAAGCGATCTAACGGCAAAAGAATAATCGAAATCAGGTTATTAGTTTGATTCAAGTCTCTTTTTCTTTATTTTTGATAAAGATTAAAATGGCAACTTTACCAAAAAACTAATAACTAAAATATGGCTGCAGGATTTTTTGCTTTACTAGACGACATTGCTTTACTTATGGATGATGTAGCTGCAATCAGTAAAGTCGCTACAAAAAAAACGGCAGGTATTCTTGCTGACGATTTAGCCGTAAATGCAGAAAAAGCTTCGGGTTTTGTTTCCACAAGAGAGCTACCTGTTTTATGGAAAATCACCAAAGGATCATTTTTAAATAAAATCATAATCCTTCCCATTGCTTTTCTTTTAAGCGCATTTCTTCCTACTGCTATTGTTATTATTTTACTTTGTGGAGGTGTATTTTTAGGATATGAAGGAGCTGAAAAAATACATGCATTTTTATTTCATAGAAAAGATAAGAAATTAAAACAAAAACCAACAGAATTACCTGAAAGCGAATTAATGGTTCTTGAAAAGAAAAAAATTAAATCTGCAATTCTTATTGATTTTATCTTGTCTATAGAAATTATCATTATTGCAATTGGTACCGTTATAGAACAACCTATTGAAGTACAAATACCTGTAGTTTCTTTCGTTGCATTTTTAGCAACAGTTGGAGTTTATGGAGTTGTTGCTCTACTTGTAAGAATGGACGACCTAGGCTTTAAGATAATTACACTTAGTGGAAACAAAACTAGTTTTGCTAAAAGCTTAGGGATAGGATTAGTGAAGAGTTTACCTATCGTTATTAGAACCCTCGCATTTGTTGGAACGTTTGCAATGCTTCTAGTTTCAGGAGGAATATTTGTACACAATATTCATTTCATCCACGATCTTTTTGCTTCACTCCCTTCCCTTTTAGGTGAGTTGATCGTTGGGACAGTAGTAGGCTTTATCGCATTAGCAGTGGTTAAAATGATAGTGAAAATAAAAAACAAATAAATGAATAAGCCAACCCCAGATGAATTCAATCCATTTTTCAAGAATTATATTGATTTAGTTCAAAGTGGAGAGCTAGTTTCAATGATGGAGGACAATTTGGAAGATATAACTTTATTTTTTAAAAGTATTCCCAACCAACTTGGTAACTATAAATACGCTCCTGGAAAATGGTCTGTAAAAGAATTACTAGCACATATAATTGATAGCGAACGAGTTTTTGCTTACAGAGCATTGGTTTGTATTCGGATGGATGGCTCTATAATTATTCCTAGCATGGATGAAAATCTATATGCTGAGAATAGGGATGTTTCAACTGTTAAATTGGCTTCATTAATTGAAGAATTTGAATACGCACGAAAAAATACGATTAAACTTTACGAAGGAGTTTCTGATGAAAGCTATAATTTTAAAGCTAAATCAGAAGGCGGAGACATTACCGCAAAAGCCCTTGGTTTTGCTATTATAGGTCATACCATACACCATAAAAATGTAATTGAAGAAAAGTACTTAAAAAAACGAAATTAGAAAAAAACCATGATTTTTAGTATACGTACCACTTTGTCTTGTGTACTTTTTTCAGTTCACAAAAGTATCGGAAGAAATAATTCGCTGCCAGCTTTTGTACTTACCCTAAATAATTAGTATGATTTACTCTATTTATTAACCTCAGTTCGATTAATCTAACTGAGGTTATTATTTGCTTTTCATTACTTCTTCAATAGAAGCAGCTGTATTTAATACTGTTTTTTCTAATGGAATTGGCTTCCAATTAAACACTTCTTCGGTTGCAGAAACATCTCCATTAAAAGTATTTCCAATGAATGCTTTCATACCTTTTAGGTCAGCACTAAAATTAGCCAATAACTTCAGTAAAAAATTAGGGGCTTCTTTAGTACTTACTTTATCATATCCATTATCTTTTAAGATTTGAGCTAGCTCTCTAAAAAAATGTGCTTTTTCAGTTGCAACAATGAACCGTTTTCCATTTGCTTTTTCATTTTCTAAAGCTAAAACGTGAATCTTGGCAATATCCCTTACATCTGACATGTTAATTGCTGCTTTTGGTAACATTGGCATCTTACCAGTAATCAAATTCTTAAACATTGTCATGGATTCACCTGAAAGATTACCTGATAAAGTTGGACCATAAACAGGACCTGGATTTACAACAACTAACTCTAACTTGTTTTCACCTTCTTGACTATTGATAAATTCCCATGCACTTTTCTCAGCTAATGTTTTACTTTTAAGGTAAGCAGAAGCATATTTAGACTTTACATTCGACCAACTATCTTGACGGACATCAATTGAACCGTTAGCATCTCCTAACATAGCAACCATAGAAGAAGTTAACACAACTCGTTTAACCCCTGCTTTTTTAGCTGCTTTTAAAGCTCTTAAAGTTCCATCGACGGCAGGCTTGATAAGATCATTTTCATTTTTTGGTTCTTTAGTTACATAAGGAGAGGCAACATGTAAAACAAATTCACAGCCCTCCATAGCCTTATCCCAGCCTTTATCCTCTAATAAGTTTAATTCACAAAATTCTAAATTCCCGTTTGGCTCCACTTCTTTTCTTATGCCACCCACTACTTCATCTGTTCGCGACAAACTTCTAACTGATCCTTTAACTGCATATCCGTGCTTCAATAATTCCACGGCACAATGTTGACCAATATATCCTGAAACTCCTGTTACTAATACTTTTTTCATTATTTATATTTATAATAGCCTTAAATTCTACTTTGGTAAGTATAAAGCTCATGATACCTTCCTTTGCTTTCAAGTAAATCGTCGTGATTTCCTCGTTCCACAATGTTCCCATCTTCTACTACCAAAATTTGATCTGCCTGTCGAATGGTACTCAATCGGTGGGCAATAACAAATGTTGTTCTATTTTTCATTAAAGTATCTAAACTTTTCTGAATAAACGTTTCACTTTCTGTATCTAAATTGGATGTTGCTTCATCTAAAATAATCACTTTAGGATTTGCCAACAATGCTCTAGCAATCGAAATGCGTTGTTTTTGTCCTCCCGAAAGTTTTACTCCTCTCTCCCCGATCACGGTTTCTAAACCGTCGTCAAAACGATCTGTGAATTCATTCACAAAAGCTGCTTTAATCGCTTCTTGTAATTCTTCCTCCGTAGCATCTGGACGAGGAAAAAGTATATTCTCTCTGATCGAACCTTCAAATAAAAAGTCGTCTTGTAATACAACACCTAAATGTTTTCTATAGCTTGTCAGGTTTACTTTACCCAAATCAAAACCATCTAATGTTACCATTCCGTTTGAAGGATTTAAAAAAGTCGCTGCCAGTCCAGCAATAGTTGATTTTCCTGAACCAGAAGAACCAACCAAGGCTGTTACACTCCCTGCTGGAGCAGAGAAATTAATGTTATGTAAAACTTCTTTGCTTTCTTCGTAACTAAAAGAAACATCTTTAAATTCAATTTCTCCTTTTAATTCTTTTAATACTATTTTACGAACTTCAGGATCATCCTCCTCTGTCATGTCCATTATTTCTTGCGTTCTATCTAAACCAGCCATCGCTTCAGTTAACTGACTACCAATGTTACTCATTTGAACAATTGGAGCAATCATGAATCCTAGTAGTAAAGTAAAAGACAAAAACTCGCCAGTACTCATTTTACCTCCCATCATGAAAAAACCACCAATCCCCATTACAGCTGTAGAAGCTAATCCAATCAAAAAAGTAGATGAACTACTAATCAAAGCAGTAGCTGTTAAACTTTTCTTCACGTTCTGGTATAATCGATCTACTCCAGTTTCAAAACTTTTGTTTTCTTGTTCTTCTGCATTAAACGCTTTTATTACCCTTACCCCTCCCAAAGTTTCCGTCAAACGACCTTGAACTTCTGCATTGATTTTTCCTCTATCTCTAAAAATTGGTCGAACATAACCGAACGCTTTCAGCATCACTACGCCAAAAATCAAAATTGGAATCAATACTGAGATGGTCATTAAAGGGCTAATTTTCACCAACAAAACAATGGAAGTTATTGCAGTTATCGTTCCTCCAATAAGCTGAACAAAACCAGTTCCAACTAAATTACGAACACCTTCTACATCTTTCATTACACGGGAAACCAGTGCACCTGATTTGTTATTATCGAAGAATCCAATTGGCAATTTCATCAACTTTTTTTGTACTTGAACTCGCATTTGAGAAATCATCAATTGTGCTTGAACGCTTAACAACCTTGTCAAACCAAAAGATGTTACCGCTTGAACTAAAATGGACAATGCAACTACAAATAACAAAAACCAAAGTCCTTTCATATCGTTATTCGGTACGATATCGTCAAAAAGATACCTACTAGAATACGGTGCTACTAACCCTGCAGCACTTCTTATAAGGATTAATACTAATCCAAAACCTAACATCTTTTTTCTAGGCCATATATACTCTTTGAACGCCCATGAAAACGAAACTTTTCCTTTTTTACTCATGATAAATAAATTACTAAAATTGCGCCAAGTATTTTTTACTGACAATAAGGCATGGAAAGAATTTAATTAGATTCATAATCTTTTTTAATCTAACGAATGAAATAAACCAAAGTTGAGTTAATGATTGTATTTAGATATTTATTTCATTATCTCTAATAACCAAAAAAATTAACCAATGATCAATACAAATTATAAACATTCAGAATTAACATCAAAAGTGATAGGTTGCGCTATGCGAGTTCATTCAACAAGTTATTTATCAAAGTTAAATACTGAAATTGAAAAAATTGAACCAACCGCTTTTGTTGTAATGAATAGCGTAAAGGACACTAAGGGTGGTATGATTAAAAGAAGGCCACTAAAGTAGTTAAATTCATAAAAAAAAGTGACCTTTGTAATTCATCATTTAAAAACAAAAAAATGTCAAAAGCTAAAATAACAGGTAATTCACCACAAATGGAAGAGTTAGAAGCAGGTAAGAACTATGCTTGGTGTTCATGTGGAGAATCAGCAAATAAAACTTGGTGTGATGGAAAACATGCCGGAAGTGAGTTCAGACCAAAAATTTTTAAAGCTGAAGAAGAAAAGGTAGCAGCAATCTGTACATGTAAACAGACTAAGAATCCTCCTTATTGTGATGGATCTCACGTAGGCCTGTAATTAAAATATTATTTTTAAGAGGTGTATAAATGATTATACACCTCTTTTTCTGCTAAAAAACATATCATAATGTAACATTTGTCACTTTTTTTGAGAGTATTCTTCTTTAATTTTGAAGTATTACAAAAAAAAACAAATTAAATACATATCATTATGAAAGTAGAACAAATATACACTGGATGCATAGCTCACGCTGCCTATTACCTTGAAAACAATGGTGAAGTTGCCATATTTGACCCATTAAGAGAAGTGGATCCATACATCAAAAAAGCATCTGCTGATGGTGCAAAAATAAAGTATGTATTCGAAACACATTTTCATGCTGATTTTGTTAGTGGTCATTTAGATTTAGCTAAAAAAGAAGGTGCTAAAATTGTATATGGTCCAACTGCTAAGCCAAATTTTGAAGCTATTGTCGCAGAAGATGGACAAGAATTTAAAGTTGGTAACTACACGGTTAAAACTATCCATACTCCTGGACATACCATGGAAAGTACTACTTATTTACTGATTGATGAAAACGGGAAAGAACATGGAATCATTACAGGAGATACCCTTTTTATTGGAGATGTTGGTCGTCCAGATTTGGCACAACATGTAATAGCTGATTTAACAGAAGAAAAGTTAGCCGGACATTTATACGAATCTTTGCATAACAAAATACTTCCATTAAGTGATGATTTAATCGTATATCCGAATCATGGAGCCGGAAGCGCTTGTGGAAAAATGATGAGTAAAGAAACGACAGATACGTTAGGTAATCAAAAAAAGACAAATTATGCTTTAGATACTAGTCTGACAAAAGAAGCTTTTATAAAGAAACTATTAACTGGATTAACAACTCCCCCAGCCTATTTCCCTAAAAATGTTTTAATGAACATACAAGGATATGAAAGTTTAGACGATGTTCTTTTAAAAGGTAAGATTGAGTTAAATGAAGAGGACTTTGAAAGCTTCATAGATAAAAAAGACATCTTAATTTTAGACTGTAGAGAAGCTCCTGAATTCTCTAAAAGTTTTATACCGCACAGTTTAAACATTGGATTAGATAGTAATTTTGCAATGTGGGATGGAGAATTAATTCCAGACATTAACCATAAAATAGCCCTCGTTTGTCCTGAAGGAAGAGAAGAAGAAGCTTTGATTCGTTTATCAAGAGTAGGCTTCGATAATTCAATAGGATATTTAAAAGGTGGATACCAAACTTGGATAAACTCTGGAAAAGAAACCGATTCTATACAAAGAATTACAACTGAAGAATTTGAAAAAATAGATAAATCTCCTGAAAGTTTTGTAATCGATGTCAGAAAGAAAAGTGAATTCGAATCAGAGCATGTAGTGGATGCCTTGAATCTACCTTTAAATGAAATAGAGACAAGGTTACCAGAAGTACCACAAGGTAAAAAAGTGATACTACATTGTGCAGGTGGATATAGAAGTATGATAGCAGGATCGATCTTAAAACGTCACAACATTGCAAACTTTGTAGATGTTATTGGAGGCATGAATGAAATAAAAAAGACTTCAATTCCTGTAAGCGAATACGTTTGCCCTACTACTTTATTATAAGGTGAACTAAAAAAGTACAAATATTCAATAGTTAAGTGCGGGTTGTGTTTATAACGTCCCGCACTTTTACGTTTTAAATAGGTTGGTATTGATTAGGAAACTCAGCTTGACTGTTAAGACATTTGATAAATAATAAAGTCTGTTTTATAATCTCTAATCTCTTAAATAACATTATTTTTATACCTTAATACTTATAAAAAAAGAATAAAATGAATGTAGATTACATTTTTGAAAAAATTACAGACTTAATTGTAACCTATGCACCTAAATTAGTTGGTGCAATTTTAGTATGGATCGTTGGTAATTGGATTATCAAAGGACTCGTTAAGACTTTCACAAAAATGCTGGATAAAAGTAAAACTGACGAATCTTTGAAACCGTTTTTAAAGAGTATTATAAATGCTGCACTAAAAGTAATGTTGGTTATTAGTGTTCTAACCATGATAGGTATTGAAATGACATCTTTCGTTGCTATACTTGGAGCAGCAGGTTTAGCAATTGGTATGGCGCTTTCAGGAACACTTCAAAACTTTGCAGGTGGTGTTGTAATATTAGTTATAAAACCATTTAAAGTTGGGGATGTAATTGAAACACAAGGATACATTGGTACTGTGAAAGGAATCCAAATTTTTCACACTACACTAATAACTCCTGATAATAAAACCATTGTTCTTCCAAATGGAAGCCTATCTTCTTCTTCTCTTACAAACTATTCTACAGAAGAAAATAGAAGAGTAGATTGGACATTTGGTATCGGATATGGTGATAATGTTGAAAAGACAAAAGAAATTCTACTTAGACTTTGCGATGAAGATGAAAGAACTTTATCTGATCCAGCTCCTTTTGTTGCACTTTCTTCTTTAGGAGATAACTCCGTAAACTTTACTGTTCGTGCTTGGGTAAAAGCAAGTGATTTATGGCCTGTTTTCTTTGAAATGAATGAAAAGGTATATAACGAATTTAATAAAGCAGGATTAAGTATTCCTTTCCCTCAAATGGATGTTCATGTTCATAATACGGACAAAAAAGATTAATAAAAGAGGAGATTGAAATAAAACCTTAAGAGTTTAATGTTTAAATTTTTACACAACAATAAAATTGTAAGTTTTATTAATATATTTTATAAAATTGCTTTTTGGTTAAATTTAACCGGTATAATCTTATTTATACTTGACTTTGGTTTTAACCAAGACAGTTTTTTTCAAAGTGTTATAGATAAATCATACATTGCAATTATATTATCTGGTCTTACTGCTACGGTTTTAAGGTATATAACACACAGAACACAACTTAACACAAAAGTCTTATCTTTTGATTTTCTAAGTGTTATTGTCATTAGTTATATACTATCCATGCACCTTCTAGATAATCCGCTTCTTTTTATGGAGAATAGTTTTTTACAGAACTTTAAATGGATAAAAATTGCTGTATTATTAACTTTTGTTAGAGAACTATCTGCTCAAAATATTAATTATAGAAAAATCAACTTAAATCCTGCTCAGCTATTCATTACCAGTTTTTTAGGTATTATTTTGATCTGTTCATTTTTATTAATGTTACCAAATGCGACCAACAAACCTCTAGAATACTTAGACGCATTATTTACAGCAACAAGTGCAGTTTGTGTAACTGGTTTGGCTGTTGTTGATACAGGTAGTCATTTTACCACCTTAGGACAGGGTATTATTTTATTATTCATTCAACTTGGAGGTTTAGGAATATTAACTTTCGCTAGTTACTTCAGTTATTTTTTTAAAGGAGGATCAAGTTATAGTAACCAACTCGTGTTGAGCGATATGACTAATTCCAATAAAATTGGAGAAGTATTTTCCACCTTTAAAAGAATTTTAATCATTACTTTTTCGATTGAATTGATAGGTGCCATATTAATCTATTCAAGTGTGCCTAAAACAATTATTCCTTCTTTTTTTGAGAGGGTATTTTTCTCCATTTTTCATAGTATTTCCTCTTTTTGTAATGCTGGTTTCTCTACCCTGAGCAATAGTCTTTTCGAAACAGATTACCAATTCAATTACTACCTACAATTTAATATTATTTCGCTTTTTGTTCTAGGCGGATTAGGTTTTCCAATTGTTATCAATTTGATTAAATACCTTAAGTACGTTATTTCAAAATACGTGAAACAGCTTTCTATAGGTAAAAAAGCGCACAAACCCTGGGTATTAAACTTAAATAGTAGAATTACATTAATAACCACTATCTCTTTGAGTATTTTTGGTACACTTTGTTTTTTCTTCTTTGAATACAACAACACGCTTTCAAGTCATGGCTTTGTTGGTAAAGTGATTACTTCTATCTTTCAAGCAACAACTCCAAGAACTGCTGGATTTAATGCTGTAGACATGACCGATTTATACAGGCCTACAATTTTAATAACCATCCTTTTAATGTGGATTGGAGCATCCCCTTCTTCAACAGGTGGTGGGATAAAAACTTCCACATTTGCAATAGCTACACTTAATTTTATCAACTTAGGAAGAGGAAGGGATAAAATTGAAATATACCATAGAGAAATAGGAAACACAACCGTAAGAAGAGCATTTGCGATCATAACTTTATCTTTAATTGTGATTGGTTTAGGTGTTCTTTTAATCAGTCACTTTAACCCTAACATAAACTTATTATCCATTATATTTGAATGCTTTTCAGCATATAGTACTGCTGGGTTAAGTTTAGGTATAACAGCTGATTTAAGCGGACAGAGTAAATTTGTATTAATTGTAATCATGTTTCTTGGAAGAGTGAGTATGTTATCTTTACTAATTGCTTTTATGAAAAAAGTACAGTTTAAAAATTACCGATATCCATCAGAAGACATTTTAATTAACTAAATATGAAATATTTAATTATTGGACTTGGAAACTTTGGGGCTTCTTTAGCTGAAAAGTTAACCATGAACGGAAATGAAGTAATTGGAGTAGATAACTCAATGAGCAAAGTAGATGCTTTGAAGGAAAAAATCTCACATACAATATGTATGGATGCTACTGATAGTCATGCAATGTCCGGTTTACCTTTAAAAGATACAGACATCGTTATTGTTGCTATTGGAGAAGACCAAGGAGCCAACATTGTGGTGACAGCATTATTAAAGAACGCAGAAGTTAAAAGACTCATCAGTAGAGCAATAAACCCATTACACGAAACAATACTTCAAGCTCTGGGGGTAGATGAAATTGTTCATCCTGAAGAAGAAACCGCTGAACGATGGGCTAAGAAGCTCTGTCTTTGTGGATTAGTTGATTCTTTTGAATTGAATAAAGAATATAGTATTGTAGAAGCAAATGTTCCAGAGAAATACGAAGGAAAAACGGTAAAAGAAATTAACTTTCGAGAAAAGTATAATATTCTCATATTAACGACCATCAAAAACACCGAGGTAAAAAGTATTATTGGTAAAAACAAAACAATTGCTCAAGTTCAAGGAGTTGCAACACCTGATTTACTACTTGGTAAAAATGATGTACTCGTTTTATATGGAGCAAATAAAGACATTCAAAACTTTTTAAAAAATTAAACATGATTATTTCAACAACAGAAAATATTCCAAATAAAGAAATTGAAGCAATTTTAGGAATCGCTAGAGGGAGTACTGTAAGAGCTAGAAATATTGGAAGGGATTTTTTTGCCGGTCTTAAAAATATTGTTGGTGGAGAAATTGAGGAGTACACAAAACTGCAAGCCCAAGCAAGAGAACAAGCAATTCAACGATTAAAACAAGACGCACAAAACTTAGGTGCTGATGCAGTGATTAATGTTAGGTTTACATCATCAACAATAATGCAAGGTGCATCCGAAATTTTAGCTTACGGTACTGCTGTGAAATTAAAATAATGAATTCAATGTTCGCTTATATACTAGCTAGTGCTTACGGATTGTTCACTTTCGCTATAACAATAATTATAATTTTCTTAATTTTTAGACGTATAAAGTTAAAAAAGAAGGAAACCTTTGATAAAAGAGACAACTAACATGGATAAGAAAAGTATAAGACCGAAATTAAATATTAACTCTTCAAATTCCACTGTTGAAGAAATTTTTCAAAATGAAGTGTTACGCCCAATAATAAAGCTTCAACATGAATTGATTATTCGATACTTCAACCATACTATTCATTCTAAAAATGTTGATTTTCATAGATTAAACAGAGAAGCTAAATTAAAATTTATCAAAGACTGTCTAACAAAAGACCTTTCTCTAAACAATTATTTAAAAGGTTTAATTACTGGACTTTTGACAGGTGAAGAAATGGTCACTTACCTAAACCATAAACAGTCTGTAAACAAACGCATAATTCAAATTATCGAAAAGAGAATTGTTGATAGTATGGAAGAGGTTATAGGTTTAGAAAGATGAATGAAGTTTTTAATTTAATAAAAAAAGCATTTTTAGAAACGAGTACCATCGAATGGCTTGGGGTTGTTTCGGGAACCCTATACGTAATTCTTATTTCATATAAAAAAATCACTGCTTGGCTTTTCGCATTTATAAGTTCATCAATCTATGTATACATTTGCTATAAATATCAATTATATTTAGAAAGTACACTTCAAGTATTCTACGTTGTAATGGCGGTTTACGGATGGTTAAACTGGTATAAACCTACTATCGAAAATAAAATTATCAAATGGCCTATTAAATACCATGCTATTAATTTTATAACGAGCCTCTCATTAACCCTACTACTAGGATATTTATTCAATCGATTTACAGATCAAGCTAACCCCTACACCGATGCTTTTACAACTGTATTTAGTTTAACAGCTACTTTTATGGTAACTAAAAAAGTATTAGAAAACTGGATTTATTGGATTGTAATTGACGCAGTATCTGTAGGTTTATTTATTTCTAGAGAATTGTACCTCACCTCATTGTTATTCATTGTGTTTACATTAATCGCTATTTGGGGATATGCAAAATGGAAAAAAAATTACGCTAATCAAGTACAATTATGAAGATTGCATTTACAGGACCTGAATCTTCAGGTAAAACAACACTTGCAAAAGAAATCGCTAAAAAAATAAACGCGCAATATTATCCTGAATTTTCAAGGGAGTATTTAACGAAAAGAAAAGGAATTTACACAAAAGAGAACTTAGACGAAATTGCTTTAGGTCAATTTGAGCTTATTAATCAAAACGATTATGACCTTCAAGTTTACGACACTGAAATGTTGGTCATTCAAATATGGTCGGAATTTAAATACAATACTTGTAGTAAAACAATCAGCGAATTAACAGAAAAACAAGAGATAGATCATTTTTTCTTGTGTTCTCCAGATATTCCTTATGAAGAAGACCCTTTAAGGGAATGTCCAGAGCAACGAGATGAACTTTTTGAAATATACCTAAATAAACTAAAAAATCATAAAGTTCCTTTCACCATCGTTAAAGGAACGCATTCTGAGCGAATGGAAAAAAGTTTAGAAATAATATTGAATTTATTAAAATAAATACTTTAATTTTGTACCATCTCTAAGGGGTGCCGAAAGGCTGAGATTATACCCATTGAACCTGTCAGGTTAGTACCTGCGTAGGGAAGATGATAACAAATTATTTATTAACGCTAATTTTTATTAACATAAAAGAATTGGCCCCTTGTTCTTGTCAAATTTTATTTTTAAAATGAAAACAAGAATTTCAAAAATCGTTTGCTTACTAGCACTATCCAGTGTATTTCAAGCAACAGCTCAAAACTCAATCCAAGGAACGGTTACCAACGAAGAAGGTAAATCTATTCCAGAAGTAAAGGTTGGAATACTAAAAACGTATTCCGGAACCTACTCTAACGAAAATGGTGAATACTTATTAAACAATATCAATCAAGATACGGTTCAATTGCGTTTTTCATTAATTGGTTACGAAGACCAACAGGTACAAATAGTTTTTTCAAAAAATGAAGAAGAAAAAAACATTGTCTTGAAACCTTCTGCTCGTATGATAGAAGAGGTGCAAATATCAGCAGTTAGAGCCGATAATACCACTCCAACAACTTACACCAACCTAAGTAAGGAAGAGATTCAAAAAGGAAATTTTGGTCAAGATATTCCTTACCTGATGCAAAAAACACCTTCTACTGTAGTAACATCAGACGCAGGAGCAGGAGTTGGTTATACTGGTATTAGAATTAGAGGGGTTGATCCAACAAGAACGAATGTTACCATAAATGGAATTCCATTAAACGATGCTGAATCTCATGGAGTTTATTGGGTAAACATGCCCGATTTTGCATCTTCTACAGACAATATTCAAATACAAAGAGGTGTTGGTACTTCAACTAATGGGGCTGCTGCATTTGGTTCGAGTATTAACATTAAAACGGACAATATCCAGAAAGAAGCTTACGCTTCATTAGATAATTCAGTTGGTTCTTTTAATACGTTAAAAAACAACATAAAAGTTGGAACAGGTCTGATCAAAAATCAATTTACATTTGATGCTAGAGTTTCTAGAATTGAATCAGATGGTTATGTAGACAGAGCTAGTTCCAACCTAAATTCTATGTATTTATCTGGAGCTTGGATTGGTAAAAAAACATTAATTAAAGCAAACGTATTCAGAGGTCACGAAAGAACCTACCAAGCATGGTATGGTGTAAGCCAAGATCAACTAGAGAACGACAGAACGTTTAACTATTACACTTACGATAATGAAGTGGATAATTATAACCAAGATCATTACCAACTTCACTTAACACAAACGATTAACTCTAAAATGAATTTTAATGTTTCTGGTCACTATACAAAAGGTTATGGTTACTATGAACAATATAGAAACGATGACGATTTTTCTACTTATGGCTTGGAACCAGTTATCTTAACTAACGATACCATTAATACTACCGATTTGATACGTAGAAGGTGGTTAGACAATGATTTTTACGGTGCAGTATTCTCTTTAAACTATTCCAACCTGAAAAACTTGAAACTAGTTTGGGGTGGAGCAATCAATGAATATAAAGGGAAGCATTTTGGTGAAATTATTTGGGCTAGGTCTGCTTCACAAAGTGAAATTAGAGACAACTACTATGAAAACGATGCTCAGAAAAACGAGATGAGTTCTTACATAAGAGGTAACTATAAATATAAAAAATTGAATACCTACTTAGACTTACAGATAAGACATATCGACTATTCTTATTTAGGGTTTGACGAATCATTCGGAGAGATAATCGAATTACAACAAGACATTAATTTTACTTTCTTCAACCCTAAGGCTGGATTAACTTATACGTTTAATGATAAATCAAACGTATATGGTTCTTATAGTGTTGCCAACAGAGAGCCAGTTAGAAATGATTTTGTCAACAGTTCTCCACAAAGCAGACCAAAAGCAGAGAACCTTCAGAACGTTGAGATTGGTTACCGTTACCATTCTAAAAAGCTTTTTGTGAATGCAAATTACTATTTAATGCATTATAAAGATCAGTTAATTCTAAGTGGAGAAATCAATGATGTAGGAGCATACAACAGAATCAACGTAGACCAAAGTCACCGAATGGGAGTTGAGTTAGAGTTCGGATACATGTTAACTAAAAAATTAAGCTTATCGGGTAACCTAACGTTAAGTTCAAATAAAATTAAAGAATTTGATGAATACGTAGATAATTATGACAACTACGATTCAGAAGGAAATATGATTCAAGATGTAATCAATCACAAGAATACAGATATTGCATTTTCTCCAAATACAATTGCTTCGTTAGGCTTATTATACGAACCTATCAAAAATCTAGAACTTGGATTAATGTCTAAGCATGTTGGTAAGCAATATTTAGATAATACTTCTAACGAAAACAGAACATTAAATGAATACTACCTAACCAATTTAACTCTAAATTATACTTTTAAGAACCTTGGGGTTAAAGAATTGAAAATAGGAGTACTAGTGAATAACGTGTTTGACTACCTTTACGAAAACAATGGTTATACATTTAGCTATGTTTCAGGAGGAGAAAGCACTACAGAAAACTTCTACTATCCTCAAGCAGGTAGAAATTTCTTAGCAAGGATAACGTTAAACTTTTAATCTAATAATAGAGGCTACCTTTTTTGGTAGCCTTTTTTGTGTAAAAAATGAATTTAAAAGAAATATTCAAAGACTCATTCCAGAATAGAAAACAAGAATATTCTGATACAATAAGCTCAAAAGAAATCCATTTACTTTTTGAAAATAAGACACTAAAAGCATACTTACCAAAATCATTAGGTGGATTAGAGTACAACATATTTGAAACGCTGCAAATCATTGAAGATGCTGGTTATATAAATGGTAGTTTAGGATGGTTGGTTCAAATAGGAAATGGAGGTAACTACTTTGCTTCTAACTTCAAAAATAAAGAAGTTTTAAAGTACTTCGAAGATCCAAATTTTGTATTAGCAGGAAGCGGAACAGTAACTTGTAAAGCAGAGAAAAGTGATGAAGGCGTATATATACCTTATGGAACTTGGAAATATTGTAGTGGATCTAGCTATGCATCGCATTTTACAATTACTTTTGATTTAGAAGGCGAAACAGTTTCTGCCTTAATCCCAAAAAATGACGTTAATATCATTTACGATTGGGATACAATTGGAATGAAAAACACCTCTACAAATAGCATTGAAGTAAACAACCTTTTTATTCCTAAAGAAAACCTATTTAAAGTTCACGAACAATTTAACTTTGTTAACAACCCAATTTTCAACTTACCATTTATCGTTTATGCACAAGGATTTTTTATACATGTCTTATACGGTATGGTGACAAGAATGGTAGATGAATCAAATACAAAAAGTCAACATCAAGAGAGAATAAATTTATTTAAAGAAGAAAATCAAGAAATTATAAATACTTGTTTAAATGAAAAAATAACTGAAGAACAAGAATTAACTTTTCAAAAAAAGTATAAAAACCAAGCTAAAGAACTTAAAAGTATAGCTAACGAAATATTTGAATCAAACGGGATGAAATCTATCTACTCCAACAACTTAATAAGCTCTTTCTATCTTGACATTTTAACAATATGCCAACATAAACTTTTACAAGAGGATAGAACATAAGTAATTCAACTTTTGAAATAATTTGTTGATATTAAAAAATAGATTATCTTTGAGTGGATTTGCTAAATAATTTGTAAAATGAGAAACATAATTAGATCAATATCAGCAATAGCATTGGTTGCTTTTTCTTTGTTAACTTTGAACAGTTGTGAAAAAGAAAAATCTACTACAATAAAAATAACTGTTAGAGATGCAAATAATGCCCTAGTTATTGGAGCAGGTGTAAACTTGTTTGTAGACCCACTTTCAATCACTAATACCCAATCAACAATCGACTCTAAAATCTCGCAATACAAAACGACTGATTACAAAGGAGAGGCTACATTTGATGTAACAACTATCTATAAAGCAGGTTCAGCAGGTGTTGCTATATTAGATATTGAAGTAGAGTCAGGTACGAACACAACTCAAACAGTAATTAAAATTGAGCCAGAAGTTGAAAATACTCAAATCGTTTACGTTCCTTAATATAAAGTGAAGTTATTATTAAAGTCCGTACATTTCTTGTGTACGGATTTTTTTTTGCTTAATGTTTTTTAGACAATTTGTCATAATGTATCTAATTGGAACAATTTTAGACAGATAAACAATAAAAAACACTTAAGATTCTTTCCTACTTTTGAGAATTAGAAGTATTTTTGAGTTCTAATAATGTATGACAAATTATGATACAAAGTATATTAAAAAAAATATTTGGAGATAAGTCTACTAGTGACCGTAAATCCTACCAACCAATCATTGATAAGACTCTTGAATTTCAAAAAGAATTTCAAAACATAAGCGATGATGAACTAAGATCAAAAACTGTTTATTTTCAAGATTTAATCAAAAAGGAAATAGCTTCTATTGATGAAGAAATTGAAAAACTTAAAGAGAAAGCGAATGACCCTTCTACTCTAGTTCTGGATAAAGAAGCTATTTTCGAAAAGATTGACAAACTGTCTAAAGATTCCGATAACAAAATTGAAGAAGTTTTAGAACAAATTTTACCTGAAGCTTTTGCAACTATTAAGGAAACAGCTAGAAGGTGGTCCGAAAATGGAAAACTTGTTGTTGAAGCTAAAGAATTTGATAAAGACTTGGCTTCCAAAAAGGATGGTATTATCATTGAAGGAGATAAAGCTACTTGGTTGAGTAAATGGTCTGCTGCTGGAGCTGAAATGGAATGGAAAATGACCCATTACGATGTACAGTTAATGGGGGGGGCTGTTCTTCATAAAGGAAACATTGCTGAGATGCAAACTGGTGAAGGGAAAACACTTGTGGCGACTTTACCAGTATATTTAAATGCTCTTGCAGGAAAAGGAGTTCACGTTGTTACAGTAAACGATTACTTAGCAAAACGTGACTCGGAATGGATGGGACCTCTTTACCAATTCCATGGTTTAAAAGTAGATTGTATTGATAAACATAGACCTAATTCTGCAGAAAGAAGAAATGCTTACTTAGCAGATATTACATTTGGAACAAATAATGAATTTGGATTCGATTACCTTCGTGACAACATGGCAGGGAGTATTGACGATTTAGTTCAACAAAAACACCATTTCGCTATCATTGATGAGGTCGATTCTGTATTAATTGACGATGCAAGAACTCCTTTAATCATCTCTGGTCCTACCCCTAGAGGAAACGAACATGAGTTTTATCAACTTAAACCAAGAGTTGAAACGGTAGTTGCAGCTCAAAGAACACTTGTAAATCAGTGTTTAACGGATGCTAAAAAATTACTATCTGTTATCAATTCTCCTGTTGAAGATAAAAAAGATGCAAAACAAATGCTGGAAGATGGAGGTATTGCTTTATTGAGAGCACATAGAGGTCTTCCAAAAAACAAAGCATTAATTAAATTCTTATCTGAACCAGGAATTAAAGCTCAATTGCAAAAAGTAGAAAATTTCTACATGCAAGACCAGAGCAAAAAAATGAAAGAAATCGACAAAGAACTATTCTTTGTTATCGATGAAAAAAACAACACAATAGACCTTACAGATAAAGGAATTGACCTTATTTCTGGTAAACAAGAAGCAGATTTCTTTATTCTTCCAGACATAGGTTTAGAGATAGCGAACCTTGAAAAGAACAAACTTGAAAAAAGTGAGTTTTTAGAGAAAAAAGATGTCTTAATCAGAGAATATTCTATTAAGTCAGAAAGAATACATTCTGTAAGTCAGTTATTAAAAGCCTATACCCTTTTTGAAAAAGAAGTGGAATACATCTTAATGGATGGTAAAATTAAGCTAGTTGACGAACAAACAGGTCGTGTAATGGAAGGTCGTAGGTATTCTGACGGATTACACCAAGCAATTGAAGCAAAAGAAAACGTAACCGTTGAAGATGCTACGCAAACTTATGCAACGGTTACTTTACAAAACTACTTCCGAATGTACCATAAGTTAGCTGGTATGACTGGTACAGCGGAAACAGAAGCTAAAGAATTCTGGGACATTTATAAATTAGATGTCGTTGTGATTCCTTCTAATAGGCCTATCATAAGAGAAGACCGTCATGATTTCGTATTCAAATCAGCTAGAGAAAAATACAATGCTGTAATAGAAGAAACCGAAAAATTAGTTGCTGAAGGCAGACCAGTATTAGTTGGTACAACAACAGTAGAGATTTCTGAGTTATTAAGTAGAATGCTTAAAATGAAAGGAATCAATCACCAAGTATTGAATGCAAAACACCACCAAAAAGAAGCTGAGATTGTAGCTAATGCAGGTAAACCTGGAGCTGTAACCATAGCTACCAATATGGCAGGACGTGGAACAGACATTAAACTTGGTGAAGGAGTTAGAGAAAAAGGTGGTTTAGCAATTGTTGGTACCGAACGTCACGATTCTAGAAGGGTGGACAGACAACTTAGAGGTCGTGCTGGACGACAAGGAGACCCAGGTTCTTCTCAATTTTTCGTATGCTTAGAAGATGATTTGATGCGTAAATTTGGATCAGAAAGAATTGCCAAATTAATGGATAGAATGGGACTTAAAGAAGGGGAAGTAATTACCCACGGAATGGTTTCTAAATCTATTGAAAGAGCTCAGAAAAAAGTAGAAGAAAACAACTTTGGAATGCGTAAACGTCTTTTAGAGTTTGATGATGTAATGAATTCTCAAAGAAAAGCAATTTACAAAAAACGTCACAATGCACTTTTTGGAGATCGATTAGACTTAGATACAGACAACATGTTCTTTGACTTGTCTGAATCCATTGTACTTCAACATGGAGGAGCTAACGTTTTTGAAGATTTTGAAATGGACTTGTTAAGAATATTAAACATTCAATCGCCAATTTCAGAGGAAGAATATAAAACAATGGATAAAAATACTTTGACTGAAAAAGTATACCAAGAAGTTGTAACGCATTACAAGCGTAAAAATGAAAAAATAGCCTCTCGAATATTACCTCAAGTTAAGCATGTTCAAGAAACAATGCCTGGTAAATTCAAAACAATTGCATTCCCTCTTACTGACGGTAAAAGAGAATTACAAATGCAAGTAGATTTAGACGAAGCATACAAATCTGGAGGAGCAAGTATTTTTAAAGAGTGTGAGAAAAACATTACTCTTGGAATGATTGACAACGAATGGAAAGAGCATTTAAGAGAAATGGATGATTTACGTTCTGCTGTTAACAATGCACAGTATGAACAAAAAGATCCATTATTAGTGTATAAACTTGAATCTTTTGAGCTTTTCAAAAACATGTTGTCTAGATTAAATACTGAAACAACAGAGTTCTTGATGAAAATTGATATTCCTGAAGAGAAAGAAATTGAAAACTCTAACAAGGAAATCATTCATGAAAACCATTACCAAAAAGCACAAGTTAGCCAAGGTGCTTCCAATACTTCTCAAACCAACACTCCACAATTTCAAGGAAGTGAAGGTTATGAAGAAGCAATGAGAAACTCTAACCAACAAGTCGAAAAGCAACAACCTATTACTGTAGAAGAGAAAATAGGTAGAAACGATGCTTGTCCTTGTGGTAGTGGAAAAAAATACAAACAATGTCACGGTAAATAAAATCAAAAGCCACTAGGAAACTAGTGGCTTTTATTTAAAACACTAACTTTCTATAGATATGACTCACAAAATCAATTCAATTTTCATTATTGGGGCTGGAAATGTTGCTTTTCATTTAATAGCTGCCTTGAAAAAAGAAGTACAGATTGTAGGCATCCATAGCAAAGGAATTAAAAATGCAAAGGAATTAAGTACTTTATACAACATTAAACTTTACAAAGACCTCTCCTCTATTCCAAACTGTGATTTGGTTTTAATTTGCACAAACGACGATGCTATTTATTCATTAATAGAGCAAATACCAACTCATCTAAATATTGCTTACACATCAGGAAGTATTGAATTACCAAATAGCAAAAAAAACATAGGAGTATTTTACCCATTACAAACTTTTTCTAAAAACAAAACATTGGATTTGTCCAACGTACCTTTTTTAATAGAAGCGAATAATGAAGCGCTATTACACAAGTTGAACAACCTTGGTCAAAACATAAGTTTAAAAGTAGTAAAAGCAGACTCTTCAGAAAGAAAGAAAATTCATTTAGCTGCAGTATTTATGAATAACTTCACCAACCACATGACCTATATTTCAAGTGAATTGATGAAGAAAAATAATTTAGAATGGGAACTGCTTTTACCTCTTCTTAGGGAAACGATTTCTAAAATTGAAACAAGTTCTCCTTTTGAATCACAAACAGGTCCTGCTAGAAGAGATGACAGTTCTGTAATAGAAAGTCATTTAAACCTATTAGAAGAAAACGAAAAGGATATATACCAAACGATTACAAATAACATCATTAAAACATACCATCACAATGACGAGTTATAAAGAAAAACTAAACCATGTAAACACTTTTATTTTTGATGTAGATGGTGTTTTAACCAATGGAGAAATCATACTTTTCAAAGGAGAAATGTCTAGATCCTTAAACTCTAGAGATGGTTATGCCATTCAATATGCCGCGAAAATGGGATACAGAATTCTGATCGTTACTGGAGGAAAATCCGAAGAAGTAAAAATGAGGCTTGAAGAATTGGGTGCAACAGAAGTTTGCCTAGCATCCTCTAGAAAAATAGAAGTGTACGAAAAATTAAAGTTGAAATATGGTTTTGAGGACCACCAAGCTTTATATATGGGAGATGATATCCCTGACTATGAAGTAATGCAAAAAGTAGGTGTTGCCACTTGTCCACAAGATGCTGTAATGGAAATTAAACACGTTTCTCATTATGAATCACCTTACAAAGGTGGTCAACATTGCGTAAGAGATGTAATTGAACAAACGTTAAGGTGCCAAGACAAATGGTTCAAAGAAGAAGCATTTTCTTGGTAAATGATTCGTGATAATCAAAATAATGTAAAGTATGAGTTATCGAACCACTTAGGAAATTTCAATGAGACTTGGTTTTCAGGAACTGAAAACCTTAGTCGAATTAATCCCGATGTAGTGCTAACGAAATCGGGAGTAAGGAACGTAATCACAGACAGGAAAATAGCGGAGGAATCAACAACAACTGCTGGTATTTTTGACCATTACACAGCAGAAGTGGTTAGCTACTCCGATTATTTCTCTTTTGGGATGCTGATGAGTGGTTCAAAACTTAGTAGTGAACGTGATGATAATGGTGATATAGTGTATGTGGATGCTCATGGGAAATCGGCTGATTATTCGTATGGGGTTCAAGGGCAGTTAGTTGACGATGTCACACGGAATTTTGCAACAAAATCATACTGGTTGGAATATGAAAAATATGAATGAATGGTTTCCAAAATTAGAAAATGAAGTTAACGGAGGTGGAGGTGAAACTAATTTTGAAATACCTAAAGAAAAACAGATTTTAGGAAGTGAAGGGATGTGATTATGAAAACGATTAAACCGCTTTTTTTTACCTATTATTGGTGGTACTAATGAGTTCCTGTGTCCACATGAAGCATCCTTCTTCTAATAATTTAACAAGAGGAAACTGGGAGAAAGATACTACTGTTTTAGATTATAATGAGTTGCCAAAATTAGTTAAAGACACACTAGCAAGCTATTACAAAAGCCTTTACAGTAAGAATGATTTATTCTACCCTGAACTCATTTCATTAGACCAAAGTGTTGAAATCTGTTTTATTGAATGCGTTATATCTCCTTTTGAAACAATAGTTCCTCACACCCCAGGGTATTATTTTAGAATAGGGAGTAAAAAGTATTTTTTTGATTACAAAAAGTACAACACACCGATTGTATACTTCGAAAATAGCTTATATTACTTCTCTGGCAGATTTTCTGTTCAAAAAGATAGATACACGTTTGAATCAAGGTCAGATTTTAATAACAAATTATTTGTGAAGTATAATTTAAACCCATCTAATCTAAAAAAACATCATAAAATACAAAAAGATGAATGTATTAAGACAAGTGGCTATAACTTTTTTACGCTCAACCCCTTGTCTTGCAAGACTTACAGCGTATTTTAACTATGATTTTCATTTTCTCCCCCCCTTATAAATAACCGTGTAAGTTCTACATGATTCCACTACAAGAAAATGCACTGCTTTTGATAGATATTCCAATATTAGTCAAACAGTAAACACTCCACATCACAGCTTCATACACGCTCATAGAACAATCATAAGGCTATGCTGTGTAATTTATGAAACTCGATGATAAGGTTTGGAGAGCCTCAAATCACACAGATTTTATTTTCAAAAACAAAACTAATTATCCTTTATTGAGAGTTCATAGAACCTTTGCCTGAAAGGTTAAGGATGGTGATAATTGTATTTCTACACAGCATTGAGCTTGATTCAGTTTAAAATAAGTAATAAAAAAGAAAAATAAGCCGCTTTTAAACTTTATCCGTAAATAGTTTCTAAAGAAAAATAATTGCAGCTAAAACGATTAATACAACCATTAAAAAGTACACAATGAGGTGGTAAGTTATCTTTCCGTTTGTTTTAGTTACAATACTATCAAATAATTTTTTCACTTCTTTTGAGGCTTCTTATAGGGAACCATCTTAACCTCATCTTTTGGAATGAAAAACAACAAGATCAAACCTACTACAAAGAAAAAAGCAACCGATAGTACTGAATAACGAATAGAACCTGTTAACATCTCCATAATACCAAAAAATGCCAACCCGATAACAATTCCTAATTTTTCTGTCACATCGTAAAACGAGAAATAACTCGCGTGATCGGTAGTATAGTTAGGTAAAAACTTAGAATAAGTTGACCGAGCCATTGCTTGAACACCTCCCATTACTAAACCAACCATCGAAGCTAGTACATAAAATTCTACTGGTGTTTTTACCACCATTCCCATTCCGCAAATGACTAACCATACCAATACAGAAACAACCAATGTTTTTATGTTACCTATTACTCGAGACAACCTTGACATTAAAAAAGCTCCCAAGGCTCCAACAATTTGTATCAACAAAATGGCTATAATCAAACCTGTACTTCCACTCCCTTCCGGCCAATCAATCTCTCTGCTCGCAAAAATAGTAGCCATTAACATAACTGTTTGTACACCAGTATTAAAAAAGAAAAAAGAATACAGAAATTTCTTTAACCTTTTAGTAGTCTTAAACTCCTTGAATACAAAGCCTAACTCCATAAAACCTCTCCACAAAACTCCTTTAGTTGGCTTTTTACCAAAAACATTATTTGGTAATACTCTAAATGTAATCTGACTAAAACCAATCCACCACAAACCAACAAATAAGAAACAATACTTTGCTGGCTGATGAAAAACTTGCATCCAAACTAAACAGAAAATCAATAACAGCATAGAACCAAAATACCCCATTATAAAGCCTCTTGCAGATATTTTATCGTGGTCTTCTACTGGCGCAATTTCAGGTAAGAAAGCATTATAAAACACTAAACTATTCCAAAAACCTATACTCGCAAAAAACACGGATAGCATTCCTAACTCTAATGGTAAGTCTTCGAAAAAAAACAAAGTAATGCATGAAAAAGAGCCTAAAAGACTGAAAAACTGCATAAACCTTTTCTTATTCCCCGAATAATCTGCAATTCCAGAGAGTAATGGAGACAGAAAAGACACCACCAAAAAGGAAGCTGCTAAAACGAAAGACATTAAAACAGAGTTAGAGAATTTCATCCCTAAAAAATCTACCATTACATTCACCCCTTCAGGAAGGTTCATCTCTCGAGCTTTCTCTATCGGAGCATTAAAGTAGTTTGCCTTGAAACGATTTGTTGTTATCGTGTCATAAAAAATTGGAAAAATCGATGAGGAAACAACCAAATTGTAAACGGAATTCGCCCAATCGTAAAAAACCCAACCTTTGATAATTTTCTTATCGTTTTTTTCCATCAATAATATTTTACTCTTTTCCTTCTAAATAAGCTGTAAGGTACTCAAATCCTTCAGTTAACTGTCCGTTTAGGTTTGTTTCACTTCCTCTTGCTATGACTCCGTCCACATCTTCTTCTAAAAGAGCTGGCAATATATTTTTAATCAATTCACTACCAAAGTCCATTGAAGCATCTAAAGGCAATTCACAAGGTAGGTTATCTACTGCCATGACAGCAATAGCTCCTTCTTTCATGAAGTCAACTTCTTTTCCTGACTTAGGGTCGTACCCGTATATTGGATCTTTTATTGTACTTGGACGAATGGTACAAGCAATAGCGGTATCTATATCACACGAAATATCTGCTACCACCGAGATTTTACAATCTTCCGAAAGCAAATCTTCTTTTGTTAAAATAAAAGGCGATTTGCTACTCCAGTAATGACAAGGAATGTACATACTAGCAACTTTTGTAAACCTAGAAAAATTAGATTTAAAGTTCTCTGGGTTAGAATAAAACTCTTTCTTTTCAAAAGGCTGATTATTTTTTTTCATGTTATAATCGTTCACCTCTAACTGAGTAAAAACAGGTTTATCAAACGTTTTGTTTAAAAACTCTTCAGGAGAAACTTCATTTATTGGAAGTAAATCTAATATCTCTCTAGCTCCATGCCCTACTCTACCAAAACCTGTCAACACAATTTTAGCGTCTTTCGGTAAAACTACTTTTTGAAGTTCTTGTTCTACCTCTTTTCTATCGGCACATAAATTTGCTGGTTTTAAAGTATATAACCCATGTTTTAAACCATAAGTTCTAAAACCGTTATAACAACCAACTATTCCAGCATACCTTCCAAATCCAATAATCCTTTTATTCGTTTTATCTTTTAAAACTTCATAATCAATCAGTTGAATTTTCTTATCTAAAACAGCTTTTAATAAACCTCTATTATAAGATTGCTTTTTAAAAGTATGAGAGAAGAATAAAAATTTCTTGTTTGGAATTAAGTCTTCCACGTTCACTTCTTTTACCCCCATCAAAATATCGCAATCCGATAAGTCTTCTTGTAAAGAAACTCCTTCATCCAAGTAATCTTGATCTTTGAACGAACGAATAGGACTAGGCTGAACAACAACGGTTACATTTGGGTATTTTTCAGTAACAATTTTACATTGTTTAGGAGTTAAAGGAACTCTTTTATCTGGTGGAACTTTTCCCTCTCTTAGAACACCTAATTTAATCTTAGCCATACTTTTTATTTTTTAAATATTTTATTTTTGATTGTAATTTGATTTAAGACAATGGTTTTTCAAGAATGTAAGTATCTATAAACTCTCTTACGCAGCCTTCTCCTCCTTTTCGATTTAATATTACATCAACATTAGATTTTACAACGTCCATTGCATCGGCAGGACAAGCTGAAAAACCAACATTTTTGATCACTTCTAAATCGTTTATATCATCACCTACAATGGCAACATTTTCCAACTCTATTGATAATTCTTTACAATATTCATTTAAAATCGAAATCTTTTTTTCCCTTCCAACATAGCATTTTTGAATACCAAGTAACTTTGCTCGGTCTTGTACCATATTGTTAGTAAAACCTGAAGACAATATTGCTACTTGAAAATCCTTTTTAGTGAGGTGCATAATCGCCATACCATCTTTGGTATTGAATTTCTTGATTTGATCTCCGTTTTCAGTAAAATACATCCCTCCATCTGTCATAACACCATCCACATCTAAAATCAACAACTTGATTTTATCTAATTTAGCGTTCAGTGCATTACTTTTAAACATTGGTTTGAAAAGCAAAGAATGAAGGTCAATGGTGTTTTCATCGCAGATTGCTTCTAAGTCAAATAAAGAAAGTTCTTTTGTGTTTTCTACTCCAAAATCGTTTAAAAAATCGGTATAGGAAACGCCATATTTCGAACAAATTCCTTTAATATTTAAATCTAAAAACATCTTATACTATTTTATAACCTACCGCTTCGGCAACTGGTTTTATCAAACCTAATAAATCTTTAAACTCCTTGTGATTAAGCTGTTGAGCGGCATCGGATTTTGCAACCGTAGGATCTGGATGCGCTTCAATTAACAAACCATCAATTCCCATTGCTACACAAGCTTTTGCTAAATTTGGAATACCATAAGCATATCCCATAGCGTGACTTGGGTCCAAAATAATAGGTAAATTTGTATGTTCTTGCAACCAAGCTACTCCACATAAGTCTAAAGTAAACCTAGTTCCTGTTTCAAATGTCCTTAATCCCCTTTCACAAAGAATTACATTTTCATTCCCTCCCGACAATACAAATTCTGCTGCTTGAACAAATTCTTGTAAAGTAGAACCAAAACCTCTTTTTATTAAAACTGGTTTACTTGTCTTTGCACAAGCTCTTAAAATCCCTTGATCATACATTGCTTTTGCTCCAACTTGAATGACATCAGAATGCTCTATCACTTCGTCAACATGAGTAGCGTCTCTAACCTCTGTAATAACATTAAGTCCAAAATCATTGCGCATTTTAGCTAAAAGCTGTAAACCTTCTAGTCCCATACCTTGGAAACTATACGGACTTGTTCTTGGCTTATAACACCCTCCCCTTAAAGTCGTTAACCCTAACTCCACTAGCATTTTAGAAGAAGTTATTATTTGCTCTTCGGATTCAACAGAACATGGTCCTCCAATAAGCACAGTATTTTTAGAATCTCCACCAATTAGCGTCTTTCCTATTTTAACTTCTCTTTTTTTGGATAAATACTTTTTAGATGCCAGCTGAATATCGTTTGCAAAAACCCAAGATTCATCTGTTTTATCTACTAAAGAACTAGGAACTTCTTTTACCCCCGAACCAGTAATTAAAACCTCTTTACCTTCCGATGAAATATGAAAAGCATTGTTTTCTTGAGCTAATCTTGCTGCTTCAGCTTTTGTGATTGTATTTTTTAAATGTATTATCATAGTTCTGCTTTAATCAGATTTACAAAATTAACAATTCCAACTGATTTACCATCTTTTTCTAACACGGGCAAATACATTATTGGAAAAGAGCATTTTTTAATGGTTTGTAACATATCAAAAACAGTAGAATGCTCATTAATCGCAACTGGATTTTCATTAATCAAACTGGAAACCTCAACAGCATTTAAGTCTTCTAAATTATTTAAAAGTCCTTTTCTTATGTCTGCATTTGAAATTAATCCTTTAAACTGTTTCTCTTGGTTTACGACCAAACAAAAACCTAAACTACCTTTTTCAATGGACCTTAAAACAGCTTCAAAATCCATTGACTCTATTTCTACCAAGGGACATTCTTCCAAAGGAATCATAAAATCCCTTACTTCGTATGTTGATTCTACTTCTCTTTTCGTTAAATTCATCAACGCTTGCCCAATACTTGGAGAATTGAACAAATAAGATCCAGAAACAGAAGAACTAACGCCCATATTTCTTAAAATAAAGGAAACTTCTCCATTCACACCACCATCAACGTGGATTGATTTTTCAGGAAACAATTTTCTAAACTGCCTTATTTTTGTAAAGTTATGCGCATCAAATTTACCTCCACTTTGCCCTGGTATGGTTGCCATAATTAAGATAAAATCAAAATCATGATAGGCATCAAAAACTTCAATCGAAGTTGGGGTAATAATAGCTAAGCCTTTTTTTCCTGGAATATCCGATGGAATATTTAGCTCTTCTTTTAGGTCTTCATATTGAAACGTAAGATACTCTACTGGATTTTCTCGAAGTAAGGTGTAATATTTAGAAGGTTCAGTAGTAATAATATGCAGATCTATCGGAATATTCGTCCATTCTCGTATCTGTTTAATATCTTCAAAAACAGATAGGTCATCGTTACAATCCACATGAAGAAGATCAACTTGATGTTCCTCTATATCTTTTATTACCTCTTTTAAAGGTCTATTTTTATCGCTATATATGGATGCTGAAATTTTCATAATAAAATTTTGTATCGTAAATATAGTGATACCTATTCAATCGTTGATGTTTTAATTCATTCTATAAAACAAAAAAAGCGAAGTTTAGTTAACTCCGCTTTTGTAATACAATAAATATATTTTTATTTTTTCGTTTTAGTTGTCGCCTTTTTCTTGGCTGCTGGTTTTTTAGCAGCAGGTTTCTTGGTTGTCGTTTTCTTGGTTGTAGTTTTCTTTGCAGCAGCTTTTTTACCTCTACCAACTGGTTGATTTTCGGAGATATGAATACACTCTTCTAAGGTCAACTTTTCAACTTCAATATCTTTAGGTAATTTAAAGTTGTTTTTACCTATTTTTAGATATGGCCCCCATCTTCCATTCAACAATTGAACCGTTTCATCTTCTGGGAACAATTTGATAATCTTGTTCGCATCCGCTATTTTTTTCTCTTCGATAAGTTCAATCGCTCTTTCAAAAGTTACGTCCATTGGACTCTCCTCTTTAGGAAGAGAAACAAAAGATTTCCCATGCTGAATATAAGGTCCAAATCTTCCAACATTAGCCTTAACCACCAATTCTTCGTACTCACCTAAAGTTCTAGGAAGTTTAAATAAATCTAAAGCTTGTTCTAAGGTTATTGAACTAATTGATTGTCCTTTTTGTAAAGAAGCAAACTGAGGTTTTTCACCATCTTCTTGCTCATCTCCAACTTGCACCATCGGTCCAAAACGTCCAATTCTAGCAATTATTTTTCTTCCTGATTTTGGGTGTGATCCTAACTCTCTTTCTCCAGAAGCTCTTTCAGAATTTTCTAGTGTATCTTCTACATTTGCATGGAATGGCTGATAAAAATCGTGGATCATTTTCGTCCACTCTACCAAACCTCTTGCTATCTCATCGAATTCCGCTTCCACTTTAGCGGTAAAATTATAATCTAATATTTTACCAAAATTCTCTGTTAGAAAATCGGTTACAACAACGCCAATATCAGTTGGTGAAAGTTTATTTCTTTCTTTTCCTGTTATCTCCGTTTTGGAAATCACATTAAGCTCTGAATCGATTAATTCGAACACTTCATAAGCCCTCTCTTCTCCATCTCTCTCTGGCTTTTCTACATACCCTCTTTTTTGAATTGTAGTAATCGTTGGCGCATAAGTAGAAGGTCTACCTATACCAAGTTCCTCCAATTTTTTCACCAAAGAAGCCTCTACATAACGAGGTGCTGGTCTAGAAAAACGTTGAATTGCTCTTAAAATTTCTTTGTCTAAATTATCTCCTATTGAAACAGCTGGAAGCAATCCTGAGTCTTCTTTCTCATTAGATTCTTCCTCGTCATCTTCGTCTTCTACATTTGATTCAAGATACACCCTTAAGAAACCATCAAATTTAATGACCTCTCCTTTTGCTTGAAAAACTTCTTCAATTGAAGAAGAACCAATTTTAATAACCGTTCTTTCAAGTTGCGCCTTGCTCATTTGAGAAGAAATGGATCTTTTCCAAATCAACTCATACAAACGAACCTCATCGCTCTCTCCTTTTATTGAGTGAACAGAAAAGTCTGTAGGTCTAATCGCCTCGTGAGCTTCTTGCGCATTATCGTTTTTATTTTTGTACTTAGTCGGATTAGAATATTCTTTTCCGTAAGCTGCCAAAATTTCATTTTTAGCACCTTCAACCGCTGTATCCGATAAATTAACAGAATCGGTTCTCATGTAAGTAATCTTCCCACTTTCATACAAGCGTTGAGCAACAGACATGGTTCTAGTTACAGAAAAACCAAGTTTCAAACTTGCCTCTTGTTGTAACGTTGAAGTGGTGAAAGGACTAGTTGGAGATTTTGTTGCAGGCTTTTTGGTAACATCAACAACTTCGAAATCTGCATTTTTACATGAATTTAAAAAAGTTTCTACTTCTTCATGCTTTTTAAATGCTTTCGATAATTCTGCTTTTATTTTCTCTTTTCCTTTTTTAAACACAGCACTCAACTTGTAAGATGAATCTGGTTTAAAAGCCCTTATCTCCTTTTCTCTATCTACAATTAATCGAACTGCAACAGACTGAACTCTTCCGGCAGATAAACTCGGTCTTACTTTTTTCCATAATACTGGAGAAAGCTCAAAGCCTACCAACCTATCAAGAATCCTTCTAGCTTGTTGTGCATTCACAAGTTCTTGATTGATTAACCTTGGGTTTTCAATCGCTTTTACAATGGCAGACTTTGTGATCTCGTTAAAAGTAATTCTCTTAGTATCTTTTTTTCCTAAATTTAAAGCTTCGTAAAGGTGCCATGAAATAGCTTCTCCTTCACGGTCCTCATCCGTTGCTAGCCAAACCGTTTCCGCTTCTTTTGCTAACTTTTTCAACTCGGATACGATTTGCTTTTTATCAGGAGATATTTCATAATTAGGAGTAAAATTATTTTCAACATCAATAGCGGTTCCTTTCTTTGCTAAATCACGTACATGACCGTAACTCGATTTTACAACAAAATCTTTTCCCAGATATCCTTCAATCGTTTTTGCTTTTGCAGGTGACTCGACAATTACTAGATTTTTAGCCATTTCTATATATTTGATAAATAATTTACAGTAGGTCCAAAATTAGAAACTTTGAACAAACTGTTGACAAATTAAGTGGTTTTTAAATCAAATTCCAATTAGACGAAAGATTAAACCGCTTCAACCACACCTTATTTTCTTCTATTTACCCAAGTAAAAACAAGTACCAACACTCTTAAAGTCAAGTCTAAAGCTACATATTATATTAGCTTCTATTTTTTTTGAAAATATTTTATCCTTATTCTTTTATCTTATTTTAACAATAATTCAACTGACATTTTGGCATATCACCTATATTTTACTTAATTTTGAAATAAAATTGATTCTATTTTAATGAAAGATACAACACTTCATAATACTGACTCTCACGATGAAAGTCGACAAGGAGAAGCTTTATTAACATCTGAAAGCACTATGCCAAATAGCAAAAAGCTTTACATCGAAAGCTATGGTTGTGCGATGAATTTTTCTGACAGTGAAGTAGTTGCTTCAATAATGGCGAAAGATGGGTATGCTACCACAAGAAATGTGGAAGAAGCCGATGTTATTCTAGTAAACACCTGTTCGATTAGAGATAATGCGGAAGTAAGGGTTAGAAAACGTTTAACGGATTTTAGAAAACACAAAAAAAGCAACCCAAACTTAACAGTTGGAATACTAGGTTGTATGGCTGAACGTTTGAAAAAATCATTATTAGAGGATGAAAAATTAGTAGATATTGTTGCTGGACCTGACTCCTACAGAGACTTACCAAATTTAGTCAGCATTGTTGATAATGGCCAAAAAGCAGTTAACGTACTTTTATCAAGAGAAGAGACTTATGCCGATATCTCTCCAGTAAAATTAGACGAAGGAGGAGTATCCAGCTTTGTAAGTATTATGCGTGGATGCGACAACATGTGTTCTTTTTGTGTTGTTCCTTTTACTAGAGGTCGTGAAAGATCAAGAGATCCTCAAACAATATTCAACGAATGTAAAGAATTGTTTGATAATGGATATCGAGAAGTTACCCTTTTAGGACAAAACGTGGATAGTTACAGATGGAACATTACTTCTAAAGGAGAAATAAAAGACGAAACTCAGCCTACTACAAACTTTGCTCAACTATTAGACTTGATAGCGACAGTTTCTAAAGATTTGAGGGTAAGGTTTTCAACCTCCCACCCTAAAGACATGACAGATGATGTACTGAAAGTAATTGCTAAACATACAAACCTGTGTCCATACATTCACCTTCCAGTTCAGTCTGGAAGTTCAACCATGCTTCACCGCATGAATAGAGGTTACACTAGGGAGTGGTACTTAGATAGGATAAATGCAATTCATAAATACATCCCTAATTGTGCTATTTCTACTGATATCATTGTAGGATTTTGTGGTGAAACAGAAGAAGAACACCAAGCAACTTTATCTTTAATGGATGAAGTAGGCTTTACTTTTGCTTACATGTACACCTACTCGGAGAGACCAAAAACACTTGCCGAAAGAAAATACGAAGACGATATCCCGCAAGAAGTTAAAGCAAAAAGACTCACGGAGATCATCAACAAACAAAGAGCTTTCTCTCTTCAGAATAACAAAAATCAAATAGGAAAAACAGTAACGGTTTTAGTAGAAGGTTTCTCTAAAAAATCCAAAGAAGATTTAAGCGGGAGAGACGAGCGTAATTCAGTAGTTGTATTCCCAAAAAAGAATGCGAATAAAGGAGAATACGTTCAAGTTAAAATAAAAGAATGTACCTCTTCTACTTTAATAGGTGAAATTGTAGAACCTTAAATTTTAATCTCATGAACTTACAACAAGTTAAACAAAGGTTTGGAATTATAGGTAACACACCTTTATTAAACAGAGCTCTTGAAGTTGCTGTACAAGTTGCTTCAACAGACATAAGTGTACTTGTAACAGGAGAAAGTGGAACAGGTAAAGAAATCATTCCACAAATCATCCATCAGCTGAGTGCTAGAAAACATGGAGAATACATTGCGGTAAACTGTGGTGCTATACCAGAAGGAACAATTGATTCCGAATTATTTGGACATGAAAAAGGATCGTTTACCGGAGCAAGTGGTAGTAGAAAAGGGTATTTTGAGGTTGCAAATAACGGTACAATATTCTTAGATGAAGTTGCAGAACTCCCAATGCAAACACAAGTTAGACTCCTTAGGGTATTAGAAACTGGAGAGTTTATTAGAGTTGGAGCATCAAAACCAATCAAAACAAATGTGAGAGTTGTTGCTGCAACAAATGAAAACATGCACCAAGCAATTGCTTCAGGTAAATTTAGAGAGGATTTATTTTATCGATTAAATATTATACCAGTTTCGTTACCTCCATTAAAGGATAGAAAAGAGGATATTCATTTAATCTTTAGAAAATTTGCCAGCGATTTTGCGGATAAATACAAAATGCCTTCCATAAAACTTTCACCTGATGCGGTAGAAATTTTAAATAATTACAGTTGGCCTGGAAACATTCGTCAACTTAGAAATATTGTAGAGCAAATATCTGTTATTGAAACAGATAGAGTAATAAATAGTCAAAAACTTGCAAATTACCTTCCAACAATAAGCAATTCTTCACCATCTGTAATTGATAAAAAAGCAGATGACTCTTTTTCAGAAAGAGAATTGATGTATAAGTTTTTATTCGACATGAAAAAAGACTTAGGAGAAGTAAAAAAATTGATAATTGAACTTGTTAGTCAAAGCGATGACATTTCATTAAACAAGGATCAATCCGCTACAGTCAATAGGATTTATAAGGAAATCAATACTGCAAACCCTGGAACCCTTCTTTTATCTAATTCTGAAAAAACTAGTACTCCTACCCCTCCAGCTTACCAAGAGGACGCGTATGATATTGAAGAGCATGAAGAAGTGGAAGAATCATTATCTTTAGAAGATAGAGAAAAAGAGTTAATTAAAAAAGCATTAGAAAAACATAAAGGAAAAAGAAAATATGCATCGGAAGAATTAGGTATTTCCGAAAGAACACTTTATAGAAAAATAAAAGAATATAACCTTTCAGAATAATGCGTAAACTATTTTTTATCACCCTTCCTTTCCTCTTATTTAGTTGTTGGCCTTCAAGTGTATCCTTTGTAGATTCCGGCTCTATGCCTACTGAGTGGGAGTCTTTTTCAGTGGAAACATTAGAATTAGTTGCTCCAAATGCCCCAATTAGCTATGCTCCTAACCTCACAGAAAGCATAAAAGATGGAGTACAAAATAACACCCGATTATTTTTAAATACGACGCAAGGCAATGGTGAAATCAACATCGAAGGAGAAGTTATTAATTACGCTGTAACCCCTATTGCTGTTCAGCCTGGAGACAATGCTGCAAAAAACAGATTAACAGTTACGGTAAATTTAACTATTTTTATCTCCAAACCAGAAGAAGACAAAATGGTTATGACAAGTTCACGTTTTGCAGATTTCAATACCGAAGATGATTTTTCAAGTCTTGAAAATGAACTCATTGAAGATATTAATCAGCAAATAGTACAAGACGTAATCAACAAACTATTTTCAAATTGGTAAGATGAATATAGAACAAATTGCTAAACGGATTTCAAATCCAAATTTATGTACTTCCGAAGACATCGACGCACTGAGAGATTTAACCGTTAAATATCCTTATGCTCAATCGTTTTCTATTCTTTATCTAAAAGCATTGTCGACTAATAATGACATTCGATTTGATGAAGAACTTTTAAAACATGCTTATAAGATTACCGATAAAGCAAGAATTTACGAATTAATACAAAATAAAAACTCTGCTAATAATTCTCCTAAAGAAGAAGCTGAAACCATTTCGAACATTGTAGAGAATGAGAACGCAACAGTTTCAGAAGAAAAGTTCGTAAATCAAGAAAATACGGAGCCCGTTCAAGAACCTGCACCAATTGAAAATATTGAAGAAGACTCATCTCTTAAAGAAACTAAAGAAGAAACAAATACAGTTCAGTCAGAAGATAAAGAAAAGGATTCCACTGAAATACCTTTAATGGAATTGAACAAAGAAGATAGTTCCATAGAAGACCAAGAGGAAGAAGAGCCGCCTTCAATTGAAGAAAAAACAGTGGAAGAAAAGGAATCGGAGGAAACTTCAAATCCTTTGAAAGAAGAAGAACGAATTGATTCAACTGAAGCAATAAACATAACCAAAGAAGAAGAAGCGCTAAAAGAGAATACGGTCTCTGAAACAATGGATACTAATGGTTCTAGTGACCCTAAGGAATCAGTTGATGTTATCGATAAATCCATCGAAGTTGACCCATTAGAAAAAGAAGTGATTCTTCATGCTGTTTCAAGTAACTATGCTTTAGAAGCCCCAACAGTAAACGAAGAAAATACAAGCGAATTAGAATCGGAAGAAGGTGAAATAGATTTAGTAGAATTAGATAACGAAAACGAAAGTTTAAATCCCTCCCCTTCTAAGAAAATAGCTTTTTCATCCTGGTTAAAAGCAAACCAATCTTCAATTGAAGAAAAAAATGAAAATTCAAACGTCAAAGAAGAGAATAAAAAAACGGAAGATATTGTAAACACTTTCTTGACAAATCAACCATCGATTTCTAAGCCCGCTAAAAACGAGGAATATATTGAAAAACCTAAGAAAGAGTTTTATTCTCCTGTGAAAATTGGAAAGAAAAGTTTGGACGAATCCACCCTTCCTGTTAGTGAAACTTTGGCGAAAATATTTGCTGCTCAAGGTAATTTTCCAAAATCAATTTACGTTTATAATAAATTAATGTTGATTTATCCAGAAAAAAAGATTTTCTTTGCAGGCGTAATTGAAGAATTAGAACAAAAATTAAATAAATAAAAAAATGGAAGTAATATTATCAATCCTTATTATCCTTGCTAGTGTCTTATTAATATTAGTTGTTTTTGTACAAAACCCTAAAGGTGGAGGATTAAGTTCTGACTTTGGTGCAGCTCACCAATTAGGAGGTGTAAAGAAAACGACAGACTTCATAGAAAAAGCTACTTGGATATTAGCAGCAGCGATTATGGTATTTAGTATTAGTTTAACCGTAACAACTAAACCAAAAGTTGAAAAGCAAGTTGTTCCAACTGAAACAGAACAACCTGCAGGAACTCCAGCACCTCAAGGCGGAAACTAAACATTAAAGTATATATTATATAAAATGTCAGTATGTCATAACATACTGACATTTTTTTTTGCTATTAATTGTAAAAAAAGAAATTATGGCATCTTTATATAGATGGCATAAAATTAGACGAATAAAGGTCAATAAAATTTAACTTAAAATTTATAAAACATGTCAAATTCATTTAAACCATTAGCAGATCGCGTTTTAGTTGAAACGATGGCTGCAGAGCAAAAAACAGCAAGTGGTATTATAATACCTGATACTGCTAAAGAAAAACCTTTACAAGGTAAAATCATTGCTGCAGGTAATGGAACAAAAGATGAGCCGTTAACTGTAAAAGTTGGTGATAACGTTTTATTTGGTCAATATGCTGGAACAGAAATTAAATTAGACGGAAAGACTTTTTTAATTATGCGTGAAGCAGATATTTATGGTATTTTATAATTCATTTAATTAAGAAAACTTAAAAGAAATGGCAAAAGAAATTTATTTTGACGTAGAAGCACGTGAAAAATTAAAAAAAGGGGTAGATGCTTTAGCTAACGCTGTAAAAGTAACGCTAGGTCCTAAAGGAAGAAATGTTGTAATTGGAAAAAAATTCGGTTCTCCACACGTAACTAAAGATGGGGTTACTGTAGCGAAAGAGATTGAATTAAAAGACCCAATTCAAAACATGGGAGCACAAATGGTTAAAGAAGTAGCTTCTAAAACTGCGGATATCGCAGGTGACGGAACTACAACTGCTACTGTATTAGCTCAAGCAATTGTTACTGCTGGAATGAAAAACGTAACTTCTGGAGCAAATCCAATGGATTTGAAAAGAGGTGTTGACAAAGCAGTTATTGAAGTAGTTAAAAACCTTAAAGCAATTTCTAAAGAAGTTGGATCAGACAACGATAAAATCAAACAAATAGCTACTATCTCAGCAAACAACGACGAAGTGATTGGTGCATTAATCGCTGAAGCAATGAATGTTGTTGGAAATGATGGGGTGATTACTGTTGAAGAAGCTAAAGGAACAGAAACAGAAGTTAAAACTGTTGAAGGAATGCAATTTGACAGAGGATACCTTTCTCCATACTTCGTTACAAACTCAGAGAAAATGATTGTAGAAATGGAAAATCCATACATTTTGATCTACGATAAGAAAATCTCTAACATGAAAGATTTATTGCCAGTTTTAGAACCAGTTGTTCAAGCAGGTAAATCTTTATTAATCATTGCTGAAGATGTGGATAGTGAAGCGTTAGCAACATTGGTTATCAATAGAATCAGAGGATCTCTGAAAGTTGCTGCTGTAAAAGCTCCTGGATTTGGAGATAGAAGAAAAGCAATGTTAGAAGACATCGCAATCTTAACAGGTGGTGAAGTTATCTCTGAAGAAAGAGGTTTGACTCTAGAAAACACAACGATGGAAATGTTAGGTACTGCTGTGAAGGTAGATATCGACAAAGACAATACTACTATCGTAAATGGTGCAGGAGATAAAGAAGCTATCAAAGCAAGAGTTGGACAAATCAAAGCGCAAATTGAGACAACAACTTCTGACTACGATAAAGAAAAATTACAGGAGCGTTTAGCTAAACTTGCAGGAGGAGTTGCCGTACTTTATGTTGGTGCTGCTACTGAAGTTGAAATGAAAGAGAAAAAAGACCGTGTTGACGATGCTCTAGCTGCAACAAGAGCCGCTGTTGAAGAAGGAATTGTTCCTGGAGGTGGTGTTGCTTTAATTCGTTGTATCGAAGCTATTGCAAACCTAAAAGGTTTAAACGAAGATGAAAACACAGGTATTGCTATTGTTAGAAGAGCTCTTGAAGAACCTTTAAGACAAATAATTGCAAATGCTGGAGAAGAAGGTGCTGTAATCGTTCAAAAAGTAAGAGAAGGTAAAGATGACTTTGGATTCAACGCTAGAACGGAAGTTTTCGAAAACCTTTATGCTGCTGGGGTTATTGACCCAACCAAAGTTACACGTATTGCTATTGAGAATGCATCTTCAATTGCTTCAATGCTTTTAACAACAGAATGTGTTATTGCAGATGAGGAAGAAGAAACTCCAATGCCTCCAATGGGCGGCGGCGGAATGCCAGGTGGAATGCCAGGAATGATGTAATCTATATCTCGAGACTTTTGTCTCGAGATTTCTCGGTCCTTCTTCCCGATTTAACTCGGATAGAAAGGAACGTCTATATAAATGAGCGAGTCTATTTTAGACTCGCTTTTTTATTTTTATAACGAAATGAAGATAAAAAAACACTATTGTTGGATAACAATATAAATATAGGTTTATTAAAAATAGATAAAAAAAGTCTTCCAAGAAGGAAGACTTTATAATTTAATTTCTAGAAGGATAAAACGTAAATCACACTGCTACATTGTGCTCTCTAAGTGCATCGTTCAAAGAAGTTTTTAAATCAGTTGAGGCTTTACGCTGACCAATTATTAACGCACAAGGTACTTGGTACTCTCCTGCTGCAAACTTCTTAGTATAAGATCCTGGAATAACAACACTTCTATCAGGTACATATCCATTGAATTCTTTTGGATCATCTCCAGTAACATCAATAATTTTAGTTGACTTAGTTAACACAACATTGGCTCCTAAAACAGCTTCTTTTCCAATTCTAACACCTTCAACAACTATACACCTTGATCCAATAAATGCTCCATCTTCAACAATTACAGGCGAAGCTTGTAAAGGCTCTAAAACTCCACCTATACCTACTCCACCACTAAGGTGAACATTTTTACCGATTTGAGCACAAGAACCAACAGTCGCCCAAGTATCTACCATGGTTCCTTCATCTACATAAGCTCCAATATTTATATAAGACGGCATCATGATAACACCTTTAGAAATGTACGCACCATAACGAGCAACAGCAGGAGGAACAACCCTAACCCCTAGTTTTTCATAATCGGTTTTCAGAGCCATTTTATCATGAAATTCAAACGGTCCAACTTCAACCGTTTCCATTTTACGTATAGGAAAATACAAAACAACCGCTTTTTTAACCCATTCATTAACCACCCAATTACCATTCATATCAGGTTCAGCTACTCTTAAAATTCCTTTATCAATATCTTCTATTACGTGGTTTATCGCATCAACTGTTGCTTGATCTTTTAATAATTCACGATTTTCCCAAGCTGCTTCAATAATTGATCTCATGTGTTCTATATTTGTATCAAAGAATTAATCTTTCTATTATTTATACTTTAAAACTAAAACAACCGATGTAAAACACCGGTTGTTGAATTTGTAATTTGAAATTTTCCAATCTGGAATTTATAATTTATTTCCAAACTCCCATTGCTGAAAACTTTTCAATTCTGTTTTCAACTCTTTTTGCTGGATCAACTTTATCTAATTCTTTTAAGTACTTCAAAATACTCTTTTTTACAGTTCCATAAATTTCTTCTGGATTTCTGTGTGCACCATTTATCGGTTCTTTTATTACATCGTCCACCAACTTCAGTTTTTTCATATCTGCTGAAGTTAATTTTAATGCACTTGCCGCTTTCTCTTTATGCTCCCAAGACCTCCATAAAATGGAAGAGCAAGATTCTGGAGAAATAACTGAGTACCATGTATTCTCCAACATAACAACTTTATCACCAACACCTATTCCTAAAGCTCCACCAGAAGCTCCTTCACCTATTATAATACAAATTACAGGAACTTTCAAACGCATCATTTCAAATATGTTGCGAGCAATAGCTTCTCCTTGACCTCTTTCCTCAGCCTCTAAACCTGGAAAAGCACCCGGAGTGTCAATAATAGTAACAATAGGCTTATTGAATTTCTCAGCTAAACGCATTAAACGCAATGCTTTTCGATACCCTTCAGGATTAGGCATACCAAAGTTACGGAACTGACGCATTTTAGTGTTCACCCCTTTTTGTTGTCCAATAAACATTACAGAACGACCATCTAACATACCAAAACCACCTATCATAGCCTTGTCGTCTTTTACTGTTCTATCTCCATGTAACTCTTGAAACTCACCGTTAGTGATAGCTTCTATATATGCTAATGTATATGGTCTTTCTGGATGTCTAGAAAGTTGAACTCTTTGCCATGGAGTAAGGTTAGAAAAAATTTCTTTTGTCGTTTCCTTTAATTTATTTTCCAGTTCAGCTACTTTATCAGACATGTCTAACTCAGCTGTATCTCCAATTTCTTTTGCTTTTTCAATTTGAAGTTCTAAAGCATGAATTGGTTCTTCAAAATCTAAATATGTTGCCATTTTATTTTTATTTGAGAGCGTAAAGTTACAAAAACTGTTTGCTTTATCCGTAAGTTTGTTGATAAAATATATTTAATAAAAGGATATAGGTTATGTTACACAATCTTAATAGAGGTACTCGCACATAATATACACTAAAAGGAGAAGAGTAAGTTATTAGAATTTTATACTTTTACCTTACTTATTATAAATGACAATACATGATTATTTTTCCTCCTGCTAAGGTAAATTTGGGATTAAACGTTCTTTTTAAAAGAGAAGATGGCTACCATGAATTGGAGACAGTTATGGTAAAAACTCCATTAACAGATATATTAGAGATTGTTCCAAGCGATGAATTTCAATTTACCCAAACAGGATTAGCTATCCCAGGAAACAACTTAGATAACTTATGTGTTAAAGCATTTAAATTAATTCAAAAAGAATACAACATTCCAAACGTTCAGATTTACCTACGAAAAATAATCCCTATGGGTGCTGGTTTAGGTGGTGGTTCTGCAGATGCTTCTTATGTATTATCCGGATTAAACACTTTATTTAACTTAAACATTTCAAATAAAAAACTAGAAGACTTCGCTGCTCAACTGGGAAGTGATTGTCCTTTTTTCATTAATCCAATACCACAATTAGCAAAAGGTAGAGGCGAAATTATTTCTCCGTTAGAAGTTAATTTAAAGGCGTATTATATTAAACTTTTAAACATAGGGATTCATGTAGGAACAAAAGAAGCTTATGCTGGAATTCAATTTTCAGATAAAAAAGTAAATATAACTGACTCTATAAATCAACCTATAGAAAATTGGAAGGAAAGTCTTAAAAATGATTTTGAAGCGACAATTTTCAAATTACACCCTAGTCTATTAGAAATAAAAAATAATTTTTATAACGAAGGAGCGATTTACACTGCAATGTCAGGAAGTGGCTCCACAATATTTGGAATCTATAAGGAGAAGCCTGTTTCATCGTTAGAACACCACAAAGGTGCATTTGAATTTATTGGAGAGATGGAGTGAGTGAGTTTGGAAAACACAATAATCGTTTAAAAAAATAGTTTAGTATAATAGGTAGATTCGAACTTCCTAAAAAATCAAAATTTAAAACATGGAAAATAAACAGCTAACAAAATCAATAATTTTAGGTTTATCCATAATAATAGGATTATTTTTATTGGGACATTATATATTTAAAGGTTTTAAAACTTTTAGTGATAAAGATCGAGTTGTTACTGTAAAAGGCTTAGCCGAAATGAACATGAAAGCGACTTCCTCTTCTGTTGGTTTAAACTTTTCATTTTCAGGAGATAGCCTAAAGCAAATAATTGAACAAACTGAAAACAAGAAGAAGAAAGTCATTAAATATTTAAAAAGTATAGGTTATAATAATGTAGAAATCAATAACATTAATATAAATGACCGTGAACAATATTACAAAATGCAATGGGAGAATGGTGTTCAAATAAAAGTTAAAATTAACAGGTACACGATATCACAAAGCTTATCTGTAAAGTTAGAAGAGGTTGAGACAACAGAAGATAAGAGTGCAAAGATCAAGTTAGATTTAATAAGTAAAGATTTAACTTGTAACATAAATACATTTTATAATTTCCCTGAGTTAAATTCTATAAAACCGCAATTAATTGCCGAAAGCACAAAAAATGCTCGTATTGCTGGTGAACAATTTGCTAATGATTCTGAAGCACAATTAGGAAAAATAAAAACTGCTTCTCAAGGTCAAATATCTATCGCTGGAAAATACTACTATGAAGAAAGTAGTGACATTCCTTCAGAACCATACCTTCAAAAAGCTAGAGTAGTCAGTAGAATAGTTTTCTTTTTAGAGTAATTCATAACATTATCCTTGATTAACTTATATATCTGATTTCGACTTTGTAGTTTTTTTCGCACTATATTTTGAGAAAAACTTAATGATAATTTCGTTTTGATTATGGAAATTATTGTAGAAAATATTTAGACTTCTGAAGTTAGTAAACGACTATAAACGATTTTTTTTTTAACATCTAAAAAGGGTGAAAGGAACTTTTTTTTTAAAAAAAATCATTATAATTCTATTCTCCTAAAACCCCTAAAAACATGAAATTATTTAAGCTTCTTTATCAATAAAATAAATCTTATCTTTGCCCCTATTCATTTGAAAAATAGCTCATGAAAAACGCAGTAGAGATAGAAAAAAGAAGGACATTTGGAATTATTTCACATCCTGATGCCGGTAAAACAACATTAACGGAAAAGCTACTACTATTTGGTGGGGCAATTCAAACTGCGGGAGCTGTAAAAAACAACAAAATAAAAAAATCAGCTACTTCCGATTTCATGGAGATTGAAAAGCAAAGAGGTATCTCTGTTGCTACTTCTGTTATGGCTTTTGAATATGCTGGAAAACAAGTTAATATATTAGACACTCCAGGTCACAAGGATTTTGCTGAAGATACTTTTAGAACTTTAACCGCTGTAGATAGTGTAATTCTAGTTATCGACAGTGCTAGTGGTGTGGAGGAGCAGACTGAAAGGTTAATGGAAGTTTGTCGAATGAGAAAAACTCCTGTTATCATTTTCGTAAATAAAATGGATAGAGAAGGTAAATATACTTTCGACCTTTTGGATGAGTTAGAGTCTAGCTTATCGATCAAAGTGAGACCACTTACATGGCCTATAGGAATGGGTGACCGTTTCAAAGGCGTTTACAACATCCACGACAAAAAAATAAATTTATTTCAAGCGAACAAAACAAAAATAGCAACTGAGATGGTCGCTATTAATGACGTCAATTCAAAAGAGATTGATGAAATTGTTGGAGAAGAACCAGCTGCTGAATTAAGAGAAGAATTAGAAATTATTGAAGGTGTTTACGATGCGTTCAATAGAGAAGATTATTTAAAAGGAGATGTTGCTCCAGTTTTCTTTGGTTCTGCTGTAAATAATTTCGGTGTAAAAGAGTTATTGGATACCTTCTGTGAAATATCTCCTTCTCCAAGAGGTCGAGATACAGATTTAAGGTTCATGAACCCAAATGACGATAAGTTTTCTGGGTTTATATTTAAAATACACGCAAATCTAGACCCTAAGCATAGGGATAGAATTGCCTTTTTAAGAATTGTTTCAGGTAAATTTGAACGTAACACTTTTTACAACCACGTTCGTCTAGGAAAGAAAATGAAGTTTCCAAACCCTACTTCTTTCATGGCGCAAGACAAGAACGTTATTGATGAAGCATACCCAGGTGATGTAATTGGTTTATACGACACTGGAAACTTTAAAATTGGAGATACACTAAACGAAGGTGAAAAATTCATGTACAAAGGTATCCCAAGTTTCTCCCCTGAAATATTCCAAGAATTAGAAAACTTAGATCCTTTGAAATCTAAACAATTAGATAAAGGTATTCGCCAATTAATGGATGAAGGGGTTGCTCAATTATTCATACAACAGCCTGGTAACCGTAAAATTGTTGGTACAGTTGGTCAATTACAATTTGAAGTTATTTCTTATAGACTACTTCATGAATATGGTGCTAATTGTCGTTTTGTTCCTAAAGGATACCACAAAGCTTGTTGGGTAACATCCGACAACAAAGAACAATTAGACCAATTTATGCGTGCGAAATCCAACTCTTTGGCAAAAGATAAAGACGATAATTTAGTATTCTTAGCAGAAACTTCGTTTTTGTTGACAATGGCTGAACAAGATTATCCGGAGATAACTTTCCATAAAACATCAGAATTTAAGCTAGAAGCATGATTTCAGTAGATAATATTGCCGTTGAATTTAGTGGTTCAACGTTGTTTAGTAACGTTTCTTTCGTTATTAATGAAAACGATAAAATTGCCCTAATGGGTAAAAATGGTGCTGGAAAGTCAACGCTCTTAAAAATATTAGCAGGTATTAATCCACCAACTAAAGGAAAGGTTTCTGCACCTAAAGAATATGCTATTGCTTATTTACCTCAACATCTTTTAACTGAAGATAAAGACACGGTTTTTGACGAAACAGCTAAAGCGTTTAAAGAAGTCTTTGAAATGAAAGATGAAATTGAGCGCTTGAATCATGAATTGACCGTTCGCACAGATTACGAATCGGATGAATACATGAAAATTATCGAACGTGTATCTGAAGTAAGTGAAAAATTCTACGCTATTGAAGAGGTTAATTACGATGCTGAAGTCGAAAAAGTTTTATTTGGTTTAGGTTTTGTCAGAGAAGATTTAACTCGATCCACTTCCGAATTTAGCGGTGGTTGGCGAATGCGAATAGAATTAGCGAAAATATTACTTCAAAAACCAGACTTAATCCTATTAGATGAGCCTACGAATCATATGGATATTGAATCCATTCAATGGTTAGAGGATTTCTTAATAAATAATGCTAAGGCAGTCGTAGTTATTTCTCACGATAGAACGTTTGTCGATAATATTACTACCCGTACTATCGAAGTTACAATGGGTAGAATTTACGATTACAAAGCAAAATATTCTCATTACTTAGAATTGAGAAAAGAAAGAAGAGAACAGCAGCAGAAACAATACGACGAACAACAAAAATTCATTGCAGAACAAACTGAATTCATTGAACGATTTAAAGGAACTTTTTCTAAAACATTAGTTGTTCAGTCGCGTGTCAAAATGCTGGAAAAACTGGATATCATTCAGGTGGATGAAGTCGATTCCTCATCGCTTCGTTTAAAATTCCCACCTGCTCCTAGAGCGGGAAGCTACCCAGTTGTTGTAAATGAACTATCCAAAAAATATGGAGACCATGTTGTGTTTAAAGACGCATCATTAACCATAGAAAGAGGACAAAAAGTTGCTTTTGTTGGTAAAAATGGGGAAGGTAAATCTACCATGATTAAAGCCATCATGAATGAAATTGATTATGAAGGATCATTGGAATTAGGTCATAATGTTCAAATTGGATATTTTGCTCAAAATCAAGCTTCATTGTTAGATGAAAACCTTACTATTTTTGAAACCATCGACCATATAGCTGTAGGGGATATCAGAACTAAAATAAAAGACATATTAGGTGCTTTTATGTTTGGAGGTGAAACTAGTACAAAAAAAGTAAAAGTATTATCTGGTGGAGAAAAGACAAGGTTAGCAATGATAAAACTACTTTTAGAACCGGTTAACTTATTAATTTTGGATGAACCTACGAATCACTTAGACATGCGAACCAAAGACATCATCAAAGATGCTTTAAAAGCTTTTGACGGTACTTTGATTCTAGTTTCTCACGATAGGGATTTTGTTGATGGGTTAGCTACTAAAGTTTTCGAATTTGGAAATAAAAGAGTTAAAGAACATTTTGAGGATATTAAAGGTTTTCTTGAAAAGAAAAAAATGGATAACCTGAAAGAGATTGAACGTAAAAACTAAACAAATGAACTTAAAAACATTAATTGGTCAATTAAGAATTCTAGCTATTGCTGAAGGAATATCTTACCTCCTATTAGCGCTAACAATGCCTTTGAAGTACATGTACGACATGCCAATGCCTAACAAAATTGTTGGTATGGCACATGGTGTACTTTTTATCGCATATTGTGTTTGGGTAATCGTAGCAGCAAACGACAAAAAATGGAATTATAAAACGACATTTTTAGCTGGAGTAGCTTCACTCTTACCATTCGGAACATTTGTAGCAGATGCTAAAATCTTCAAAAAATATTAAATGGAAACTAGAAAATTTGTAGAAGTTTGTTTCACTCCAGGTGAATATGCTAATTATAAAGGGAGATTTGAAATCGTAGTTGTTATTGATGTATTAAGAGCTACTTCTGCTATTTGTGCTGCCTTTGATAATGGAATAAAATCGATTATCCCTGTCCCAACCGTGGAGGAGGCTTTGGAATACCAAAAAAAAGGATTCTTAGTTGGAGCGGAGAGAAAAGGTCAAATTGTTGAAGGTTTTGATTTCGGAAACTCCCCTTACAGCTACATGAAAGAAGAGTTTAAAGGAAAAGAAGTAGTTCTATCTACAACTAACGGAACAAAATCTATAGATGTAGCTAAGGATGCAGAAACGGTAGTTATAGGCTCTTTATTGAACTTAAACGCTTTGTGCGAATGGCTGGAGAAACAAGATAAAAATGTGCTATGCCTTTGCTCTGGCTGGCAAGACAAGTTTAACTTAGAAGATACTATTTGTGCAGGAGCAATCGCTGAACACCTTCTAAAGACAGGGAAATTCATGTCAGATGACGATGCTTCTGTTGCGGCAAAATACTTATACGTTTCGGCAAAAAACAACAATTTAGGTTACCTTAAATCTAGTTCACATAGAAGAAGGTTAAAAAAATTAAACCTAAACAAGGACATAAAATACTGTTTAACACCTAATCAATCTAAAGTTATCCCTATTCTAAAAGATGGAAAATTGGTCAAACTATAAATTCTTTTTCTTACTACTACTAACCCTACCTCTTTTATCGTCAACCTCCAACAATTCAAAATGGGGGTTTTACGGTCACAAGAAGATAAACAAAATGGCGGTTTTCACTTTACCGCCAGAGTTATTTAACTTCTACAAGTCAAATATTGACTATATAACAGACCATGCAGTAGATCCTGATAAAAGAAGGTATATCGTCAAAGAAGAAGCATGTCGACACTACATAGACATCGATCATTTCTATGTAAAAGATACTAATGTATTTCGAGTAATGCCTAGAAGATGGAAAAATGCTGTTAGAAAATATTCCGAAGATACTTTAAGAGAATACGGTATTGTCCCTTGGCATATTCAAACGATGAAATACAGGTTACAAAAAGCTTTTGAAGAAAAAAACACGGATTTAATATTAAAATACTCTTCTGAAATTGGTCACTATATTGCAGATGCACACGTGCCTCTTCATACAACTGAAAACTATAATGGCCAATTGACAAATCAACATGGAATTCATGCCTTGTGGGAAACGAACGTTGTTGAATTAAAGTCTAATGATTACAATTATTTTATCCCAAAAGCAGACTACATTTCTAACGCCTTAGACTATACATGGGACATCATTGAAGCTTCACATTCAAAATTAGACTCTGTACTATTTATTGAAAAAGAAACTTCCAAAAACTTTGCTTCAGATGAAAAGTATACCTTGATTTCTAAAGGAAAAAGAGTTGTAAAGAGCTATTCTTTAAAATTTGTAAATAGTTACTCAGACAACTTGAACGGGATGGTGGAGAGAAGAATGAGAAAAGCGATAGAAGCAATTGGTTCTTTTTGGTACACTGCATGGGTAGATGCTGGTCAACCTGAATTGCTCAACACAATAATAAAAGAGAACATCGCAACAGAAAGTAAAACAATAAAAAACGATACTTCTGAAGAAAATTGTATCCATTAGGTTCTAAAAACTGTAGTTTTGTCAAAAATTAAAAAAAATGAAGTTATTTCTCGCTCTTTTGTCAATTCTAGCTATGAATATTAGTTACGGACAAGTTACCGATATCGAAAAAAAATTAAGAACAAAATCTACCGATACAACCAAAGGTTGGATTAAGTCAGGAAACTTTGTATTTAATTTAGCTCAAACAAGTCTAACAAATTGGGCAAGCGGAGGACAAAATTCTGTATCCATCAATACACTTTTTAATTACAACATAAATTATCACAGTTCTAAAATAACATGGGATAACTCATTCGATATCGGCTACGGACTTTTAAGACAAGGAGAAGATAAAAACTTTACCAAAACAGATGACAAAATTGACATACTTTCTAAATATGGAAAAAAAGCATCTAAAAACCTTTTCTACGCTGCTGCTTTGAATTTTAAAACACAAATGGCTCCTGGTTTTAATGGGGATAATGATTCTGTTAGAACATCCAACTTTTTAGCTCCAGCGTACATTATTGGTTCAATTGGTTTGGATTACAAACCTGTTAAAAGCTTAAGCTTTTTCTTTGCTCCTTTTACCTCAAAAACAACAATAGTAAACGATCAGTCTTTAGCAGATCAAGGTTTATTTGGAGTTGAACCAGCAACATACGCTGCTGATGGAGTAACAATAACTGAATCTGGAGCAAAGTTTAGAAGTGAATTCGGGGGGTACGTAAGAATGATTTACACAAAAAGTAATTTTGAAAAAGAACTTTTAAAAAACATCTCAATCACATCTAAATTAGACTTATTCTCCAATTACCTTAATAATCCTCAAAACATAGATGTTAACTGGGAAAATTTAATCACAATGAAAGTGAATAAATACCTTGCTATAAGCATAAGTACTCACCTATATTACGATGATGATATTTCTATTGCTGTAGACAATAATAATGATGGCACAATAGATGAAAGAGGTCCTAGGTTACAATTCAAACAAATTTTAGGTGTTGGATTGTCTTATAAATTTTAAATTTATAAGACTTTTAAAGACTAAAGTTTAATTTATAATTAAAAACGAACATATACCACTAAAAAGGGTACCCTATCCCAAAACTTATTTGTGGTC
>Ga0228634_1000183_pt1 | contig 55913 bp, 52 predicted proteins | sample 42DmetaG_FD_190063 | JGI IMG/M metagenome (GOLD analysis project Ga0228634, IMG submission 190063) | Seawater microbial communities from Monterey Bay, California, United States - 42D | ecosystem: Environmental > Aquatic > Marine > Coastal | place: USA: California | collected 2016-09-27 | reverse complement strand
TCAAGGCTGACTCTATGAACCTTGTCGACCAGCCTGCCCACAATCGTGAAATGGCTGCCCACGATGCCGTGAAACGCGTGCCCGAGATCGCGCGAAATCACTGCCCAGCTTCCGCGAAATACGCATGATCCGGATCAACAGATGCGCTCGCGCGGCGGGCTCAGTACAGCGAATGACGGGCCTGCGGTCTCGTCCTCGGGCGACAGCACGTCCTATATCAAAGCCCGCACGGCGCTGACCGTCTACCAGGCGCAGGAACGGCAGCTGTCGATCCAGAAGAAAAAGGGCGTGCTGGTAGATCGGGCGCGCGCTGAGACGCTGGTGTTTCGGCTGGCGCGTCAGGAGCGGGATCTTTGGGTCACCTGGCCCACACGTGTTGCGGCCCTCATAGCCGCACAATTGTCCGCAGAGATGGAGACAGCATCCGGCAAGGCGGTGATGATCGAGACTGCGATCCTGCAAAGGGTGCTAGAAACCCATGTCCGAGAGCAACTCGACGCCCTGGCCGACCTCAGGGTCGCGCTTGAATGATGAGGAGCGGTTTGGTGACAACCAAACGCAAAGGTCTGGGGGACCTTTGCGAGCGACGAACGGCCCGAGTGACAACGAGGGGCGACCAACATCTGATCTGACCGAAGGCCTCGACCTCGCCTTTGACGGTGCCGAGGAAGTCCTGCGCGCTTGGCGCCGGGGGATGCGGCCCGACCCAGACCTGACAGTTTCGGAATGGGCCGATAAGCATCGCAAGCTGTCCTCGCGCGCCTCTGCTGAACCCGGGCAATACCGAACGGCCCGCACACCCTATCTGCGCGCCATTATGGATGCGCTGTCGCCAAACAATCCGGCACAACGGATCAGCTTCATGAAGGCCGCCCAGGTCGGGGCCACGGAAGCCGGCAACAACTGGATCGGCTTTGTGATCCATCATGCACCCGGCCCGATGCTCGCGGTGCTGCCCACAGTCGAGATGGCAAAGCGCACTTCGCGCGGCCGGATCGACCCGCTGATCGAGGATAGCCCGGCGCTGAAAGAACGCGTGCAGCCAGCACGGTCGCGAGATGCGGGCAATTCGATGCTGTCCAAGGAGTTTCCGGGCGGGATCTTAGTGCTGACAGGCGCTAACTCGGCCACAGGGCTACGCTCGATGCCGGCGCGTTATGTGTTTCTCGATGAGGTCGATGCTTATCCAGCTTCGGCTGACGAGGAAGGTGATCCGGTGAGTTTGGCCGAGGCGCGGACTACGACCTTTGCCCATCGGCGTAAGGTGTTCATGGTCTCGACGCCAACGATCCGAGGGCTAAGCCGGATTGAACGAGAGTTCGAGGTCAGTGATCAGCGGCGGTACTTCGTGCCCTGTCCACATTGCGGGCATATGCAATGGCTGCAGTTTGAACGGCTGCGCTGGGAAAAGGGGCGGCCGGAAACCGCAGCTTATGACTGCGAGGGATGCGAAGCTTCAATTGCGGAGCATCACAAGACAGACATGTTGGCGCGTGGGGAATGGCGGGCGACGACAACCAGTGCAGATCCCAATGCCATCGGGTTCCACCTCTCGGCGCTCTATTCGCCGATCGGCTGGAAGAGCTGGGAGCAGATCGCGCGGGACTGGCTAGCAGCGCAAGGCTCAGACGAGATGCTGCGCGCCGCGCGCAACACGCTTCTGGGCGAGACCTGGGTTGAAAGCGGCGATGCGCCTGAATGGCAGCGACTGGCGGATCGGCGTGAGGTGTTTGCCGCTCAGGTGCCCGTGGGCGGGTTGTTCCTGACCGCCGGTGCTGACGTGCAGAAAGACCGCATCGAGGTCGATGTTTGGGCTTGGGGTCGTGGGTTGGAAAGTTGGCTTGTCGATCACATCGTCATTCCGGGTGGCCCTAGCGATCCCGCCTGTTGGCAGGCGCTGACGGACCTGCTTAACCGAACTTGGGTGCATGAAAACGGCGCCGTGATGCCACTGGCCAAGCTGGCCATCGATACCGGCTATGAGACCTCTGCGGTCTATGCCTGGGCAAGGGCGCAGGGCATTGCTCAGGTGGCACCGGTCAAAGGCCTGGAAGGATTCAACAGGGCGACCCCGGTGTCGGGGCCAACTTTTGTCGACGCGACCGTGAATGGGCGGAAGCTCAAGCGTGGGGCGCGGCTCTGGACGGTGGCTACGGCCACCTTCAAGGCGGAAACGTATCGCTATCTGCGGATAGAGCGGCCATCCGAGCCAGAGGCGGCGGTACCGGCTGGAATGATCCACCTGCCCGACTGGGCCGACAGCGAATGGCTAAAGCAGCTCGTGGCCGAGCAATTGGTGACGATCCGCAATAAGCGCGGCTATGCCCGCCAGGAATGGCAAAAGATGCGCGAGCGGAACGAGGCGCTCGACACAAGGGTCTATGCGCGGGCCGCAGCGTGGATCCTCGGGGCCGATCGCTTCGACGAGCGGATGTGGCGGCAGTTGGAGAAGCAGGCGGGCGTGGAAACGACTGTCATAGCCCAGGGTACTGAGCCCGAGAAACCGGCCGAACCTCAGGCGGGGCGGATCGCATCGCCCCGGCGGCGCGGCTGGAAGATCAGCACGCCCAAATACATGGAATGATGAATGAACCTCGACGAGTTGAAGCTCCGCCACGACGCGCTCTTGGCCGCGCGCTATAGCGGCACGCGGTCTGTCAGCTATGACGGCAAGACCGTCAATTACGGTACGGATGCCGAACTGGCCGCTGCCATAGGTGATGTCGAACGTCGCATTGCCAAACTTGAGCGTGGCGCTGGGCGCGTGTTGCGTCCCTTTGCCATCAAGGACCTGTGATGAACTGGCGACAGCGTCTCGGCGCATTCATCGGCGGCTTCGATGCGGGCCAGCATCATCGCCGATTGCGCGGGTTCCAAGCAACGCACGCGCATGTCAACGCGCTGATCGCTGCCTCGGGACCAGACATCACCGCCCGTGCCCGCTGGCTTGTCCGCAACAATGGCTATGCAGTGAATGCAGTCGAAAGCTGGGCGGCGAATACCGTCGGCGACGGGATCAAGCCGATCTCGAAGCTGGCCGATGCCGCCCGGAAAGAAGAGCTGCAGCGGCTCTGGCTCGCCTGGACCGATGAGGCCGACGCCGAAGGGCTGACGGATTTCTACGGGCTGCAGCGCCGCGCCGCGCGCGAGGTGTTCCTAGCGGGCGAAGTGTTCCTGCGGATCAGGCCCCGGCGGGTCGAAGATGCGCTGACGGTGCCGCTCCAACTGCAGATGTTGCCTTCGGAGATGCTGCCGCTGCATGAAACGGGCGTAGCGCGGAATGGCAATGCCATCCGTCAGGGGATCGAGTTCGATCGGATCGGGCGGCGTGTGGCCTATCACTTCCTGCGCCGCCATCCGGGCGACAGCACCGATCCAGGGCTCTCAGGCGAGATTGTCCGCGTGCCCGCCAGCGAGGTCATCCACGTAATCGACCCAGTGGAAGGCGGCCAGCTGCGCGGCGTCTCAAAACTGGCCCCGGCCATCGTGAAGCTGTTCCTCTTGGATCAATATGACGACGCTGAGCTCGATCGGAAAAAGGTCGCCGCGATGTACGCGATGTTCGTAACCTCGCCCGCCCCGGAAAACCCGCTCGCCCCCTTGGACGACGAGGAGATGCCCGCAGGCGTCGAGATCAGCCCGGGCCAGATCGTCCGGCTGGATCCCGGCGAGGATGTGACCGTGGGCCAGCCGGCAGACAGCGGCGCGACCTATGAACCGTTCCAGTATCGGACGCTCCTGCAGATCTCGGCAGCACTTGGCATCCCCTACCCCTACCTCGCCAATGACATGGTGAAGGGGAACTTCTCTAACTCGCGCCTGGCTCTGATCGAGTTCCGCCGTCGGGTTTCGGCCTGGCAGCATTCCGTGATGGTCTACCAACTCTGCCGCCCGGTCTATGCACGCTGGCTGGATCTGGCGGTACTGTCCGGCGCGCTGGCCTTGCCCGGCTATGAGGCCGATCGTCCCCGCATGCTCGCGGCCGACTGGCTCCCCACGAAATGGGACTGGGTCGATCCGTTGAAAGACGCCAATGCCGAAATCGCGCAGATCGAGGCGGGGCTCAAATCCCGAACGCAGGCCATCGCCGAGCGCGGCTACGACGCCGAGCAGGTCGATCGTGAGATTGCCGCTGAGCGCGACCGCGAGCGCGTGCTGGGTCTCGATTTTCGCCGGCCGGGATCGCCGGCGCAAGGGGTACAGGCTGTTCCGACCGAGGACGATGGGGCTGGACCAAACAATGAGACTGATGACGCGGAAAACAGCCCGCGTCCTGACGAGGACCAACCCTGATGCTCCACGCCCGCATTGCCGCACGCGCCTTCAACACACCGCTCCTAGTAGAACCCTCTAAGGCCTTGGCGTTTCTGTCAGGGCTTGGACCGCGCATACTGGGGCAGCACGTTGAGACGGTGGACAGCGACGGAGCCTTAGATGGCGCCGCATATCTCCCCGCCCGGGCCAGCATACTCGCTGGGAACCTGACCGAGCGCCTGCAGCAACATGGCAATACGCCCTACCCGGTTGTAGACGGCATCGCCGTGATCGAGATTGCCGGCGTGCTGATCCATCGCGGGGGATGGATCGGACAGTCATCCGGCCAGACCAGCTATGAGGGGATCGCGGCGCAAATTGAGGCAGCCGCGCGCGATCCGTCCGTGCGCGCTGTGGCGCTTGAGATCGACAGCTTCGGCGGAGAGGTGGCGGGCGTCTTCGACCTCGCCGATCGCATTCGTGCGATCCGAGGTACAAAGCCCGTCTGGGCCTTCGTCGCAGAACATGCCTTCTCTGCAGGCTATGCGCTGGCCTCCCAGGCCGATCGCATCCTTTTACCGCGCACCGGCGCCGTCGGCAGTATCGGTGTGGTGGTGATGCATGCCGATCTGAGCGGCCAGTTGGATCAGGATGGCGTACAGGTGACGATGATCCATTCTGGCAACCATAAAGTTGATGCCAACCCTTATGAACCACTGCCCGAGCACGTACGTGACAACATCCAGCGAGAGATAGATGTTTTGCGATCTCTCTTTGCTGAGACCGCCGCAGCCGGCCGTGCTGGGCGGTTGAACCAGGAAGCTGCGCTGGCGACTGAGGCCGCGACATATCGCGGGACGGATGCCATCGCCGCAGGCCTTGCCGATGAGGTGATCGACCTCACCCGTGGCTTTGCCCGCTTCCGCGAGAGCCTTTCCGCCCCATCACCCACCGCGAGGTTACCCCGCGCGACCCAACCCCAACCAAAGGAGGCTGCAATGAGCACCAGAGCAGATACCACAGAGGCTAAAACTGAGGCCGCTGACACCGAAGACACCGAAGACACCGAAGACACCGTCCTGGAGGGCGTGAGTGGAGAAAAGGCACAGGCAGATATGGACCAAGATAATCCCACGCCCTTGGTTGCTGCAGCACCTGCCCCCTCCACTTCAGAGGCGCTTGCCCCTGCGGCAGCACAACCCAGCAATCTGGCAGAGCTTGCCGCGCAACTTCGCGAGTCAGCAGCCGAGATTGCCGAAATCGTAGCCCAAGCCGGCCGCCTCGGGATCGCAATCGATGTGGCGAAAGCACTTCGCAACGGTACTGCCCCGGAGGCTTTGCGCCAATCGGTATTGGAGCAGGCCAGCGCCGCCGCAGATGCACGCGACATCGTAGTTGCCGCACCTTCACCTGTGCTGCCCAAATCCACGGAAAGCCCGATTGTGGCTGCTGCAAAGAAAGCTGCCTCGGCGGGCCGCTAAATCTGAGTACCCTCCCGCTCATTGCGCACCGCCCACCTGATCCCCCGTCGCTCCTCCCCGGCGGGGGATTTTTTATCCCTCTCAATCTTCTGGAGATGCCCCATGTCCGTGCTGACCCAACCGCCCACCATGGGCGAAGTCCTCAAATACGAGCTGAACCCCAACTTTACCCGCGAGACTGTGACGTTGCTGGCCGGAACCAGCTATCCCGTTGGTGCCGTGCTTGGCCGCATCACCGCGAGCGGCAAGATGAAGCTTAGTACCGCCACCGGCAGTGATGGCGCGCAGAGCGCGACCGCTGTTCTGCTTTACGACGTCGACGCGACAGCAGCCGATGCGACCGGCATCGTGGTCCAGCGCGGCCCCGCCATCGTCTCAAAAGCCGCGCTCGTGTTCGACGCAAGTGTCGATGACCCAGCCAAGACGGCGGTCAAGCACGCCCAGCTATCAGCCCTCGGCATCCTCCCGCGCGAGCCCGCCTGATCCGGCGGACCGCCCGTTCCCCTCGTCGCGCATTCGCGCGTTAGCCCTCATTTCCCGGAGTTCCCCATGACCATCACACGCAACCCGTTTGACGCGGGCGGCTATTCGCTCGCCGAGATGACGCAGGCCATCAACATCCTGCCGAACCTTTATACCCGCCTGGGCCAGATCGGCCTGTTTCGCTTTGAAGGCGTCACCCAACGTTCTGTCGTCATCGAACAGCGCGAAGGGGTCCTCAGCCTCCTGCCCTCCGTCCCGCTGGGCGCCCCAGCGACTGTTGGCACCCGCGAGCAGCGCTCGATGCGCAGCTTCGCTCTGCCGTGGATCCCGCATGATGATGTGATCCTGCCTGCCGACATTCAGGGCATGCCGGCGTTAGGCGTTTCGGATGCGGCAGACCCCTTGGTAGAGGTGATGAACCGAAAGCTGACGCTGATGCGCCGCAAGCATGCCCAGACCCGCGAATACATGGAGATGAACGCGCTGCGCGGCATCGTAAAGGACGGCGCAGGCACAACCCTCTACAACTACTTTGGCGAATTTGGATTGGAGCCGATAGAAGTCGACTTCGTTTTCGGCACGGCAGGAACCAATATACAAAGTAAAGTACGTAATATTTTGCGGGCCATCGAAGACAACCTTCTTGGCGAAACCATGACGACGGCACATGCTTTGATCAGCTCCGAATTTTTCGACAAACTGATCAGCCATCCCAAGACCGAAGAAGCCTATAAATACTTCTCTGCCAACGGAGGCCAACCTTTACGTGAAGACATGCGCCGAGCGTTTCCGTTCGCGGGGCTACTCTTTGAGGAATATAACGGCTCCGTTACCCTTTCCAATGGAACAACGGAACGTCTGATCCCCGCAGGTGAAGGCATCGCGTTCCCGCTTGGGACCTTCGATACGTTCACTACCTATGGCGGGCCAGCGAACCTTCTGGAAACCGCCAATACAGTCGGCTTGCCACTCTATGCGCGCCAGATGATGGACAGCAAGGGGCGCTGGATCGATCTCATGACTGAGGGTTCCATCCTGCCGGTGAATAAACGGCCTCGGCTCGCCATTCGTCTCTTCAGCTCGAATTGAGGCGATGCATCAATGACCGCCTTTGCCGGGGCCCTCGATCTGCTCTTTGTTGATCCAAACCTTGCCCAAGAGGCGTGGCATCGCGACAGCGAGGGGCAGTTCACACGGGTCCGCATCATCATGCGCCGGAATGATGATGTGACTACATTCGGTGCCGCGCGTTTGTTATCCGAGACAATGCGTTTTGATGTCCGCGTGTCAGAGCTACCGGCCCCCCGCCCCGATGAGCAGATCCTCATCGGTGACGAAACCTTCCTCATCCAGGGCGAGCCGATCCGTGATCGGGAGCGCTTGATCTGGACTGTAACGACATCACCGGCGTGAAACATGAAACCACTTTCCCCGGGACAACATCAATCGTCATCTGCAGCTGCTTCAAGAAGCTCTCTAACTTTTTCAAAGGCATCCGGGGCGTCGTTTGAGCCCGATGACCTCAGCTTTAGCTGGGGAGTATTGATCTTCAACGACCAGGAAAATCCATCACAAACTTCGAGATTATCGTAATGCTTTCGCCATTCTGAAACACCGATGCCTTGGAGCGATCGGATTACGACTTCCCATTTTGGGTTCTGTGGCGTGAGCACGATTGGCTCTTTGAGAAGCCCAGGCATGAAATTCAATTCAAATACAATGTAAGGGGGCTGCATCCGTGGCTCCAAAGGGTTTTTCCTTGGGAAAGCTTAAACTCCCCATGCACTCACGCAACAACGCAAGTGTTTCACCATGCAAACGCGCTCCTACAGGCTCTAATGAAACTCGACCTCTCAGTGACGGGCGACATCGTCAACGCGATGCGCGCCGAAATCATCGCTGGCGAAAAGGCCGTTACAGCTTCCATGCGTGCGGCGGGCAAAGATCTCAAATCCAACTGGCGCGCCCAGATCACGAGCGCCCGCCTCGGCCAGCGGCTTGCCAACACGATCAGGTCCAAGACCTATCCCGCTGCGGGCGAAAGCCTCGAGGCGGCCGCGCTCATTTGGTCCAACGCACCCCAGATCATCGGGGCGCATGACACTGGCCCCCTGATCAGGTCAAAAGACGGGTTCTGGCTTGCTATCCCAATGCCCGCAGCCGGCAAGGGCACGCGCGGCAAAGCGCTCACCCCCGGCGAATGGGAGAGGCGGCGCGGACTACGTCTGCGGTTTGTCTATCGGCGCCGGGGGGCGAGCTTGCTCGTGGCGGACGGTCGGTTGAACAACCGCGGCCTCGGCGTGGCGTCGCGGTCCAAAACGGGCCGTGGGCGCAGCACGGTGCCAATCTTTCTGCTCGTGCCGCAGGTGAAGCTCTCGAAAAGGCTCAATCTGGCGCGCGACGCAGATCGTGCGCAGGCAGCAATACCGGGGTTAATTGTTGCAAACTGGGTTGAGGCAAAACTATGAGTGCGCGCGAAACCATCCTCACCGCCTTGGCAGACCTGCTCGGGACTATCCCGCATGTGCCAGTTCTACGCAGCGAGGTTCTGCCAGAACGCATCCCGCCCGCAGGGTTGATGATCCTGCGTGATGGCAACCCGGGCGAAGCGGGCGTGACATTGTCGCCGCTGACGTATCACTATCAGCATCGCGCCGAACTTGAGGTGATCGTACAATCAACAACGGATCGAGACGCCCTTTTCGACACACTTGTCGCTCAGATTGGCGCCGTGATCGCCGCAGATAGGACGTTACAGGGGATCTGCGACTGGGTTGAGGCTGAGGCGCCTGAGCCGGTGGATCTTGCCGTCGAGGGCGCGGCAAGCCTAAAGGCCGCGATCATACCTGTGGTGCTTCACTACGCGATGGCTGATCCGCTGGCTTAAAGCTTGAAGGTGTCGGCGTTGACCCGGGAATAGCCACCTTCGACTTGGGCGCCAGAGGCGATGTCCAATTGGTCGTAGGCAACATTGGCCATAACACGCGCACCCGTTTTGATGCTGACTTTCAAAGCATTCACTTCGCCCTGTAATTGGCCTTCGATCGTGAGCTGGCGAGCGCGAACATTGCCTTTGACGCGCGCCGTTGTGGTCAAAACCAGAGCATCAGCGGTGATGTCACCTGTCAGCTGGCCGCCGAATTCGAGAATACCATCAGAGGCAATATTGCCTTCGATGCGCAAATCTTCTGCAAAAACGGATCGTTTGCGTTCTGACGGAGTGGCGCCACCGGAAGGCGATTGTGCTTTGAGATCAGCCATGAGGGCATTCCTTTAAGTTACGTCAAGGCAGCTAGAGTTCTGCGACCGGGGGCGTCAAGTCTGGCGCGTTTTTAATCTTCCCAATTTGAGGAAAAAATACCATGGCACGAGCCCAAGGGGCGCGGGCGCAGATGGCGCTGGCGTTTGAAACGAGTTATGGCACCCCGCCGCCCCCCGATCAAAATGGGAGCGGCTTTACCAAGATGCCTTTCGCCAGCACGTCACTGGGCGCGGAGCAACCACTGCAGACCTCAGAACTGCTGGGGTACGGACGCGATCCGCAGGCACCGATCAAGGATGCGGTGACGGCGGATGGTGACGTGGTGATCCCGATTGATGCGGATGCCTTTGGCTTCTGGCTGAAGGCTGCATTTGGAGCGCCTACGACGACTGGAACTGACGCACCCTACACCCACGAGTTCCGCTCTGGAAACTGGGCGCTGCCGTCGTTCTCGGTCGAGACCGGGATGCCAGAGGTGCCGCGATTTGCGATGTATTCCGGCTGCATAGTCGACAGCCTGAATTGGCAGATGGCGCGATCGGGTCTGCTGACGGCTACCGCGAGCATCGTGGCACAGGGCGAGGAAATCGCCACCAGCACATCCGTTGGGACGCCCGCCACTATCACGCTGAAACGCTTTGGGCATTTCAACGGGTCGATTACACGGAACGGGGCGAATATTGGCAATGTCGTGTCCGCTGACCTGACCTATGCCAACAACCTCGATCGCATCGAAACCATCCGCGCAGATGGGAAGATCGACGGTGCAGACCCGTCCATCGCCGCACTCACTGGCAATGTTGTCGTGCGTTTCGCCGATCAGATGCTGGTGACCCAGGCGATCAACGGCGAGGCTTGCGAGCTCGAATTCTCCTACACGCTTCCCACCGGCGAGAGCCTGACGCTGACGGCCCACGCTGTTTACCTGCCGCGTCCCCGGATTGAAATCTCCGGCCCGCAAGGGGTGCAGGCCACCTTCGATTGGCAGGCCGCCAGCGATCCTATCGCTGGCCGGATGTGTACCGTCACCCTAACCAATGACCGTGAGGTATACTGACCATGCTTCGCTTGAACCTCTCCACCGAACCCCAATGGCTTGATCTCGGCCATGGCGTCCGCCTGCTTGTCGAACCGCTGACCACGGCCATCATGCTGGCCGCGCGCAGCGATCCGGCGATCGTTGCCGCTGCAACCGATGCTGAAACCAGCGCCTCCAATGATGATCTCGCGCGCATCGTGGCAAAGGCCGTCGCCCGAATTGTCGTGAGAGACTGGGAGGGCGTCGGCGACGAAGACGGTGAGCCAATGGCGATCTCGCATGACGGCATCGACGCACTGCTGGAGATCTGGCCGATCTTCGAGGCGTTTCAGACCAAATACATCGCGGGCGCGCTGATCCTGGATGCGGAAAAAAACGCCTGACCGCTCTCGCCGACTGGGAGTTCGGCGGGGGCGGTGAGTATTGCACGGCATGTTCGTCTGCATGCGTGGAATGTCCGCGCACTTTGAATAAACCGCTGACCTTTGAGGGCTGGCAGGTCTGGGATCTCGTGCAGCGCCTCGGCGGACAGGTGCGCTTTGCTGGCGGCATGAGCGGCGGAGCGGTTCTTGGCTGGGATATGGGCGCTGCCCTCCAACTCGGTGCGGCCCTAGGGCTCTCGTCCCTCATCATCGCAGAGCTCTTGCCGCCCATCGAGGCGGTGATGGTGCGCAAGACAAACGAAGAGATCGAACACCACCATGGCTGAGAAAAAAGTATCCGTCCGCCTTTCCGCGACTGGCGGTCGCCAAGTGCGCGCCGAGCTGGAAGGTGTCGGCGAGGCGGGTGCGCGCGGCATGGGGCGTCTCAGCAGTGAGCTAGACCAGGCCAATGCGCGTATGGCGGCCTTTGCGCGCCGCGCGCGCATTGCAGCCACCGCCGCGGCGACTGCTTTGGCCGGCGCAGTTGTTGCGATGACCCGCTCGACCGTTGCTGCCGCCAATGAGATCAGCCAACTCAGCCAGGTGGCTAATGCAAACCCGGAGGTCTTCCAGCGCTGGTCGGCGGCCTCTGCCACAGTCGGCATTGAGCAGGAAAAGCTCGCCGATATCTTGAAGGACGTGAATGATCGCGTGGGCGACTTCCTGCAGACGGGCGGCGGCCCGATGGCGGATTTCTTTGAGAATATCGCGCCCCGCGTGGGCGTGACGGCGGACCAGTTCGCCCGGCTCTCGGGTCCCGAGGCGCTGCAACTCTATGTCGACAGCCTCGAGCGCGCAGGCGTCAGCCAACAAGAGATGACCTTTTATCTGGAGGCCATGGCCTCCGATACCACGCGCCTCATTCCGCTTTTGCAAAACGGTGGGGCGGAGATGAAGCGGCTTGGAGCAAAGGCCCAAGCCCTTGGCGCGGTGCTCGACGCCGACGCAATCGCCGCCATGCGCCGGTCGGAACTCGCGCTCGTGAGCATCGGTCAGGTCTTCACCGGCGTGCGTAATAAAATCGCCGTGGCGCTAGCCCCGTCTTTGGAGGCAGTGGCCAACGCCTTCGTGGCGCTAGCCTCTTCAACCAGCCCGATCAGTCGGGCGTTCGATGCGGTACTAGCCAATCTCGACCGGCTGGCGGTCTATGCCGGATCCTTCGCTACTTTCCTTGCCGGTCGCTGGGTCGCGGCCATGGCTGCCGCGGCCTTCTCGGTGCGGGGTTTGGCAACGACGCTGGTCGTCCTGAAAGGTGCCCTGATCCGCACCGGGATCGGTGCTCTGATCGTTGGCGCAGGCGAGTTGGTTTATTGGTTCACCCGGTTGGCCTCCGGCGCAGGCGGCTTCGGCGAGGCCATGGGCCTCTTGAAAGACGTCGCGGTCGAGGTCTGGGACCGGATCAAAATGGGCGCCAACGCGGCCGGGTCGCGCGCCACAGCCATGTTTTATGATCTCAAAGCCGATGCTGCGACCGGGATGGCTGGAGCGATCGAGAGTGTCGTCGCCTTTGGCAACACGACCGCCAACACCTTCAAGGGCGCGCTTCTTGCCGTGCGCGAGATCTGGTCGCGTCTGCCGGATGTGATCGGAGATCTGGTCTTCTCGGCGGCTAACCGCATGCTCGACGGGATCGAGGCCATGCTGAATGGTGCAATCCGCCGAATTGATGCCTTCACGGGGCGCATTCGAGATGCGCTGGCGGCTGTGGGGATCGAGACCACCTTTGGCGAAATCGGCGAAATCAGTCTCGGCGAAATTCCGAACCCGTTTGCCGGTGCTTCCGCAGATGCCGGAACGGCTGCGGCAGAGGCGTTTCGCCGAGCCTTCGAGGACAACCCGCTCAAGGCCCCTGACCTGGGCCTTGACGCCATCGCGACCGAGGCACTGGCCACTGCGAACACCTACCGTCAGGCCGCGACCGATCTCGCCAATGGCGCAACGGCTCCGCTGACCTCCTGGGGCGCGCTTCGCGATGCCGTTGCGGGCACCGGCGAAGAAGGCGCGGCGGCGCTGGATGAGGCGACTGTCTCAGCAGATCGGCTTTCGGCTGCCATGGGCCGAGCTGGTGGTGCAGCCGGGAGCGCTGGCGAACGGATCGCCACCGGGTGGCGCGCGGTCGCGGAGTCTCTTCAAGCCTATGCCACGGATGCGCTGAACTGGGGCAAAGGCCTGGGCGAAACCCTCTCCAGCGCCTTTTCTGGCGCCGAAAGCGCGTTCCGGAGTTTTGTCGAGACCGGCAAGTTCGACTTCAAAGGGCTTGTGCGCTCCATCCTAGCGGACCTTGCCGTCCTGTCGTTCAAGCGGGCTGTACTGGGGCCCATCGCCAACGCGCTCTCAGGTGCTTTTGGTGGAGGCGGCTTTGTTGCGGCTGCGGTCTCCCATGCCGGCGGCATAGTTGGGATCTCCGGCCACACGCGCTCTGTGCCTGCAGCCGTTTTTGCCGGTGCGCCGCGTATGCACAGCGGTGGGGCCGTGGGGTCGGTTGGCTCCTGGGCGGGGCTCCGTCCTGATGAAGTTCCAACGATCCTGCAGCGGGGCGAGCGGGTGCTGAACCGGCGCGAGGCGGCAAGCTATGGCTCTGGCGGCAGCACTGGCGCGGGCGTGACCGTCAATATCGACGCGCGCGGTGCACAGATGGGCGTGGCCGAGCAGATCGACGCACGTCTACGCGCGGCCATTCCCGAGATCGCGCGCATTGCGAAAGAAAGCGTGGCCGATGGCCGACGCCGGGGCCAGGTGATCTAAAATCATGGCTATTCCTGTCTTGCCGCTGACGCTCGTGTCTTCGCTCGAGCGGCGGCTGATTACGTCTGTGGCGGAGGCCCGCTCACCCTTTACTGGCACGTCCCAGATCCAAGACTGGGGGGCGTCGTGGTGGGAGTACCAGTTTGAGATGGCGGTGACCCAAGGGGCACCGGCCCGTCGGCTCTCGGCCTTCTTCACCGCTCTTGGTGGATTGCGGGGTCGGTTTCTCTTTCCAGACCCTTCTATCGAGGTGCCGGTGGGGCTGAGCACTCCTTACGTGACCGAGGCGCAGGTTGCGGGAGCCTCGACCCTTCGCACGGCAGGTTGGGGGCTTGGGCTTGGCGCAGGAGATTTCTTCCAGCTGGGTTCGGATGCCACCACGCGGCTTTATCAGTTGACGGCAGATGTAACGCCTTTGGGCAGCGAGGCCACGCTCGCCTTCGTGCCGCCGCTTAGGGCCTCAGTTCCGGTCGGTACGCTGCTCGGCCTTGATGCCCCGTCGGTTCTGTTGCGGCTAACAGCCCCGGTTCCCTCGGTCATCAGCCGCGCGGATCAGCACCGTTTTACGATCTCAGCCCGGGAGGCCCTCTGATGAGCCGCGATCTCACCTTGGCCTTCGCCACTGCGCTGGCTGATCATAGCCTACGGCCGGTCATCTTCTTCGAGGGGCAGTTCGCCACGGGCTGGGTGCGTATCTGGTCAGGTCTGGGAGAGGTCAGTTGGAACGAGCAGATCTGGGCTGGGGCTGGGTCGCTCTTGGGCCTCGGCTCGCTTGATGAAACCGGCGAGGTCGTGGCAGGAGGCACAGCCGTGTCACTGTCTGGTGTACCGCTGGACCTGGTGCAGATGGCGATCGAGGAAGCGCGTCAGGGCCTGCCGGGCAGGATCTGGCTGGGACTGCTGGCTGAGAATGGCAGCATCATCGCCGACCCGGTTCAGGCCTTCTCGGGCCGACTTGATGTTCCCGAAATCAAGGATGACGCCAATACCTGCACGATCACCATCAGCTATGAGAGCCGTCTGATCGATCTCACCGTGGCGCGCACTTGGCGCTACACGCATGAAAGCCAGCAGGTGCTGTTCCCGGGCGATCTTGGATTTGAATACGTGACCGCGATCCAGGATCGTGAGATTACTTGGGGGCGGGGATGAACTACTGCCAGAAAGCAAGAGTTGAAAGTGAAGGCCATTCAAATTCCGGCAGGTCTGACACATAATCACCAGCCTGACGCCAACTCTCAGCTGCGTTTAACTTAACCGACGCCCAAATATCTTCACGCTTAGGTAGTTTTAAGCCGCAGATTTCTGCCGCTTCCGCGTCAATTTCTTTGTCAGGATTAAAGGCTAGGTCTAATTCGTGCAGATCTTTCATTGTTTGGCAGCTATCTTTTATGTCCCAAGCAGCGACCCCAAGAATCGCAGCAATGCCCAAATAGGGTATCGACTCTGCAACAACAGAAGACGCACTGCGCGATGCCGCAATAGCAGTCCTTGTAGAGACGCGATCTGCGGTATCAGACACTGCATCTTTGATGAGATATGGCTTTCCACGATACGTAACTTTGGGCAGTTTCAATGACGCTACTTCGTCAGACAGCGACGAGATCCGCATTTCTTTAGCTTTAAGCTGATTGCGTAAATCTGTGACCGTTGACGTGGTTCCTGTCAGCACCTCGAAAGCCACGCTTGCTTTGGTGGCAATCGTACCGAAAGCTAGGATCCCAACATTCAGTGAAAGGGATGCTACGGTAAGGAGTGCCACCAGAGTGAACCATAAATGGCCTAAGACCCTAAACATTCACAATTATCCTTCCAAAAATAATGCTCATTTGAGGACTATGCTTTGAAAGTTGACCAGTGGGAACACCTTCTAGCCGAAGCCATCGATACGGCACGTGCTAAGCCCTTCGTCTGGGCCGTCCACGACTGCCCCACCTTTGCTTTTGAAACGCGCATGATCCTCACGGGCGGCGAAGATATCGCTGCTCTCTGGCGCGGACGCTACACCACTGCGCTCGGGGGGCAGCGTGTGATGCGCCGTCTCGGCTGGGTCTCACTTGAAGACATGGGGTGCGCGATCTTGGGCGCGCCACGCCCGTCTGTGCTTCTTGCGCAGCGCGGCGACCTTGTTCTCGCGGATACCGGTCTTGGCTTTGGGATCTGCACCGGCAGAGCTGCGGTCGGGATGGTGCCTGAAGGGCTTGTGAGCGTGCCGCTCACCGCCTGCCGCCTTGCTTGGTCTGTTTAGTCGACACTTGGCTTTATGGCGCAACTGCGCGGCTCAGGCCTCCCTTCCCGAGCCGCGCTAAGGGTCTTGCCGAGATCCAACGGTCACGCAGCTTGGGTACTGCTCGGTCTCCGGCCGCCCTTGTTCTTCCAGCCCTCTCCGCCTGGAAGCGCCTGACGTAGCGTTAGCCTGCTACATGACTTAGATCCTTGGTTTGTCAACGGCACGCCACGAGACCGCACTTTGACCTACGCCGAAGACGGCCCTGCAAAACCGGACACCGCCCATGCCCTTTGTCGTCTCTGCTGTTACCGCAGTTGCGGGGGCGATCAGTGCAACCTTGGCCGCAGGTGGTATTGGTGCGGCCCTTCTGCGGATTGGTGGCACGCTTTTGCTGTCCACCGCAGCGCAGGCCCTGATGCCAAAGCCGCAGACCACGATGCAGCCGCGCACTGTGACGATCCGCGAGCCGGTGGTACCACGCGATCTGGTCTATGGGCGCGCCCGCAAGGGCGGGGTCATCGTCTTCCTGCACGCCTCAGGATCAGACAATAAGTTCCTCGATCTGGTGATCGTGCTGGCCTCGCATAGGGTGAAATCCATTGGAGCGATTTACTTTGAAGGTGAAATGGCCCTCGACGCAGATGGCGAGGCCCAAGGTCGTTGGGCTGGCAAAGTTCTTGTTGAGAAGAAACTCGGCGGAGCGGACCAGACCGCTTTTGCGGGGTTGCAAGCCGACCTGCCCGACAAGTGGACGGAAGATCACCGGTTGCGGGGTTGTGCCGCGATCCAGTTGCGGCTGACCTATGATCAGGACGCCTTTCCGGGCGGGATCCCGAACATCACGGTGGATATCGAGGGCAAGAACGACATCTGGGACCCGCGGACGCAAACAGCAGGCTATTCGGAAAACCCCGCTCTTTGCTTGGCTGACTATATGGCGAACCCCACTTGGGGCATCGGCGCACGCATTGGTGAGCCGGATGGGATCGACGAGATGTCCCTCATTGAGGCAGCGAACATCTGCGACGAGACCGTTCCTCTCGCAGGCGGTGGCTCTGAGCCGCGCTATGCCTGCAATGGGGTGATCACACTCTCCGAGGTCCCAAAAACCATTATCGAGGGGATGCTCTCGTCCTTCGCTGGGCGCTGCGCTTTCTCCGCTGGGTCTTGGCGCATCCATGCAGGGGCATGGCGGGCCCCGGACGTGGCGCTGACCGCGGATCATATCCGTGAAGGTGGGCTGACCTTAGCCACGCGCGTGACCATGTCGTCGAACTTCAACGGCGTGCGGGGGCAGTTCGTCAGTCCCGAGAACGATTGGCAGCCGGATGACTTCCCGGCCTATTCAAGCGCTCTCTATGTGGCCGAGGACGGTGGCGAACAGAAATGGCGGGATATCTCTCTGCCCTTCACGATCTCGGCGGCCATGGCGCAGCGGCTTGCAAAGATCGAGCTCGAACGCGCACGTCGGCAGATGACGGTGCGCTTGTCTGGCAAACTCTCGGCCTGGGCAGCTACCGTCGGGGATGTTGTGACGCTCTCCTATGCGCGCTGGGGCTTTGCAGCCAAACCCTTTGAAGTCCATGGGGTGAGCCTGGATCTGACGGCCTCAGGCGATGGTCCGTTGTTGCTACCGGAGCTGGTGCTCCGCGAGACCTCGCCTTTGGTTTATGACTGGTCAGCTTCGGAAGAGCAGATCTACGCGGCAGCCCCACGAACAGCGCTTCCCAATGCCTATGATATTCCAGCCCCCGGCGCACCGCAGGTCACGGAAGATCTCTATGTCACGCGGGATGGCGGTGGGCTCAAAGTTCTGGCCAAGATCAGCTGGGAAGCAGCCCCTTCCGGCTTTGTGGCGGCCTATCAGTTGCAAGCGAAGCCCGCGGGTATTGCGGATTGGATCGATTATGGCCGGACGGATGGCACCACGCTGGAAATCCGCGATATCGCGCCGGGCAACTGGGCTTTCCGCGTCAAAGCCATCTCGGTTCTGGGCGTCTCCTCGCCTTGGCAGGAGACCCAAGCAGAAATCCTCGGGCTCACCGCCCCACCGGCACAGCTTGAGAATGTGACGCTGCAAACGGCGGGAGGACTTGCGATCCTTAAATGGACGCGGTCGGTGGATCCTGATGTGCGCGTTGGAGGCAATGTCGTTATCCGGCATTCGAAAGAAGCGACGGCCACCTGGGCCGATAGCTATTCGATGGACCGGGTCTCCGGCGGCGAGGCCATTGCCGTCGTGCCCTTGAAGCCTGGCACCTATCTGGTGCGCGCGGAAGATAGCGGCGGTCGCGCCGGGCCTGAAACCCGCGTCACCACCAAGGGCGCGCAGGTGCTGGCCTTCTCGACACTGGACTTTCTCCAAGCCGATCCTGGTTTTGTTGGCTCAAAAACCAACCTGCAGGTGACAGGGTCGAACCTGACGCTCGCCACGACAACCGCAAATGGTGTGACGCAGGTGACCGCGATGGAGGGGCAGTATGGCTTCGCTGCCGGGCTTGATCTTGGAGCGGTAACACGCTTGCGCCTGCGCTCGGAGATCGGCGTCGCAGCGCTGGCACTCAACGATCGGATCGATGCCCGCACCGCGCTGATGGACACCTGGGCGGATTTTGATGGGTCCGCTGGCGCAGAAATCGATGTGCTTTTTGAGATCCGCGAGACCGACGACGACCCAAGCACGTCGCCCACCTGGGGTCCCTGGGGCCGGCTCGACAACCATGAAATCGAAGCCCGCGCGGTGGAAGCGCGGGCGCATCTGACGACGAAGGACGCGTCCTACACGCCCATCGTCAGCCAATTGCGGCTCTATGCCGATGAGGTGGCCTGACGTGTTCGCTGAAATCCGACCAATGACCGCAACAGGAAAACGCTGAGATGACGCAAACCTCCAGCTTTACGATTGCCAATGATGCGGGCGCGGCTGTTCGGGCCCGCATCAATGAGGTGATTGCGGCACTGCAATCGACGAGTGCCGGGGCATCAGCGCCAACAGCGACGACGGCAGGTATGCTCTGGGCCGACACTTCGGTATCGCCGCCAGTGCTCAGGCGCAGAAACGCGACGAACACAGGCTGGGATGCGCTCTTGGATGCGGCCGGCAATCTGGCAGGGCTTGCGAACACCGCCGTGGCACGGACCAACATCGGGCTCGGGACCATGGCGACGAAATCCGCCGCCGACTATGACGCGGCGATCTCGGCGAAGGCTGCGCTCGCTGGCGCGACCTTCACCGGCGTCGTCACGGCCCCGAACTTTGTGTCCTCATCTGATGCCCGGTTGAAGGCGGAGGTCGAGACCATCGTCGACGCGCTGGCCTTGGTCAGTGCCTTGCGCGGTGTGCGCTTCACCATGGGTGGCAGCCGCCAGATCGGGGTGATTGCTCAGGAGGTCGAGGCAGTGCTGCCAGAGGTAGTGCGGGCGGATGCGCAAACCGGTCAGCTCTCAGTCGCTTATGGCAATATCACCGGTCTGCTGATTGAGGCCGTCAAAGAATTGTCTGCCCGAGTGGCAGAATTGGAGGAGGCGCGCCTATGAGCGAGAGCGGATTTATTGACACCATGAACGCGCTGTTTGGCGGCGCCGTGACCACGCTGATCGGCGCCTTTACCGGTCGGCTGATGTGGCATTCGGGTGAAGTAAAGCTCGGCAATCGCCGCTTTTTTGGCAAAGAACTCCTGTGGGAAATCCCCGTCGCCGTCGGCATGGCCCTAATTGGAGAGGCTGGCGCGCGCTACATTGGGCTGTCGCAGCCCGTCTCCACCGGGTTTGTGGCCACGCTCGCCTATCTGGGGCCACGTGGGGCGGAAGCTCTGCTGGCGGCTTGGCTTTGTCGCAAGAAGTAGCCGGCATGGGCCATTCAAGGACTTGAAGCTGCGGCTCGAAACGACCATTTGCACCCGCAAGAGGGGAAGAGAGGAGATCATGTCATGAAGACGCTCGCATCTGCTTTGACAAAGCTGCAGCAGGCCGCGGATCCAGTGGCAACCATGCGCCAATTGGTACTCGCCCATGGCGGCCATTGGTGTGATCCCGAAAACACCAAAGGCCTCTTTGAAATCCAGCTCATGGGTCTGGCGGGCATTGGCCCGTCTGTTGCCGCCGCCGTGGATGATTGGCTGATGCAGGCCAAAGACACCGTCTTTGAAGGGGCCGGTGCCGGGTGAGATCGCCCGCCTGAAACCCAAAAATCTAACACTATGATCGCAGCCGTCCCTTGGGGCGGCTGTTTGCATTTACATGGGAGCAGATCATGACACCGTTTGACATTGCCCGCAGCTACATCGGCTTGAGCGAAGGCCCAGGCCCCGCCGACAATCCCGTCATCATAGAGATGTATGCCTCAGTCGGTCATGACTGGGTGGAACATGACAGCGTCGCCTGGTGCGCAGCCTTCGTCGGGCACTGTCTCGAGCGGGCTGGGATCCGGTCTACCCGCAAGCTGACCGCGCGGTCATATCTCGACTGGGGTGTCCCGGTGGAGACCGCGGATGCCCAGCAAGGTGACATCGGTGTGATCCAGCGCGGCCGCTCAAGTTGGCAAGGCCATGTGTTCTTCATCGATCGGATTGACGGCGCTTGGGTTTGGGGTCTTGGCGGCAATCAGAATGATGCCGTGAACATCAAACGTTATCCGGTCTCAAAGCTGCTCGGAGTACGGCGTGCAGGCAATGTGGTGCCTAGCGTGACGCTGTCCGTCGAGGCGGTGCAAGGACATCTAAAAGATCTCGGCTATCATGAAGTTGGCAATATCGACGGGATTGTTGGGGCTCGCACCAGAGCGGCTATTTTGGCCTTCCGCGATGACAACAGCCTGCCGCTCGTCCCCATCATCGATGTGGCGCTGAGCGAAGCGCTAGAAAAAGCCTCTTCTCGCGAGGTTGCCCCCGCGCGTGCATCTGAGGTGCCAAAAGAAAGCCGGATCGTAACAGCATCCAATGCGCAGATCGGTCTCGGTGTCATTGGCGCGGCGGGATCGATCGGCAGCCAGATCGCGCCAGCGTTGGTCGAGGCAGAACAGGCACGCGATATGGCCGGGCGTGCGTTCTCTTTGTTCGGGCTTGAGAACATGCTTTCCAATGTCCTGCCGTGGATCGGCGCGGCTGTGTTCGTCGGCGTCGTCATCTATGCACTTCGCGCAAAAGCGGCCCGGATCGACGATCACCGCACGGGAAAAACACTATGATCCGCGTCGTCAGCGCATTGCTGGCAGGCCTTGGCCAGCGGGCTGTCTTTTACGGCGCCATTGCTTTTGCCCTTTTGAGCGCGCTCTGGATCGCCTTCCGCCAGGGCCGCCACGCTGCAGGGGCTGAGCTTTCCATTCGTAGCGCGGAAGCCCGCATTCGCGCCATGCAAACATCACAGGAGATCCGCCATGAGGTTCAAAACGCTGACCGGGCTGATCTTCAGCGTCGGGCTGACCGCTGGATGCGCGATTGAGCCGCGAGGCTTGCACGCGGATTGCGATTGGGCCGCGCCCATTCGGCCGTCGCGCCAAGATGTGCTGACGGATCGGACCCTCGCCCAGATCTTGGCCCATAATGAGCTGGGTGTAGATCTCTGCGGGTGGGCGCCATGAGTGTCGCAATCGTGGAAGGCCCTGCCATTCTCATTGGCTATGCCTACCGTCTGGATCTGGAAACCGAGGCGCCGCTGTTTGCAGAGCACGCAGAGATCATCGCACAGGTCCGCCTCAAACCTTCCGCCCCAGACGTCCTGGCGACCTTAAGGACAGAGGAGGGCACGCTGATGCGGCAAAATGATTGCCTGCTGTCGTTGATTATCCCCGCGCAAGACACTGCAAACTTGGACCCCGGCTCTGTTGTTCTGGACATGGTTCGTGTGGATGTCCGTCCCGCTCTGCCTTTGAGTTTTATCTTGGAGATCCCCGTCATGCTGCCCGTGACCCGAGGCCTGCCATGAGTGCCTGTCCTCCACAGGGCGCGCGCCCGCCCTTCCCCAGCTTGGGCCCCTGCGGATCTTCCGGCGCCGCGCCCATTAAGATCCGGATCGCTGTGGGGGCCACACGCATCCGGCTTTTGGGCGCCCCAGGTCCAGACGGCAAGCCAGGTCCTCAAGGAGACAAAGGCGATCAGGGGGATCCGGGCATCACCATTCTGCCCACAGACACACCTATCAACGGAGGCTTCTTCTAATGGCCAATACCATTCAACTCAAGCGCCGCGTCTCTGGCGTCGCCGGCGCGCCTGCCACTCTGAAATCCGGCGAGCTCGCCCACAACGAAGTCGATGACACGCTCTATGTCGGAAAAGGCGATGATGGCGCAGGCAATGCGACCTCCATTGTGTCCATGGCAGGCTCTGGCGGGTTTGTCGCCCGCGTGGGCACCCAGACAGTTGGTGGAACCAAGACCTTCTCTTTGGTGCCAAAGTCGAGCCAAGACGCGAGCGGTGGAACGGATCTCGTACGCAAGTCCCAGGTGGATGCTTTACTCTCCGTCAAAGCGCCTTTGGCTTCACCTGGGTTTAGCGGCTCTCCCACAGCACCAACCCCTGTGGCCGGCACAAACTCGACACAGATTGCAACCACAGCCTTTGTGAATGATGCCATTGTCGGCTTTGGGGCCGGCGACATGGCCCGCTCTACCTATGACAGCGATAGTGATGGTAAGGTGGATGCGGCGGAAGTGGCGGATGCGGCACCTTGGTCCGGGATTACCGGCAAGCCGACGAGCTTTGCGCCCTCAAGCCACAGTCATGCAATTGGACAGATTACGGGGCTGCAGAGCGCGCTCAACGGTAAGTCTGCATTAACATCTCCAGCTTTTGCGGGAACGCCGACGGCGCCGACCGCCTCTACTGGGACGAATACGACGCAAATTGCGACCACGGGATTTGTGGCCGCAGCGATTGCTGCGCTGATTGATGCCGCCCCCGGTGCGATGAACACGCTCAATGAATTAGCCGCAGCCCTCGGCGATGATCCGAATTTTGCAAGCTCAGTCACCAATGCGCTGGCGGGCAAACTGGCGGCAGCCTCAAACCTGTCGGATCTGCCGAACAAGGGGGCTGCGCGCTCAAACCTTGGGCTGGGGTCCATGGCAACGCAGGCTTCCAGCAGTGTCGCCATCACTGGTGGCTCGATCAACGGGATCGCACTTGATGGGGGCACGTTCTAGGCCATGACAAACACATTGCTTGTGAAACGCACCACTGTCGCCGGCCGGGTGCCAAGTACCTCTCAACTGGCCCCCGGTGAGCTGGCGATGAATGTCACCGACGGCAAACTGTTCCTAAAGCGTATCGCTGGTTCCGAAAGTGTGGTGGAATTGGGGCAGACAGGGCCGCAAGGACCGGCGGGGCCCGTGGGGGGGCGCGGGCCGATAGGTCCCAAGGGAAATACGGGGGCGACTGGCACAACAGGGCCCCAGGGGGATACTGGACCGACCGGACCGCAGGGGCCTGCAGGTCCAACAGGGCCTACGGGTTCAAAAGGAAACACCGGTGCCACCGGGCCGCAAGGCGCAACCGGCCCAACACCCGCGCATCAATGGTCTGGGACAAGTCTGCGGTTCTACACCGGGTCGACCTGGGGTGGGTATGTGAACCTCAAGGGCGCGACAGGGTCTACTGGTCCGAAGGGCAACACCGGTGCCACAGGTCCAAGGGGTCCTGAAGGCGCAACTGGTCCAGCCGGACCAACAGGCGCGCGAGGGCTTACAGGACCAACAGGAGCGACTGGCCCGGTCGGACCTCAAGGGCCCGCCGGGGCTAACGGCTCACCCGACACCGCCGCGCAAGTGCGCGACAAGCTCAAATCCGTGGATGGCTCCGGTTCGGGCATCGATGCCGATCTCTTAGACGGCAGTCACGCCAGCGCCTTTGCACGGCTTTCTGAGGCGACGTTCAGTGGGACCGTCACCGCGCCGAATTTTGTCTCCTCATCAGACGCCCGGCTGAAGTCGGACGTGGCGGTCATCAGGGATGCCTTAGTCAAAGTCCAGGCGATCAACGGGGTCACCTTCACCATGGCGGGCTCTGATGCTCGACAGATGGGTTTAATCGCGCAGCAAGTGCAGGCCGTCGCACCGGAGGCTGTGGTTGAGACCGAAGGCATTTTGCGACTGGCTTACGGCAACCTCGTCGGGCTTCTCGTCGAGGCCATCAAAGACCTCTCAGTCGAGGTCGAGCAGCTGAAAGGAACCTCACCGTGATCGAGACAGGATTGCACGTGATCTACAATACCACTGCGCGCCTTCATTACGCTGTCGATGTTCAGGAGACCTACGCCGGCATCTGTGTTTTTGAGCCATGCCAAGAGGGTCAAATCGCGCCTGACTATATTGGCGCGCTTGCTTGGCAAGACTTGAAGGAAGCCCTCGAGGAGCCGCAGGAGAACTCCAATAAGGCCGGCTTTGTCGATCTCGAGGGCAACGGCATCTTTGTGCCTGACCTGCCCGGATGCCCACATGGCGCCATCTACAAGGGTCGTTCCTACATCTTCCTCGACGGCATGGTCGGGCACGATGAGCTGACCGACTACGCCCTGATCGATATCATGACCGACAACAGTGGCTTCCCCCTGCCCTGGCGCAACCGCTTTGCGCAGTCGGCGCGCGAGAAGGTGGACTATTCCTTCCGGCACCGGGCGCGCACGCAGGCGTCAAACGCCCTTGTGATCTTCATGCCCATCGCTGGGCTATTGTCTGGGGCTCGAGTTGAGTTGCTCTGCGACCAAGACCCCATCCTGCTCAACGGGACCTCGGTCGCTGGGCGCATTGACGATGCGTCGATCCCAAACGACGGGATCTGGTTCAAGCAGTTCTACTTCCACGCAGATGCGTCAAGTGAGGCCCTTCTTACACTTCCGGCCGGTGGTCGGGCTGAAGTGCCCATTACCCTGCGCTGGAACCGAGACGGCGCGCCTTGCTCCCATGAGCTGACACTCAAACTCGAGAGCGACGCCGGCTATCTGCCGAAGCGGCGCCTAACGACCAACGCTCAGGGCCAAGGGCGTTTTACTGTCGAGGCACTTGGCCTCAGCGCAGGCGACCAGATCGCGGTTAAGCTTAACACTGAGCACTACACCGCCATCGGCAAGATCATCTTGGAGGTCGTTTGATGCACATCGAAACCACAACCGAGCTCCAGATGATCTACCCGGCCTTCGTGATGCACAAACACTGGGACATGCCCAAGGGCTTCAACGACAGGCTGTACGCACTGGCGGCCGAGGACGCGGTGGCCAACCGCATCAATGACGCGGACGACGGTCGCAACGTTGGCGACCAAACCAACCACCTCGGGCATCTGCGCCATAACTTCCTAATGGATCGGCAGGACCCGGCGATCGCTGCGCTGGCGGAGATGGTGGCGGCGGCGGTGAGAGAGTACCTGCAACTCGCCTATGGCTACGAGCACACCGGAGATATCTCCATGATGTCTGACACCTTTTGGCAGCGCCGGGCCGAAAAAGAAAACGTCGGGATCAACACCCACACGCATATCCAGACGGATATCGTCTGCACCTATTATCCGAGGGTCAAGCTGGACGCTGACTGCCCTGACACGTCCCTGCATCGCGGGGCGGTACGCTTCTACGATCCCGCAAACGTCGGCAAGCGGCTCTGGCCCTGCAACAACCCCGACGCCTATGTCGGCGGCTGGTACGCAGTCGAGCCGCGCACAGGCTCTATGATCGTCTTCGAGGGCCATGTGCCCCATGACAGCACCTATTTTGAAGGCGAAGAGCGCATGTGCATTCCTGTGCTGTGCTCGATTAACTTGCCTAATTCCCACTGCAAGGCAGGGCTCGCCGAGATCATGGCTCATCAAACGCAAGGAGGCCCCCATGGCCTATAAGGTTGGAACCATCATCGTCATTGATGACAGCGGTCAAGTGGATTGGTCTCGCATCAAAAACAAACCCGCCATTGGGGCGGGCGATATTACCTCTGTGGCGGTGGGCAACGGCAATCCCATTGGTGGTATTAGGGGTGTTGGCAGCAACGGAGGTGGGAACTGTAACTGCACCGCGAACTGTTATGTGAACAGCCTATCGGGTGGCGGAACCAGTGGTGTGGTCTCGATCACTGCCAACCGCAACTTCTACAATTGTAACTGCAATTGCCGGTGCTGAACATGGAGGTGCGCAAGACCAGCTCTGAGCTCTGGCCCACGCGGGTCATATTTTTTGAGACACCCGTGGATTGGGAAGTGAACCGCCAACTGGCGGATGAGGCGATAGCAGCAGTGGGGGATCTAAAGAACGGGCATGCGCTCAGCGCGTCCAAGCGGCGGGTACGCGGGATATTGGAGCGCAGCGCCGCGGGTCAGGCCCTAAAATCTCATCTCTTTGCCTGCGCGCGGGACGTGTTAGGGCCTTGGTCTTCCTACCTAGACCCTGACCACTGCGAAAACCGCGCCTTGGTCATCGCCCCCGGCGGCTTCATCTCCACCCATAAGGACAACCGCGAGGGCGATCTCACCTGCGTACACTTTCTGACGGGAGGTGGTGCGGAGCTGCCAGTGAACTCTGTGGGCACCCCGCGCTTTGTGATTGAGGATCCGTCGCGCTACTTCGATGAGGGCCGCCTGCCCTATGAGGCGCGGCATGGATACTCCGTCAACCCACGCCCCGGGCTGTCGGTGTTTTTTCCTGCGCATATTCCTCACAACCAGCACCCCTTTGAGGGGGATACGCCCCATGTGCAGGTCGTCGCGAACTTCCGCGTCACCCTGCCCGACGCTCTTGAAGAAAGGCTTTTTGACTGATGTGGTTTGATCTCACCCTCGAGGCCCGTGACGGTGCTCGACATACCCTGCGCTACAATCCCCACACTTCGGAATGTGAGGGCTTGGCTTTGCCCGTAGAGCCCGGTGAATTTGAGCCAGTGCTGCGAGTGGCCAAGGATCGCCCAATTGGCAAGTCCCGCGCCCCGCGTGTGCTAAAAATCCAGCTGGGGCTGTCGTGCAACTATAGCTGCAGCTATTGCAGTCAGGCCTTCCAGATTGAGGATGCGACGGTCTCAAAGCTGGCCGATGTGGAACACTTCTTAACCCAGCTCGACGGCTGGATCACGCAAGCCCCAGAGCAAATTGAAATCTGGGGCGGTGAGCCGTTTCTGTACTGGGCGAAAATCAAGCGATTGGTGCCAGCGCTGAAGAAGCGTTTTCCCGGAGTGCGCTTCTCGATAATCACCAACGGATCGCTACTCAATCGCGAAAAGCTGGACTTCATTGCTGCGCACGACATTGCGATCACCATCAGCCACGACGGGCCGGGACAGCATTTACGTGGGCCGGATCCGCTTGATGATCCGGAAAAGCGTCAATGGATCGAAATCCTGCTGGCGGAGCGTGCAGATAAGGTCGGGTTCAACGCGGTGCTGACGCAAGAACATCATGATCTAAAGGCGCTGAAGGCTTGGTTTGCGGATCGGATTGGGCCGGACATCCACGTCGGCCTCGAAGGCGTTGTGAATGTCTATGATGCCGCGACCGCTTTAGGCACAGGACGGTTTGCACCTGCAGAGCTAAACAGCCTCACACGGTCAATATTTGAGGCGCTGGTCGAGGATCCGAACGCCTTTGGTCTCGGCGAGCGCATTGATGAGTTCTACGCCTCGATCCAGCGGCAAAGGCCCATTGAGGCGTTAGGGCAAAAGTGCGGGATGGACCGAGAAGATACCATCGCCGTCGATCTCCGCGGCAACGTCATGACCTGTCAAAACACCGGGGCAAAGGGCGAGCACAAGATCGGTCATGTTGAGGCTTTTGAAGATATCGCGCTCAATACCGCGACGCATTTTGCCTTTCGCGAGGAATGCATAAAATGCCCGGTCGTGCAGCTTTGCAAAGGCTCCTGCATGTTCCTCGAGGGGGAGTTCTTCAAGCAGAGCTGCGCCAACGAGTTTGCCTTCAATATGGGGATCATGATGGCTGCCGTCTGGCATTTGACGGGGATGGTGGTCATAGAGATCAAGCGATCAGATTGATACAATCTTGGGCGGCGACCTGGGGAGCATAGGCCACTATTGCAAGCGCAGTCCCAGCACAAGGCCAACAAGGATGTCCCAAAAGACTAGGACAGGCAAGATTGCAAGCCAAAGCATAAACACGGAGGCCCTCGCTATCACGGCAACCAAAAAAACAGCTGCCATAATCAGCATGTAAATTACCTGTAGCTGAGCCGCTTTTTTGCCGCGCAACTGGACCCCCGCAAGCTTAAAAGATGAGTATTGCGGCTTCAAAAAATTAAATGTGCCCGCCTTATTTTTGACAGAAGCGCTAACGCCGGTCTTAGACAGATTGAAGCCGAAGGGACCTGCACGCCAACGGCCGATGAGCTGGACCCGCCCATTTTGCAGCGCGACACGCGTGCCATTTGCAATTCGTGTAGACGCCCGCACCCCCTTTGAAGAGTTGGCCGTAACGTTGACGGAGCCAATCTTCTTCTCAGCGCGGACTGCAACACCACCTGTCCGAGAGGCTCGCGTGTATTTGCCTCGATGTTCAATACGCACTTGCTTGCCATCTTCATCTTTTTTGCCAAGGCCAATCACAAATCGTCCTCGCCATGCGTCGGCTCAAACGTTTGCGATCGAATATCCACATTTAATTTTTGTATTGTGTCCCCAAAAGCATTTTCCATGCGGACCATAGCGTCTGTCATGAACTCTATCATGCGTGGCCAGTCCTCGCGGTCAAACATATCAGCTTCTGTCTCACACTTGATCCGACAAGCGCGACGATGATCCAGGCGCTCCCACTCCATCGTTCCGCCGAACACAGCCTCAATAGCTTTGCGTTGAGCCAAAAGCTGATCAAAGACATACTTGTTTTCAGTCTGTTCACCCCGATCAATGTATATTTCCGCGCGTCCATACTTGCCTGACGCAGCAAACTTAAACCCAACACCTCGCATGCCAGAACCTGCACCAATCCAAGTTCGGTAACCCGCTGAAATATTATCGTACAGTTTCGACTTGCTTTGCATTGCTTGAATTAATTCCGCCCAAAACTCACGGCGAATTGCGTGCCGAGCAGCTTCCGCAGACGAAGCCTGCTCTTCTTCTTGAGCCTTGTCTGCCAAACCAATCACAAAGTCCTGTGTATCCTTCACAGGGATGATTTGCTCAACGTTTAGGAAAAGATCGTCTGCCATTGACCAAGGCGTGACCTTGAAGCACTGAACCTGCAGCTTGAAGTTCATCAGCCACAGCACAGTCGAGGTCACCTCTTTGCGGAAGTTCGCGGCGATCAGCATGATCCGCTGCGATACACCGCGATTGAGCGTGACCTCTGACAAGTCGGCTACTTCCAGAAAATCAGCAATCAGTTCACTGGCCACCCCAGGCTGTCCTGTCTTGGTGAGATGATCCTGATAGATACCGCAGATGCTTTCTGTTTTCAGGCTCGCGCAGTAGGAGGCGTATTTCATGGCCTGCCAGGTGACGTCCTTTCCGGTGTCGTCGAGCTTGTTTTCGATAATAACCAAGCGACCCTTCTTGTCCAAAGCAAGAAGATCCAGACGTTCCTGCGTGTCGGAAAAGCCTGCAAACTCTTTCTGGATGATCAACAGGTCCTCACCAAGACAGGATGGATACTTGGCTATCCATTCCTGTAGGTGCTGACGCTCTTTGAAACCCAACTCAGAAAAGCTGCGTGCCCTGAGCGGCTTGATCGAGTTGTCACCTTTATCAATGCGAAACATGCGACTTACTCCTGCTCACTACGAACGTAGGTCACATAAAAGCCCTTGATGATGCGGTGCTCCTGCAACCGATCACTGAGCGAAAACCCGTCCTTTTTGATAGGTGCCTGAAAAATATCGAGGCCGCGATCAAGCACGATCTTCCACCCAGTATCGGTGACGATGTCGCGCGCATGCGCTGTACCCGTACCATCAAAAGCCCAAGTAAACTCAACACCAGAACCGACACAGGCGTCCAAGATTGAATCCAACAGCTCGCGTTGTTTGCTAACGTTACCATCATCCGGCCCAGTCACGAGATGAACGCTGACCTGATCCTCTGGCGATTTCCGCCGAATTACCATTTCGACGAATTCCATCATGTTTCGGATTTGGTAGAAATATCGGACGTAGGGGTCTGTCACGACGATCTTTGACGCGCCCTCAATGTAAGGACCGAAGAGCCGATCGTAGCTGATCCCCTTGCGATCCTCTGTGAAGACATGGTGGCCTTCTTCGAGAACGGGCTTAGCCTCAGCTTTGGCAGGGCGCCCAGCCTCCGAAGCGCGCCCTGATGTCGATGCCCCTTCGTCACCGGCAGATGTGGGCTCACCAGTACCAACTGACGTCTCTGACTGTTCCTGCTCCTTGGGATCCAGCGCAGGCTTGAGGTGATAGAACTGCGGGTATTCTTCCTCCTCGACCGTGGTCACACGGCGCTTGGTCCCGTCCGTGCCAAGGTAGTGAAAATCGACCTCGGGATAGGTACTGTCGATGCGGGCTAGTTGGTCTTTGACCCGCTTGCGGCTCTCCATGGCTAGGCGCAGCAGTTCTTCGACATCCTCGGCCGTTTCGCCACCATTCGGGAAGATCAGTTTCAGCAGGCCCGACATCGTCTTGTAGATCGCATCCCTATCACGCGTTGAAATCTTCTCGCTGATCTTGAAATGCTGATCCGGCCGGTTGGAGAAATCTTCCTGACGCAGATGGCGCAACATTTCAGCGAGATAATCTACAATAAAACCATACCCGCTTGTGAACATCTCACCACGGATCACGTCGATTTCCCAGCCAGGCAGATAGGCATGCAGACGATCGATGAAGGCCGAGTCATGGAACTGCGGCGGTAGGGCCTCAAAGAGGTCGCTGTTTTTCAGCATGAAAGGCACATTGTGGTCGGTGTTGCCGACAAACGCGAAGCTAGCCTCGGCCCCCATCGGGTTCACACCCCGAGAGAAGGTTTTGTTGGCCATATAGTTTTTCATGATGTCGACCAGCGCCTTGTTCGCTGTCTTTTCTCGACCAGCGAATTCATCAAAGGCCACGACATCCCAATAGCCGACAAGGCCAATGCGGCCGTTCGAGTTGTTCACAAAGAGCTTCGGGATCGTCACCTCGCCACCTGAGATCAGCTGACCGTGTGGCGAAAACTCTGAATAGATGTGCGATTTACCGGTCCCTTTGGGCCCAAGCTCAATGATGTTGTAGTTGCGTTCCACGAAGGGAATCAGGCGCATCAACTGCAAGAGCTTCGCCCGTCGCCCAAAGGCCTCCGGGTTGAACCCGATGCTTTGCATCAGAAGATCGATCCAATCGTCAGTGTTGAAGCTGCCCCGCGCCTCACGGTAGCCCTCATAGTCGACCTTGGCGATCTGGATGGGCTTGATGGTCTCGAGGATCCACGGCGAAATACGTGCATCCTCCGAGAACTCGTATTGAACATCGGCGATGCACCAGACACCCGTCACCAGCAGCTTTGGGTGCGCCTTGATCGTGCCGCTGTCGACCGCAACCTTCTTGATACCGAGGTTGTCGAAGGTCGCCTCGTAGCTGTCGGTCTTCTCGTTCAACGACACGCTGATCTGGTCGATGACCTTGTAGCGCCCCTTTTCCTTGATCGTTGACTGGATGAGCCCCGCTTCGCTGCGGTGGACATAATGCTTGCGCAGTATTTCTTTGACAGTCTCGATGCCGGTCGCGATCGACGCCTCGTCGTCGGTGGCGCAGTACTGCCCCAAGAGATACTCGAGCACATAGGTCGGAACGATCGCGTTGCCCTTGACCGCCTTGACCAGGTCCTTGCGCACGACAAAGCCCGCGAAATGTTCATTGATCCTGGCGTCGAGATCACTCATGGGCCCGCTCCTCAAAAGTCAAAATCTGTTGTAATGCCACGTTTCAACTGGAAGCGATGGCTTGTGTAGTCCTGATAGTGGCTGGTCTTGCCGACCCGCTCCCGCAATTTCAGGAATACGTCTTGGTTGTTGAATTTGTCCGCCTCACGCGACAGCAGGAACTTCCGGGGCATTTCGCGCTCACGCGCGTTGTCCGAGGTGAAATCGAACTGCAGGACATGCTCGTCTGAAATCAGTGTATCGTCGGCTGCATAGATACCCGCAACCAGCTCGCGCGCCTGCATCTTCTCAGAGACCGGTTGCGCTTGGTAGAAGATAACAGCCGTTTGCCCAGACGTGATCTGGCTGCGGCCAGATACGATGATCTGCACCTCAACCTGGTTCACATCCGCCTCGCGCTGTTTCCCGACGCGAATAACCGGGACCACGATTTCCTGCAGCGACGCACCGCCATGGACAAACCGGCTCCCTGCCCCTTTGACGCGCAGGCGGTTGATCGAGTTCGGGATCAGGACATCGAGGTCACCCGCCAAGCCAAGATTGGCTGAGCTGAACTTCTTCATGCCCGCGGTTTCTTCGAGGCCACGACCGATAACGAAGCGGCGATTGCGCAGCAGGATTTCTTCGCCCTTGGGATCAGCAACAGCGAAGTCGCTCTCATCAAGCGATCGGTGCTGGTAAAGGAATCCGTGATCTGCCGTGATCAGGATGTTCGAAAAATTCGCCGAAGTCAGCTTGCGAACCAGCTTGGTCAGCTCTTCGATCGCGTCTTCTGCCGCCTTGGGCAGCTGATCTTCAGTCTGCAGCTTATCGCTAATCGCATCGATCAGGTTGTGATAGATGTAGACCACGTCGTTGTCGCGGAAGAGCTCTTTGCCCTCATCGACCCGCATATCGAGCACATCGCGTGCGGACAGAGCCTTCGCGCGGTCGCCTGCACGTCCTGTTGCCAGGAGCTTTTCGCGCGCGGCGAGCCCTTGGGTGCTTTCGCCACCCGAAAGAACAGATCCGCTGCCATCAGGCGCAAAAGACAATTCCCGGTTTGGCAACAGTGCCGCCATCCCGAGCTGTGTATAGCTGGGTAGCGCACTGATCATGGGCTTCAGCTCTGCATCAAACCGGTTCAGTGCCCGAATGCGGCGCAAGCATTCTTCGGCCACCTCAAAACGCAGGGCATCCGAGATAATGACCACGACTTTTTGGTCTCGACGGCGGAACTCTGCTGCTTGCTCGACGTAGAAGGCGCTCTGGCGTGCGTAGCCGGGGATTGTCCAATCGCTCAGTCCGGCAACCTGATCCTGCCAGGCGTCATTCAGCTTCAACAGAAAGCTATTCGTGTATCGGTTCTCAACCGCCTCGTAGAGTTCCGAGAGCAGCGAGGCATGACCGCTGCGCTGCATGTGGTAGATGAATTTGCGGTAGAGCTGGTCGAGCTTGTACCAGCTGCTGACGTACCGCTTCACCCCTTCGGCAGGGCTCGTCATCCCCAGATTGGCCTCGGCGAGCGCCTGCTGAAATTCCGTCGCAAAGCCGATCGCCTGATAGATGTCCTCATAGGAGCCATACCAATGGCTCTGGCGGCGCTCGCGCACCCATTTCAGCACCTCAGAAGCGCTGACGGTCTGGGTGGACATCGCGTGCACGAGCTGCCGGATGATGTGTCGGTCAATTTCCTCGAAATGGTCAACGGCCATGACCGCACGGAAATCGCGCTTGGACAAATCTTCCGGGATCTTCAGCAAGCCCTGATACCGCGCGGCCAAGGTCTCGAACGCCTCTTCCCAGTGGCGGTTGTTCTTCCAGCGCCGGAAAACCAGAAGCGCCTCGGCGTTCAGCTTACCATCTTCGCCGAGCGCCCGCAGGTACGCCGACTGGAAGAGCGCGATCGCGAAGTCTTCAAGATCGGGCTGGTCCGGCTGATAGCAATAGGCATTCCCAACCTGCTTCCAGAACACCTCGGTCAGGCCAGACCGCTCGATCAGCCGCATTGCATCATCGCGACCCTCAGCCAGCTCACCCAACAGCGTCTCGACCACAGTATCAAGCCCACCTTCGGCGCCAGCGCAGACGGCCAGCATGCGCAGCCGCACCTGGGACTGTGTGTCTGCAGCATGCAAAAGGCGCTTCAGGTCGGCCACACGCGCTTTGGAGCGGTAAAACTCCATGTGATTGCGCACAACGCTTTCGAACTGAGGCGGCAGGCTCAGCTCACCCAGCCAGATACCAGCCTGATCCGCCTTGAACACCGCCGTTGCCAATTGCAGGTCCAGCAGCCAGTTCGCCGCATTCCCCGGCTCTGGCCCATCATGGAACACCAGAAACTTCGCCTTTGGCTCCTGCCGCATCATCCGATGCTTCAGTCCAAACTGGTTGTTGGCGATTTCCACCTTCGTCACACCAGCCAGATCGAGCGCATCGAACTCTCCCCGCATGTCGCGCGCTGCGTCATACCAAAAGACGATGCGATGCTCATCAAAAAGCCGTTCCAGGCTGGCGGTGATCCGATCCGTCATCAGCTTACTCCGACAATCTTTTTCAGGGCGGTGCCAAATTTTGGATAGTTCGCCTTCACACCGTCATCGAGGTCGATCTCGATCTTGGTCTGAGCCAGGGGGAAGACGACATCGCGCTCCCATTCGTTCAGCTCGTCGATTTGTTTGGCGATCACGCCCATATCCTTCAGCGCCTTGGTGCGCTGGCCCTGGCTGGCGCTCGGGTCGTCGGACAGTTTTTCAAGCCGCCCGCGCTCGGCCTGCAGCTTGCTGATGAACTCGCGCAGGTAGTCGTTGAGGATGACCGACACCGTGTCGCCGCGATACCGGTGCATGTAGATCAGCGCGTTGAACGTCCCCTTGGGGCTGGAGACCATCCAGTAGATCGGGCGTTTCTTGTAGCGCTTCACGTGGTCGGCATAGAAATCCTTGGTGAAGTATTTGCGGATGTCCTTGCCAAGCGCGTCCTCGATATAGCGCAGGTTCTCGCGGAAATGCGCCTCGCCGAAACTAACGCGCAGGAACAGGCGGAAGCGTTCGGTGATGTCGTCGGGGAACCAGTCACTGTCGAGCACGGGGATGACGTTGTCTTCGTCCGGCATGAACTGCGGCTCGGGGATGCGGGCGAGGTAGTCGGCCAGCGTTTCGCCCTGATTGGCGAGGATCAGGCCCGGCGCATCAAGGCTGTAGCGCCCGAACATGCAGCCCACGGCGTAGGAGAGGAACTCGGCCATGGTGTCGGCGCGCAGACGGGTCTCGTTGGCCTCGGCTTCGTTCTTGATGCCATAGCGATACGCGGGGTTGCAGGTGAGGGTGATCTCGTTGAGCGGCACCTCGGGGGTCAGCTCGTCTTGCAACCCGTAGGCGTCGATGAAGATGCGGTTGTTCTCTTCCTCCAGCCGCTGCATCTCGTCCGTCATGCCCTGCCAATGGGTGCGGAGGGTGGTGTAGGTGCCCTCCAGCGTCTCGGTGCGGTGATCGGGTTGGAGCAGCGGGAGCGTCGTAAAATCCCAGGAGGTTTCGTAGGCGTCCCAGTCGAATTTGGAGAGTTCGATGCAGCCGTTAGAAATAGAATGCAAAAGGTCGGAACCGAGCATTTCGATTTTGAGTGGTAGCTTTTCAATATCCCCAATCTGAAAGTTTAGAGTTGGGCTGAGCAGAGAAAGCATTGTTTCACATGGTTTTGAATTGAGAAACGAAACCAAGTTATCCGGCTTGGCATCTTTTGAGAAAGCTGACATACCCCCAATGTCAAAAACTGAGCCAAAATCTCTGTAGCGGCAACTAAACTTGGACGAAGTTATTAACCCCCAAGTTGCTGCCTCCTTAAAATAATACTCATAGGCCCTGAAACGCGATCTCTCGTTACCATTTTCATCTTTGAAATTTCTAATAGCTTCCCCGCCATTGGGCCAATAGACTACAAAGTCAGAATACCCAAACCACTTCCGATACCCCCCACCTTTTGAATAAGGTACCCACTTTTCTACTAAGCTCTCAGAATCTTGAAAAGACTTGGTGGTGCGATTGATGGAAGCCTTCCCTACTTCATGCCAAGCTCGCAGGAATCTATCGTTGTCTCCCGTTGCCAAGCCTTGCTTTGCAGTTGCGCTCAAAGATAAACTTGGGACATTATCAAATAAGTTAGCAATATTATTTGATACCCAATACGCAATTGGTCTTCCCGGAATTTTCCCAAGGTCTTCCGCTGATGTGCGATAGAACCACCCGCAGTCTTTATTGCTTATAGCTTCCAGTGTTTTTGGGCCTTGGTTGGCTGCGCCGCGGAAATCCGAAAGTCGAATATAACCGCCTTTGAATTTTGGGTCACAATCGTTCTGCAAAGTGAATGTGCAAATTGGTACCGTAGCACCATCAAAGCCTGAATATTCCAATTGAATCAAGCTTGTTATTGTTTTTTGCTCAAGCAATAATAGTCGAAGTTTTTCGTATGACGAGATGAACATCCATACAAATGGTGTCATGAAGCCCAACTGTGCTTTAGGCAAGGCAAGTTGGATGTTTCTGGCGATGAACGCGGAGAACAAGTCTGATTTTACGTTAGGATATTTTTCTTTCAGAAAGGCGGCGATCTGCACATTCATCCCACTCGAGCCCATATACGGCGGGTTGGCCACCACGACGTGATACTTCGGCGACAGCGCCTCGGCCATGCGCAGCACGGCGGTAATGCGCTCCTGCACCTCTTTCAACAACAGATCGCCGCCAAAATCCCGCGCCTCGACCACCCGCAGGGTCTCTGCCGGATCGCGCAACCTCGGCACGATCAGCGAGCCGAAGTTCTTGGCCTGCTCAAACTGCGCACATGTCTCGCGCAGCTCATCGGTGAACAGATCCTTGCCCACCACGGCGGCCACGTCCTGCATCTCGGCTTCGGTAAAACCCACGTTCTGCAAGACGCAGATGTCGGGCTTCGCCTCCATCCGCAAAAACCGACGCCGCCCCAGCCGCGCCGCCGCCTTCATCGCCAGCGCAAAGGCGGCCAGCGCGCCCGCGCGGTCGTCAATCTCCACTCCCGTCAGGTTGTGCGTCAGGATTTTGCTGGGGATCTCGGTCGCGTCATATCCCTCTTCCTCGTAGATGGCGTAGAGCAGGTCAAAGGCATAGGTCAGCATGTGCCCCGACCCGGCGGCGGGATCGCAGATGCGGATATCCTCGGGCTTGGTGATGCGCAGGAAGTCCGTCTCGGGCTCTTCGGGCGCGATGTAATAGTCCATCCGCTCCGCCAGGCGGCTGTCGGGCCGGTTCAGCAGCCAGAGCCGCCCCAGCGAGTTCTCCACCAGGTAGCGGACGATCCAGTGCGGGGTGAAGAGCTGCGTCGCGGCGGGGATGTTCTCGGCGGTGATCTTCTGGTTCTTCTTCAGCCCCGCGAAGACCTGGTCCTTCTTCTCCGAGATGTAGAACTGGTAGAGCCAGCCGATGATCTCGACGTCTTGGCAAGCGTCTTCGGTCATCACCTTGCGCAGTTCGGCAAGGATCGAGGATTGCGACAGCAGATCCTCGGGCATCAGCAGTTCGGTATAGTCGTCCAACTCTTCGAACAGGAACGGCATCGGCCCGTGCCACTGGTTGCAGGCATGGACCAAGAGCTGGCGATAAGCCTCCCCCTGCGGATCAGACGATGGCGTGCGGCCATCAAGCAGCGCCGCGATGCTTCCCGACGCACCCTCGGGCAGGTTCCCCGCCATCGCCTCAGCCAATATCTCCGGCCGCGTCTGCCCCTCAGCCGGCGAAACAACCCCAACCGTCGTGTAGCCATTCGCATCCATGAAGCGCAGCGCAGTGAAACGGTTGAACCAGGTGTAGGCGACCTGCTCGATCACCTGCGCCTTACCATCCCGCGCGATCGAAGCATCAAGCTCTTTCATCGCCTGCGGATGTTCCCGCCGCGCGGGCGAGGCCGGATCAAGCACCAGATCAAGCTTGGAGCTGACCTGATCTACAGCCAAATTGCGGGCGGCTTGGGCAAACTTCTTCAGCGCGTTCGTGTCCATCAACTCACCCCAACAATCTTTTTCAGCGCGGCTCCGAACTTGGGATAGTTCGCCTTCACGCCGTCATCGAGGTCGATCTCGATCTTGGTTTGCGCCAGCGGGAAGACGACATCGCGTTCCCATTCATTCAGCTCGTCGACCTGTTTTGCGATAACGGCCATGTCCTTCAGCGCCTTGGTGCGCTGGCCCTGGCTGGCGCTTGGATCATCGGACAGCTTTTCTAGCCGCCCTCGCTCACCCTCAAGCTTACTGATGAATTCGCGCAGGTAATCGTTGAGCAGAACCGACACCGTGTCGGCGCGATAGCGGTGCATGTAGATCAGCGCGTTGAACGTCCCCTTGGGGCTCGAGAACATCCAGTAGATCGGGCGCTTCTTGTAGCGTTTGACGTGATCGGCGTAGAAATCCTTGGTGAAATACTTGCGGATGTCCTTGCCAAGCGCCTCTTCGACATAGCGCAGGTTCTCGCGGAAATGCGCCTCGCCGAAGGTGGTGCGCAAAAACAGGCGGAAGCGTTCGGTGATGTCGTCGGGGAACCAGTCACCGTCGAGCACGGGGATCACGTTGTCCGCATCGGGCATGAAGGTCGGTTCGGGGATGCGGGCGAGGTAATCCTCCAGCCGCTCGCCCTGGTTGGCGAGGATCAGGCCCGGCGCGTCGAGGCTGTAGCGCCCGAACATGCAGCCCACGGCATAGCTGAAGAACTCGGCCATGGTGTCGGCGCGCAGGCGGACCTCGCGGTCCTCCTCGGAGTTCTTCACGCCATAGCGATAGGCGGGGTTGCAGGTGAGGGTGATCTCCTCGATCGGCACCTCGGGGGTCAGCTCGTCTTGCAGACCATAGGCGTCGATGAAGATGCGGTTGTTCTCTTCCTCAAGGGCTTTCATCTCGTCCGTCATGGACTGCCAATGGGCGCGCAGCGTGGCATAGCTCGCCGCCAGCGTCTCGCCGCGATGATCCGGCGAGAGCAGCGGGAGCGTGGTGAAATCCCAGGAGGTTTCGTAGGCGTCCCAGTCGGATTTCGCCAGATTGATACAGCCTGTCGCGTTGGATCGGGCGGACGATGAGTCTACAGCCTCCATTGGGATTACCGGAAATTTGGCAACATCGCCGGGCTGTAGGGAAACGGTCGGATTTATCTGATACAAAATGCTAACGAACACTTTCGTATTCAGAAGGCTCGCAAGGTATTGCTGCATGGCGTCTGAGACGAATATGCATGCGCCTTTATTATCGAATAGGAAGCCATGCCCGAAGTGGCGAAAGCCAATGTCATTCGTGGAAATCGTCGACCATGTGAGGCCGGGAGAAAAATAGCTTTTTTCATTAGCGATCACAGAGTGTGGGATAGCCTTAATTTCACGTCCGTTCTGTTCCCAATTAACCACTGAATCATTTTGCCCGTACCAGCGGCGGGAACCCCCGCCTTTGTTGTACGGCGCCCATTTCTTTCGTTCGGCGTTGAAGTCCTCGGCACTTGCGAAATCTGTACCAAGCGAAGGTTTAGAGACTTCAGGCCAAAATCGGACAAACCGCTCGTTGTCAGTAGTAGTATTTCCTTGACGCGGAACACTAATTGAACGGAGAGGATCGAAATTGCCAAACGCTTCGCGGACACTCTCGCTAAGCCAGTAGGCAATTGGGGTTCCGGGAACCCCAACCAACTCGCTTTGAGAAATGCGGAAAAGACTATCAGGGGATCCCCCTGCAGCTGCCAACAGTATTTCCTGTTTCTCCGATTCATTTCGGCCCGAGATTGCGCGAATGAACGCGCCAGCATAGCTCTTCATGCTTGTGTTTCGGCAAACGAAAGCCGTGGTAGACACCACAGCTCCACCGATTGTGTCAAAAGCACGCTCGCCCAGATGGGCCATCGTAAGAATGGTCCCCTTTGAGAGAAGGGCTGCCCTCAACTTTTCGAATGAAGAAAGGAACATCCATGACTGCATATTGATCATGGCCATGTACCCGTTCTTGGCGCATGCAGCCAAAGAACGTTCCATGAAAAGAGCAAAAAGGTCCGTTCTGCTGTCTGGATAGTTTTTCTCGGTCCATTTTTTTAGTTGAGGGTTCATGTTGCGCGCGCCCATATAAGGCGGGTTGGCCACCACCACATGATACTTGGGCGACAGCGCCTCGGCCATGCGCAGCACGGCCATAACGCGCGCCTGAACGTCCTTGAGCAGCAGGTCGCCGCCAAAATCCCGCGCTTCCACCACCCGCAGCGTCTCCGCAGGATCGCGCAGATTTGGCACGATCAGCGAGCCGAAGTTCTTGGCCTGCTCGAACTGCCCCAGCGTCTCGCGCAGCTCATCCGTGAACAGGTCCTTGCCCACCACGGCGGCGACGTCCCGGACATCCTCGGCGGTAAAGGCCACGTTCTGCAACACGCAGATGTCGGGCTTTGCCTCCATACGCAAAAACCGCCGCCGCCCGAGCTTGCCCGCTGCCTTCATCGCCAGCGCAAAACCCGCCAGCGCTCCCGCACGATCGTCGATCTCGATCCCCGTCAGGTTGTGCTTCAGGATGAGCGCGGGGATCTCTGTCGCGTCATATCCCTCTTCCTCGTAGATGGCGTAGAGCAGGTCGAAGGCATAGGTCAGCATGTGCCCCGAGCCCGCCGCCGGATCGCAGATGCGGATCTCTTCGGGTTTGGTAATTTTCAGGAAGTCCGTCTCAGGCTCTTCGGGCGCGATGTAATAGTCCATCCGCTCGGCCAGGCGGCTGTCGGGGCGGTTCAGCAGCCAGAGCCGTCCCAGCGAGTTCTCCACCAGGTAGCGGACGATCCAGTGCGGGGTGAAGAGCTGCGTCGCAGCGGGGATGTTCTCGGCCGTGATCTTCTGGTTCTTCTTCAGCCCCGCGAAAACCTGGTCCTTCTTCTCCGAGATGTAGAACTGGTATAGCCAGCCGATGATCTCGACATCCTGACAGGCGTCCTCGGTCATCACCTTGCGCATTTCAGCGAGGATCGAGGATTGCGACAGCATATCCTCGGGCATCAAGAGTTCTGTATAGTCATCCAGCTCTTCGAAGAGGAAGGGCATCGGTCCGTGCCACTGATTGCAGGCATGCACCAGAAGCTGGCGATAGGCCTCCCCCTGCGGATCAGACGACGGTGTGCGGCCATCGAGCAGCGCTGCGATGGTGCCCGGCGCGCCCTCAGGCAGGTTCCCCGCCATTGCCTCAGCCAATATCTCGGGCCGTGTCTGACCTTCTACTGGGGATACAACCCCGACCGTCGTGTAACCATTTGCATCCATGAAGCGCAGCGCGGTGAAGCGGTTGAACCAGGTGTAAGCCACCTGCTCGATCACCTGTGCCTTGCCATCCCGCGCGATCGCGGCGTCGAGCTGTTTCATCGCCTGCGGATGTTCCCGCCGCGGAGGCGAGGCTGGATCAAGCACAAGATCAAGCTTCGAACGGACCTGGTCGATCAGCAGATTGCGCGCGGCTTGGGCAAACTTTTTCAGCGCATTCGTATCCATCAGACGATCACCTTCTTGCCCGCACGGATTTGCTCCAGCAGGGTCTTTTTCATTTCTTGAACGTATTGTTCGACGTCCGCCTCTTCAGTCAGGTAGGGCTTGGTGAAGCCCACCTTGATTTCAGAGGCGTTGACGTAAGTGGTCTGCGGGGGCTCTGGCTGCGGCGGCCCGGGCGGGACGAGTTTCGGATCAACGATCGGTCGGTTCAGTCGCTCAACCTCTGCCAAAATGCGTGGCAACAGATCGAGCTTTGCGCCATTTGCCCGATCGCGCAGGATTGGGATCATTTTAATGATGTCGAGCCCGGATTTATGGCTGTCGATGTTGCGCTTGATGTGGGCTTGGTCGTCTGCTGACAGCGCCTGGAACTCTGGTGTCTGCGTGACCTTTGCCGCGCACTCCTCAACAGCCGCGATCACGGCTTTGCGCTCCTCAAGCACGGTCAGCTCCACGCGGTCTTTTAGCCCATAAAGATCGGATTTCAGGGACTGGATGGCCGTGCCCTTGTAGCAAGCAGGATCGGTCAAGGCGCGGGCCAGTTTTTCGCCGGCCCCGGCATCCACATAGGAAATATTCGCTTCCTGATCGCGCAGGAATTCACGCGCATAGTCATAGATTTCGCGCTGGGCGCCCCCCATGAAGCTGCGGATTTTGTCGAGGACCTCCTCCTTGGCGTCGAGCAGGTCATCTTCCTGTGCCGCGGGTTCGGTGATGTACCAAGTGGCGGGCTTACCCACCATCGCAGCAATTTTCGTGGCTAGGGGTTCGAGCGCCACGACAAACGGGTACTGCACTTTCTGGGCCAGCATCTTACCCAGATCTTCTGACAGCGTCCGCGTGCTCTCCAGCCATTCCGCGCCGATCGTCCGTGCGTCAGTCCCATCCGAGGGCAAATCAAACAGCTCCTTATAGAGCTCTTTCGCCTTTCGGATCTGGGCGGAGGTAAACTCGGTCTGCGGGGTGAGCAGGATATTGGCGAGAGCATGACTGTTGTTCAGCGCCTTGGCGAGGTCTGTGCGCTCGAGCACAGTGCCGTCCGAGCGAGCCTCAAGCTTGCCCTTACCTGACAGGCTGGCAGCCAAGCAGAGAATTGCCGTCGTTGGCCAGCCATAGGGTTTGCCACCAAAGCGTTCGGTCAGATATTTGACTGAGACCTTCACGCCGTTACGAGCCTGCGACTGAACGTAGTTCAGAACATCCTGCTCGGCCTCTGTCAGCCCCTCACCGTTGTTGCCGAAGAGCCCGCTTTCAGGCGTCGCCGCTTTCAGGATGTCTGCTTCGGCATAGGTCACGCCCCGCAGCATCGGCAAGTTGACATAGACCTTGTCGACAAGACCCTGGAAGCCTTTCACGATCCGGTCCTGGGGCTCCTCCCCACCAATGTCGAGCTCATCGCCCCGCACAAACATCCGCGCCTCGGCCATCAGCTTGCGCAGGCGCAGTTCAAGGTCCTTGTAGCGACGACTGTTTTGATCCCCTTTTTCGGCCACGATGCGATCACGGCCCGGCTGCTGAGAGCCCGCGCGGGCTTGGCGGATGAATTTGTCTGTCTGCTTGAAGAGCGTCAGATCGCGGATGAACCGCACATCGGGCTGCAGCACCACCGCCAGTTCTTCTCGGCTCATGTTCCGCATGCGCACAGCTTCGGGCGATGCCACGTCATCGTTAAACGGGCTAACCACGTTGATGGAGAGCTCATACTCCCGCCCCAACAGGTGGTCATCGAGCTTACGGCTGAAGCTGTACTCGTTGCCAGTGGTCAGATGCTTGATCTTGCGGTGCCGCAGGATCGTGTCGAACGCCAGCGTCTCCATTTCCTTAGAAAGCTCTGAAGGGTCGACATCCAGCGCCTTAATCTCCGCTTCGACGTCTTTCTCTTCGTTCGTCAGGAACTCGTAGACCTCGCCGTTGCGCTGAATAAGCGTGTTGCGCTCAAGGAAAGACAGCGCCTCCTCGATCTTGCGGCGCTGCTTGACCTGGTCGGTGTCGAATTCGGAGAGCAGCAGCACGCTGATATTGCGCACTGTCGGCTTGAACTCCTTAACATATTTCACAAGGAAGAGCGCTTTCAGGACGCGAACCGCGAAGGGGTCGATGTCTTGGATTTCTTTCTCGGCAATCTGAATCGACTGCTGCACAGCGGACTTCAGCGCGGTGCGGATGCCCTCGAACATGAGATCAAAGGTGGCAAGACCGCCCACAGGTTGGTCTGCCATCTTCTTGGCGACCTCTTGGAACACGCCCAGCATCGAGCGCTCACCGACCGAGCTGTGCTTGCCCTCAAAGGCGTTATGCTGCGAGAGCGATGTAATCGCCATCTGGAACAGCATGTATTGATACGGCGGAAAAGGGTAGCTTGAGACGAATTGATTGCGGCCATCAAAGTTTTTCAGCCTTATCGACCCGTCCGTGAAATCAAACAGGGTCTTGAGGTTGTTTTCCTCGCGGTCGTGCAGGTTGCCAAGCGTAATCTGCCCCTCGTCGGTCTTGGACAAAAGGCGGCGCTGGATAACCTCAGCCACGTCGGCAGAGTTCAACGGCATCTTCACACCGAAGCGCGCCATAATCTTCGAGAAGTCCTGTGACTGAAACGCCTTCCCATCCCCGATGATGGCTTCCATGTCCTGCTGTGACGTGACGATGACCCAGGCGCGGCCCTTACATTTGGTATTCAGGCTTTCGGCGATCGTTTGTAGGTTCGTCATCAGCTTGACGTTCTCGGCGATGTACTGACCCACCTCATCAACGAAAAAATTCAGCCGGAACTTGGGCGGCTGTTTGTCGAGCCAAACATTCACATTATTGGCAAAATCCTCGATCGAGACCCGGGTATCGGCGCGGTACTGCCCCAGAATATCTGCGACATCAGCAGGATCGCCACCCGTCACAGAGGCGAATGCCGTAGCGATATTTTTACGCTCAAGTGCAGCTTGTTCACGGCCGCGCTCCCAAGGCTTGCCAGCGGCCGCCGCATAAGCATCCTTAAACGCTGCCAGTTGGCCTCGATCATCAAGGTCGCGCTCAAACTGCGCGATATGGGGCAGCTTGCCGTAGTAACCGCACGCCTCATCAAAGACCTTTTGGAACACCGAGAGCAGCGCATCCACATCGGTCTTCGAGATGACGTCAGCCTTCTGGTCGATGTTGAAGAGGATCGACTTTGACGGCACGGAGACGGCTTTGCGCAACGCGCCCAAGAGCATTGGCTGACCGGTCAGCTTTTCCTCGAAAATGTCGAAAGCCCGCGTGCCATCAACTTCTCGGTTTTCCATGAGAAGGGCGAGCATCTTCAGCAGGTGCGACTTACCCGAGCCAAAGAAGCCAGAAATCCAGACACCATTGGCGGTGTCGTAGTTGTTGTAGGCATCAAGGAAGGTCTCGAGGCGTTTACCGATTTCATCGGTGATGACGTACTCGTCGAGCTCGATGCGCAGGCTCGCTTCATCGTCGGCCTTGATCACACCATCGATCGGGCGGTCAACGGGCTTGGCGAAAATGTTTCTCAGAGCAGTGGTCATCGGGTCAGACCTCGTAGTTCAGAATGTTAAAAGCACGGTAATATTTGTCGTCATGCAGCAGCCCAAAGAGATCGAGGGATCCCCCCGTTGCTGTGGAATGGGTGTAGCTGCCAGGAAAGAACAGGACCGTTGGCTTATCCTTGGCCGTGCTCTGCAGGTTGTTGAGCACATTATGCGAGCGGATGTACGGGTAGACCTCACCCACGCCGGACAGGAAAATCACGTCATGCGGCCGGGCAGCAATCGCCTCCGCAATCTTTGGGATCAGATGTTCATGAACGTCGAGAACGCCCTGCAGCAGCTCGCGCAGCTCGGACTTTTCCATGTCGGTCTCTGCGGCCAGGACATCCTCAAGGATGCCCCGCTCTTCCAAAAGCCCGAGCGAAATGTCGTACAGGCTGAGGTCAAGCGCAGTGACGCCCGCATGACCGATGCGCTCGATCAGGTCGAGCCGGTCCTCGATCATCGTTAGGCCTTCCTCTGCCGGAAACGGGCAGATGAAAAAGGGCACTTCATTGCCCAGGCCCTGCTTCGTCAGGAAGCGCTCACTGGTGATGACCCGATACAGGTGCTCGGCGCGCTCTTTGCGCGTCAATTGCAGGCTCACGACAGACCTCCCTCAATAACAACACCCGGGAATACGGCCAGATCAGCTGGGTTGGTCGCCTCAATCAGCGCGCGCAGCTGAGCCGAGAGATAAGTCGACTGGATTCGGTTTTCTTCTGAGGTAATCCCAACCTCTCGCATGGTCTTGAACACGACTTGCCGGAGGCGGACGCGTGTGGAGGCGGAGGTTGAGGCCAAAGCGTCATCCCACTCGGCTTTATGCTCGAAGAACAAATCGAAACTGTCGGTCGACAAATCCAGCTGGTAGGCGAGATACCGATCCTGCACGATTTCGAGTGTGAACTCGCGGACAAGCCGGTAGGCACGGCAAAGGGACAGCCAAATGAGCAGCGCTTGATCTTGTCGATCGGCACGCTCAACCAAGAAGCGCACCTCATCCTCGGTCAGCGTTTCGAGGCGATTGACGAGTTCCCGGAGTATCCGACGCTTCGACTTTTGTTTGGGCGACGATGTGAGACCATCAGCTTGCAGCTGCGATATCGTCTTATCCCAGTCTCGTGTTTCCAGATAGCTCGCTGCGAGATCGATGCATTCGTTCAAGAAAAGCCCCCCAGAAGTGAAGGACATCTTGTAGGGCTGCTTTGCCCCGAACTCTGCGTTCCGTGCCGCCATGGTCATCTAATGACCTCGTCACGGTTCAAAAGGACAATCTGTTGATCCTGGGGCCGGCGTGCTGCTGGGTCAGTGTCCAGGCCAAGACGTTTCAGCGCATAGAACAACAGCGCGCGGCGGACAGCGATCTGGGCCCTGCCGCTCTCCATGCCATAATCCATCTCGATCGCACGGCGCTGGTTATCAGACAGGTCCGGATGCGGGCCGATTTCTAGAACAACTTCTGTGTGCCATGCCTCATCTGCGCTGGGCTCAGCGGTCACGGGCCCCTGATCACCGACCTCAACGATCCTAGACAACAAGAAGTCCTTGAAAACTTGGTCGTTCTGGCAAAACGCCCGGGCATGCCAACGGAACCCATCAAAGGCCAGTGCATGTGGCTCAATCCAGCGCGCACTGGGCTCGGGCCGCGACATGGACTGATAGGCCACCTGCAAGGCGGATAGCTCGCGGATCGCTGCTAACACGTCACGCAGGGTTTCCGGGGATACACCGCGCGCGGGCGTCGGCGTTGCGCCAAAGCTCGGGAAAAAGCTGATCCAGCTTTGCTCGGCGCTGACAAGCCCCTGATCAACCGCGCGCAGCTGGGCAAAGTACTCCTCGGCGTCCGGCTTTAGGTATTTGGGTTTGAAGTGCTTTCCGCGCAAATAGGTACGCAGGCGCTTGTCATAAGTGAGGTTGCGTTTTGCCTGTTCAATGTAGGCGTTCAGATCCAGCGAAGCCTGCTGTGTTGAAACCCCAAACGCCTCCATTAAGTCTCCCCGGTTTATCCGCCCCTGCCAAAACAGGCGGAACTCGATGAACTCATATCGACGTTCGACACTCCAGTTCAGCTGTTTACTCTTCTTGCGAGTCACCCTGCACCCTCTTTTTAAGTCGCACTTTTATATGCGTCTAGTTTTTTTATTGACTCAAAACGGCTCTCGTAAGAACCATTGTGAGACTTATAACCGATTCCCGACGAGACCGTCACAATTTTAGACGTATCACAAACCTGGGGGCTCACCCCAGCATAACCCTCCCGTTCTGCTTTCGGGAAGGGAAAAGGAGCTGCTGCATGAATTTTATGACGAAAACCCAGGCCGTTGGCCTGATGTCGGTCTTGGCCATGACCGGTTGCGCAGAGCTCGAGCCATTGACTGAGTATCGCCCTGTTGTGGATGCCGAACGCACAAACATGCCGCGATTTGAGAGTGATCTCGAAGCTTGCCGTGCAGTCGCAATTCAAGTCGAAGCGGACTATCGCCAACGCCAGCAGGAACAGATGGGCGCAAACATCATGGCGGGACTTCTGGTCGGCGCGATCACCGGGGCCGTTGTTGGCGGCGGGTCTAACTATCAGGGTGAATTAACGGCCTATGGCGCAGCTTCTGGTATGGCCGCGGGTGCAGCCGCGAATGACTATTCCTACGACCTTGTGACGTTTGGCCCACGGCGGGTTGTGGATCGCTGCATGACCGAGCGTGGCCACACGATCCTAAATGACATTGGCCGCGGTTAACGCATTTTCCCGAAAGGACCTACGATATGATGAAACTGCGCACGCTCACCGCTTCGCTGCTGATCAGCACCTGCCTTGCTGGGCACACAATGGCCCAGGAAAGCTCGGCGCTCAACGCAGAGATCGCCGCCATCGACAGCCAAGTCACCGAGGTGGATGCCACGATCGCCCGCTATGAGGGTGGACTGATCCGCATGCTTGCCGAAAGCCGGAGAGAAGCACTGCTATTTTTGCGCACGATCGTTGAGGCCCGGCAAGAAGCCGAAGCCGCAGGCGCGACCATCGAAGTCACCGTGCCAGCCGTAGAACCTGATCCCGAACGTGCGGAGCAGCTTCTTGGCGAAATGGCCTCGCAACAACAGCGTGTCGAGGCGGCCGAACGCGAGGCCGCATCCGCCGGAGGCCTGATACAAGCGGTGGCTCTAAGCCGCGTCGAAACCGAAAAGCTCACACTCGCCCAGTTGCAGATGGCCTACTTGCAGGCGCGCTATGGCATCGCGTTTCCGGTAACGCCCCAGGTGGAAGCTCCGACGCCGCCAAGCCAAGACGCACCATCGCCCGCGTCCACAGCAGATGGTGACGAGGTGACCGCTGCCCTGCCCTGGGCGGATCCCGACCACCCGGACATTGACTACAGCCTCGCACCGTTTGAGCAGGCGCACAACGAAGGGGATCGGATTGCGGGCTGGTGGGTGATCGACGAGGAGCGCGCTGCGATCGATGACAGCCCGTCCGTCGTGGCTATCAACTATTCGGCCTATGATGCGCGCAGCTTCAGCGGGATCACCGCGCTTCTCGCGCAGTGTCGGGAAGGCGAAACATCCATCGTCTTTGTCCAAGACGATTTTCTGATGAGCGCCATTCGGCGGAACTCGTTCGATATCAACTACCGTATCGACGATGCACCTGCGCAGTCGACCCGCTGGAACGAACTGACCAATAACAAAGGCGCTGGGCTTTTTGGATCTGCGTCCGAAGGCTTCTTGCGCAACCTCTACGATGCCGAAGCGTTTTTCATCCGGCTGACCGATGGCAATGGTCGCCGCTATGACGCAGAGTTCGACCTGGCCGGCATTCAGGAGGCGATCGAGGCTGTAGCTGGCGCTTGTGGCTGGTCCACGCTCGACCTCTCCTCTGACGACTACCGTGCCATCCAGACCATGCTGAATGCCGGTGGCTTTGATGCCGGCACACCTGACGGCGTTTGGGGTAACGGATCGCGCAACGCAATGCGCGCCTTCCAAGAACAGAACGGTTTAGCACCCACTGGAGCGCCTGACCGCGCGACTCTCGAGGCGTTGGGAATTCAGGCAAGCGACTAGAACCATCACATCAGTGTGGCCCCCAGCGTGGGACGGTGCCTCGAGCGCGTTGCCGCAGCAGGAAAGGAAATAAAATCATGGAATTCATCATCGCAGGCGCCATCGTCTTCGGCATCATCGGCTTCTTTGTCGATGGTGGCAAAGGCGCGCTATGGGGAGCAATCCTCGGACCCTTTGGCCTGATCATTGCTGCTATTTTGAAGGGTAAGTGAGCGGGAGAGATGCGCTTTTCAACCCATCTGCCAGTTCGCTTGTTGAGCTTACGAGGACGGCTAACATCGCCGGTGTGAACACGATCGGCCCTGCTCGGACCTTGCCACCAGGCGCCGCAGATGGCCGCTTCCAGCCCATCTCCGACCTTCGAACCAATTGCAGCTGGTGGTTCTAATCAACGCAGGACTGTCGATGGACTCACCTTAGATTGACAGCTAGCTTCATCTCAACGAAACGGGAGAAAAGCAATGAGAGGCAGATTTCTTGATGGCTTAGCGCTTGGCTTGCTTCTCGGTTTTGTTATCAGCACAGGAACACTTTGGCTAATTGACAGCACGCAGGCTGTGGTACGCGAATTTTTCGACGACCACCTCACACACTTCTTCACACTTACCGCGGCCGGACTCGCGCTATGGGGTGTTTCTCGTCAAATTCAAAGCAACGTTGACCTCGCGGAGCATCATCGAAAAGCCAAACTAGATGCGGCCCGCAGCAGTCTACCAATCGTGCTCTCGAACATTCACGAGATGTGCGAAGCGCGGTGCGATGCAATTTCGCGGGGCGACAAGACGCGATCTGAAGACAAACACTGGGAAATCACGGATTTTGAACTTTCCACCCTACGCTCTTGCATCGAACATGCGGAAGGGACCGAGAACGAGTTGATGCAGCAGATCATACGAGTCTACCAAGTACTCATTGCTCGCTGGAGAAGGTCGGAATTTGCCGATCTGTTCTCTTCAGATGTTTTGGATGAAGGCGATCATCGACTACTGAACCGATTAGAGCAGTTCCATGCAATGCTAAACTGGCTCACCTTGAGAGCAATAAGCGATGCGTTATTTGACTATGCACGAGGTGAAGACTCAAACCCTAACAAGGAAGAGATGAAAAAATCTGTCTTCTTCTCTCTCCGTCATATTGGCTCCGGTGGTTCAGATGGCGGCGGTGGATGGCTTCTGACAAACAATGCTAACTACTCCAATTTTCTAGATCGCCTGATCAAAAAAAACCGCGTCACCTTTATCGATGATGATTGGAAGTGAAGCTGCGCGCACCGTCGAACTTTTGGACGGCGCGGCATCAAGTAAAATCCGGGGCTAGACGCGAGAGGTAACGGCCCAAAGCTGCCGCCTGACCGACCAACGGGTTGCCGCGGCGCAGCAGGGCAAGCAGACCCAAATCTTCTGACTGCCATCGCGTTTCTCGAGCAGATCAATCCTTTCACTGCTGCCGTAAGTTGCTACAATGTTCTGATAGAATCCTAGCTGTGCCTTGAGAAAATGCCGACTTTTGTTCCCAATGGAATATTCGTGCCTGATCGCCTCGTCCAAGAACTAGAAGACGATCGCGTTGTGATATTTTGCGGAGCGGGAATCTCTATGGGTGCGGGCCTGCCAAGCTATACAGGTTTGGTGGAGCACTGTTACAACGAACTTGGGGTGCCGCTCCCCAAAAAGCGAAGCATTGAATGGCAGTGGCCGGATCGCATGCTTGGAGCGCTCGAAAGTAGGTTTCCGGTTGAAATGCGCCGAGTGGTTGCCGAACGGCTTGACCGCGATCCCACAGACATAGAGATGCACCGCGCAATCCTAAATCTTGCTGGTCTGCGGGGTGGCAATGGAATGCGTTTGGTCACTACCAACTACGACACCTTTTTTGAGCATGCCCAGAGCGGACTGATACTGGGTCAAGACTATCATTCCGGCCCAGTGCTACCAATTCCACGTAATGATCGGATCGTCAGTTGGAAGAGCATAGCCTACTTACATGGCCGGCTAGCGTCGGCAACTGAAGCCAATGATCACCTCGTCCTTACCAGCGCTGATTTTGGACGCGCCTATCTCACGGACGCTTGGGCTGCGCGGTTCGTCGCGCGCCTATTCTCTGAATTCACAGTACTTTTCATCGGATACAGCCTGAACGATCCGGTGCTCCGGTATATGACAGACGCGTTTGCCGCTGAGGAAATCTCCTCGCGGGGACGTGCGCGGCGAAGCCCCGCCTACATTTTCGTTCCCTATCGTGGTCGGGAAGCACAGGACCCCCAACCGTGGAGAGAGCGAAAAATCGAGCCAATCTTCTACAACCAAATGCGGAATCATGTGCAATTAAAACGCACGCTGATTGGATGGGCTAAGGCTCGCCATGATTACCTTTCGCGAACGCGAGTGATGATCAGTCGGACTGCGCCTCATCCGCCTGAGAGCCAGCACCCAAGCGATGTTGCGAACCTTGTGTGGGCTATCGCTGGTCGACCGGACGACGAGGGCCACGGTGCTCGCATATTTGCATCGCTCGATCCGCCCCCGGCAATTGAATGGCTCAGTGTGCTGTCTCGGCACGAGGAGCGGCTTTTCAAACAATACCGCGAGGCCGTTGATGTCGCTCGCCAGGAAGGCGCCGAATATCCAGCTGTGCCCACTTTGCATTTGGACGAGCTATTCCCAATGTCGAACGACGATTTCGCCCCGATCGGACAGACAGCGCGCGGTTTGATTCCTTGGATTACAGCCCAACTCGGTTCGTTCCAGTTAACGGAATGGGTAATAGAAAGGCTTGGGGACGGACGGCGTGCAAACTGGATTCTGAGGCAGGCAATACGCAGCCGCTTGGCCGAGGAAAGCGCCCTTGGTGCTGGTTTCGTCCGATTTTGGAGGATCATATCGGCGGAAGGAGAATGGTCGCACATGCGACCTAACAGCTTTCTTCAGTACGGGCCTGGAGCGATGCTTCGAGATGAACCTGACACTCCGTGGGCGACCCAAGAATTGGCCGCTGTGTTGCGTCCAGTCCTGACCCTAAAGCGATCCTTCTACCGCCGTTTTTATGAAGACAATGAGGCCGACGGTCGGCAACTTGCGCACATTGCAGATGCCAAGGTCAAGCTGCATGGAGAGGATTACATAGACTCCTTCATGGAGGCGCTTGCCAAACAACCTCACGCCGATGAATTCCTGGCCGCACGGATTGATGTGCTCACAGAAATGCTTCGGGAGGCATTGAACCTTTATGAAATAGCGGGGGAAGCGAACTCAGAATTTGATCCTTCAATTATTCAGCGTCCGTCGATCGAACCGCACTCCCAGAACCGCAATTACGAGCGCTGGACCATTCTATTTGACTTGATTTGGCAGGGATGGCGCCACATTGATTTGTCAGACGGCACGCACAGTCGAGAATGCGTCGCACGCTGGCGCCGTATCCCATACCTCGGGTTTAGACGGCTCTCGATTGCAGCAGTCAATGCAAGCGGGCACTTCACGCCAGAAGAAAAATTAGAGGTGCTACTCAATGCCTAAGACCGCCGCCCTTTGGCACTCTGGATCCCGGAAGGAGGCGATGGATCTTCTTCAGTCTACTTGGCCGTTGCTTGATGAATCTGATCAGGAACATCTAACTAGGGCAATTCTGGCGGGCCCACCGGACAAACTGCTGGAAAATGTCGATGAAGACGAGCGGTCACGCTCGCGCGATCGGCGGATATTTGATCGAATAATTGCAGTTGAACGTGTTTCGAACCCTCCGTTGACGCAAGGATTGTCCAATGAGCTTGCCCGAATTCGTAGTGAGTATCCGGAGTGGGAAGCGCCGCCACGCGAGCAAGCCCACTTCGTGAGTTGGTCGGAGACGAGCTTCGGACCCGATACCAAATACGGTGCTGACGATCTCGCCTTGCTTTCTGAAGACGAACTCATCGCGGTATTGGAAACCGATGAAGACCGACGAGAAGGCCTGCTCGAGGCTTGGCGCCAGTTCGCGGCGGCGGACGGTGAACGCGCCATCAAAACCTTGGAACGGATCGCAGCGGTCAAGGAGCCAGATCGTGTGGACATCTGGCGTTTTGGGCTGTGGGGACTTCGGGACACGGCCACAAGTGGTCCCCTGGACCGTCTTCTAGGATTGCTCCTCAAAGCCCCGGAGACATTGTTCAACCAACCTGATTTCTCGCAAGCAGTTGCTGAAATCCTAGAAGTTACCGGTGGCGCGATCGGGACTGACAGTGTTGCGCAAAGCTACTGGAGACTCTTTGACACAACCCTGCAGGCCGCATCGGTGGATCCGTCCAATATCGCAGAGGAGCAATGTGTCGATTGGGTCCATTTCGCAATCAACTGCTCGATGGGCCATTTGGCAAAGGGCTTCTTCGCCGCCCTATTCTCGAGAGAATTGAAAGTCGGAGATGGCATCCCGCCTGACCTAGTAGAACGACTAGATCACCTCGTCGAGCCTAACTTAATTGCACATCGACCTGCACGCGTTATCGCGGCATCTCGTCTGTCTTACCTCTATGCCATCGATCCTAGCTGGGTGAACCGCGAGCTACTTCCGGGGTTCGACTGGTCGGATGAGCAAGAATCTCTAGCTCTTTGGCAAGGGTATGGTTGGAACGCTAGAATTGATCCGCAACTCTGGACAGCAATAAAGCCGAGCTTCCTTGACCTGTTCACACCTGAACGGCTTGAAAGGTTTGGTAGTTTCCGGCGCAACCTGGCTCAACTCTTAATGCTAGCTGGCATCGAGTTCGGAGTTCAGGAGCTACCCAGGGATCGAGTACGCGACGCAATCCGGTCAATGCCGGCTCGAATGCGCACTGACGCTGTAGCTTGGATAGCCGGTTATTTGAAACAATCAGGAGAACCTGTCGAGGGAGAGGATCGCATAGACGCCGGTCCGCGTAGCGACGCGCTGTGGCGCGATCGGGTAGGGCCATGGCTCAAGCGAGTTTGGCCGGTCGATCCGGAGATTTGTAGCGGGGACCTATCGGAACAGCTTGCCGTAGCGGCAATTGCAACAGACGCCGAGTTTCCTGAAGCGATAAAACAGATTAGTCCATATCTTGTCCGGTCAAATGCGTTGCATCTCCTCCATGAATTAGCTGCATCAGATCACCCAGACCAGCACCCCAAGTCTACGATGGCTCTAATAGATAGATTGATAGCCCCCGAGTTTCATTGGGGGGGCGAACCATTCAGACAAATAATGGAACGCGTCGTCGCAAGCGAGCCGAATCTTGAAGAAGATGTCGTCTACAGGCGCTGGGACGAGCGGCTGCGGCTTCAAGGGCAGCAGTGACTGAGTAATCCTGTACCGGGCAAAAAAATGTGGTTACATTCTCTCAAGTCATGTTTGCTATCGGGCCCTCAACCGAAACCTTGGCATCTGCAGAGAACGGCAGCTCTCCGCCCACCCTCCCAGATGCTGCCAGTGCAAAGCTACCGTAACCCATCCAATTTGGGGAGCACGCCTCCTCCCATAGTTGGGGCATTCGGACGTCGGAATTTTCTTTTTCTGCGGGTTACCCAAGGCGAGATATCACGCTACGAACACTGTAGTAGTTTTGGGTTCCTACGCATCACCTGCGCACCGCGCACACAGAAATGAAGCAATCGCATCAAGCTCGTGGGGCTCTACAGCGACAGCAGTACGCAAATCGCCTAGTGCGGCCTCCGCTTTTTCAAAGGTCATCCATTCGGTTTCAGGGACGTCGAGCGCCGACCACTTATCACGCAGATAGGCTTTGAAAAGCGCCGTCTCTTCCTCGGTCAGCAGCTCCGGACTGTAAAACGCCACCAAACGCCGACCGAGCTGACGCAGCCGAGTATCTGAAAGGCTTGCGACGATTTCTTGGCGCCGCGGCCACGTAGCGCTCTGGAACTCCTGCAGAAGTTGCTTGTCAGCATTGGAATAAAACTCTCCGTAAATCTGGCGCTCAACCGGCTTGGGTGGGGCGTCGGGATCGTCGACAAAGCGAGCCGCCATTGCCGCGCCTACACGCTGACGAAACTCAGGCGCGTTGGCGATGACCGTCGCCCGGCGCAGATGCTCCGCGCTGGGCGCTGTGTGTTCGAGGAGCGCGGGTGCCTTATTTGTGGACACGCCCCTAATGATCTTCGGCGTGGCATCCACTGCTGCAAAGATCGCTTCATCCGAGGCCGCGAGGAACTCGGCTGGGTCCGCGGCATCCAGATCGAAAAATGCCGCCTGCGCATTGTTGCCGTAGGAGTATCCGCAGAAACAGCCCACATAGGATCGCGGCTCACCGCCGCCAAAGCGCGTAACCAGCTCATATGGCCGGAAGCTTTCAAGCTTTGCTTGAACGCGTGCCTTGTGGGCGTTGTCGATCAACTCGGACCAAAGCGCTGGGCTGCGCGTTGCGATCAGACGTGCAACGTGGATGGTCGCCTCAACATCCCCCAAGGCATCGTGGGCGTTATGGGCATTGAAGCCATTTGCAGGCGCCAGCCGGTCAAGCTTGAAGCTGCGCCGGCCAGTGTCATCGGTGGGCCAGATCAACAGATCAGGCTGCCGACCATAAGCGGCGTAGACTGCAGGCAGAATATCGAAGCGCGTGTTACCATTGAACTGCGTGGCGTAAATGTTCGGCGACAGATTCTGGTAGAAGGTCTGCCGCAGCACCTCCTCGTCAAACTTCATAGTGTTGTAACCAACCCAGATCGCCGGTGCCCATTGCTCGGTGAACTCAGCCACTTGCTGCGAGAACTCGAACAGCGATGGCAGGCTTGGGTCTGTCAGCTGATCAGGACTGATGCGGGTGACAACTAACGCCTGCGGTGACGGCAGGATGTGAGGCGCCAACCGGCAGCGAATGTTGACCCGATCCTTTTCCACTAAATTCTCATCCGTCCAGATCGCGGCGAACTGCAGCGGCTGGTCGAACTCGGGCGAGGTTCCCGTGGTTTCAAAATCGTAGAAGACAAAATCCATACCCTAAGCATAGCTGAGATAAAGTGAGAACGCCACTTAGCGCGCTCTGGAGTGCTGGCAGTTGCATACTGTCAGAAAACTGCTTATATTTCTGACATGAGAGGTAGCATGCAACACCTAAGCGAACAAATCATGGCACATGCCGAGCAACTCCCTGAGGGGGCTGCCTTGGCCGCGAAAGGCCTTCTGCACCTT